>Ga0182033_10000404_pt1 | contig 20497 bp, 19 predicted proteins | sample tim00Cox0000000H_FD_125968 | JGI IMG/M metagenome (GOLD analysis project Ga0182033, IMG submission 125968) | Lab enrichment of tropical soil microbial communities from Luquillo Experimental Forest, Puerto Rico - timezero.00C.oxic.00.000.00H | ecosystem: Environmental > Terrestrial > Soil >...
AAGGCTGATCTGGACGTAACCGCGCCACCTGGTGGTGGCGCGTATGTAGGTTATGTGCGAGTCAGTACCGTCGCCCAAACGTTGGATCAGCAGAACGCCGCTCTGGAGGCTGCTGGTGTGACGAAGACGTTCTCCGACACCATGTCTGGCGTATGTGATGACCGTCCAGGTCTGGCCGCCCTCCTCGATTACGTTCGTGAGGGCGACTCCGTTGTGGTGTGGAAGCTCGACCGCCTGGGCCGCAATACCCTGCACATCCTGGAAACCGCCAAGGCTTTGACGGATCGCGGCGTCACACTGATCTCCACCACCGACGGCATCGACTCGTCTACCGCTGCCGGGCGCATGATGATCGGGGTGCTTGGGTCCTTAGCGGAGTACGAGCGCGAACTCGTGAAGGAACGCACCGCGCTCAAGAGGGCGATGTCCTTGGCCAACGGCACCAAGTTCGGACGGCGGAAGAAAGTTGCCCACCCGAGTCACATCGCCACGGCGAGGCGGATGAAGATCGACGGCCATGTCGCGAAGGACATAGCCAAGTACCTCGGCGTCAGCAGAGCGACGTTATACCGCTATCTCGCCGACGAAGCCGCTTAGGCCCCCGGCGGGGGCCACCACCAAGCTGCGGGGCCCCCAGCGGGGGCCCCAGTGCCCCGCTTGGCCCCCTTCGGGGGCCACCACATCCGCTCATGCCCACCTGCCGGTGGGCGAAAGGAGACGCTGCTTATGAAATGGACTACCGCACAACTTGACCGGAGCTGTGGCGTTCTGCTGGGTACCGCAGCCGGTGATGCCCTCGGTGCTGCCTATGAGTTCGGCCCGCCACGCGGGCCGGAATTAGACGTGGCCATGGTCGGGGGCGGCAGCTTCGACTGGGAGCCCGGCGAGTGGACCGACGACACCTCTATGGCGATTGCAATAGCCGAGGTGGCGGCCACCGGGGCGGACCTGCGCCAGGAAGAAACGCTCGATGCAATAGTCAAGCGGTGGTATGAGTGGTCTCTTAACGCCAAAGACGTTGGTGTACAAACCCGATCAGTCCTGAACCGCGCAGGCCGACAGGGCATCTCGGCGCAGACGGCACGTGAAGAGTCTGCCGCACTGCACCAACGTAGTGGCCGCACGGCAGGCAACGGCTCGCTGATGCGGACCGCACCAGTGGCGCTGGCTTACCTCGACAACGAAGCAGCTCTCGTAGAAGCGGCCCGTGCCGTCAGTGATCTCACGCATTACGACCCTGAGGCGGGCGACGCCTGCGTGCTGTGGTGCCTGGCGATTCGCCACGCCGTCCTCACCGGCGTTTTGGATGCTCGGATCGGGCTGCAGCACATCCCTATAGAGCGACGGGACCTCTGGGCCACCCGACTGGATGTCGCTGAGGCGTCGCACCCTTCTGACTTCAAGAACAACGGCTGGGTTGTTGAGGCACTGCAGGGCGCGTGGGCGGCTATCGCGACAACTCCCGTCCCGCAGAATGATCCGGCCAAGGGAGTCTTCTGCGCAGATCATTTGCGCCTCGCCCTGGACGCAGCGGTGAGAGGCGGCGGGGACACCGACACCGTCGCCGCCATTGCGGGCGGATTGCTCGGTGCAGCCTACGGGGCGTCAGCGGTCCCAGCTGAGTGGCGTCGATTGTTGCACGGCTGGCCGGGCGTGCGAACCCGTGACCTGGTGGCTCTGGCGACTCGAATCGTCAAGGCCGACAAACCGTTCAGCTACGACATAGATCCCATGGCCGCGGTGCGGCATCCACATGACGACGGCGTGTGGCTGGGCGACGTTGGGACGCTGCGGGGACTGCCGCCCGGTGTGGACACCGTGGTGTCCCTATGCCGAGTGAACGACGATGACCTGCCGGTGGGCGTCGAGCAAATCGACGTACGCCTGATCGACATCGAAGGCCAGGACGCTAATCCCAATCTGGATTTTGTGTTGACCGACACCGTGCGGCTCATCGAGCAGCTGCGCAACGAGGGACGCACGGTACTCCTGCACTGCGTGGCCTGTCAGAGCCGAACACCGACTGTTGCGGCGCTCTACGGTGCGCGTCGGCAAGGCACTAGTGGCTTGGTGGCATTGCAGGACATCACGGAAGTCGTGTCAGATGCCTGGCCCAACAGCGGCTTCAGGAAAGCGATAGAGCGATTAGCGCCCTGAGAGGGCTGCGTTGGAAAGGTCGCGGGGACTTAAACCGCCAGATCGCGTGATAGCCGTCCGAACAGCGGCGTGTTTGACCACGCCCCATCCGCCGGGCCAGTCCATCGGGTCGTCCTCCGCCTCGCCGAAGCTGGTCTGTTGGTTCCGCTCAGGTTCATTCGGTGGCGGTTGTTGGCTTGAAATCGACCTTGACGGGGACTTTCTTGGGGGGCGTCGCGTTCGGATCATCCGGCCACTTATAACCCGAGATGGGCCGGAATGATTGCGCCATCGCAGTATTCCCGCCGAGTGTTTGGCTTCTGGGTGGCCAGGACACGGCGTCGAGCATTTGATCAGTCAGCCCCTGCTGTTTTAGGACGTTGGCGACGGGAAGGCTGACGCCGCAAAGAATCACGCACGGCAGGCGCTTCATCCAGTCCTACTGTCTCACCCGCAACCACTACCAAACACCCAGTCATCCTGGCAATTGTGCCGTCCGACCCTTTGGTAGTGGCGCGTGAACCGTTGGACTTTAGTCGGCAGCAGCACGCATCCGCTCCGACAATCGAAGCAGATCGTTCTCGCCCACCCCGCTGGGCAGGGTCTAGGCCAGCTGCCGTAACTCGACAGCATAGTTGCGCAACTCCTGGCGGAGCCACGCTTCAACAGTGAGCACGAAGCCCATGTCACGCCGCCTGGTCACGCTCGATCCGTTCGCGCTCCAGTTCAAGAAGCTGCTCAAGCAGTGTGCGGATGGCGTGCAATTCCTTGTGGAATCCGTCGAGCATCTTTTGGATGTCGCCGGGTTTCGGCAGTCCTACCATGACAGCCTCCTGCGTTTCCCTTGCCCGCAGTATCCGGGGCAGCGGGGGCGGGCATCTAGCGTAGGCGGCTACTTCATTTTTGATTTTGCGTACTCGGTAGAGATGCGTTCGACCGCTCCTGGGCTCTCTGCCTACGGCGAAAACACCCCTTCCGCGGGGCTTACGGCGGTTTTAGACCGCCGCGTCGGTATCACCCCCCAACCCACCCCGGTGCTGTTCACTGCTGGGCCCCCTGCGAGGGCCAACAGCACAGGGCATTTCCCGCCTGGATTCACCCCTGCGGGCTACTCCGCCAATACGGATGCGGGGTAGGGGTTGACGCTGCCTGCCGCCGCATAGCGCAACCGGTAGCCACACCGCTGTCCTCCCTCGCCGAGGGGGACACTGCAGTACGCAGTCAGTACGCAGCAGAATTAGCGGCAGCTTTCGCCAACCAACACACCCAACGCTCTCACCAGCGGTTTCCTCGCGGAACCAACGCAACTTGCCGCGACAAACGCCAAGACGGTCTCGTTCGCATCGAGTAGGTCAGGGTTCGAATCCCCTTAGCTCCACCCTTAGCTCCACAAGAACGGTCTTACTCGAACCGCCGACCAGTAAATGCCTGCGAGCCCGAGTTGGCCCGTTTGGTGTTCGCGGGCCGTCCGGGCTCCCGGGTTTCGGTCTCACCGACAATCACGCGATTCGGGCCGACCAGGTCCTCGCGGCGGTCGACCAATTGTGTGAGTTTCCATGATGTTTCGCGGCGGCAGGCCACCGGCAGGTCGCCTTCCCCACGGTACGGCCGGGCTATCGAGATCGCGTCGATCGGGTCGGATTTACCCGGGTCCGTGCTGAAACGCGGGCGCCGTGACGCAATGGTGACGCGATGGTGACGCCCGGATCGAGAACATTGGTTCCATCGGACCAGATCCCGGGAACGGAGCGTCGCGATGACAACTGGCGATGTGGTCGGCGGCCCGTCGCCGATCAGCTTCACAGGCTCGAACGGGTCGCAGCGGGTCGTCCCACTGTCAGCGCTTTCCTTCAGTGGGTCGAGTGTTGAGGTCAGTTCGGGCTGGACGTCGGAGTTCGACTCGAGCGAGACGGCGATCCTGCTTGCGCTCGCTGCCGACCTGTTCGCCATCGGCGAGCTGACCCCGCCGCCGAGCCCGCCCCCTCAGGCCGCAGTTGCCGTCACGGCCACACACACCGGCCCGCTGACGAACGGGATCACGGTCACCGTCTCCGCGCCGACGGGACAGTCGCCGCTGACGACGCCGATCACCGTCTCCGCGGTGGAAGTCGACACCTGGTCCGATCTGGGTTCGGGTACCGCGGCGGCGATGACGATCGGGGTAGACGCCCCCACGGGCAAACAGGGCGACGCGCCGGCCGGGACTGGTTTGATCGTGGTCAAGCAGGGCTCGACGGGTGGCAGTTCGGAGCTACCTGTCGCCGCAATTTCGACCGTGCTCAAGGCTGGCGTCGGCGTCGACCTGGTGGATTCGAGTAACGCCGAGGTATGCACGATCCTGCCGCGCGCCGATTACTTAGGCACCAACGGCCTGTCCTACACCGTCACGATCGACGCCTCCGGTAAGACGTTCACGCTCACCGCCACGTACGACTCGACGAAGGAGACGGGCACTCAGGGCACGATCACCCTGCAGACGCTGACCAAGCTGCCAACGCAAGTCGGCTACCTCGTCGGCGTGACCCCCCCGGCCTCGGGTGCCGCATTGCCCGGCGACGGATCCGTCCAACTCTCCGGCGGTACCACCGGCATCGCCGCCAACGGCCTGCTCTACACCTGACCGGAGGTATCGAAGAATGCCTGTCACCCCGACCTACCCGGGTCTGTACATCGAAGAGATCCTGAGCAATTCGCACACGATCACCGCCGCGCCCACCTCCGTGACCGTCTTCGTCGGCTACACCCACCCGTTCAAGACGAAGCCGCAGCACTACGGCGACGCGGTCGAGATCTTCAGCTTCACCGACTACGAGCGCGAGTTCGGCGGTCTGTTCGACGTCGACTGGCTCGCCGACGACGTCGGCAGGGCGGTGTTTCAGTTCTTCGTCAACGGCGGAGCCGACGCCTGGATCGTCGCACTGCAGCCGCAGTTCCACGAGCTTGGCGGTGGGCCGACGTTGCCGATCAACCCCCCCACCCTGGCCATCGGCACCAGCCCGAACCAACTCACTTTCACCGGTCTTCAGCCCGTCGACACCTACCAGCAGCTAACCGTGTCGATTACGAATGTCCGGGCGTCGGTGGGGGTATCTCCGCTCGACCTCGCCGACGTGACGGTCAGCTACAACGGCGCCTCCGAGGTGTTCCGCAAGGTCTCGCTCAACAGCAGCGACCCCGCCAACAGCCCGGAGAGCCGGATCGGCACGGCGACCACCCCGGTGTCGGCACTGGTCAGCGTGGCGCGCACGGGATCGTTCACCGCTTGGGGGTCGGCGATCGGAGCGACACCGCTGGACGGCGGCTTGCCGACCAGCCCGTTCACCACGTTCTTCCCGGGCGACTTCACGGCGGCGTTCCTGCCCGACTTGGCGCTGGACAAGATCGCGATCTTCAACCTGCTGCTCACCCCGGGCATCTCCGATCCGGGCGTGGTGAGTGAGGCGCTGGCGGTGGCGGAGCGCAAGCGGGCGTTCATGATCCTCGACCCGCCGGCTGAGGCGGTAGCCGACCCGACCGGCGCGCCGCTGCCCATGATCGCCGACATCATGACGAACACGGTGCCGAAGAGTCAGAACGGCGCTCTGTACTTCCCGTACCTCAAGTCGAACGACCCGACGACGGGCAACCCGCTGACGATCCCGCCGTCGGGATTCGTCGCCGGCGTGATCGCCCGGGAGGACACCAACCGCGGCGTGTGGAAGGCGCCGGCCGGCTACGAGGCGCTGGTGTCGAACACCTCCGGCGTCGTTCCGTCGGGTCGCATGACCGATCCCCGGCAGGGCACGCTCAACCCGATCGGCGTCAACTGCCTGCGTACTCTGCCCGGCATCGGCACCGTCGTGTTCGGGGCGCGCACCCTCGTCTCGGCCAACCCGGCGTTCCAGCAGTACCGCTACGTGCCGGTGCGGCGGATGGCGCTGTTCCTCGAGCAGTCGTTGGTGGGGTCGCTCGGCTGGGTGATCTTCGAACCAAACGATGTCCCGCTTTGGGTCTCGATCAAGACGACGATCGACAACTTCATGCTCGGCCTGTTCAACCAGGGCGCGTTTCAGGGGTCGACGCCGAGCCAGGCGTTCCAGGTCAGCTGCGACGCCACCACCACCACACCCGACGATCAGGCGAACGGGATTGTCAACATCATCGTCGCCTTTGCCCCGCTGAAGCCCGCGGAGTTTGTGATCATCAAGATCGCGCAGCTCGCCGGCCAGACCCAGTCGTAGGAGCTCGTCATGGCAAAGCCGTTCTCGGTAAACGTCTCCCGGTTCGACCCGTACAAGAGTTACCGGTTCCTTGTGTACTTCGACACGTCCACCTCACCGGTCGCCGGTGTCAGCAAGGTTAGCGCGATTAAGCGCTCGAACGACGTGATCGAATACAAGGAGGGCGGCAACGCGATAATCCGCAAGGGTATCGGGCGGCAGAAGTACGAGCCGATCACGCTCGAACGCGGGGTGACGCACGACGACTCGTTCGAGCAGTGGGCCAACGCCGCGCAGGTACTGGACAAGGGTTCGGCGTCGTCGTCGCTGGCGAAGTTGCGCAAGGAAATCCGCATCGAGCTGCTCAACGAGCAGGGCCAGCCGGTGCACCGCTACCTGGTGCACCGCGCGTGGGTCTCGGAGTTCCAGGCACTGCCCGACCTCGACGCCGGCACCAACGCCGTCGCGATCGAGCACGTCAAGCTGGAGAACGAGGGCTGGGAGCACGACCTGTCGCTGTCTGAGCCCAAGGAGTTCTGACCGGCCATGGTCCGGCTCCCGATCAGCGGCCTGCGGGCGCAGTGGCGGCCGTCCGACGGGCACGACGACATCGCGGTGGCCGACACCGCGCCGGGGCTCGCCGGTGCGCTCGTCTACGCCTCGCGGCGCGTGGACGTCGACGCTGCCGCCCTGCCGATCGGTGATCTCGACCTGCTCGTCGTCGCGGGGCGGCGCGAGCTGCGCGGTGACACGCTGGTCGCGGAGGGACACTGCCAGCAGTGCGCAGCGCGAGTGGACGTGCAGTTCAGTCTGGCCGCCTACGCCGAGCACCGCCGGCCGCGCGCGTCGCGGGCTGCGCTGCCGTCAAGCGACGGCTGGTTCGCGTTGCGCGTCGCACCGGAGGTCTTGTTCCGGCCACCGACGGTCGCCGATGTGCTAGCGGCCGCGGACGCCGCCGACGCCCGGGCCGCACTGCTCGACCGGTGTACCCGCGGAAGGTTGACATCGCGGCTTGTCCGCAGGCTGGAGGCGGCGCTGGCAAGTGTTGCGCCGACGCTGCGGGCCGATGTCGTCGGCACGTGCCCGGAATGTTCGGCGGTCGTTGTGCTCGACACCGACGTGCGCGAGCTCTGCATGGCCGAACTGCGTTTCCTGGCCGCGTCGGTGTACGACGACGTCAACCTGCTGGCGTCGGTGTACCGATGGACACAGGACGCGATCCTCGACCTGCCCTCGGCGCGACGGCGCCGCTACGCCGACATGATCGCCGGCCGCAGCCCAGCGGAGCTGGGGGTGACGGTTGCCTAGCCGGCACGGCTACTTCGGCCGGCTCGTGGATTATGTCCCAACCCGCCGTGACCGGGCTGCGCGCGCGCCTCAGCAACTCGAGTGGGGACCGACGCGACCCGTTTTCAGTGCCGGCCTGCGCGAGGACGAGCTGCCGCCGGTCGCCTCCGTCGTGAAACCGCGCAGCCGGTTGACGCCGGCGCCGGTCGCAGCGCCTGTGCCGACGGCGCAACCCGAGCCGCCCGCGCAGGCGCGTGCTGCGCTGCGCATTGTGTCCGAGCCACCACGGGCGCCCGAGTCGGAGGCGCCCCGAGCCGTTCCGCGCCGAGCCGAGCCGCCGCGCCGGGCTGGCGATGGTCGAACCGAGCCACCTCACGCCTCGCGAGTCGTGCCGCGGACCGTCGAACGGCTGGCGCCTGCGCCCGCACAGCCGGCCAGGCCACCGGCGGCCGTTCCGGTGAGCACCGACGCCGGCAGGCCAGCGGATGCGCCCGTCGTTCCACCTGCCGTGGCGGCCGCTTTGGAGCGGCTCGCCGCGCTGTCCGTTCGCGCGCCAACCGAGCAGCCGTCGCCGCCGCCCGCCCGGCCACTTCGCCCGGCGCCGGCCGTTGCGCCCGACCTGGCTGCCCGGTCTCGTGCGGACCAGCCGGCGACGGTGACCGCACCGGCGACCCGGACGACGCACGCGCAACCGCAGCCCGCTGCGCCGAGCGTGCACATCGGCACCATCGACGTCACCATTGCGCCACCGCCACCCGCGCCGACACCGCCAGCGCCCGCGGCGCGGCCGGTTGCCGTTGCCGCGCCGCCCGCGGCCATTACCCGCCTCAGCCGGCCGTCCTTCGGCTACGGCTTCGGGCAGGGGTGAGGCGAAGATGCACGACCTGTCGCTCGTCACGGACCAACTGCGCAAGATCGTGACCGATGCGATCGCCAGCAGCGCCGTGTTCGGCGGCGTACCGCCGCCGTTTTCGGTCAATGTCAGCGGCCAGCACCCGCAGACGCCAACTGGCGGGTCCGATACCGAACTGAGCCTGTACCTGTTCCATGTGGCCGGCGACAAGTACCTGGCCAACTCCTTCTGGTCCCAGGCCGCGCAGGGCGGCGGGGGGGTGGGCAAACAGCCGGTCGCGTTCGAGCCGCTCTCACTGGACCTGTGGTACATGCTGTCGGCCCAGTCGCAGGCGAGCTACCAGCATGAGCAGCAGGTCCTCGGCATCGCGATGCAGGCGTTGCACGAGCACGGGACCTTTCCGATCCCGACGCCGACTCCGTTGCCGAACCCGGTGACGCCGAGCCAGGCCACGCTCGTGCTCGAGTCACCGACGTTCGACGAGATGAGCAGGTTGTGGCAGGCGCTCGGGCTACCGCTGCGCACCACAGCGCAGTACCGGGTCAGCGTCGTCTTCCTGACACCTGACTCGCTGCCGCCCGAACAACCCGGCGTCACAACGATCAACCTCGCCGCGGCACCGGCTGACCCGCTCGCCGACCCGTCGCTTCCGTACCTGCTCGGTACCCGTCGCACCGTAAAGTACGACGCTCCCGGACCGACGACGCAGATCTACTCGCAGTCGCCCGCCTCGACCGCACCCGCGCCCACGGGAGTAACCGGGCAGCTGTTCTCGCTCGACGCGCTGATGCTTGAGGACACCGATCACGTCCTCCTCGTGTCGTACGACTCGGGGGGCGCGGCCACCGACACCGACATCACCGCCACATGGAAGCAGCCGGTCACCCCGCCGTACCCGGCACCGCCCGCCGACGGGGTGCCGTTCCTGCTGCGCCCACCCGCCGGCGCCGGCGCACCCGCCCCTGGCCGTTACGAGCTTGTCGTCACCCGGCCGTCGGTGCCCAGCTTCCGATCCAACACGGTGGTGCTGAACGTCGCGCCCTGGGTCGACCCCGGCGGCGGTCCGCTCCTGCACCCCGCCGCTGGGATTTACACGATGGCGGTGCGCGACCTGCCGGACACGGGTGCGGCCCTGCGGATGGGCACACTCGACCTGACTCGGATAGCCAACGGCAGCACCCCGAACGCGGGCGAATGGCAGTGCTCCGGCGGCACCACAGTGACCTTCGCCGCGCCGACCGGGACGCCCGGGGGGCAGTACCAAATTGGTCTTCGCGCCGGGGACGTCGAAGCCGACCCGGCGCTGTGGGCGGTGGTCTGATATGGCCCCAACACTGGCCTGGCTCGAGGCGATCGACCAGTTGCTCGCCGCGCATGTCGTCGCGGTGCGCGATCGCTGGGCGGCCGACGCGTCTCGCCGCGTGCACGACGTCGTCGACGACATCGTCGTCGCGCAGGCTGGTTCGCGACCGGGCTACATTGCGAATGCCGCCGACGCGGCACGGGCCGCCATCGCCGCTGACGAGCGTTGGCCCTGGCTGGTCGCGACGTTGGGGGTGGGCCCGCGCGAGATCGAGTGGATGGCACTGCTTGCCGCCTGCGAACTCAACCCGCGACTGGCCCGCGTCCTCGGCTATCTTGACGACACCGCCGCGGCTACGCCGCCGTCGCCTGCGATCGCGGCGGTGGTGTGGGGTTGGCCACTGGGCTATCAACCAGGTCCCGCATCGGCGGTCGCACAGTGGCAACTCGGCGCACCCGACGGCGGGTGGCAGGCGACCACGCCGTGGACGATCGACTGCGGTGTTGCCGCGTATCTGGGCCGCCTCGACGACTGGTCGCACCTGCGCAACGAAGCCACGCTCATCGACGCCTCGTCGTGCGAGTGCCTCTTCCCGACGTTGCTGAACGAGATGACGGACGCGGTCCGCGACATCACCTCGGTCGGGTGCGAGGTCGAACTCGTCGGCGCGGTCGGTTCGGGCCGCCGGACCCTGCTGGCTCAACTCGGCACGGCCCTCGGTCGTCGGGTAGCGCTGATGAGCGCGGATGCCGGCATGCGCGCGCTCGCATCGGCGCGGCTTCTCGATGCCGTACCGCTGTGGGTCACCGACGGGGCGCAACCGGTCGGGGTGGATGCCGCGGCAGGTGGTCTGACCTTCGTCGCCCGGACCGCCGCGTCCACCGCTCGGCCTGACGGATTCGTTCGACTGAGCTGGACGCTGCCGGTGACTACCGCAGACCAACGCGAACGGTTGTGGGCAGGGGTCACCCGCGCTCCGTGGCCGCGCATGGTCAGCGACTGGGAGTTCACCGCCGCCGACGTGCTCACCGGTGCGGCCGCCGCTGACGCCGGCCAAGCGGTCGCCAGCCGGGTGCTGCGCAACCGACTGCGGCGCGACACGTCCACCGCGATGTCGCGGGTCGAGCTGCCTTACGACTGGCACGACCTGGTCGTCGCCGATCATGTCCGCGCCGCGCTGCGCCGGCTGCACGATGAGGTATCGCTGCGGCGCGACGTGCTCGACGACTGGGAGTTCCGCCGGCTCTGCCCGGCCACGCCCGGTGTCACCGCGCTGTTCGCTGGGCCGAGCGGCACCGGCAAGACGATGGCGGCGCAGGTGCTGGCGCGATCCTTGCAACTGGACCTGTTCCGCGTCGACCTCGCCACCGTCGTCAGCAAATACGTCGGGGAGACGGAGAAGCAACTCGCTGCGGTATTCGACGAGGCCGAACGCAGCAACGTGCTGATCTTCTTCGACGAGGCCGACGCCCTGTTCGGACAGCGCACGCGCGTGCATGACGCACACGATCGCTACGCCAACATTGAGATCGATTACCTGCTCCAGCGCCTCGATACGTTTCGCGGCATTTCGATCCTCGCGACGAACCGCAAGAGCGACCTCGACGCCGCGTTCCTGCGCCGGCTGCGCACAATCGTCGACTTCGTGGCCCCCGCCGCGAACGAGCGCTTACAGCTGTGGCAGCTCGCGCTGCCGTCGCACACCTCGACCGGTCACCAGATCACCGACGACCTCGATCATCAGTGGCTCGCGGACCATCTCGAGCTCACGGGCGCGGACATCAAGTCCATCGCGCTGTCGGCCGCATACGACGCGCGCAGCGCCGGCGAGCTGATCAGCACAGGGTCGGTGCTGGAGGCGTCGCGGCGCGAGCTGAGCAAGCGCGGCGCTGTGCTGCGACTCGAACACCCCCTGGCGGTGGCCCAATGACCGCGCCGCAGTCTGCATCCGGCCGGCAGTCCGTTTCGATCGGACGCCTCACGCTGCACGCCGGTGACCTCTCCGAACCTGAGGCGCGGCGCCTTGCCGAACTGGTCGCGCTCGCGCTCGGCCGGCTACCGGTCCGCCCCGCGGAGACCGTCGCGGTCCGCGTGCCCGCACAGCCCGCCAACGGCGTCGAACAGCTCGCCGACGCGGTGGCGCGCGCCATCGAGCAGGCCCTGATGGTGGAGGGCGCGCGATGACCTATATGCGCGGAGCGCTCGTCGAATTCATGCCGACCCGGCTCATTCCGATCCCGAACGTCATCGTGTTCCAGTACAACCCCGAGTCCATGTCGCACGCCTGGACCCAGCCCGAACCACCGGCGGCCGGACCCAACCAGACGACCACGAACCCGCTCGCGGTGAAGGGGAATCCCGGGGAGTCGTTCACGTTCACTCTGGCCCTCGACGCGGCCGACTCCATCGCGGATGGGAAGGCCTCCGGGGCGCTCGCGCAGGTCAGCGGGGTGTACTCGCGCATCGCGGCGCTGGAGATGTTGCTGTACCCGGGCAGCGCGACCCAGGGTGGGCTGCTCGGCACCGTCACCGCCGCGGTCGGCAGCGTGTTCGGGGCCGCCAAGAGCGGCAAGCGGTCGGTGCCGGCCACCACCGTCAACACCGTCCTGTTCGTCTGGGGTCCCGGGCGCATCCTGCCGGTGCGCGTCACCGCCCTGACGATCACCGAGAAGCTCTACGACGGTCTGCTCAACCCGACCAAGGCCGAGGTGGCGATCACACTGCGCGCGCTGACCGATGACGAACTCCGCCACGACACGGACACCCTCGCCGGACTGGCCAACGCCGCCAACACCTATAGCCAGGGCCTGCGCCAAGCGCTGGCCGTCGCCAACCTCGTCAATGCCGTGGAGTCCATCGTCGGCATGCTGCCGGTGTGAGGCCGCCATGTTCGCATCGAACAGTCGCTATGCCAGTGCCGGCACCTACCAGGTGACCCTGGCCGACGGGTCGGTCCTCACCGTCACGTGCATCCCGATCCGCACCCCGGTGTCGCCGATGGGTTGGTATCGGCGACCGGCGGGCGAACGCCTCGACGTGGTCGCCTATCAGTTTGTCGGGGACGCCACGATGACCTGGGCGCTGTGCGACGCCAACGACGCGATGTCACCGGACGCGCTGGCGACGCACGACCTCATCGGCATCCCCGGTCCGGTGCGGTGAGTGGGCCATGTCGACCTATCAGGTGTTGTTCAACGGCACACCAGCCGACCAGGAGTTCTACGACGTCGTCAGCCGCCTGGAGATCGAGGAGAACGCGGACCTTCCCGGTGCGATCTCGCTGCAACTGCCGGTCGCAGAGAAGGACGGCGACCTCAGCTGGGTGGGTGACGCCCGTATCGCGCCCTACGCCAACATCGCTGTCGTGGCGACCCCGGACGGCGGTTCCACGCAGTGCATCTTCGACGGCTACGTCCTGACCCAGAAGGTGCACATGCCGTCCGGCCCTGCAGGCGCGACCGTCGACGTGTGGGGGCAGGACGCCACGGTGCTGATGGGCCTCACCGAGAACATCAAGGAATGGTCAGGCCTGAGCGACGTCGACGTCGCGAACCAGATCTTCCAGACCTATGGCTTCACGCCGGCAAGCGACAACGGCTCCGAGACCGGACCGTCGCACACCGACGACGAACACACCCTGATGCAGCGAGCCTCGGATGCGGACTTCCTGCGCCGACTAGCTCGCCGCACTGGACGCTGGTTCCGGGTGATCTGCGCGGACACGGCCGGCCAACGCACCGGCTACTTCGCGTCGCCCAGCCTCACCGGCGACCCTGTGTTCACGTTCGACGTCAACGACCCGTCGAAGAGCAGTGTGGCGCTGCTCGACTTCTCCTGGGACGTCACCCGGCCCTCCAGCGTCGCCGCCCGGCAGGCGAGTCTGACCGACTCGGACAAGGACGGGGTCAGCGCCGAAACCTCCGACTCGGGTCTGAAGCCGCTCGACGCCCAGGACCTGGCCGCCTTCGCCGGCAAGACGAAGCAGGTCATCCTCACTGCCGCGGCCGACACCGCCGAGTTGCCCGGCCGGGCAACCGGGCTGCTGCGCGAGGCCGGCTGGTTCGCACGCTGCGAAGGCAGCGCCGACGTCAACGTCGTCAAGCAGGTTGTGCGGGTGGGCAGCGTCGTCGCCGTCGAAGGGTGTGGCTCGCTGCTGTCGGGGTCGTACCTGGTGTGGAGCGTGCGGCACAGCATCACCACCCAGGCGCACGCGATGGCCTTCGTGCTGGTGCGCAACGCGATGGGGCCGCAGCCATGAACGAGGACGTGCTGTTCGAGCTGGCCGACCGGTTGCAGAACCGCTTCTATGGCAAGTACCGCGGCATCGTCACCGACGTGGACGACTCGACGCTGCGGATCAAGGCGACGGTGCCGGCGGTTCTTGGCACCACGCCGACCGGCTGGTGCCTGCCGTGCGTGCCGTACGCCGGGCCGCAGGTCGGGTTCTTCTTCGTGCCGTCGCCCGGTGCTGCCGTGTGGATCGAGTTCGAAGGCGGCGATGTCTCCTACCCCATCTGGACCGGGTGCTTTTGGCGCGCCGATGAACTGCCGTCCGAGGCGGCGCCGACCACCCGCGGCATCGTGACGGCTGCCCCGCACCAGCTGCTGTTCGACGACGACGGCGACGAGATCACCGTCAGCGACTCCAACGGCGGCACGATGACGTTCGGCAGCGACGGGGTGAAGACCGCGCGGGGCACGATGTCGGTCGACGTCGGTGACGGTTCGGTCTCGGTCAACGACGACGCGTTGACGGTGTCGTGATGGGCGACTACCTGACCGCGCAGTCGACCCTGATGTGCCCGCACGGCGGCACCGTCAGCCCCATCCCCGCCGATCCGTCGATCAGTCTGGGCGGCTCCGCGATCGTTTTGTCCACTGACACCTTCCCGATTGCCGGATGCACGTTCAACGTTGTCGTGCCGCACCCGTGCGTCCTCGTGCAGTGGATCGTGACCGCCGAGCACGGCGCGGCCAACGGCGCGCAGTGCCTGACCACCGACAGTGTCGGGCTGTGCGTTGCCGCCGACGGCGCGGTCCAGGGAATCGTGATCATCCAGGCGACCCAGACTCAGGTGAGTGGGCTGTGATCCGACACGACTACGCCTATCCGCTGCGCATCGACGCGGGCGCGCGCCAGGTGGCCCGCGCTGACTACGCGGCGCACGTCAACCAGATGATCGTGCAGCTGCTGTTGACCAGCCCGGGGGAGCGGGTGTGCCTGCCTGAGTTCGGCTGCGGGCTGCGCCGGCTCGTGTTCGCGCCGCAGACCGACGCGCTCACCGCCACGGTCCGCATCCAGGTGCAGCAGGCGATCACGAAATGGCTCGGTGATCAGGTCGGGCTCGGCGACGTCTCGGTGCTCTCCGGTGCGGACCCCAGCAACGGGTTGGACCAGGGCACGTTGCTGGTGACTGTCACGTACACGCTCGTCGACACCCAGACGAGCTCGACCGTGTCGGTGACGGTGAGCTGAGATGCCCGATCGCCTCGCCGCCCTGCTCGCGTCCACGACGCTCAACGGCGTCGACTTCATCCAGATCACCGCCGCCGACCAGCGGTCACTGCGGGTGCACTTCCTCAACGCGGTCACGGTGGACGGCACGCTGACCGGCCCGATCACGATCACCGGCGGCGAGTCGGTGCCGACCGTCCCGATCGAACCGATCGCGGCCGCCGACTGGGCGGTCGACGACGAGGGCCGGCCCACACTCGACCTGCACACGCCGTTCGCCGGCGACTTCTCCTTCTACACGTTGACGGTCCCGAGCAGCGCGCTCGACAGCTACTACGCGCAGGTTCGGTTCACGTTCAAGGCGGGCTGCCCGTCGAATCTGGACTGCCAATCGGCGCCGGAGTGCGAACCGCCGCCAGCGGGCGGCCCGGCAATCGACTACCTCGCAAAGGATTTCGGGAGCTTCCGCCAGGCGCTGCTCGATTACTCGGCGATCACCTACCCCCAGTGGGTCGAGCGCGACGAGCCCGACCTCGGCATGCTGCTGGTCGAGATGGTCAGCGCCGCCGGCGACGACCTGAGCTATCTGCAGGACCGGATCGCCAACGAGGCCACACTGGCCACGGCCACCCAACGCTGTTCGGTCGTGCGGCATGCCCGGCTGGTGGACTACGAGCCGGGGCCGGCGACCTCTGCGAGCGCGATGGTGCAGGTCGACGTCGGCACCGCGATCATCCCCTATGGCGTGATGGTCGAGGCGCTGCAGCCCGACGGTGAAGTGCTCGGGTTCGAACTCGGCCCCGGCCTCGTCGATACGGCTACCGGCGCGCTGGCTACCGGCGCGTTGCGCGTCGACCCGCGGTGGAACCGGCTCGACTACACCGTCTCGCCGCCGACCCCGCGGATCGTGCCCTACCTGTGGGATGACTCGCAGGCCTGCCTGCCGGTGGGGGCGACCGAGGTGTGGGTGGCCGGGCACGGCTTCGCATTCCCGGTCAGCGATCCGCAGGTGGCCAGCGTGGGCCTGTCGGTGCTGATCGACACGGCGGCACCGGATCCTGTCGATCCGCCGGTGCGGGAGGTGGTCGTGCTGACCGCGGCGATCGAGGAGACCGACGAGTTGCTCGGGGTCGCGGTCACCCACCTCAAGTGGGACGCGTCGCAGGCGCTGGCGTACGAACACGCGCTTGAGCGCACCGTGCTGGCCGGGAACCTGGTCATGGCCATCGAGGGCCGCCGCTACGTCGAAGGGTTCGCGATCGACCCGAACGCGACCGACCGCGATGCGCCGAAGGCGGCAGTGGCTCGCGGCGGGCCCGACGCCGGGTGTGAGGACCCCGCGCCGTATCACTTGCACACCCTGGAGCGCGGTCGCCTCGCGTGGCTCGCCGCCGATGACGGCACGACGACGCCGGAAGTCTGCGTGGTTGAGGACCCGGCGACCTACGGTGATGAGCCCAAGACGTGGCGGTGGCGTCGGTCGCTGCTCGACGCCGACCTGTTCGAGGACGCGTTCACGATCGAAGCGGTCGCCTACCGCGACATCCGGGCGGACCGCAGCGTGGGCCTGCCCTGGTATGAGTACGACGGCGACGAAGCGGATTCGCTTCGCTTCGGCACGGGGACATTCGGTGAGCGCCCGCCGGTGGGCAGCCGGTTCACCGTCACCTACCGCGTCACCGCGGGTGCGGCGGGCAACGTCGCCGCCGACTCGATCATCGCCGTCCCGGACACGCTCGCCGGGGTCCTCCTCGCGGTGACTAACCCGTTCCCGGCAACCGGCGGATCCGACGAGGAGACTCTGGATCACGTCCGCGCGAGCGCGCCGTATGCCTTCCGCACCCGCCAGTTCCGCGCGGTCCGCGCCGAGGACTACGACCACGCCGCCGAAGAACTCAGGTGGGTGCTCGACGCGGCCACCGAGGTGCGGTGGACGGGCAGCTGGCTCACCGTCTTCACCACCGCGCAGCCGCGCACGGGCGAGCAGATGACCCTCGACGAGCACACCCAGCTCATCCAGTTGCTCGACCGTCGCCGCATCGCGGGCTACGAGGTCTACACGCCTGACCCGCAGTATGTCGCGCTCGACCTGGTCGTCACCGTGTGCGCGTACGCGTGGGCGCTTCGCGGCGAGGTAGCGGCAGCACTGCTGGAAGAGCTCGGCAGCAAGCCGTTGTGCGATGGCGCGGTCGGGTTCTTCGCGCCGGGGCAGATGCGGTTTGGGACGCCGCTCGAGCGCAGCCGACTGGAGGCGGCGGCGCAGCGCGCGCACGGCGTCGAGGGAGTCGTGAGCATCGGCTACCGGCGTCGCGGCTACCTGCCGACGTACGTGCCGATGCCGCCGGTCGTCACCGTCGGGGCCCACGAGATCATCCTGGTCGACAACGATCCCAGCGAACCCGACCGCGGATCCCTGCGCGTCGTCGTAGAGGGCGGCAAGTGAACACCGCGGCGGGGGCGACGCGATGAGCTGCTCCTGCGGTTGCGGCGGCGTGTGCGGCGAACTGCCCACTCGCTTCCCGATCTCGAACCCCAGCGGCCTGACCCAGATCGCCTACCGCGTCGGTACGTTCGCGACGTTCCGACGGGCGTTGTTGAATGCGCTGCCCGGCGAGGTGGAGCTCAACGGGTGGCGGCCGAGCGCGGCCGACGACCTCGGCCTTCAGGTGTTCGATTGGTGGGCCTACGTCGCCGACATCCTCAGCTTCTACAACGAGCGCATCGCCAACGAGGACTATCTGGGCACGGCCCAACTCGACCGCAGCGTCGCGCATCTGGTCGGACTGCTCGGTTACCGACCGCGACCTGGCATCGGCGCGGTGGGGACGTTGGCCGTCATCGCATCCGGACCGGGCTCGCTCGTCATCCCGAGCGGGTTGGCGGTCGCTTCTAAGGCGACACCGGAACTCGACTCGCAGACCTTCGAGACGACCCAGCAGACGACATTCGCCCAGCCCACCTCCGTGCCCGGCCCGACGCCCGACGACCTCACCACCTCGGTGCCGGACAACGGTCCGCCGCAGAACATCCCCGGAGCGGCCGAACCGCCGCCGCACCTGCAGCTGATCGCGCGCGGTGGTGTCCTGGTGAAGGGCACACCCACGGCGGTCGCCGTGAACGACCGGCTGCTGCTGATGACGAACAGTTGGGGTAGTGCTAGCGACCCCGCCGTCGTTGTCACCGTCACCGGTCTGGTTCCCGAACGCGACCCGCATGGCCGCAAGAACACCCGCGTCCAGCTCGCCGGCACGTCGTCGCTTCCGTCGGACGCGAAGGCCACCGACTACCGACTCGCGTACGCCACTCATGTCAGTCACCTGGCGACGCTGCCGTCTGGGGCCAGCGTCGTCACGAATTCCGGTCTCACCCTCGACGGGCCCGCGCGCTACCTCAAGGCCGGCGATCCGCTGCTGATCGACACGCCTGGCGCGGGCCTGGGGAGCAGCCCGGGCAGCGGCTTCGATCTCGTGCGGCTGACGCAGTACGCGGAGACGCTGTGGTACGCCAACGCTCCCGACCCAAGTAAGCCGGGGACCCCGCCGTCGGGCAGCACGCCGGGCATTCCGCTCGTCGTCGCGGCACTGACGGTCCAGGCCGCTAGCGGCGCGAACCTCGCAGGCAGCTACGGCGGCAACGTGAAGGGGGTCGCGGTCCGCAGCGGATGGCGTGACGTTGGCATCCTGCTGGACACCCCGGTGCGCACGCTGAGCGCGTTGCCGAACCGGCTCACGCTCGCCGCCAAGCCGGCCGCGGCGGCCGGGGTCGCGACGAAGGCGTTCGTCGAGGACACCAACGCCATGGGCGCAAGTGTCACCGCGACGCCCGATCCGAACTCCTCGGACGTGGTCATCGCCGGCGATAACACCACGCTGCAGGCGCCACTTCGAATCCTGTGGGACCTGATCGACGTCAGCCGCGGCGCGACGGTGCGCGACGAAGTTCTGGGCATCGGAGACGCCAGCCAGCCTGGTCAAGACTTCGCGCTGTCGAGGGCGCCGGTGACCTTCCTGACTGACTTCCCGGGGCGTTCCGACGACGGCTACTCCTCGACGATCGTGCTGGCGGTCGACGGGCGGTACTGGACCGAGGTGCCGATGCTGTACGGGCGCGGGCCGAACGAGGACATCTTCGAGACCTACAACGACGACAGCGGCAAGACGCATATCCGCACCGGCGACGGCGAGACGGGCCGGCGGTTGCCCACCGGTGCGGTGCTCACGGCCACCTACCGAATCGGGTCGGGCGCGGCGGTCTCGGCGCCGGGCACGTTGACGCAAGTCCTCACCGCGGTGCCCAACCTGCGCTCGGTCCGCAACCCTGTGGCGCCGATCGGCGGCTCCGATCCACAACCGTCGTCAGAAATCCGCCAGCTCGCGCCGCGCTCGGTGCTCACGTTCGGCAGAGCGATCTCAGGTGACGACTATGCCGCCGTCGCCGCCGCCGCACCCGGCGTGAGCCGCGCCGCGGCAGTGTGGGAGTTCGACCCGATCGAACAACGTCCGGTGGTGCGCGTGTATGTCGGTGACGATGCCGGCGCGGTTGCCAGCGCCAAGGCGGCGCTGCGGGCCCAGGCCGATCCGAACCGTCCGCTGATCGTGGTGCAGGCCGTCGAGTGTTACTCCGCGCTGCTGCTGGTGCTGCGGATCGACCCGAGCTACGTCGCCGACAAGGTGTACACGCAGGTGCGCGCGACGCTGATCGACCAGATCTTCGCACCGGGCATCCTGCCGCTCGGCGAGCCGCTGTACCGCAGCCGGGTCGAGGAGGTGGTGGCCGACGTTCCCGGCGTGCTGGCCACCGATGACCTGCTGATGGTGTGGGTGCGCAATGGCCTGCACTGGTCGTTGGGGCCGCGGTTCGAGCCGGGCGGCGGCGGGTTCTTCACGCTCAAGCCCGAGCTGGTTTTCCTGTATGACGTGGTCTTGCCGGATGAGGGGGACGCCGATGAGTAGCCCGACGCCGACCTCTGCGCTTGCCGTGCTCGACCTGTACGAGGCGCGCTACGGCGACAAGCTGTGGTCGTTGCTGCCGGCGGCGCACCGTGCCGCTGACAGCGAGACCGTCGACGGCGACGGGCCGATAAGCGAACTGCTCAACCGGATCGGCGCGTCCATGGCGGTGGTGCGGCGCAGCATCGACCGGCTGTGGGAGGACCAGTCGATCGAGACCTGCGACGGCTGGGTGATCCCCTACATCGCGCAGTTGCTGGCCACCAACCTCGTGCCGAGCAACGACGAGCGCGCAGAGCGCCTCGACGTCGCCAA
>Ga0182033_10000407_pt1 | contig 20435 bp, 20 predicted proteins | sample tim00Cox0000000H_FD_125968 | JGI IMG/M metagenome (GOLD analysis project Ga0182033, IMG submission 125968) | Lab enrichment of tropical soil microbial communities from Luquillo Experimental Forest, Puerto Rico - timezero.00C.oxic.00.000.00H | ecosystem: Environmental > Terrestrial > Soil >...
ATGTGATTGATGTCATCCTGTCGGGGGTGGCGGCGGCAGGGGTCCGGCCGCAATCCCGTTGCGGGTGTCATGCAGTGATAGACGACTGCTGCCCGGACCGCCTTCGCGGCGTGATCGAGGCCGGCGCGAGCCGGGTCGGTGTGCACGCGATGGGTGGCGCCCCAACAGAAGTGGCAGCGCTCATCGACCATACGCTGCTCAAACCAGACGCCACACGGCAGCACATCGAGGAGCTGTGCCGCGAGGCGGCGCAGTTCAAGTTTGCGACCGTGTGCGTCAACCCGGTGTGGGTCGCGTTGGCGGCCCGATGGCTCTCGACCACCGGCGTCCGCGTCTGTTCGGTCGTGGGTTTCCCACTCGGCGCGACGACGGCGGACGTCAAGGGCTACGAGACGCGCCGAGCGATTTTCGACGGTGCGCGCGAGATCGACATGGTCATCAACATCGGGGCCCTCAAATCGGGCGACCTCCGAACCGTAGAACGCGATGTCGAGGCCGTGACCGCGCCGTGCCGCGACTGCGGCGTCCTGAGCAAAGTAATCATTGAAGCGGCCCTGCTCACCGATGACGAGAAGGTGACGGCGTGCACCCTGGCAAAGGCGGCCGGGGCCGACTACGTGAAGACGTCGACCGGTTTTGGCCCGGGCGGCGCGACCGCTGCGGATGTCACCTTGATGCGCAGGGTCGTCGGAGCCGAAATGGGGGTCAAAGCGGCGGGCGGCGTGCGCGACCTCCAGGGTCTCCAGGCCATGGTGGCGGCCGGCGCGACGCGAGTGGGCGCGAGCGCTGGAGTGAAGATCGTGCAGCAGGCGCGGAGCGAAAAGCCTAAGAACACTGCGGCGTCCGGCTACTGAAGATCAGCGGAGCGTTGGCTCGCCGACCTGCACGCCGAGATTGTAGAACCCCACGACTCGACTGACGCGTACGTCGACCCGGCGGTAGTGCCGGCGGCCCGTCTCGCGACCGAGCGGGACGACGGCGCGCGACCACTCGGCGGTGTTGTTCAACGCGACCGTCGCGACTGATCGATTGTCCACTGCAAACCTGACGACGACAGGGCCGCCGTCGGTCGACGGAAACACTGCACGAATGGGCAAGGTCATCTCAGATGCAGCACTCGGCACAAAGAAGCTCGCATGGCCGGCTGTCCACCGATAGCGCGTGCCGGACGCATCGACTTCCCAATCACGCATCCCGGACGTGACAGCAGCAACCCACGGTGGATCGCGCAAATACCAGGCCACGCCCGTTACCGCGACGACCACGATCGTGCCGATGAGCCAGCGAACGCTCGCCATGGTCATCGGAACCGAAGAAACAAGTCGCGATACTGGGGCCACGTCGTATTCGCGATTGGCAAAACGCCGATCCAGTATTGCACCATCTGCGCGCACGAGAGCGCGACGAGAGCGGTCATCGAGGCGGCCATCGGCCAGACCGCCCGCCGCCTGCGCGCAACCCAATCGAAGAACACCGCCAGGAATACGGCCGCGAGCGGGAGACCATCGGTGAAGCCACGGTGGCCGAAGCTTCCTCCAAACTGCCAGTCACTCCAGCTTGCAATCAAGTAAGTATCGAGCGTGAATGCGAGCAGAGCTGCGCCTCGCAGGCGACGAGCGAGCGGGTGGTCAACGAAGGCGCCTGCCGCGGCGAAGAGCAGGACGGGGGACCAGAAGAACAGTCCTTTCTGCACGCCGAACAGAACTCCCCATATGTGCGGTGAGCGAAAATCAAAATGGCCGAGCTGACCGTACACGCTGACCCACCAGCGGTGGGTCGCCTGCTTGTAGAGGATCAACTGGGGTGTGACGCAGGCGACGGTAACCGCTGCGATAACGGAGAGAGAGCCGCGTCGATTCCAGAGCCCGGCTGGATTCCAGAGCGGGACGACCGACAGAAACAGCACGTTCGGATGTCGTGTCAGAAAGATGAGCGCCGCAACCACCGACAGCCATAACGTCGTCAGCCACGCTGGCCGTTTCCACCACCGGTCGGTCACGTCGAGGAGGGCGGCGATCAGACAGAAGGAGAATGCGTGGCTGAACGTGCTGTCGTACGTTCCATAGTGAAACGCGTTCGTGCCGAGCGCGATGGTGGTCAGCGTGGCGAGGACGACCCCGTCGCTGAAATACCGGGACAGCAGGGCGCGAAGGAAGAGAAGGCCTGCGACGAACATGCTGAGGCCAGCGAGGCCTGCGCCGCTCTGGTAGTAGAGCGAGAAGCCGTCGGGCGGGAGGTTGGACCAGCGCGTCAAGACGTGCGCTGCGGTAAAGAAGGGGGTCATCAAGATCGCAACGCCAATCGGGTGGGGGTCCACCCAGCGACCTGTTTCGGGCCAACGGACAATGCTGGTGAACGCCGGAAAGGTCCCGCCGCAACAGTCGTCCGCGACGCTTTGGAGCGTTGTGTCGTGATACAGAAACCAGGACGGAAGGTAGACGTAGTAGCTGTATCCATCGGACCGAATGGGCGCACCGGCGAGCGAGGCGAGCTGGATGAACGAGTACGCGGCCAGCGCCACGAGCGTCGCGATCAGGCCGAAATGTTTCAGGATGCGAGTGGCCACGCGGAGGCGGTCAGAGAAGCTGTCGAGCGATTCTGTAGCGTTCGGCGCGCATGTCATCGCCGCGTAGCTCGCGAAGCGCGTATGTGACGAACGCCTTCGCCATGCGCTTGCGCCACACCAGAGAGAAATCGGTGTTGTCCATTGGCCGGGCGGGTTGGGCTGCACGCTCGGCGGCTGCCGCGATGCGCTCGTCCGTCAGCCGCTCGCCTCGCAGAATGGAAGCGGCCTGTGTGGATTCGAGCGGGCAAGACGCGACCGCGCCGAGCACGATCCGCGCCTCTTCCACCGTACCGTCGACCCGCACGTTGGCCGCCGCGGCGACCGAAAGCACGGGAAAGTCAAACGCGCCCCTTCGCCTCAGCTTCCAGTATGTACTGCGCCATCGATCGAGACGGGGGAGGCGAATTGACGTCAGGATTTCAGCTGGCGCCCGCGTGAGGTAGCGGATGCCGTCGTTCTGATAGAGCGAAGCGATCGGAACCGTGCGCGTGCCGCCGGTACTCGTCAGGGTCACCGAGGCGCCAAGAGCCATCAGCGCCGGGGCAGTGTCGGTCGACGACACGGCGAGGCAGCGCGGGCTCGATGTCGCGACCCAGCAGATTTGGCCATCCTTCTTCATGCAGAAATCGATTGCCTTGCGCCACTCGTAGTTCTGATCGTAGTAGTTGCATCGGGTGTCCAGGCAGAGGTTGCCGCCAATGGTGCCCATGTTCCGAAGCGGCGGCGTCGCAACCTGCGCCGCGGCCTGCCGCAACCCGTCGAGGCCTGGGCTCCGGAGCTCGCTCAAGGCGCGGATCAAATCGGTCAGCGTCACCACGGCGCCAATTGCCAGCCCAACGTCGCTCGCAGTCCCTGGCTCAGCCTGGTCGATAGTCGGGGAGTCGCCGCGACGAATCGCTCGAAGTTCTGGGATCCGGCGCAGCCCGACGAGCGTTGCGGGAGTCTGTTGCCGCCGCTTCATGTTGGGGATGAGGTCAGTGCCGCCCGCAACGATCATGGCGTCCCCCGCGCGGGCTGATGCCAGGATATCCGCCGCTTCCGCAACGGTCCGAGGAGAGACGAATCGGAACCGCGGGAGCCGCATCATGGCTGCGCCGTCGATCTCGCAGGTCCGTTAATGGCCCGCCCATCGCCACCTTCCCAGGGCGGAGGTACTTGAAGCGTCTCGGGCCACTCGATCTCGGGAAATCCGGAGGGGCCATAGCGTGGGGGCCGGCCCGTTGCCTTCGCCTCGAGCGCTCTCAGGATCTTGTCGGGCGTGATCGGCACCTCGTCGATTCGCACGCCAACCGCGTCGTACACAGCATTCGCCAAGGCCGGCATCACAGGAAGCAGCGGTCCCTGGCCGACTTCCTTTGCGCCGAACGGGCCTCGTGAATCGGGGTGCTCGACGAGCTCCGTGATCACCTCCGGCATGTCGAGCGTCGTGGGGCTTTTGTATTCGAGCATCGACGGAAACTTGTGAACGAGCGCATTGGACAGGCGCCGCGGCAGCCGCCGGAACGTCTGCTCCTCCATGAGCGCTTCACCGAGCGCCATGTAGACGCTGCCTTCGATCTGCCCACGTGCAAGCGGAGGATTGAGGGCGCGGCCGATGTCGTGCGCGATCCAGACGCGCGGCACCTGAATCCAGCCGGTTTCCGGGTCGACGTCCACTTCAACGACCGCCGCCGAGTAGGAATACGTCGGAGACGGTCCCACGCCACCCCCTTTGAACTTGGCGGCGGATCGCGGCGGCGTATACGAACCGGTCGTCCCCACGGTGCCGAACCTCGCTTCGGCGAGACATACGGCGTCCGCGAACGCGACGCCATTTGCGGGATCCGCCGCGTCGAACACGCGGCGTTCCGCGAAGACCAGGCGATCGCGGGGCACGCCGAGCCTTGCTGCGACGGCATCGGCAAGTTGGTCGCGGGCCCGCTCTGCGGCCTGAATGGCCGCGTTGCCCATCATCAGCGTCACCCGGCTCGAATAGGAACCGAGATCAACCGGCGTCAGATCGGTGTCGCCGGTTACCGCCCGCACGTCCAGCGGGTGAATACCCAGAATCTCCGCCACACAGCCGACCAGCACGTCGTCCGATCCCTGGCCAATCTCGGTCGCGCCGCAGAATGCCGTCACGCCACCGCTCCGGTCGAGCTTCAGCTGGACCCCCGAGTGCGGCATGTCGTTCCAATAGATCGGCAACCCTGCTCCCGAGAGGTAGGACGAGCAGGCAAGGCCGACGCCCCGGCCGCGAGGCAGCCTGCGGTGAGCCTGTTTCCAGTTCGATGCACGCGTGACACGGCGGAGGCATTCGGCAAGGCCGATGGTCCCCACGTGTAGGTAGTTCGCGGTCAGCGTGTCCGGCTGCTCGACAATGCGCAATCGCAGATCCGCGGGGTCCAGCGCGAGCGCTTCGGCGATCTTGTCCAGCTGAATCTCCTGACCGAAACGGCTCTGGGGCGTTCCGTGACCGCGCTTGGGACCGCATGGCGGCTTGTTGGTAAACACGCGGCAGCCCTGAAAATGATAGGCGGGGATGTGATACGTCACGGTCTGCAACGCGCCTGTGTAGAACGTGCTGGCAACGCCGTAGGACCCATACGCCCCACCGTCGAGCAGCGTCTTCAGATGAACGCCGGTGATCGTCCCGTCACGCTTCACGCCGGTCTTGAAGTGCATCAACACGGGGTGCCGGCCGCGATGGCAATAGAAGACTTCCTCCCGAGTCAGGCAGATCTTGACCGGCCGGTCGAGCAACCACGCGGCCTTGGCCACGACGATCTCATGATTGAACGGGTCGCTCTTGCCGCCGAAGCCGCCGCCGTTTGGCGCGGCCACCACGCGGATGTGCGCCGCGGGCATCTCGAGCGTCTTGGCGAGCGCGCGGTGCACGTAGTGCGGTGTTTGCGTGGCCGACCACAGGACGAGCTTGCCGTCGGGATCCCTGGCTGCAAGGGCAGCGTGCTGCTCGATCGGAAGATGGGTGCTGCCCTGGTAGAAGAACGTGTCTTCAAAAACGTGATCGGCGTTTCGAAATGCCTTCTCGATGTCGCCGAAGCCAAGCGACACCACCTTGTGGACATTGCCGCGATCGCCGTATTGGTGAATCGTCGGGGCGTCCTGGGCCAGGCCGTCTTCCGGGCTGGCGATCGGGTCGAGCGGCGCGTAGTCAATCTCCACGAGGTCGAGCGCCTCGAAAGCCGTCAGCTCATCGCGGGCTATGACCGCCGCAACGGGATCACCGACGAACCGTACACGGTCGGTTGCCAGCGCATGCTCATCCTGGCTGACGGGAAGGATGCCGTAGGGAATCGGAAAGTCCCGGCCTGTCAACACCAGATACACGCCCGGGTGGGCGAGAGCCTTCGAGACATCGATGCGGGCAATTCGCCCGTGAGGGACGGTTGAGCGCACTAGCTTGCAGTGCAACATCCGGGGGAGCGCGAGGTCGTCGGCGAACCGGGTCTGCCCCGTGACCTTCGCACGCGCGTCCACGCGCCGGCGGGGCGTGCCGATGATGTTCATGACTTGTGGCTCGTTCCTCGAGGCTCGTCACGCCCAGTGGCCACCACGGCCGCCTCGACGGCCTCGAAGATCTGCTGATAGCCGGTGCACCGGCACAGATTCCCGGACAGGGCCTCCTTGATCTGCTCACGCGTCGGACGCGGGTGCTCGTCCAGCAACGCTTTGGCCGTCACGATAAACCCCGGCGTGCAATACCCGCACTGCGCCGCGCCAAGGTCCGCAAACGCCTCCTGAAGCGGGTGCAGCCGGCCGTCGGACGCAAGGCCCTCGATTGTCGTCACCCGGCGGCCGTCACAATCGACGCCCAGCACCAGACACGACAGCACCGGCGCGTCGTCGAGCAGGACGGCGCAGGCTCCGCACTCGCCGAGCTCGCACCCGTGCTTCGTCCCGCCGAGGCTCAGGTCTTCACGCAACACCTCGAGGAGCGTCTTGTAGCCGTCGAACGCGACTTCGGTCGGCTCGCCGTTGACGACGAGAGCGACTTGAACGTGCTGTGTCATGGCGACCTGGGGCCAGGCCTGTGATGGCATAGTCGGCAACGATGGCGGCGACGTGATCGGGAGCGTCGGGCCCATCCGGCCTGAACCAATGGGCCGTCCAATTGAGCGCGCCGAGAAACGCGCGCGTGGCGATGATCGGATCGGTCGGCGCGAGCTCGCCGCAGCGGATACCGCCGGCTATGAGCGCGCGGACGCCATGTTCGTAGCGGTCCCGTTTGGCCACGATGAGCGTACGGAGGCGGCGGGAGAGGGCGTCGATCTCGAAGTGGGCGGCCGCGCCTTCGACTTCGTCCAGGAGGCACAGGACGTGCGCCTCTGCGAGCTCACGAAGCCGCTGGATGAGCATACGATCGGCGCGGCGCGCGTCGGCGAGCGCGGCCAGCAGGTTGTCGAGGGCGTGGTCCTGACAGAAAAACAGCAGCTCGTCCTTACCGCGAAAGTAGTGGTAGAGGTTGCCCGGCGACAAGTCGGCTTCGACGGCAATCTCGCGCATGCCGGCGGCTGCGAAGCCCCGGGCGCGAAAGACACGAGCGGCCGCTCTCAGAATGCCCACGCGGCGGGCATCGGCACGACGTGAACGACGGTTCGAAAAATGAACCATTGTTTAATTCTACCATCTGTTCGCCGATTGATCTCTCTCGCGCCGGGCCATAAGGAAATCAGCTGTGGCATCGGCCATCGAGGCAGTCCATAATCGAGCCGTGCGGGGCTTCAAGTGGCTGGTGGCAGGCGCGACGGTGGCTGGCGTCGTCGGCGCCCTCAAGCTCGCGTCGGTCGACCATGCGCCCGTCGCCGCGCCCGTTCTGCTCCTCGACGTCGTCGTTGTCGCCCGGCTGTTCGGCTTTGGCCCGGCGCTCGTCGCGGCGGGGCTCGGGGCAGCCGCCTACTCGTACTACTTCCTGCCGCCTGAAGGGTTCGCCCTCGAGAGCGCGGACGACTGGGTGGCGTTCCTCACGTTTACCGTGACGGCCGTTATCGCGGGCGAGCTGGCGTCGCGGGCAGATCGCCGGGCGGCCGAAGCGCAGGCGGGCCGCCGCGAGATCGAGCGGTTGTACCAGGAGCTCCGGAACGCGTTCGAGCGCGCGAGCGAGGCCGAAGCCGCGCGGCGGAGCGAGGCGCTCAAGGCGGCGTTGCTCGACGCGCTCACCCATAACCTGCGCACTCCCCTGACGGCCATCAAGGCAGCCGTGACGGCGCTGATTCGGTCCGGCATCAGGCGCCAGTCCGAGCTCTCGCTGGAGGGCCGGCTCGAGCTGCTGCAGGTCATCAACGAGGAGTCCGACCGCCTGAACCGCTTCATCGAGGGGCTCTCAACGAGCGGCAGCGAGCCCACGCAACCGGCGCACCTGCGTGTGGTTCCGGTCGAGGCTATCGTGCGGGCGGGGCTGATGCGCGCCGAGACCGTCACGAGGGATCATCGGATGGTCGTGGACGTTGCCGGCAACTTGCCGGGCGTGCTCGTCGATCCGCCGGCCATGACAGAAGTCATCTACATTCTGCTGGACAACGCGAGCAAATACGCGCCGCCGGAGACTGTGATCACCGTGAGTGCGCTGCCATCGGACGATCAACACGTCAAGATATCTGTGTCGGATCAGGGTCGTGGCATCCCTTGCGAGTTGCGCGAACGTGTGTTCGAGAAGTTCTTCCGTGTGCCCGCTCGGGAGCCGCTCGATCCCCGCCGCGCGGGCGCCGGGCTCGGCCTGCCTATCGCGCGGCGGCTCGTGGACGCGCAGGGCGGACGGATTTGGATCGACGCCCCGGAGAGCGGTCGCGGGACCGTCGCGTCGCTTCTCTTGCCGGTGGCGGCCGAACCCATCGACGCGGCGCCCCAGCCGACGCCGGGCGCTGATGCCGTTCCGGCGCTCGAGCTTCGCTAGAGCTCTCCAGCGTCGATAGGCTATAACGTAAGGCAGGAGACCGATGGCGACGACATCCGAACGATCCCGCGTGCTCGTTGTCGACGATGAGCCTCAAATTACGCGCGTCTTGCGCACCGTCCTGACCAGTCAGGGGTATCAGGTGCAGACCGCCGCTGAAGGGGAGTCTGCGCTGGCCAGCTTCACGGAGTGGCGGCCCGAGCTCGTGATCACCGACCTCTACATGCCTCACATGGACGGCCTCGAGCTCTGCCGTCGCATTCGCGCCATGTCCAACGTCCCGATCATCGTCTTGTCCGTGAAGGGGGAAGAGCGCACCAAGGTCGAGGCGCTCGATTCGGGCGCCGATGACTACGTGACCAAGCCATTCGGCGTGGACGAGCTCCTGGCACGCGTCCGCGCCGCATTGCGCCGGAGCGGGGCCGACGCGGAAATCGAGGTGTTCGACGCCGGGGATTTCCGCATCGATCTCGGCAGCCGCCGCGTTCACGCGCGCGGGCAGGAAGTGCGGCTGACGCCCAAGGAGTTCGAGCTTTTCGTCTACATGGCGCGGCACCCGAGCCGGGTTATCACCCACCGCACGCTCCTCGAGGCGGTCTGGGGTGAGGCGTCGCAGGAGCAGCCGGAGTACCTGCGTGTCTTCATGGGGCAGCTCCGAAAGAAGCTCGAGCCGGATCCTTCGAATCCGCGCTACCTGGTGACCGAGCCGTGGGTCGGCTATCGGTTCAACCCGCAGGGGTGACCCCGGACGCGGTGTGATGGCAAGTGTGAATGGAGCGGGAGACGGGGATCGAACCCGCGACATCAGGCTTGGGAAGCCTGCGTTCTACCGCTGAACTACTCCCGCAGTCCCGTCGGTAAGTGGGTAGTTTACCAGCCTGTTACCGGCTGCGCCAGCGGCCGCAGCGCGCGGGTTGGCTCGATCATGATCGAATCAACGCAAGCACCTCGTCTCTTCTGCCCTCCATCAACCGCTCAGTCTTCGCCTCGAGGTTCAGCCGCAGGAGCGGTTCAGTGTTCGACGGACGGACGTTGAAGTGCCATTCAGGGTACTCGACCGAGAGCCCATCCAGCGTGTATTGCTTGCCGTCGACGTACTTCGCGGCGATCTCGCCCAACTTCACCGGCACGGCGTCGGGGTGCGCGAGCTTGGTATTGATCTCTCCCGAGATGAAATACTTCGCCTTCAACGGCTCGATGAGCTGGTGCAGGCTCTGACCCTTTCTCGACATCAGCTCCAGCATTAGCAGCGCGGGAATGAAGCCGTTGTCCGCGTAGAAATTGTCGCGGAAGTAATAGTGGCCCGTGACCTCGCCGCCAAAAATGGCGTTCGTCTCGCGCATCCGCTGCTTGATGAAGGCGTGGCCGACGCGATTCATCAACGCCACGCCGCCGTACCTGGCGACGACATCCCTGACGGCAAAGCTGGCGCGCAGGTCATAAATGATCGAAGCGCCCGGATCCTTCATCAAGAACGCTTCGGCAAGGAGCGCCGTGACGAAATCGCCCGGCACGAACTCGCCGGTGCCGGTGATGAAAAAGCAACGATCGGCGTCGCCGTCCCACGCGATGCCAACGTCGGCTTTCTCGGCAATGACGCGCTCTGTGATATCGCGCCGGTTCTCCTCGATGAGGGGATTGGCTTCGTGAAGCGGAAACGTCCCGTCGATATCGAAGCACAGCCGCGTCGTCCGGCACGGCAGCCGCTCGAAAAGCCTGGGCGCAACCATGCCGCCCATGCCACTGCCGGCATCCAGCACGACCTTGAACGGCTTGACGATCGATGGGTCAATGAACGACAGCACGTGATTCACGTAGGCGTCAAGGACGTTTTTTCCCCGTACCTGCCCCTTTCGAGCGGCCGCCGCCGGCAGCCGGTCGTTGGCGACCATGTCCCGGATATCAAAGATTCCGGCATCTGCGCTGAGCGGCAGCGCCTCCCGCCGCACCATCTTGACCCCGTTGTACTGCTTCGGATTGTGTGACGCGGTGATCTGCGCGCCGCCGTCGAGGCCGTCGGCTGCGACCGCGAAGTACAGCATGTCGGTTGGCATCATGCCGTAATCGACGACGTCAGCGCCCTGCGACGTAACGCCGTCGATGAACCCCGCAGCAAGCGCGGGCGAGGAGATCCGCATATCGCGGCCGACGGCGACGCACCGGGCCTTGAGATACGCGGCGAAGCCGGCGCCAACCGCGCGCGCGATGTCCTCGTTGACCTCCATCGGATAAACCCCTCGAATGTCGTACGCTTTGAAGATCGCCGCGTTCATCCTCATACGTGGCTGTAGTCGGTAATGACCGACTTGTCCCCGAGCACCACGCCCTCGTTAACGGTGGCTGAGCGCCCGATGTGCGCCTGCCTGCCGAGAATCGAGCGGCGGACGACGGCCTCCTGGCCGATGCGTGTGTTCGCCCAGACGATAGCGTGTTCGACCACGGCGTTTTCTTCGATGTGGCACTGGCGGCCGACGACCGCATACGGACCGATGCGAGCGCCCGCCTTGACGACCGAGCCGTCGTCGAGGAAGCAGGGTCCTTCGAGCGTGGCGCCATCTTCGACCCTGGCGTGGGGCGACACGCAGAGAGCCGCCGATGACGAGAACGGCAGCCCCTTGTACACGTACCGGCCATCCATGATGTCGCGGTGCACCTGCATGTACTTTTCCGATGTGCCGATGTCGATCCAGTACCCGCGATAGATGTAGCCGATGAACGTCTCGCCCCGCTCAACCAGCGACGGGAAGAAGCTTCGCTCGATCGACCAGGCGGTGTCCTTCGGGATACGGTCGAAGGTGTCGGGCTCGAGGATGTAGATGCCGGCGTTGATCGTGTCGCATGTGATTTCGTCTGCGTTCGGCTTCTCGAGAAAGCGCCGGATGTTTCCCTGGGCGTCGGTTTCCACCAGCCCGTAGGCGGCCGGGTTCTCGACGGGCGTCAACACGATCGTTGCCTTTGCCCGGCGCTCGCGATGGAGTGCGATGACCGCCGCCAGGTCCACCTGCGTCAGGACGTCGCCGTTGAACACGACGACCGATTCGTGCAGCGATTCGCCCGCGTAGCGGACGGCGCCGGCAGTGCCGAGCGGCACGGGCTCGACGACGTATCGGAGCGCGAGCCCCAAGTCGCTGCCGTTACCGAAGATTTCTTCGATGCGCCTCGGCTGGTAGTTGAGGCTCAGAATCACCTCGTCGATCTCCGCAACCGATTTCAGGAGATCGAGCTGATAGTGGAGGAACGGACGCTCGAAGATCGGAACGATTGGCTTTGGTGTGTGAATCGTGAGCGGCCGCAGTCGAGTGCCCTTGCCCCCCGCGAGCAGGATCGCCTTCATCGCAACCACCGATGATATCATGTGAGTACAGCCGGTCATGAACCTGCCGAACTCGCTGACGCTCACGCGCATCTGCCTCGTGCCGTTGCTCGTGGTGGTGCTGCTGACGAAGTTCGAGGGCCGACAGATTCTCGGAATCCCCACAGAGTTCGTCGGCGCGGGAATCTTTGCGGTCGCCTCGCTGACCGATTGGGCCGATGGCTACCTGGCGCGGCGGCGCAAACAGATCACGCCGCTCGGCCAGGTCATCGATCCGCTCGCCGACAAGCTGCTGACGTCCGCCGCCCTCATCTCGCTCGTGCAGATGGGGCTCGCGCCGGCGTGGATGGTCGCGGTGATCATCGGGCGCGAATTTGCGGTGACGGGCTTGCGGTCGCTGAGCTTCGCGCGCGGTGTGGCGATCCCCGCGTCGCCGCTTGGCAAGATCAAGATGATCGCGCAGGTCGTTGCGATCCTGGCGCTGATCCTGTCGTCGGCGCGAAATGCGGGCGATCTTCTGTGGTGGATCGGTCAAGTCGCGTTATGGGTGGTGGTCGTCGCAGCGCTCGTTTCGGCGGCCGACTACTTCCGGCGGTTCAGTCTCTTCTCGCGCCACGAGAGTCAGGCCGAGAGCCCCCGGCGTGACGGCCTGGTCCCGCATGACAGCACGGTCTCGCGGGACAACCGCGTGGCCTGAGCGGGACCAGTGCTTACTGTCGTGACGCGTTCTGCGAAAGAGCCTTCAATTCGCTGATGCGCTTGCGCGCCTCCGGCAGGAACTGGCTCTGCTCGAACTCCTCAACCAGCTTTTCCAAGTAGGGGAGCGCCTCGGCTTCCTTCTTCATCTTGACGAGCGACTCAGCAAGGTAGAAGTACACCGCGTCTCGATTGGTGTATTCCGGGTCGTCCTTGAGGACAGACTTGAAACGATCGGCGGCGCCGATATACCAACGCTGCCGGTAGTAGAAGTACCCCACGAGGTAGCTGGACCCGTCGAGCCGATCCTTGGCCTGCCGCAGCTTCGTACTGGCCTCCGGCATCAGGCTGCTGTCGCCGTACCGATCCACGAAAGTCTGGAGCTCGTGAACCGCTTCGCGCGTCTCGGTCTGATCCCGTTCGGGCGCCCGCATCTGGCGGAAGTGGGCCATCCCAAGCTTGAACTGTGCGTAGTCTGCGCGCCGATTCGTCGGGTAGTACGTCAGGAATTCTTTGAACTCGTTGATCGCAAGGACGAGCGCTTCCGCCGTGCCCTCCCCGAGATACGTGTCGCCGATTCCGAGCTTGGAGTCCGGCCGGTACGTGCTTTGCGTGTACGTTTCGGTCACCTGCTTGAAGTATTCGCGAGCCGTAAGCCATTTCTTGGCATTCAGCGCGGCCGTTCCCTTGTCGAAGAGAAACTTGTCCGGTTCGCTCGTGCCCGGAGGCACGACTGTTCGAGAGGAACCCGTCGCGCAACCGCCGGTGATCACGAGTGTCATGAGCGCCAGAGCCTTGGCGACACGCGAGAAACGCCGATGAGTGTGATGCCCTCTCACAGGGTGTCTGACAACCATCTATACTCCGCGGCCAGCCCTTCTTCGAGCCCGATTGTTGGCGCGAAGCCGAGGTCCTTGCGGGCAAGCAAGGTTTCAGCGTACGTGTGTCGCATGTCTCCTTTTTGGTCGGGCTCAGAGATGATCACCGGCTGGCGTCCGGTAACGCGAGCAATCATGTCGAGCACCTGATTGATCGATACGCGTGATCCGCCTCCAATATTGTATACACGGCCTGGAACGCCCCTGGCGGCCGCGGCGATGTTGGCCTGCACTGCATCGGCGACGAATGTGAAGTCACGCGTCTGCTCGCCGTCCCCGTACACAGTAATGGACTCCCCGCGCAGCGTCGCGGTGAGAAACCGGTGGAACCCCATATCCGGACGCTGCCGCGGACCGTAGACCGTGAAGTATCTGAGTGACACGGTCGGTACGCCGAAATTGGCGAAGTAGAGATGGCAAAGCTGCTCGGCGGCCAGCTTGGTGACACCGTACGGCGACACGGGCTGCGCGAGCGCGTCCTCACGCATCGGCATCGGCACGTGATCGCCGTAGACGGACGAGCTCGATGAATACACGAATCTCTCGAGCGGCCGATCCCGGCAGGCCTCAAGGAGCACCTGGGTCGCCTCGATGTTGTTGACCGTGTAGGCGTCAAACGAACGGCCCCAGCTTCTGCGGACGCCGGCCTGCGCCGCGACATGAAATACGTGCGTGCAGCCGGCGAGCAGCGCCCCGAGATCGGCGTCCTGGACGCGCGATTCGACGAATCTGAACCGCGGCCGGTTTCGCGCGGCCGACAGATTGCGTTCCTTGACTGCGCGCGGGTAGTAGTCGGTGAAGCAGTCGATGCCGACGACGTTCACCCCCTCGCTCAGGAGCCGCTCGGCCAGCGTCGATCCGATGAATCCCGCGACGCCTGTGACGAGGGCGTTCATGAAAACAGCTCCCGTGCGCGCGCCGGCACGCGGCACAAACGCCCCGACCGATTGAGCGATGCGTGAACCGTATACCCATTGGCCAGGATTGTGCCGTCCGCGGACCTGACCACGTGGTAGTCGAAGCGCAGCCGGACCGGCGACACCATGCTGCCCGTCGTCCTCACCTCCAGCTCATCGTCGTACCGCGCCGGTTGCTTGTATTCGCAGTGCGCTTCGACCACGGGAAGGGAAACTCCATCGGCCTCCATTTCGCGATAGCTCCAGCCCGTTTGCCTGAGCAGGTCAGCTCGGCCGATCTCGAACCAGACGAGATAGTTGGCGTAGTAGACCACGCCCATGGCGTCGGTCTCGGCGTACCGCACGCGCAGGCTCGAAGTAGAGCGGGGAGACGTCACGCCGGCTAACTCGGAATGCCCGTCGGCGACGCGGTCGCCAAGGCATCGAGAGCCGCCGTCTTCAGCTCGCGCGTCGCGCGCTCAGGGTCTGGAGTGTGAAAGACCGCCGAACCGGCGACGATGACGCGGGCCCCTGCCGACACGACGCGCCCCACGTTCCCGTGGTCGATACCGCCGTCGATCTCGATAACGGCCTGACTGCCCGCCCGATCGAGCAACGCGCGGACATGCCGTAATTTGGACTCGCTATGTGGAATAAAAGTCTGGCCGCCGAAGCCGGGGTTGACCGACATGACCAGCACGTAGTCGAGGTCGGCCGCAATATCCTCGAGCGTCACGACCGGAGTGGACGGATTCAACACGACGCCTGCCTTCACGCCGAGCGCCTGAATGGCGTGCACGGTCCGGTGCAGGTGGGGGAGTACTTCGACGTGGACCGAGATCATTGCTGCGCCGGCCTCCGCGAACGCGTCGATGTAGCGGTCCGGATCGCTGATCATCAAGTGCACGTCGAGCGGCACGGTCGCGACGCGGCGAATTGATTTGACGACCGGCGGCCCGATCGTGATGTTGGGCACGAAATGGCCGTCCATAACGTCGACGTGGATGAGATCCGCGCCGCCGCGCTCAGCCGCCGCGATTGCCGTCCCGAGCGCGGCGAAGTCTGCCGAGAGGATCGATGGAGCGATGAGCACGCTCACCGACTGACCTCGAGAGAGATTGGCTCGCCAGGGCCGATCTGAAACCCTCCCTGCGGGCTTTGGCGAATGACGATACCAGCCGCCACCCCTGGATACGGCATGGAGCCGACCACCGCGACCCTGAAGCCGCGCTCACGAAGGATGTCGGCTGCCCGATCGCCGTTGACGCCGATGAGGTCAGGCATGACGTAGCTGAGGCCGCGCTCGCCCCGATTGACCAGAAGCGCCACTTGTGCCGCCGCGCTTTTCGGAGGGGGATGTTGAGCGACGACTACATCCGAGGGGAGATCGTGAGATCGGATCTCGGACACCGTCGAGAGCGCCAGCCCGTCCTGCGCCAGCCGCAGCTCGGCGGCCCGCTCCGTTTCTCCAACAAGGAGCGGTGTTGACGTCGCACGCTGTCCGGCGCTGATCCAGACGCGGACGCTCCGCTGGCGGCGCGCGGTCGACCCGGCAACGGGTTCCTGCGCGACGATCCGGCCCGCCTCGATCTTGGGGTCCGGGCGGCGCGTATCGTCCACGCGCAGTGCCAACCCGACCTCTGCCGCGATAGTCGTCGCTTCGTTCGTGGTGCGGCCGGCGAAGTTCGGCACCTGCACTTCGCGCGCCCTGAGCGCGAGGCGCATGGAGGCCGCAGCAAACACAATGTAGGTCGCCACAAGCCCTCCACCCAGCACGACGAGCTTTCCCGCACTCCACATGCGGGTCTTCAAGGGCATGAAGGCAAAGATCGTACTACAAGTTAGGGACGCGTTCTTTGGAGGACGGCCCCAAAAAACGCCTCGAGGCCGTGGCGGTGTGGGTCGGTCCGAAGCTGCCCTCGGTCGTCAATCACGCTGCTCGGCAGCGCCGGTGACGCTTCGTGCGCGTCGAGGGCCACGAAGTCCTCGGTCCCGCGGAGAAACGCGTCAACCACGCCGTCGTTCTCCTCGGGCTCGCTGGAGCACGTCGAGTACACAAGCCGGCCCCCGAGCGCCACCGCATCTGCCGCATGCCGTAACATCGTCAACTCTGCGGCGGCGAGCGACGGCAGATCCGCCTCGCGGCGTCGCCAGCGGATGTCGGGGTCGCGGCGCAGGGTCCCCGAGCCTGAACACGGAGCATCGACAACGACGAGATCGAACGGGCGGTCGAAGGGCAATGGCCGAAGGAGGTCGCTTCGCACGACGGCAACGTTGGAGGCGTCGGCGGCGGTCACGGTCGACCGCAACAGCTGGATCCGTCGTTCGCGCACGTCGCAAGCGACGAGGAGGCCCCGCCGTTGCATGTCAGCTGCCATTGCGGTCGTCTTTCCGCCGGGCGCGGCACATGCGTCGAGGACGCGCATTCCGGGCCGCGCCCCGGCCAGGCAGGCGATGAGCTGCGACGCCTCGTCCTGGATCACGAACCATCCCCGGTCGAGACCCTGGCCGCGAAGGGGATGGCCGGCTTCAACGATCAGGGCGTCTGCAGCAAACGCTCCGGGACGTACCTTCACGCCGTCTTGGTCCAGACGCGTCCCGAGCTCTTCCGGGCTCATGCGGATGCGGTTGCACCGTAGCGTCAGCGGTGCCGGAGAGTTGTTGAATCGCATCCACGCTTCGGCGGCGTGGAACCCGTGTCGATCGAGCCAACGCTCGGCAAGCCACCGCGGGTGGGACAGCGTTATGCTGAAGTAGTCCAGCGCGGCCCGCCTGTCGGTTGCGTCAGACGGACGGCGAGGGAGCGGCAGCCTGGCACGCTGGCGTGAAATGGTACGCAAGACCGCGTTCACGAACCCGCTCGCGCTCCGCTTGCCCGCACGCTTCACCAGTTCGACTGCATCATCCACCACCGCCGCCGCGGGGACCCGCGTAAGATGCAGCAATTGATAGGCGCTGAGCCTGAGAATCTCGGCAACCTCCGGATCCAGACGCGCAAGCTCTCGTCTCGAAAAGACAACGATCAGATGATCCAGGGCTGCGCGCCACCGCTGGACTCCGGTCGCGATCTCCGCCGCCAGCGCGCGGTCGCGGTCATCCTGGAGGCGCGCGCGAGACGCGGCGATTGCCGCGGGGAGGTCCGTATCGCCGGACGAAACGGCCAACAAAGTATTCAACGCGGCGATTCGGGCCGGCGCGATCATGGCGAGAAGCGCGCGCCGCGCGCCGTCCGGTGGCCGGCCAGGAAGTCCCGCACCGACATCGATCGCTTGCCCTCCGGCTGGATCTGCAACAGCCGAAGGGCGCCATTGCCGGTTGCGACGACCAATCGATCGCCTTCGCTCTCGACGATCGTGCCCGGCGCGTCCGAAGACGCAGTCAGTCCGTCGGCGGTCGACGCGATCAGGATGAATCGTCTTCCGTCCAGAAAGCTGAAGGCGTGCGGCCACGGATGCAGGCCGCGGATCAGATCGTGAATACGGGCGGCGGGCCAGCTCCAGTCAATCGCGCCATCATCCTTCGTCAGCCGCGGCGCATATGTGGCGGCGTCCTCGTCTTGGGGCGTCTCCGCGACGCTGCCCTCAGCCAGCCCGTCTGCGATTTCGACAAGCAATGTTGCGCCAAGGTGGGCCAGGTCGCGTTCGACGTCCACGCTCGTCTCTTCGCGACCGATTGACCGCGTCACCGACGCCAACATCGGACCCGCATCGAGCCGCTTGACGATGCGCATGATCGTCACACCCGTTTCGCGCTCGCCCGCGATGATCGCTCGATGAACCGGCGCCGCGCCTCGGTACCGCGGAAGTAGCGACGCGTGCACGTTGATGGTGCCCAGTCTCGGCGCGCTGATCACGGACTCCGGGAGCATCGCCCCGTACGCGGCGACAACGCCCAAATCGGCGCGCAGTGCAGCAAGAGACTCGACGAAGGCAGGGTCCCTGAGGCGGTCAGGCTGAAGGACGGGGATGCCCGCGGCTGCAGCGCGAGCTTTGACAGGCGCATCGAACATTCTTTGCCCCCGGCCGCGTGGGCGGTCCGGCCGTGTCAGGACGGCCACGACTCGGTGGCGTGATCCAAGCAGAGCGTCGAGGGTCGGAACGGCGAAAGCGGGCGTACCGAGGAAGACGATCCGCAGCGAGGCAGCGTTTACCATTTCCCGGCGCGTGTCATCTTGCGGATCTTGCGGACGATCAGGTCGCGCTTGATGCCGCGAAGCCGATCGACGAACAGTGTGCCATCGAGGTGATCCATCTCATGCTGCAGGGCGCGGGCGAGGAGGCCGGTGCCTTCTTTGACGTGCTCACGCCCCTGGCGATCCAATCCCTTGGCCACGACGCGTGACGGACGAACAACCGTGGCATTGAACCCGGGGAGGCTCAGGCAGCCTTCTTCCTCCAGCTGAACGCCGTCAATTTCGACGAGCGCTGGATTCACCAAGACGAGCGGACCCGCGGCGTCGCGGCCGGCCGACAAGTCGATGACGAAGATTCTGAGCGGGATGCCGAGCTGCGGCGCGGCCAGGCCAATTCCGGGCGCGGCGTACATCGTCTCGATCATGTCCTCGATGAGCCGATCGATTTCCGGCGTCACAGCTTCCACGGCCCGCGCCGGATCGTGAAGCGTGGAGTCACCGTATTTGAGAATCGGACGAATCATTTTCGGCGCGACGAAGGGGCCAAGATGAGCGAACCGGGAAAGACTCAGCGCCGCACGAATCGTTCGGATGTACGCCTGAGGAACGCGGACCAGTTGGCGAGCAGCTCGACCATCGAGTCGCCACCAAACTTCTCGACAACCGCGTCCGCCAGAACGAACGCCACCATCGCCTCGCCGACGACGGCAGCCGCCGGAACGGCGCACACGTCACTGCGCTCGATTGTCGCCGGACTCTCCGTCATCGTTGCCAGGTCGACCGAGCGGAGCGGCCGCATCAACGTGGAGATCGGCTTCATGTAGGCGGTGACTCTGAGATCCTCTCCGTTGGTCACGCCCCCCTCCAGCCCGCCGGCATTGTTCGTCGGCCGGGAGACCGCGAGCCGCGAGACCGCGGATGGCCGAGCCACGATCTCGTCGTGGACGCGAGACCCGGGAAGCGAGGCAACGGCAGGGCCGCGGCCGAAGCCGACGGCCTTGATCGCGGGGATCGACATCAGTGCCTGGGCAAGCCGGCCGTCCAGTTTGCGATCCCACTGAACGTAGCTGCCCAGGCCGGGAGGGACGCCGTGCGCGATGACTTCGAAGCTCCCGCCCATGGTGTCGCCGGCTTCGCGCGCGCGATCGATTTCCGCCACCATCCGCTGCTCGATATCGGCGTCGGCACAGTGCAGCGGCGCGTCCGGGAGGATCGCGCGGACCTGCTCGAATGAGAACGCGAGCGGGTCGGGAACCGACGCGGAGCCGATCGTCGTCACGTGACTGGCAATCTCGGTTTGAAGCGCGCCGAGCAGTTGCCGCGCGATGGCCCCAACTGCCACACGCGCGGCTGTCTCGCGTGCGCTGGCTCGCTCGAGGACGTCTCGCATGTCGTCATGGCCGTACTTCACGTAGCCCGCCAGGTCCGCGTGACCCGGCCGTGGACGGGTGACCGGTGGACGATCAGCGCCGGGCGTATCAGAGGGAACGTCTCCCTCGCCGAGCGCCTCGCCCCGTACGTCCACCTGCATCGTGCGCTGCCAGTTGACCCAGTCCTTGTTGGGAATCAACAGCGCGATCGGTCCGCCGGTCGTTTCGCCGTGGCGAACGCCGCTCAACGCCTCCGCGCGGTCGGACTCAATCGCCATTCGTCGCCCGCGTCCGTAGCCGGTCTGACGGCGCCGCAGATCGTTCGTGAGTGCCTGGAAGTCGATCGTCAGCCCGGCGGGCAACCCCTCGACGATCGCAAGGAGCGCTTTTCCGTGCGACTCGCCAGCGGTGAGAAACCTCAACATCCGCGGCTCATTCTATCCGAAAAAATTGCCACGTCCGGTGCGCTCCGCTGCGTTCCTCCGAACGATCTGCGGAGGCGGACTTCTTGCAGCGCGTCAGAGCAGAACGACGCAGCGAAACCAGAACAGGGAGGAGGTGAGCAGGAATGAGCATGAAGCAGCTCGTTGCGGATCGGTTCGTGGCGGCGTCGACGGGCGCCGGAGGATTCGCCTTCGATCTCGCGCGAGGCCGCCCCGCTTGGCTCGAAGTGGCGAACGCAGATGATCCG
>Ga0182033_10000410_pt1 | contig 20251 bp, 31 predicted proteins | sample tim00Cox0000000H_FD_125968 | JGI IMG/M metagenome (GOLD analysis project Ga0182033, IMG submission 125968) | Lab enrichment of tropical soil microbial communities from Luquillo Experimental Forest, Puerto Rico - timezero.00C.oxic.00.000.00H | ecosystem: Environmental > Terrestrial > Soil >...
GGACGGCAAAACTCGCATAGACTCTTGATATTGGGTATCCACTGCGCGCGACTCGACAAAAAGCCATGCAACAGAAGAAGGACAGGACTGGAATCCGGACCGGGGTAGGATTCAAATGCAAGCTTCATAGATTACAGCGCTCGCAAAGCGGACATGCGTCCTCTAAATCAAACCACGGCGGCTCCGATCTGGCGATGGCAGCAATCGCGACCCGCCCATCCGCGAATTTTTCCAAAAAGCCGAAAGCACTAATGTCCGCATCTCTACACGATGTCCGCTTTACCCCCGAAAGCGGACATTCGTCGGCATGAGTGCGATGTCCGCTTTGTGCCAAAAGCGGACATTCTGCACTGCGGCAAAGAACGTCGTTTATTTGATCACCTCGTCGGCGTGCGCACGCCCTGAATGTGCTCGACCGTGACGTGGACCTGTCCCCGGCCTTGACCAAACTAGGTTCCAGCCGCCGCTCGGGAAGGCTTGCGTCAGCCGAGGTGCGCGATTAATAGCGACGGACTTAGCGGTGCCACAAATTGCGGCTTCACAACATTTGAACAATGCACGGCACTAGCGAGCCCGCTGATGGGTTCAACAATAAAATATCGCTCTAGTCGGTAACTTTGATCTCAATCAAATAGAACCGCCCGTCGCTTCCCGCCGCCCTGGTCAGTCGAGGAGGGTGACACCTACTTCGTGGTGCACGACCGCGAAGGCCAGCAGCTTGTCCGCGCAACTATTCAGCTTCTATTGCTTGGCGAGCGCTTCAAATCGTCCCGCCGTGAAGCCTGGTTTCAAAGTCTTCTGCCTTGTTTTACGCTACACGTCTCCTCGCCATTAGAATTACTCCCATTTGTTGACCGGCAGACCCCAAGTGTCGCGACAAGTGAGAAAACACAAACGAAACATATCGCTCAAGAACAACTCGCACAATCTGCAGGCGTGCCAATAATGCACAGGAGCGACAGCAGGGAAATTTGAACCGTGCTATAGTGTGCAATGTGACCCGTGTTGGCATTTTTGTAAATCCGATTGGGAGGTTGAATGGCGAAAAAATCCAAAAAGGCGGAGCGCGGCGCCCCGATGCTGAACAAGAAGCGGATACAGAAGGCGCTGCCGGCAAGAAGGAAAAAGAAACCGGCGCCAAAGCCAGCGCGCGCTCCAGTTGCTCCGTCGTCGTTACTCGAAGGCAATGGCTGGGAATTGTACGTGAAGCGACTTGGCCTTCAGCACCGCCCAGGACAGAGGGTGCGAACCTATGGGACCTACCAAGTTTTAATAAACGGCAAGGAGGATACTACTTTATCTGGCCACATCTGCGAGTGCACCGGTCCGGGTGATAATACCGCGCATGGGAAAAGGGAGCGTGTACGGATCCGGGAGGGTCGCTATGCCTTGTCGACACAATTTGGCCCGCTCTACTGCTCCTCGGGCTTCACTGACGACGCAACGAATCCGATGCCAGGCTTCCTGCTGCTCGGAACAGACGCCCGCTCCGCCGTCCTGGTACATCCGGGTCATCCTCCAACCCTGTATCTGTCAAGCATCGGATGCCTCAATCCGACTAAGCCACTTAAAGCCAACGAGGACATGGTTTTTGAAGAATCTCGGGCGCGCGTGATCGCCTTGATCGAGAGCCTGAAGCAGCACAACCCGGCCGCTTTCGCCAATGGCAGGATAGGGCATAACACCGCCATCGCAGATGCCTTCATCGTCAGCGACGGCGAGCCGATGACTGCAGTCAGCGATGGAGCAATGGTCTAGACGGGCCGCCCGGCCCGTCACGCTGACCCAAACCCAGAGATCGACAAGTTCATTTCAGCTCAGGACGGTAGTGCGTCCTACATGTTGCCTGGCGACACACCCGAAGACGACCGCTGTATTTTCTCTGGCGTCCTCGTTGAAGGCTTATGGGGAACCAAATCAGCAGCATTTTCCAAGCGTGAACCAAACAAGATCACTAGCCAAAGTCTCGCAAAGTACCTCCGCACAGAAGTGCCTAAGGTCGCAGATCGATATCAATTCACGCTCAATCCCAGCGCGCTCCCAACGTTCTCAGATGGGGATGATACCCCGCTAACGCCGCCCGCGTTTGCGCTCACCCGACAAAGTGCTGGCACTCATGAGACTTGCCAAGAAGGTTAGCGGCATCCCCGTCGCCAATTATTTGGATGATACCTGGTGGCAGTCCACCGGCTTTAGTAGGCCGCATGTCCAGCGATGGGTCGACAGCCCGCACAAACCATTGGGGGTCGAGTATCAGCGCATGGCTAACAAGGCCGCGTTAGCCACACCGGGTGCTTGCGCTCAAGGCGGCGCGCCGATGCGTTGCCATGCCTCGAACGATTCTGCTTTGTGGATCGCTTCGTATGCCTCGCGGCCGAGCCGCAACACCGGATATTCCAAAAATCTGGCGGCGTTAAACGGCGAGGGGTGCGCTCAAGCTGCAATCTGTTGATAACTCGTTTGATATGTTGCCGAGACTCGACCGGGCTGCATCAATGCGCTGGCGGAGGCAGCAACCAGTACGGGGGCAATCATGGCTAAACGGAAGAAGGGATCAAAAGTACAAAAGCGAGGAAAACTGCAAACAGCTTCACGGGCCAAGGCACGCAAGCGAACCAAGGGTGCATTGGCAAGAGCAAGTGCAGCCATGAGCAAATCCTTAAGCAAGATCCCCCGCCCCTAGCCTCCTCGCCCTGCCTGCCCTCGACTTGACATTAGTAGTTTCCGCTGCCGGACGTGAGAACCTTGCGCCGCGCGCCCCGTAGCGGCGGACGGCGCGCCACCGTTAAACGCGCCGGGGCGGCGGGGGGCCGGGGGAGCTTCACCGGAATTGTCAGGCTTCTTGGCGTGCCGCATCAAAAGAATTCTGCGAGCCTCCATGTTATACCTCGGCGCATCGGGGGAGCATGCTCGCTATAGTGGATGTGCGAAGAATTGCGGAATTTTCCACTTAACATTAGGCTGATCGACACAATCCCATTGGCTAATAGTAGCGCCATTATCCTGTGAGCCGCCGTTAACCTGCATGCATTTCTTCGAAGCCTTATTGATTATAAAGTAATATCCCCCTCCAACAGATTGCTGTCGCCATAAGTACTGGGTCCGGTTTGAATTTGGTGTAGAGTATTGACAATCCCATTGCAGAATAGGGGTGCCATCATTCTGAACGATTACAACGCCATTCCTCTTGAAAAGGACGCTGGCGCATTTACCACTGTGGCTTGCTTCCAGATTGAAAAATCCTCCGGGGGGGCCACCCCGAAAACGCCACAGAACATTAGGCTGATTGACACAATCCCACTGACTAATAGTGACGTCATTATCCTGTGAGCCGCCGTCAACCTGCATGCATTTCTGACTATGCATGGCGGATATAAAAAAATCATCGGCTATGACCGGGGGGGATCGGAATAGTAATGCAACCAATGCGGTGCTGAGTACGATACCTCCCTTCATGATTCTTGCTTGATTTGGCATGGTTGAGCCCAATCCTCATTTCGGTTGAATTCAATCTTACGACAAATCAGTGAGCGTCCCTGTTACCTGTGTCACACAGGTGCCAGGGCGACGATCTTAGGATCAGCGGCGAAGTCCCTAAAGCACAAGGGCGCTTTGCTAACTTTATTCCCATGCTTGCATGAGATCGAATTCTCCCACGACCGACACCTGAGATCCCGGGGGCAATTTTGCCGAAAGTTCCTGTATCAAGGAAAAAGGTAGGTCGAACGTGATAAGCAGCAGGTAGTGGTTGAACTGCGAATTATCGCCGAGTAGCTCAACGCGGGTGACGTTACCTGTCCTTCTCGGAGGTCTCTTTGGTAACGATTCGAAGTATGGCGAGATAGAGTCTAAGAACTTCTGACGCGCCTCCTCACCCACCTGGGCGTCAGCCGAAGTTTGGCCAGATGTCCCGCCTTCGGGCGGCACGTCGATGCTGAATATCATTATAGCCATGATAAGTTCACTCCTCGAAGTATGATAGGCAGGGCAGTCTGCTGCGCGCGGATAAGCATCTGATGCTCCTTGAGTTGATCCCCATGACTGGGTGCCCTAAAGGCGTAAAGATGGTCTGCGACTTCAGCTAAGGTATCTGCTCTAGGTTAAGAGTAGTCTAGTTTGGAAGCATACGACATTCACATGCTCGCCGCTGCATCTTCCTGATACCTACAAACAGGTAATGGAGGAGGCGATCCCCGACTATAAGAAGTAGGATGGAAGGACGGTACTTGGGGCCCCTGCAAAAAACTATTAGGAAAAGAGGACCCACGCTGAAACGTAACCCGTAAGTGGACGAGCTAAAAATTAGATGCATTTTTGCGAGGGGAGATTGAGATCGGCACGCGTGCCGAGTTTTGGCCCCCCGGGTATCGACTTCTCAAGAAATCCCTACAGGTCGTGCTTCTCCTTGCGCTCCTCAATCAGTCGGTCGAGCGCCGCAATCTGCACCTCGCTTTCTAAATCGTCCCATTCAGCGTCAGTCAACCAGCCGCGCTCAACTCCTCAATCGGCGTAGCGAGGCGCAGTGGCGAGCGAACTCCACATCATCCCACTCAGTCATTGCCATCTGATTTCCCCCTTTCTCTTCCCCCCGCGCAGCCAGGGCGCACCGTGAACGTGGTGCCGATCAGGCCTGCGATTTCGGAGACATCACTAATATGGGGATTGATCGGGGCGTTTGCAGCCCAGCGTCATTGGCTAGAAAAGGGTTGATTCAACTGTTCGTAAATTGGGCGTCATCGCCCGTCCCCCTGATCGACGACACCGCGCATCTGCCCGTCGATGCCGGGTGCGCCAGCGTCACCTTCGCCGTAGCGTTTGTTATAGGAGTGATGCACATGGGATATGTGGCGCAGCGGGCTCGAACCCTGGTGAACAGTCGTGTCTGCATGTTGCGCGTCGCCAGAATCGCGCAGGCGATGGGCGAGCCGCTGTGCCTCAGTAGCGCCGCTGTGGTGGTTTTGGTTATATTTGACCTCAGGCATAGCTACCTCCTATCGGGCCACTGATTTTTTGTTGAAGTGATTTTCGGCAGGCCTTGAGCCGGAGTGCCATGGCAACCTTGCACTCCGCTTTGGCCGTACAATGTGCGACCTGTTCCGGGGCCGCCGCCTTTCACGTTAAGCGCGACCTGATTGCCGTAGGGCACCGGATTGTATCCAGAACCAGCAGAACGCGGCTCGCCGCGATAGTTTGAATCGCCCGATCTGGTCGTATGCGAACCCTGCGCCTGTCCCTTTTGTCCGACCCAGCCCGGATTGATACCCTTTGCGCCGGCGCCGATCTTTATCGGCTTGTCCACGACGACGCGGCTACCGTGTCCGCCGCCCGCGTTGCTTCTAGCCATTTTTAGTCTCCTTGTTTGGTTGCAGTTTCAGAAAAAGAAGACGACCCGGCCAGCTCTGACATCAAGCCACCAGAGGAGGTTGCTGGACCACTGCCACCTGACGGAGCGTGCGCCGGGTCGTCAGTTGCGACTGGCGAAGATGTGACACCAGTCGAAGACTCAGGATCGGAATGTTGATTTAGATCGTCGATGCGATAGCCGAGCGGCGGTTCATCAGGAACGGGATCGGCACCGGCCCAAGGCGAATTCGACGGCAGTGGTGGTGGCGCCGGCGAGACTACGCCGGTGACTGTTTGATGCTCGGTGAGAGCAAAACGTCCACCAACTTCAGAATGGGTATGACTGAGGTAAGTACCGGTGTCGCCGTCGCGAGATTGATTGCGGACACGCTCGTCATTGCGCAGGACGCGCCGCCTATCGGCTTGGTCCTCGGGATCGTAGATCGTCATCGCAGCACCTCATAGTTCGAATCCACGCGCGCTCAATTACGAGAGCGCAGGCCCTCCCGACGGTGTGCGGCAGATGAAAGCCGGATCGATGATAAGCGGTGGCTAGCGTCGATCGGTCCAGCAAGTCCAGCAATCGGATCATACCAAAAACCGCAGAAGCAATCACGCGAATTAACCATATTTCGCGAAGTGCGTTTCCGCTGATTTTAAAAACGGTCCGATCAAACCGGTGATGTAGTACGATTTCAGAACGCACTGAATTCCCTGGGGGCGAACATCATGCGGAACATTGCTGGCGCAGCGGTTGCATCTGCTGTGATGATTTGTGACTCAACAGCGATGGCCCAACACAGCACACCTCATCATGACCCCGATGGTGTGGTCCTGATTAATCAGCGGGATGCTTTGGAGGGGTACATCACGTCGCGTGACGCTCCCGGATTTCCCGTCACGATCAGCGATCCGGGAAGCTATCGACTGACAAGCAATCTCTATCCCCAACGTGAACACGGGGCCATCGAGATTGCCGCCGATGACGTGACAATTGACCTGAACGGATTCACCATTACGACAGACCACGCAGACGGCATTAACGGTGTGTCGGGTCGCAGCAATATCGTCATTCGCAATGGGACAATTAGGAATGGCAGCACGCCCGTGAATCTACAGTTCTCCTCTTTTGTGCACCTTATGCAAATCCAAGTGTATGAGGCGACATTCGCTGGTGTGGTACTTGGCGACCATGCATCAATTACCGACAGCAGCATCCACTATAATCGCACCGAAGGCTTACGTGTTGGAGCGTATGCTTTGATCGCCAGGAACGTTGTCTCCGACAACACATCCGACGGAATAAACGCGGGCAACGGCTCAATAATTGAGGGGAATATTGTAGCACACAACCAGCAGGGAATAGTCTGCAATTTCTGCACTATCACCGGAAATTCGGTCTACAGCAACGACCAGGCAGGCATTCATGTCACCAACGCTTTGATCAACAATAACACCGCGTTCCAGAACCGAGGTGAGGCTATTTGGTGCAACGACGCCAGCCATGCAGCAGGAGCAAATTGTTTAATTATAAATAATACAGTTACTCAAAATAACGTAGGCTTGCTGGTGGATTGCCCTAGCCTGATTCGCGAAACTTTGCCTACACCAATGCTAATAACGCCGACATAGCGATTGGGACCGAAACAGGTGGTCCATGCACCAAGAGTGGGAACGCTCCCCCGCCGTGAATGCACCATGTAGTGCGGAAATGCGGGAAATTACTTCTGGCCCTCGCCGCCATGTTTTGACTTCGCGAGCTTGTTGTAGACAGTAGACTGCGAGCAACGCGAACGCGGCGCGACGTACGCGCCAATCCGCGCGACGGTGGTGCGAGCAATTGCGATGCCGCGAGCGCGTGTGAGAGCACTTGCAGAATTTCACAAAAATTTCGTGAGGGGGACCACTTCAGGAAATCATAAAAATTCCGCTAGATTGGACGCCATGCCGTGGAAGGCCAAGCCCGTCAGCATTCTGCAACGAGAAAACGATAACCTAAAAACGACCATCTGCCTCCTGCGCCGCGAATTGGAAAACCGGCAAGGGGCGGTGGGCCGGCTCGAACTGCTCGTGCACGAACGTACCGCCCGCATCGATGAGCTCACCGGTAAACTCGAACAAGCAAGGGCGCAGAACCAGCGCTTGGATGCGGAGTGCGAGCACCTAACGGAGATGATGGTGGAGATGATACGGGTGGCGCCCATCACCTCCGGGGACCCGTTCTAGGAATTGCGTGCGCTGGTGCCCTCGGCCTATGGCGTCACGATCCGATGTCTTACCTCGAACGGATCAAGGAAAGAAATCTTGTCGACGGAAAACTGACGGCCAGGCGGCTCGATCCAGTGGAAATCCTCTGCACTGAACTCCCACCTTGCCTGCGCGGTGAACGAGACCTCGAGGGAATAGGGGCGCTGGGCGACCAGCCTGCTCGTTATGAAGCTAACTCGGTGATACTCGTCATTGTCGGGGCCGTCCCACTTCGAGGGCGGGAGGTCTGGAGCCGGTATCGTTATCAAATGTACCCCATCAGGTTCGTGGTCGGGAACGGTTTGCATGTGCGACAACCTGATCTCAAACGCGTCCGCGTGTGTGGGGGTCAGCAACCGGTCCATCGTCTTCAACCAGCGAATGGAACCAAAGACGATGCCCTCGAATAAGTGCAGGTTCTTGATCGACCCCTTCCATTCATCGAGCAGTGTCCTGGTCAGTGGGCGGGCGAGCAGCTTGTTCAGAGACATCATGTCACGCGCAAGCGCTGCATCCGAAGGCGGGTCTCTACTGCCAGTCGCCATGGTACCCTCCCAAGCCTGACCGGCTAATAATATCCGCACCAACGGGTCCCGGAAAAGCATGCTTTGCGAAGCCGAAAAGTGGCTCACGAATTTGCGAGGGGGGTATCGAAATCGAACGCATCGGGAATTTTGGCCCCCCGGGGTGGGGGTTGACCGCCTGCACCTGACGCTTGTGCGGTGCTCGCCGCTAGTGCGCCATCGCTGCGCCAAAACTGTTCGTAAATGGTAATTACACAGTCGACCGAGAAAACAGCCTAGAAAGCCAATAACCACGCTGCAACTTGCAGACGTGCCAACTATCGAAAAACGAACAGTTGCCTGTCAGTGTGCACAGTTTCAGTCTAACAATATCAAACTGAAGCTCAAGCGTGTTAACCAACCAAGATTTAACCCAATACTTCCTGACGTTTCACCGTGAAACAGCTTCAGATTGTTAACTGATTGCATAGCCTCGCCAGTAAGAGGTGGGGCCTCGACCGTTCGCTCTCTCTATCGCCAGCCTAGGCCCTGCTAGACCTTTTGCGAGGTGCAGCTGCTTGACCATGCCTTATGTCACGGATTGTGTTCCGCGCCTTTTAGAAAACTGTGGCAATGAGATGCGCGCCGTTCTTTAGGTAACAGTGAAATTAGAGCATTGCCTTACCGGAGTCCGCACCGAAGCTCCTGACAGGCACGTCTCTCGGCTCTAATAATCTTCCGATCGTGGCCGCCTACGTATACAGGCGGAACTCGAACATCATCATTCATGGCATGTGGGGCTTTCAGGCATCACAGGGCGGTGCCAAGGCGATTGAGGGCACCGACTACAACGGCATTCCGCCAAACGTGTTGTTTGCGCATCTCGTGTCCAGCGACAACCCGTTGAACTTTGGTCTCGGCTCTTACCGTTGGCAAAAAGCACCGGGCAACACCATCACCAACCTGATCCTCGATCACAACATGGACCTACATCCAGGCGATGGCAACCTGAACACGCAGAATATGTTTTTGGCCAAGGTGAAACGAGTCGTGGAGCAAGCCCGGTGCCTACGCAGGAAGAGTATAACGCGCTTCTGGGCGTCATCCGGCCTCCGCGACGCGCTGGCAGAAATTGTTGAAGTTGAAAGGATCGGCTGCTTGGCCGAACATTCCGTACATGCCAAAACCGTATGCAGTCATGCCCCGCTCCTTTGTCAGTATTTTGGCATATACAGTAATCACCGAGTCAGACACAAACGCGCGGTCCCTTTGCGCTCGACAATTTGGATCGGCACAAGCCGCATGAGAGAATGCGACATTCGTATTGGCGGTGAACAGGCATCAAGGCAGTTCGCCCCGACCCACCAGAAAAATTACTGATCGGCACCATTGAAGCGTAGCCTGTCGAACAGGGGGAGGCACGGCAACTACCACGCACGCGCGATTCTCCAATTTTTCTCCAACGGGCGGTACGCTGAACGATCTTTCGATGAACCCTGGCGATCGCGCATCTACTGAGGAGACACCTCGTTCGGGACGAGCGGGTCGCAGGTTCAAATCCTGCCACTCCGACCATCTTTCTCACACAACAGATCGACGATAGGAATTGTCGTTATTGTCTGGTTTAGGATAGTAGCAGCGCTGCCATAGGTGACGATGGCGTCAACCTTGCGCCGTTCGAATTCAGCGGCGATCCGGCTTAGTTGAGAGCTTGGCGCATCCGGCCGGCAACGTTACGGGAGTCTCGCATTCAACAGCCGGACCTGGTTGGCGAGCGGGTTATGCTCTTGCGGCAAGGCTATCCTCCAGTTGCATAGATTGGGCATCCTGGCTGACGCTGGGTATGCGGAGCCGATGTTGGAGACAGATCGGGTCAAGCCTCTGGGCTCGAAGGAGCACGGATCGGGGTCTGGCGCGCCGAAGACATTGCACCAGCATTCGTCTCGAGATGCGCATCACCTCTTCCAAGCACAAGATCAAACAAACTGTACAAATAGCCGGTGTTGTGGAAAAAAGCCGCCACAGCCGCTACAAAAGGTGCCACACCACAACAAACGCAAGTCACCGATGGCCGCCTCACTCTCAAAAGCACACATCGGTAGACGAGTCAGGTCCATAAGACATCAGTCCACCCGCTTCGACATAATCGTTATAGCTCATCATCGTGGGCAAGCGTCCGCTCAGCGTGAGCGTTGATGATACGGGCGCGGTTGGCGGCCATAAGTGCATCGGAGACGACGTAAAGCGCGTCCGCTTTGTTCCTGAGCATCTCGATTTATCCCGTGGTGTAGCTGAGGGCTCCGTAATAACGTTTGGCGTAGTCAGCTATCAATTGAGCCTTGTCGAGGCCATTAATAATCCTTCTAGCCTGGACCCATTGCTCATTCGTCTTACTGAAATAATTTCCAAATTTTTTGCCTGTGAAGATTCCTTCGGTCATTCCAATAAATATGATGGGTATTGCGTTCTTAACCTCCAACGCCAAGTCGGGGCTTTCAAGCAGTTTAATTCCAAGCTTCTCACCCATTTTGGCATAATTGTAATTCCAGGTTAGCTGAACCAAGCCACGTCCATAGTAAGGCGCATAGGGCTTTCCTCTGCCGAGTCCATATTCGCGAATTGGTCCAAATTTCCGATCCGTTTCGTGATGGGCTGTTCCGAGCGCGTAGGCAAGCCACCGATCATCACCCTTGGGAGAGTTCTTCTCCCAATAATCGAGTATCTTTCCCAGTGTTTCTTTTGGTTTTGAACTCAACTTCGCGTCGAAAAGACGGGTACTAACTTGGTCAAAGAAAAATGTCCTGTTGATCATGGCGCTCCTCCTGTGTCGGCCGCCGCTTTTTGTCGTCTACCTTAGACTTGGATCCAACGCTTCCGCAATCGTTGTACTTAATTGCGGGCGACATGAAGAGCGCCGGGGTCGGACTAGACGAGAAGCGACGTCGAGGAGAACCTGGAATCGGGTGTCACGCGACGACCGCTCTGTGACGTGCGTCACAGCGGTCGCTGAGGCGATGTGTTCTGTGAGACAGGAGCTGGAAGGGGATGATCAGGTCGTGACGCTCGACGTCAAAGTTTATGACAAACACAATCGCCATCTATCAAGCCTATCGCTGGAACATATACGCGGTCGCACACGAATGATCCACAGAGCTGGGCACGGACCCGTTGACAACTTGGCATGACAAAAGCTGGTAGTTGCCGCGTGGCCGGACAGGATTGAGCTGGCAAATTGACTCGACGGCCGGGGCTTTCTAAGAATGAAAGCCCCGCGCAAAACACCGCACCCAGAGCCTCGAGCTCGCAATGAGGGGCCGTACCTGATCAAGCTTTCATCAAAGACGCGCCGCTAACGGTCGCGAACTGACGCTTTCTTATCTTTGACGATTTCGAAGGGACGGAGGACGACAATGAAAGGAAAAAAAGAGAAAGGAAAAAAAGAGAAAGGAAAAAAAGAGAAAGGAAAAAAAGAAGCCATTTCGGGGATTGTCACCGGCAACGATCAGCATGTCGGGTTTCGGGCCATGATCATGAAGCAGGCCATCGAATACAACCTCGCCGGCTTTACAAAGAACCTGCCTAACGACGTCGTGAGCTTCACCCTTCAGGGCAATGCGAAACGCGTGACCGACGCTGTCTCGGCCATCCAGGAGGGAACGAAGAAATCGTCGGACATCAAGGTCAGCACAACTCAGGGGAAGGTCAATCTGGCCCTGAACGCTTTCACAATCTATGCGTGGACGTCGACGAGCCGGAACATCACCACCCCGTACGATCTCGTTTTCCATCTGCGGCCCGATAACGGAAAGCTCGCGCCGGCGGATGTCAAGACCGTATGGCACCACATTCTGCAATCGACTCTGAAAGGCGACGACCTGAGGAAACTGGGCCCCGACGATTGAGCTGCGTTGTCCGGTTATCGTGGAGGGCGACGCCGCTCAGCCTAAACTAAATGTGCGAAAAACTCTGGACAACTTCCTCTCCTCCCTTAGAGCAAGCGGCCTGCGCTGGGCAGTTCCCGGCGCAGGCCGTAGCTCAATCATCGTCCGGATCGCTGATATCGTCGAGGTTGTCGTTCGGGTCTTCCCGCCGGTTAGACCTGCTTGAACAGCTCGTCAGCCCGCTGCCGGTTGGAACGCGCTTTTTTGATAGCCGTCCTCAACCTTATTTGCACGACAAAATTTGCCGCTACCACCAATGTAAAAATGAAGGCACAGCCGCTCATCGAAGCCGTAGGCAAATCAATCAGCAACAAATGATTGTAGACTGCGCTGAGTGCCGTATTGCCAGGAGATTGACTTTATCAAATATGTGGCGTCCCGATGCGACTATTGCTAACGTAGGCGTACAAGTGTGGCAATTCGGCATAACCAGCCAAATTGACCCCGGCCATTGTACAATACCACCCATCCTAAATCGTCTTCGGGTGGATCGCGAATCATATCCGCTGTTGTTGATAAATATCCAACCAGCAATGCTGTATTCACTAAAAGCAGCGCTCGCAAGATGACAGGCAGATAGAACATTGGGGCAGAAAGACCAAATATATTAGTTATCGGACTCGCGTCGGGTGCAACGTATTCAGTAATTGCTTGGGCAAAGGCCGGATCAGTTGACTTAACGCGTCCTTCAGGAGCGTTGGTTTATATCCGAGCCCCACAAACCAAGGTCTAAGAAGTGATTTCGAATTTGTTCGGGAAAATTGCAATCAATGCTGTGGTTATACCCGTGGCCACATAATAATGACTATTTTCTGCTACCAACAAAGATCTCGAGAACGGCAGATGTGTGTTTTTGGCCGTTAGCGCCGATCTTATCACCCGAGCCTCCGGAGGCGGAGGAAGCTTCTCGACTACTGTTAGATCTAATTCTTCAAACTTGTTTGTCCAAGGAAGTGAAATTGGTAGACGGCAGCTGTCTTCGTTATGGCAGCTCGCTTGAGTTTGATACGCTTCGTTTAGGAGCAGGTATGCTGTTAGATATTCAAGTGACTGCTGACGTGATAGCTCGTTATAGTAAGATGTTAAAGACAACAACCAGAACGATGTAATAAATAAACTGGATACTGCGTTATTTCTTGCCTCCGTCAATACCCCCAAAATTAATCGCCACTTTTATTTACCTCTGGATGCGCGGCGAAGCCTAGCGGGCCAATGATGTCGTGACGATCCTGCCACCGCAAGGGCGAGGAGCCAGCATCGCCCCAGCCCACCGGCGGAAGCACCTTTCGCTTGGCAAGGACGCACCCTGCACGCGCTCGATTGAGCAGTTCGGAGACTATTGCGCAGCCGATGCGGCATTGATACGCACGAGTCTGAATTCTCGTAAAGCCACAGGTTCAAGATGCGCTGGACGCGCTTGCCGCAAAGCCAGCGAACTCCGTCATTCAGTTGCCTGGAATGGCCCGCATTTGGCTGCTGTGCCGAAACGATTATCAAAATCGACCGTGCCTCCGGCGACTGGAATGCGCGTCGGCGGGAGGCGGCGGGTATACTGTTGTACAATTAATATCTTTTTGTCAGCGCTGAGGCGGATTCGCACCGGTTCGAGCGGTTTGCCCTTATTCGCCCTGCTCAGGTCGAGTGCGTAATACCCAGTGATGGGACTCTTTATCGTGCGAGTGCCCCCGTCGCGGTCGAACACAGCTGATCGCGGGAGGTAAATTTCCATCTTGGCGTCAGGCCCTTCGCAAGTGAGCATCCGGATCATGTAGGCTTCTTTGCCGGGTTCTTTCGCTACCGCTGGCAGACCAGCGAAAATGAGAAACATCGCACCGACGAGGGCAAGGCGCGCCGGATACTTTCCACGCATGCCGAAGTTAAGATTATGCGCGGTAGTCAGGGCGGCTTGCTCGCGTCTTGGCCTGGAGCCGAGCTTGAGCACTTTGAGCATCCCATTGGTGAATCGCAATACCCGCTTCCTCGCTCAGCATAATTTATAACACAACATTGCCATCTCAGGGAAAATTGCAACGCTGTCGGATACAAATTCCCACTCTGCTGGATCGTTCATTGCAGCGGCTGGGCAGGATCGCGCTCGGGCCTTGGCTCCCGCGATCGTATGCTCCCGATACAAATTGGCGAGTTCGGCCTTGGCGTTCTGTCGCGCTGCGCTGGCCGAGAAAGAACGCGAAATGATTGCCACGCGCATCAAAGCGGCCTTGCCGCAGCGAAGGCACGCGGTGTGAGCGCTCGTGCGCAATTATCTACACCACCCCCGAGCCTTCCGACGATGGAGGAAGGTAGCGTGCGGTCTAAGCTTTTTGCGGGCGAGGCGCTGGGTAGCCCCGTCGATTATAGCTTGTCTGCCACAAATTATTGACTTACGTACCAAGCGCTCATGCCGTTAGGGGTGCGGTTGCCCCGCGCAGCAGGTTATAGAGCGTAAAGGCGCGTTCTTTGACCTTCGTATTGATGTTATCCAACGTCAATTCACGCTCAGCGAAGGCGGAGCCCGGAAACACGAAATAGAGCACGTCCTCTTCCACGCTCGAGTTTCGAATTTTCGAACAAAAGCCGTTCCGGTCGCGTCGGCAGGGATCAGGACAGGCTGGCTGCAACGCCTCATGAACCCGGATTGACGCTTCGCCGATTTTATTAACAGGGCCGAGATCGCCACAGATCGCAGCGGTGATCATGTCTTTAAAGATCACGATGGCGACATCGCCGATCGCGACCTTTGGATCAAATGGTCCATGCTCCGCCTCGTTCTGGGGCAGAACAATATAGGGCGCAGCCTCGGCAGACAGACTCTTGCCGTTCGAGAAACGAAACGAGGTGGCGTTCTGTCCGGTGGGATCGAGATCCGTTCCCTTCTTATGCCCAGGTCCGGCGGCGGGGCCATCTGCATCGATCGACATCTTCGCACTCCAGAAAACCGCGCGGATCTCTGCTCCGTTCCCTGGAAACGCAAGAAGCGCCTTGCAGTTGCTAGGGTCGCGATTTCTCGGCCTGCGATCGAATTGATCATAACGCCTCTTGGCCTCCACCGCGAAGTTAACAGCAGTGTCGAAAGGCACGCCTGCTAGCTGACGGCGTGATTCAGAGGGTGGTCGGAATGCCATCGTGACTCTCTCCGGTTCGTACCACAAATGTTTCCTCGACACTGAATTATACCGAACTCGCCCAGATTCTTCCACTGTCACACAGGAGGGACTGATCTGAAGCGCTCCAATCGAACGAACCGTCTGCCCCGCTTCTTAGTTCTCCCAGCTTCGTAGTACGCGCTGCTTATTTCTTCTTCGGCAAAAACGGCCAACTTGCGCCTGCCGTTCGGCCAGGAGGTCAAGCGATGAGTACCTGGGATGAAATCGTCGACCAGTGGGATTCGCCCAGCTGGAAAGACGCGGCCCGCAATTATCACGGCGACCGCGAGCCGGTTAAGGTACAAGCGCCCAAACCAGTGCCGCTCAATGGCAAGTCGCATGAGCCGACGAGCCGAGCAATCCTTCTTCCTGAAGCCAACTGCGCCAGTGCAGTCGATTGACTTATGGCTAATGCGGTGCCGATTGAATCGAGTAAATTAGTTTCAAGTCGCGAGCGGGCAGCGACAACACGAAGTGCCGACATAACCAGATCACGTTCGCCGGAGGTGTCCTCGACGGACTTGCCCTGCGCTGAAGGCTGTTACGGAATTCATAGCGAACTAAATTTCCTTTTTGGAAAAAAACCTCGGCGCGCCAACGTCGGGGTTTTTGCTTCGTAGATTACAAAAATCTTTGCCGACTGACTGTATTTGCTTCCGATGTAAGCAGAGACCTTTTGCCGTGTTGCATCTGCCATTCGTTCGAGGAGCATACACACCTGATCGTAAAGATCGTTTTACCAATGCCACATTGTTCGCCCGTAAAACGATCTAGCGCTACTTTCCTCTTATCCTCGAAAAGCCCACCTGCATTTCCACGACTCCACTCAGCGACCAATGCTGAAATACCCGCTACTAAATCGCCATCTTTCAGCATCTGCTGGGATAGTCGCCAGAAAAATGATAGGCTAAACTCGGAATGTTAGAAAAATCCATTGACTGCGACATCATACAAGGGAAGTGGCTTAAGGATGAAATTCTCTACGCAGCCTGGCTTGGGCAGAGAACTTGGAAGCAGGCTGGCGGCGGACGCAGTCTGAGTCAAACTCAGCTCCCGTCACACCGGACCCGCCAAGGCCATCATACATTTGAAACGACATGCACTAAGGTCCATCAAGAGCAGGCGCATGGCAAAAAAGCGCGTCACCGTTTACTTCGCAACTAATCGTCAGCCTATTTTGAAAGGCGGCACGGACACGATTATCGGCTTCAGTTCCGAGCTAGGCCCGACTAGCGGCCTCGACGTACGCTACGGGAGCGCGCAGGTCGACGTCGATCTGGCCGCGAAAACCAACGAGATGGTAGATGGTTCGCTTAGGGTGGCTGATCAAAAGCTACTGTTCGCAGCGCGGGGCAGGCCGACGCTCGGCAGCAATACCATTTTTGATGTTCTCCGCGACGACATGGCTGATCGAAAGCGGTCCGCCATCACATTCATCCACGGTTTTAGCAACAGCTTTATCGACGCAATTGAACGCGCGGGGTGGAATCTGGTCTTCCTCGGGCTTAATGCCAACATGTTTGTGTTTACGTGGCCCTCGATAGCTTCGCCTATCGGCGTGCCACTGCCTTACAACGACTACGAACATGACCGCGCGACAGCCGCGGCATCGGGCCCTGCGGTCGCGCGCGCCATCAGACGGCTGTACGACTATGTCGACCGTCTCGCGCGCGACCAACGCTGCGACCAGAGCATCCATTTACTCTGCCACAGCATGGGAAATTATGTGTTGCGCAACGCGTTGCAGGCGTTGATGCGGCTACCGGATCCCACCTCTGTCGTCACTGGCGACTTTCGTTCGATGATGGCGATGAGCGCAGATGCACCAGACCCTTCCGTTCTGCGGCGCAGTTTCGACAAGATTATACTTGCCGCGGCCGACGAAGATTCAGACGCCTTCGACGATCCATTAAAGCTAAAATATTTGCCGCGCATCGCAGAGTCTGTAACCGTCTATCACAATCGCAAGGACTGGGTGCTCAATACGCTAAGCGCGATAACCAAATTCAACGGACCGCGTCTGGGTAACGATGGACCTGACAACATGAGTTCGATCAGTGACAAAGTCTCCGCGATCGACGCCACTGACGTGGACAATTTCAGCAACGATCCAGAAAGCCACCAGTACTACCGAACAATTCCGGCTGTCCGCGACGATATCGCCGCAGTGCTCAGAGGCACGCCGCAGAACGCCATACCAAACCGCAGGCCAATCGCCTCCGGCCGCTGGGCGATCAAGCCGCCCGTGACGAGGGCCAAGCCAACCTCTGGGCGGAGGCGCCGGTAAGGATCAAGACGTTACGGTTACGCGGAAAACTGACTTGGGTGCCCGGAATTGCCGAGCGGCTCCTCCCCCGCAAGCTTGTCGAAGATCCAATCATCCTTGCTCGCCCTGCGAGCCCCGCGCAGATGGCGTTTTCCAGGTCCACCTTCTCCCAACGCGCCGTTGCTGCGCAACGCAGTCGAGATCACCCAATACAAGATCACTTTCCCCGCCTTCAACGCCAGCATTCAAGCCATTGCCAGCGACCGCAGGTCGACCAGCTCGGAGGCCCGCAGACCATTATCGGATCGAGCCGCGCTGCCCGATGGGCTGGATAGACGCCAAATGAAATCCCCACAAGCACGGCAAATCCACAAGCTAGGATAATGGCCCAGGGGCTTATCAGTATCGGCCAGACGGCGGCTGTGGCTCCCAACAGTGCGCCGACGAGTCCTCCCAGCAATGCCAGCATTAAGGCCTGCCGCATTGATTAGGCGCGCCTTCCTTCCGAGTTCACTTGAGCGCAAAGACTTGGAAACCAGGCTTAACAACTCAAAGAGTGCAATTTTTTGCTGGTTGGCAAACTCCCTGAAATTCAACCCCAGTATCTCGTCGAGACGCATGTCAAGCGGATCGTTGAAGCTAGGGGGTTCGGAGAGTCTCAAAGTATTTGTCGAAATGTTTTTTTGGCTCCTTCGGGACTCAGATATTTAAAGAGTCTCACTTGGGGAAACCTCGTCACTCTTGGTGCCGTTTTCGTTCGACATCCGACAGAACGGGCGGCGCGCGGCATTTCATGGTTGAGGACCTGTGGCGGAGTGCGCTGGCTTATAAGAATTCCGGAAAAAGCGCGAGCGTTTCCTGGCGGCCGAAATCAACGACCAGATCGCCCCAATGACTGCGCCGCCACTATCAAGGAACGGCACGGTCGGCTCGCTGTATGCGCAAGTCGCGCAGACCGCCCGGTGGCGTGAAGAGTGCAAGTTTTGCGAAATGATGATGTATGCCGCGCGGCGGCGCCCGGTCGAGCGGCTCAAAGGACTGACTACCGGAGCGCGCCGGAATGAGCCAATAGTCACCCGTCCTAAAGTCTGAATCGCCGTCAAAACTGACGAAAATTCCGTTTTCAAGATCGATCCAATTTCCAGGACTTTCAATCGGTTCGCTACCCTGCCAACGCAGCAGGCGCATGTGACGCGTCGCATCGGGAACACCATTCTGGTCGGTCAGAAAAACGCCCGCGGTAAGCGGCGCATCCAATGTCACCGCGTTTGGCAGGACATCGATCGCTTTGATGCGGCGCAGCTCGCCCGGCAATCCGGCGAGTTCACGCGCATCGTCGATGATTTCGATCAAGTCGCCGCCGGAGAAGCTCAACCCCGCATCACTGCCGACGGTCTGGACCACTAAATGGAGCAGATCAATCAAGCGGATCACTCGGCCTCCAGTTGAGGCATTGTCGCGCGACCATTTGAACGTTGCCGCGCCGATCTTACCCGGGTCATGCACTTCGACGCGATAGAGCTGATTATCCCCCCCCGTGTAACTGCCAAGAGCCGTGCTCAACCGTGACGTTGCCGGCCTAAATTTGCGGTTCTCGTCTAGCGGACGTTCCGGGTTTGCGGAAGAAGCCTCGCATAGCTTGACCTGCCAGGCCGTCTGTAGGCGTGTCGTCGTATCAATACCCGTCGCAGTATCGACAAGCTCAGGGTCTTCGAGCGCGGTCACCTCGCGTTGCCAGATGTCGAGGTAGACCAGATAGGGCCCGCCGGAGCCTGGCAGCTCTGGCGGTGATGGCAAGTAGGGTTGCTGCGTATAAGAGATAGCCTCGGCGCCGTGTTGCTCGTCAAGCGCGGCGTCCCAGACTGGAGAACCAGCACCGTGATTCTCTGCGACAAGACCATCGACATAGATGCGTCCGTGCCCAATGGTGAGTCCGCCACGGCCATCTTCTTCAATCTTGAAGGCGCACGGCGTCGCCAGAAAGACTCGGCCGAGCACATCCACTACCGTGGCGCGAAACGTGCGGCTGTCGATCGCGCTCCGCGCGTTCCAATCTTGGTCGAGCAAAACACGCCCCTGTTGCGTCAGAACGCCGGAATAATTCTGTCGCGGATCGAAAACAAAACGGCTGTAGTCTCCGCTCATCGTTGCCTCCATCACCGCGGTCACATGGCAATGCTGATCCTCCTCAGGTTAACTGATTGCTGCCGGGATCGGTCAGCGATTTTTCATTCAAGAACCGAAATAGGCGCTTAAAGAGCGTCGGGCGCCAACCGAATCGATCCAAAATTGGTTGCCGAGTCGGCCGTTTGGCCTTTGGCGCAGCAGCAGCTCGGAATTCGTGGAAAGGGGCATGCCGGGGGAAAAATCGCGGCTCAGGCCAAACTAAAAGCTGCCCGGTCTTATGAAAACCTTTCCAGCCACGGCACTATCCCGAGGTCTGTTTGATCCATCGCTGGTCAGACCATCCCGAGCGGCAAGGACCAGTGTATGGCAACGTCATTGGCCAGTTTTTTTCGACGTTACAGTCACGCATGTCATTACCCCCCTGATGGGTCTTGGTGTAGACGATTGCATACCACTCACCTTTGTCCCCACAGATGATGACTTGTTCGCCGTTGTATAGTTTGTCTATGCGCTCATATTGCAATCCTGGACCGGCCTTCACGGCGAGAAAGCCATCGCCATTGGGATCAAGGTTGTAGACAACGCCGTAATTGCAAGGGTCATCCCCCTCGGCCGAATGATTTATGACGACGGGCACCTGCGGACGGATATCTGCGTTTTGTGCAACGGCGGTAGTCGTCA
>Ga0182033_10000412_pt1 | contig 20240 bp, 20 predicted proteins | sample tim00Cox0000000H_FD_125968 | JGI IMG/M metagenome (GOLD analysis project Ga0182033, IMG submission 125968) | Lab enrichment of tropical soil microbial communities from Luquillo Experimental Forest, Puerto Rico - timezero.00C.oxic.00.000.00H | ecosystem: Environmental > Terrestrial > Soil >...
GCGGGCGCGCGCTTAGAGCCTCGCGCCGTCGCGAACTGGCTCTGGAGTCTCGCCGCGCTCGTCCTTTTGATGGTGATTGTCGGCGGCGCGACACGGCTGACCGAATCAGGTCTTTCCATCACGGAATGGAAGCCCTTGAGCGGCGTCATCCCGCCGCTGTCGCAGGACGCTTGGGTGGCGGAATTCGAAAATTACAAGCGCATTCCCCAATATGCCGCCGTATTTCCGGACATGGATCTTTCCGGCTTCAAATTCATCTTTTTCTGGGAGTGGAGCCACAGGCTTCTTGGCCGATTGATCGGCCTCGCCACGGCACTGCCGCTCGTGTTTTTTTGGTTGAAAGGGCTTCTTCCCAAAGGGCTCAAGCCAAAACTCGTTGGTTTGCTGGCGCTTGGCGGTCTCCAGGGTTTCGTCGGCTGGTGGATGGTAAAATCCGGGCTTTCTGGACGCGTTGAAGTCGCGCAGGAAAGGCTCGCCATTCACCTCCTGCTTGCGTCGATCACCTTTGCCGCGATTGTCTGGCTGGCGGCTTCGCTGAAAGAGCGCAAGCCGGAAATTTCGCCTGCCCTCCTGCCGCGCCTGCGCTGGTTCAGCGGTTTGGTGCTGACTGTTACCTTCCTGCAGAGCGGGCTCGGCGCTCTCGTGGCGGGCTTGCGGGCTGGACGCAGCTTCAACACCTGGCCGCTGATGGACGGGCATTTCGTGCCGCCTGTCGAGCAGCTGACCCTGCTGACGCCGCTCTGGCGCAATCTTGTCGATAACATGCTGCTGGTGCAATTCCAGCACCGGCTGGTTGCTTATGTGCTTTTGGTGCTTGCGCTGTGTCAGGGCCTCTATACTTGGCGGCTGACGGCGGGCAGAGCGGCAAAACGCGCATTCGCCTTGGCGGGGCTTGTTGCCGCGCAAGCCACGATCGGGATCGTGACGCTCGTTCTTGTCGTCCCGCTTTGGGCGGGGCTATTGCACCAGGCTTTCGCGATGATCGTTCTCGGCATGGCCGTCGCTCATGCGCAGGCTCTGGTTCGAGCAAGATGACTTATCGTTGAATCGTCATCTTGCTCTAAAGGTTTTGTTTTATCGCGTGTCCGGACGCAAAACCGGTTTCCACTTTTACTGGACACGCTTCAAGGGCCGGTGATCCAACCGGATCACCCCAACAGAGCCTGATCGAGATCGGCGATAATATCCCGCTTATCCTCAAGCCCGACCGAAAGCCTTATGACCTCGGGACCCGCACCGGCCACGATCTTTTGCTCATTGCTGAGCTGGCGATGCGTGGTCGAGGCCGGGTGAATGACGAGGGAGCGGGTGTCGCCGACATTCGCAACATGCGAGAAGAGTTTCAGCCGTGAGACGAGCGCCACGCCGGCCTCATAGCCGCCTTTCAAGCCGAAGGTGAAAACGCCACCCGCGCCAAGCGGACAATAGATTTTGGCAAGCGCATGATAATGGTCGCCCCGGAGCGACGGATAGCTCACCCAGTCCACGGCGGGATGGCCCGCGAGATATTCGGCAACCGCTTGCGCATTTTCGCAATGGCGCTGCATACGCAAGGGCAAGGTCTCGATTCCGTTCAGAATCAGGAACGCATTGAACGGCGAGAGCGCGGGCCCGAGATCGCGCAGGCCCAGAACGCGGCAAGCCGTCGCGAAGCCAAAATTGCCGAAGCTTTCGGCAAGGATGATGCCGCCATATTCGGGGCGCGGCTTGGACAGCATGGGATAGCGATCGTCTTTCAGCCAATCGAAGGTCCCGCCATCGACAATGAGACCGCCCATCGCTGTGCCATGACCGCCTAGAAATTTCGTTGCCGAATGCACGATAATATCGGCGCCATGTTCGAAGGGCTGAATAAGATAGGGCGTCGCCAGCGTATTATCGACGATGAGCGGAATCCCCGCTCGCCCGGCAATATCCGCAACCGCCTCGATGTCAATGATCACCCCTCCCGGATTGGCGATCGATTCGATGAAGATGGCTTTTGTTTTCGGGCCGATCGCCGTCTCGAAACTTTCGAGATGGTCCGGATCTGCCCATTTCACGTCCCAGCCGAAATTCTTGAAGGAATGATTGAACTGGTTGATTGATCCGCCATAGAGCTTGTTGGCGGCAATGATGTCTTCGCCTGGCTGCATCAAGGCATGGAAAACGATGAGCTGCGCCGCATGTCCCGAAGCGACCGCCAGAGCCGCCGTTCCGCCTTCGAGCGCGGCGATCCGCTCCTCGAGCACGGCATTGGTCGGATTGGTGATGCGCGAATAGATGTTGCCGAAGGCCTCAAGCCCGAACAAGGCGGCGGCATGATCGACATCTTCGAAGACGAAGGATGTCGTCTGATAAATCGGCGTCGCCCGCGCGCCTGTTGCGGGATCGGGCGAAGCCCCGGCATGGATCGCGAGCGTGGCAAAACCCGGAGGCTGGTTCTTGTCGCTCATGTGCTTTCCTCGCAAGTCCCATAAATTGCGCCGGATGGCGAGACGATCATATTCGATTTTGGGGCAGCGGTTCATGATGACTTCAACCCCAAGCGCCTGCGCCCGCGCGGCAGCGGCTTCGTCATGAACGCCGAGCTGCATCCAGATCACCAGCGGCTTTGGTTCGAGGGCAAGTGCCTCATCGACAACGGCGCCCGCCTCTGCGGAATTGCGAAAAATATCGACCATGTCGATCGGTTCGGGAATATCCTCAAGCTTCGCAAAGCATGGCGCGCCGAGCAGCGTCTTGCCTGCCAAAGCGGGATTGACGCCAATCACATGGTAGTTTTGCTGAAGGAGAAAGGCGAAGACCTCGAATGAAGGCCGGCTTGGCTTGTCCGAGAGGCCGACGACGGCAATGGTTTTCACCTGTTGCAAAATCTCGCGCAAATATGCGTCGGGATAATGGTCATGGGTCATTCGCTGGCGCTTCCGAAAACAACATCCCAAGCATCATTTCTGAAACGTGCCGTGCCCTCATTGGCGCGGCGTCCATTGATTGGAGCCAGTCCCCTGCAACTCCGGGGTCGTATTGAACCGCTCGGCCAGCGCCTTTTTCACATCGGCATTGCAAACATAATTGGCAACCCCGTAACGATGGTCCATGAATTTTGCGACCGCGCTGCAGGCCTCCTCCAGAGTAAAGCCACGGCTGAACAATTGAGCCCGCAATTCGCCGAAGACGGCATCCAAAAGCTCCTGCACGCCTTTATCCATCACTTCAACTCCAGACTCTCAAATCCCGTCGAATAGCGGGGTTTCGATTCGAAATCCGCCAATTCCTCCGGGATCGCCATGCCAATGCGAATACGGCGGATTTTTTCCGGGCCAACTGTGGTCAGCACACGTGCAGTCCAGGCTTCAGCGTTCATGACACGCAAAATGCCTATGCCAATATCTATCCCCTCGGCATCGGCCAATCCGCAAAGACGTTCGTCTTCGAATGCGTCCAAGGCATCGCGTTCCAGATTTTCGAAGACCACGCCGGAAAGCTCGCATTCCCGCGCACCGGCCAGGGCCCTTTGAAAACCATCCAGGCGATAAAGCGCGCGGGTCATGGCGTTTCTCGCCCGCACCAAGAGGGAAGGCCGAAGGCGATGCACGCGCGAAGGCGGCAGCGGCGCGAGGATCGGGTCCAAAAGGTCGTCCGCCTCGGCCAGCGCGACGATATGGTCCGGGCGCAGCGCATCGATCTTCAAGCGTTTGAGCAGACGCCCAGAATAATTCACCATTCCGCATGTGTTGATGATGAGCCGCCCCTCGCCCAAGGCAGCCAGCCGCGCCGCGCCCGCGACAATCGCGCCGATGCGCGGCGCAGGGTCCACTCCACCCACGAAATAAAGATGCTTCGTAGCAAGCGCGCCCGCATGCACCTGCCCCAAGGTGATGCAAGCCGGTGGCCCGAGCCCATTCTGGCCAAGATCGGTATCGAGCAGGCTCGTCGCCTCGCCGCGCGCGTCGAGTTCGTGAGCGAGCCAGCGGCAGAAGGTCGATTTGCCGCGATCGGGCGCGCCAAGGACGATGAGGCGCTGCCAGGCCGCGGCGGCCAATTCATCGATCAGCCTGCGCCAATCGGGCTGGACATCGATCTTGCAGTCCATTTCAAACCCAGCCCGAGGAGATGGGGAGACGTTCACCTGCGGACCAAGGGAAGGATCATCGCCTCATGGCTTGGCTCAGCGTCGCCGATCACGGTCGCGAGTTCTTCCACAGCATCCAGCGCGGCGCGGCGCAAGCGCTTGATTTGATCTGTGTTCTCACCCGGATGGGCCTTGATCTCCTCGGCCAGGATCGAGCATTTGGAGACGACATTATCGATCGCGAGGCTCTGATCGCCGGTCACCGCCATGTAGCGGCGAAAAGTTTCGGCGCAATGGCGCGCGGCGACGACGAAGGCCATGTGATCCTCGATCGTCACCCGCTTGATGTCGGTTCTCAAATTCGCGAGATATTCGCTGACCGTTCTAGGCAGGGCCATTTGCCTATTCCTTGTTTGCCCTGAAGGTGTGGTTCAGGGCTCCTTTCGACAGATCGCTTGAGCCGGGAGCGATTTGCCTTATGCGCCGTTCCTTCAAACCGCAGCCTTAAAACCTAACATGTTTCGGCCAAAAATCGAATCCCAATGCGGTTTTGCTTGAGTTCACGCGCCAGCCTTTGGCGGATAGGCATCGTGCAAGATCCCGTCCAGCTCGCGGCTGGCAGGTCCTGAGCCAATGCGGGTAAAAGTCACAGGCGCCGTGGCATCGCTTGGAGCCGCTACGCCCGAGGAGGGGATATGCTCCCCCCATTGCGTCCAGAAAAAGGGCGTTGCACCCTGCGCGCATTGATCGCGCAACGCGCGGGCCCAATCGGGATGGCATTTTTGCCCCTCAGCGCCGGTTTCTCCGCCCGCGACGATCCAATCGAGCCTCGGCCCAGCGCCATCCGCCTTGAGCCAAGTCCCGACCTTGAAATCGACCTTTTCCAGAAGCGGCTCGGCGGCTGCCCAGCGCAGGGCCGCGGGAGTCTGGAGCAGAAGCGGAATCCGACGGTCGGCTTCCTTCTGATTTTCGGCGGTCACGCCCAGCCAGACATTGGGGAGCGGCCAGCCTGCAATTTTGACCGGGCTTCCCGCCAGGGCTTCCATCGCGCTCTCGATCCGGGCGCGCGCCGCCTTATCGGCCATATAGGCCTGCATCACCTTCGGGCGTTTGGTCAGAACTTGAAAAATATGCTGCGGCGCCAATGCCATGACCGCGAAAACCCTGTCAATCACTTCACTTGCGAGCGATTCATGAAAGAGATCGGAGATCGAATTGACGAAAATGCGGCTTGGCTTTTCCCATTCGAGCGGAAGCTTGAGCCGGTCTTCCTGGATTTCGACCTTGCCGGTCCAGGATGCGCCGCCCGCGCCTTTGTCCGCGAACCCCTCCCCCCACATGCCGGGCTGGGAGGCTTCAGCGGTCAAAGCCTCGGCGTAGCAATGGCGGCAGGCGGCGCTTTTGCGCGTGCAGCCCGCGATCGGATCCCATGTCGCCTCGGCATATTCAATCCGGATCGCATCCCTGCTGCCATCTGTATTCCCCTGGGCCATGCGCCGTGAGCCTCCCTGAAGCTGCCTGAACTTATCGCTGCGCGCCCATGACGGCGTCCCAATCCGGTTTGCCGGTCGTCAGGAAATTGAGGATCGCCTGGGCGGCCTGCGGTCCTGTCGCGTGCCAGCCGGGATGCTGCTGATTGATTGTCAGATCGGGAAAGAAAAGCGCGGACAAGGACGTGCTGTTTTGCACGTAGCGACGCGCACCCTGAACCGAGATGCCGTGTGAAAGAGCAATATGCCCACCAATGCAGCAGACAGACCCGCATTCTGATGCGGATTGCCGCATGTCTAGGCTACGCGTCTCAGCGATGAGCTGCGGCCAAAGAGCGATCAGCTCGTCACGCTCCCAATCTTCAATGTCGAGAGCCTGGGCCGAAAGATAGGGTTCATGATGTTTCATAACCGCCTCCCCAACACTGCCGTTTTCCTGTTCGCACGATCGACAGCTGTGTCCGTGTCGCTGAAAAAAGCGAGCAATCCCATCCGGCAAACATCATTCGAGCAGCACCACCACTTTCAGGTGGAAAATGATGTGGAATGGAAAAGCCCAAGCAACAACAGTGCCTGTCTGCCCCATCATACAAACACGGCGCGGGCTCGCTTATTTTGAGCCCAATTCCCTTGCACTGTTCAATGCAGCCGGGCGGTCTTGAGAAAGCGGCGCCGATCGGCGGAGGTGATCCGCACCTCGAAAATATCGCCCTCGCGATCGAGCGTCAGAGGCACGTCCACTCCGGCATCTCCCAGGGCCCAGATGCTGCGAAAGAAGCCCACGAGGTCTCGTACCGGCTTGCCAGCCACGGCAAGAATCGCATCGCCCTCGTTAAGCCCGGCACGGTGCGCGGGACCATTACCGGCAAAGCCGATAATCGTCACCTGATCGCCGGTTTCGGCGGCAAACAGACCGAGCCAGGGCCGTGGTGGAATATTGGGGCGGCCGAGTGTGCGCAAATCGTCGAGGATCGGCGGCAGCAGGTCGATCGGCACGATCATGTTCAAGGGAACGACCTGATTGCCATGGATTTGATGCGGAACCCGGAGGGACCCTATGCCCAGAAGGTCGCCCGCTGGACCTATCACCGCGGCGCCGCCCCAGTTCGGATGGGCGGGCGCGGTGAAAATCGCCTGATCGAGCACATATTCCCAATAGCCGGCAAATTCCTGCTTTGCCACAATATGGGCAACCAGGGAGCGATGCCTGCCCCCGGCAGCGCCGACCACAACCTTTTCGCCCACTTGCGCGCGTTGCGAGGAGCCCAGCGGCAATGCCGGGAGGTCGAGCGAGCCCAGCGCCTGCACGAGGCCGAAGCCCGTTGTCTGATCATAGCCGACAAGATGGGCCGGCACGACCCGGCCCGCGTTGGTGGTCAGCCAGATCTCCTCGGCCTCGGTAATGAGATAGCCGATCGTGAGAACAAGACCATCCTCGCCAATCAAAACGCCATTGCCGCTTCGCTCCACGCCAAGCGTGGCGGCTGTGAAAGCATCCGCCGGAACGCGCGCGGCGAGCTCCACCACGGAAGAGAGCGCCCGATCGAGATCGAACTCATAATTCTCCACCCTTGGCTGCGCTTCTGCCGGAACTTCCCAATCCTCTTCTTCTTCCATGGCGGAAAGCTCCCAAAATTGCAGAGACGCGGGTTCAAACCTTGTAAAAATCCCGATACCAGGCGATGAAACGCGCGATGCCGGTCGCGAGCGGTGTCGCGGGGACGAACCCGGTGTCGCGGGTCAGATCGGCAATATCCGCATAGGTCGCGGCGACATCGCCCGGCTGTGCCGGCAGGAGCCGCATTTTAGCCTTGCGTCCCAGCGCCTTCTCGATCAACCCGATCATGTCGAGAAGCTTTTCAGGACGGCTATTGCCAATATTGTAAAGACGATAGGGTGCCGTGCTCGAAGACGCCTTTGCACCCTTCTGAGCCCAGGCCGGATCGCCTTCAGGCACCAGATCCATTACCCGGCGCACACCCTCTATGATATCGTCTATGTAGGTGAAATCGCGCGAGGATTCCCCATTGTTGAAGACATCGATTGTCTGGCCTGCGAGAATTTGCTGCGTAAAGATAAAATAGGCCATGTCCGGCCGTCCCCAAGGACCATAAACGGTGAAAAACCTCAGGCCCGTGACCGGAAGCCGATAGATATGCGCATAGGCATGGGCCATCAACTCATTTGATTTCTTCGTCGCTGCATAAAGACTGATCGGATGATCGACATTTTGCTCCGTCGAGAATGGCATGACCGGATTGGCGCCATAGACGGAGCTTGTCGAGGCATAAACGAGATGGCGCACGCCGCTTTTCCGGCAATTCTCCAATATGTTCAAAAATCCGGTGACATTCGAATCGATATAGGCACGCGGATTTTCGAGCGAGTAACGGACCCCTGCCTGGGCGCCCAGATTGACGACAATCTCTGGCCGCGTGTCGGCAAAGATTGCCTCAACGAAAGGAGCGTTGGTGAGATCGCCGCAACGAAATTGAAAGCCCTTGCGTGACGAGAGGAGCGCCAGCCGCGCCTCCTTGAGACGCGGATCGTAATAGGCGTTCAGATTGTCGAGGCCCGTCACCTCGATATTTTCATCGGCAAGCCGCGCCGCCAGCGCAGAGCCAATGAAGCCCGCGGCCCCGGTCACCAGAACGCGACGCGGAGTGGAAGCAAGGGTCATCGAAAATCTCTCCTCGTCGCTGCAGCGCTTTTTCTCTTACTCATCCCAACGGTCATAAAGAATGGCCATTGGTGCCCCTCTCTCGAATTTCCGCCAGGCTTTTGAAGAAGCGGAAATTCGAGAAAGGAACCAAGAGTCGCAGACTTTTAGTCTTAATCCGCTGACACATTGCCGCCTAAGAAAATCCTGCATGATCCTTAAAAATTACGGCCGGGGCTGCGTCCATTCAGCTTGGCCTGTGCATAGCAAACCGCTTGAATTGCCTGTAGTTTTTGCGTTAGGACTGCGCAAGAGCGGTTCAACCGTCCTGGCACAAGTGATATAGAGCGATTGCAGAAAGCGTCCTTCTATTTTTACAGAAACATGAAAGCGCTTTTTTGACCCGGTTCCCAAGTCTTCCTCTTCGCGCCACCTTTCGAGATAAGCTTGGGACAGGGATATTAGTCTATCCGATTGCATTTTCGGCAGGGTTTCGGGTCTTATACCACAGGTCATAAAGAACGGCCTGTGGCGCCGCTCTCGAATTTTCGCTGACGCTAAAGAAAAAGCGAAAATTCGAGAAAGGAACCAAGAATCGCCTTTTGCGATCCTTGGTATTGGAGCCAATATCCACTCTGCCCGAAAATGCTCTAGATTTTGGCCTCGGGGGTCGGTGAATGCAAATAGCAGTGGTTGGTTCCGGCTATGTGGGTCTCGTGTCAGGCGCGTGTTTCGCGGATTTTGGACATGTGGTTTGCTGCGTCGACAATGATGCGGCCAAGATCGAATCGTTGAAGGCCGGAAAAATGCCGATCTACGAGCCGGGTCTCAATGATCTGGTCATGAATAATGTCCGGCAGCACCGTCTCACCTTCTCGACCGATCTCATCGCAGCGGTTCGCCAGGCCCAGGCTGTCTTCATCGCGGTCGGTACGCCCTCGCGGCGCGGCGATGGCCATGCCGACCTCTCCTATGTCTATCAGTCCGCGCGCGACATTGCCGCCGGGATCGATGGTTTTACCGTGGTCGTCACCAAGTCCACCGTGCCGGTCGGCACCGGCGATGAGGTCGAGCGAATCATTCGCGAAACCCGGCCCGAGGCCGATGTCGCGGTCGTATCCAATCCGGAATTCCTGCGCGAGGGCGCGGCAATCACGGATTTCAAGCGGCCGGACCGCATTGTCATAGGGGTCGAGGACCCCCGCGCCGAAGCCGTCATGAAGGAAATCTATCGCCCGCTCTATCTCAATCAGGCGCCTTTCCTGGTCACGAGCCGCCGCACGTCGGAACTCACGAAATATGCAGCGAATGCCTTTCTCGCCACCAAGGTGACTTTCATCAATGAGATCGCCGATCTTTGCGAACAGGTCGGCGCCAATGTCCAGGATGTCGCGCGCGGCATCGGGCTCGACAAGCGCATAGGCAGCAAGTTCCTGCACGCAGGGCCGGGCTATGGCGGCTCCTGCTTTCCGAAGGATACGCAAGCTTTGATCAAGACGGCGCAGGATCATGGCGCGCCGATTCGCATCGTCGAGACCGTCAGCGCGATCAATGATCAGCGCAAGCGCAAGATGGCGCGCAAGGTGCTCGCCGCCTGCGGCGGCTCAGTGCGCGGCAAGACGATCGCTGTGCTTGGCCTGACCTTCAAGCCCAACACAGACGATATGCGCGACTCGCCCGCGATTACGATCATCACCGCGCTTCAGGATCATGGCGCGAAGGTTCAGGCTTTCGATCCCGAAGGCATGGAGCAGGCCCGCCTCGTCATTCAGGACCTCACCTATTTCGACGATCCCTATTCCTGCTGCGAGAAGGCCGACGCGCTTGTCATCATCACCGAATGGGACGAGTTCCGCGCTCTCGATCTGGAGCGCATCAAGGGCCTGCTCAACGCGCCGATCCTTGTCGATTTGCGTAATATCTACGACCCCTCCGAAATGAAACGTCACGCCTTCACTTACGCGAGCATTGGCCGAGAGGGCCCCTCGGTCAAGGAATGAACAATCCGCGCGATCCACTGGACAAGAAAGAGCCCTGAATCGCATTCAGGGTTCATCCATCCTGCGCCAGGAATTTCTCATCCACGGGCACATCATAGCCAATCGCCAGACGATTGGTGTCATTGGCTAGACCCACGACTGCGATCAACTCGGCGAACTGCGCATCCGTCATTCCCTTTGCCCGTGCAGCCGCCGTGTGTGAGGCGATACAATAGCGGCAATTATTCGTGATGCTGACGGCGACATAGATCATCTCCTTGGTAAGCGGGTCCAAGTCGCCTGGCGCCATCACCTGCTTGATATTTTCCCACATGCGTTTCAATGTGGCCGGATGATTGGCAAGCGCCTTCCAGAAATTATTCACCCAATCGGTTTTACGGGTGGCCTTGATATCATCGTACACGGCCCGCACTTCGGCGGAGGCCTTTTCCTCTTCGATCAATAACGCCACTTCGTGGTCTCCCTCTGCTGGCTTTGTTGGTCCATTTTCTAATAGATCACGCTTAGAACCTGTTTCAAAAGGCAGGCGCCATCCAAGCCCTCATCCTGAGGAGGCCTGCAAGGCCGTCTCGAAGTCCTCATCCTGAGGAGCGCCGAAAGGCGCGTCTCGAAGGACGAGGGCGGGGTCAGGGAACACTGGAAGTCATCCTTCGAGACGCAGGCTTCGCCTGCTCCTCAGGATGAGGCGGTAGCATTTGAAATAGTTTATTAGCCAAGGAAATGATTATGCGGGAGATCCTCGTCTTGAACGGTCCAAATCTCAATCTTCTCGGGACGCGCGAGCCGCAGATTTATGGTTCGACGACGCTTGCGGATATAGAAAGGTGCCTCAAAGAACGCGCGGGGGCGCGCGCCAATGTCACTTTGAAGCAATCCAATCATGAAGGTGAGCTTGTAACCTGGATTCAGGAAGCAGGACAAACCGGCACCGCGATCATTCTCAACGCCGGCGCCTACACGCATACGTCGATTGCGCTTCGCGATGCGATTTCGAGCGTCAAGGCTGACGTCATCGAGGTCCACCTCTCCAATGTTCATGCACGCGAAGAGTTTCGGCATTTTTCCTACCTCACGCCGGTTTGTCGAGGTGTCATTGCCGGGTTCGGCGCCCTCTCCTATGAGCTTGCGCTCGAGGCGCTGCTCGCCCAAAAAATTGATTGAGCTGATCGCCCTGGACCATCATCGCAAGGCCTCTTGAGGTTCAGCTCACATGGGTGCCGATCACGCCATAGGTTTGCAAGGCTTCGATCACGCCGTGAAAAATCAGCCCCATTCCGATCGCCGACACGAAAAAGCCGACAATTCGGGTGGCTGCGTCAATGCCCTTGGGACCGATCCGGCCCACGACCTTTTCGGCATAGGCCAGGATCAGATAGGTGCAAAACATCGCGGCCAGGATCGCCGTTGTAAGAGCAACGAGAGAGACAAGCTCAGCCCCGCCGTGCCGTGCGAGTGAAGTCATACCGAGGATTGTCGCGATGGCTCCTGGTCCGAACATAATCGGCATGGCAAGCGGGACGAAAGCGACATCTTCACCCCTCTGCGTTGCGCCGCCGGCGGCAAAGCTCATCGATCCGCCGGAGGACGATGGCAAAAACAATTCGAAGCCGATGCGCATGAGGATGATGCCGCCGACAATGCGAACCATGCTCAGTGGAACCCCGAAAATCCGCAGCATGAGCGTGCCAAAGAGCAAAAAGAAAAACATCAGGAGGGTGGCGTAGAGGCATGATAGGCGCGCAACCATCTGGTGGTTCGCAGCGTCCTTGCCTTCCAGAAGCTTCAAAAAAACCGGCAGAGCTTCGAGAGGATTGATAATTGCCAGAAGCGTCGCGAATGTCCCGACGAAGAGCGACAGCGTCTGTCTCATGCCCTTTCTTCCTTTGGCCGGGCGCCCGTCACTTGCTCAAGCCGACTTGACCGCACGCGCGATCTTTTGCGCCTCCGCCTCTGCAGCGTGAAATTTGTTGCGGATGTCCGCGATATCCCCGCGAGTCGGCGGCAATTTCAGATCCATGTCCTCCATCGCATCGGCGATGATCTGCGACACCGCGAGATTGCGAAACCACTTATGGTTGGCCGGAATGACATACCAGGGCGCGCGTTTCGTGCTGGTCTGCGCCAGGGCGTCCTCATAGGCTTCGACATAGGCCGGCCAAAGCTCCCTTTCGGAATAATCGCTTTCGCTGATCTTCCAGTGACGTTGCGGATCGTCGAGCCGCTGCTTGAACCGCGCAAGTTGCTCCTCCGGACTGATGTGGAGAAAGAACTTGAGAATATGCGTGCCATTCCTTGCCAGCATCTTCTCGAAATCGTTGATCAGATTGAAACGCTTCGACCAAACCTGCTCCGGCACCAGTTTATGCACCCGCACGACAAGGACATCTTCGTAATACGAGCGATTGAAGATCACCACCTCGCCCTTGGCAGGCGCGCGCAGATGCGCACGCCAAAGGAAATCATGGGCGAGTTCGATATTGTTCGGCTGCTTGAAACCAACAACCGACGTCCCTTGCGGGTTGATGCCGCTGAAAATATGCCGGATCACACCATCCTTGCCCGCAGCATCGAGCGCCTGCAGCACGATGAGGAGGGATTGGCTGCCATCCGCGTATAAGAGATATTGCAGCTTATCGATGCGATCGACATGTTTGGCAATCTCTGGCGCGGCTTCTTCATGCGAGTCCAACTCGCCTGTGTAGGCGGGGTCGATTTTGGCCAGGCGGACCTTGTCGCCGGGCTGGACAACAAATTTCTTGCGGTAATCCATGCGCGCGTTTCCCTTCGGCAAAGCCGGGCATGCTTACGCCCTCACGGCTTTGTCTTCGCTCAAACACCGCCTGGCCGCTTGCGCGATCTGCAATGCCGAAGGCTGCACCAGCTAGCTTTCCTCGCGCGCTCGTCGCCCTGCGGTTCAAGTGGCGAACCAACCGCATAGGATAGATAGGAGACGAATGCGGGGCCTCAAGCCAAGGTTCCATCAAAGCCCCCGGAACAATGATCCGAGGTCACGCCGCATCCTGCGCGCAATCGGTGAAATATCACTCTTCCACCGCCGCGCGACTACGCCGGCAACGCGACCTTTTGCGGCAGAGGAGTTGGTATTTCGACATCGACCTCGAGTGTCGAGACCGCGTCGCCGCGGTCCATCTTGACCTGAACCTTGTCAGGGTCCATCTGCACATGCTTGGCGATTACGGCCAGAATCTCTTCGCGAAGGATCGAGATCAGGTCGGACTGGCCGATCACGGCGCGTTCATGGGCCAGAAGAATTTGGAGCCGCTCGCGGGCGACAGGAGCGGAGCTTCGCCGGTTGAAAAAATTGAGCAGGCTCATGCGGCCCTCCGTCCGAACAGCTTACCGAAAAAGCTCTTTTTGCCGCTTGGGATTTTCATGCCCACGCTCTCGCCATTCAGACGCCGCGCGGCGTCGAGATAGGCGCGGGCCGCCACGCTCGTCGCATTGCTGATGGTGACGGGCGAGCCGAGATTGGAAGCGCGAAGGACTTCCTCGCTTTCAGGAATGATCCCAAGCAGCGGGATGGACAGGATCTCGAGGACGTCTTCGACCTTCAGCATTTCACCGCGTTCGGCGCGGCCCGGATCGTAACGGCTCAGCAAAAGGTGCTTTTCGACTCGCTCTCCTTTCTCGGCCTTGATCGTCTTGGAGTCGAGGAGACCGATGATGCGATCCGAATCGCGAACCGAAGAGACTTCGGGATTGGTCACGACGATCGCAACATCGGCGTGCCGCATGGCAAGCGTGGCGCCTCGTTCAATGCCCGCCGGGCTATCGCAGATCACCCAGTCGAACTTCTCTCGCAATTCGGAAATGACTTGGGAAACGCCTTCGTCGGTCAAGGCATCCTTGTCGCGCGTCTGTGAGGCGGGAAGCAAACAAAGCGTGTCGACCCGCTTGTCGCGGATCAGCGCCTGCGAAAGCTTGGCATCTTTCTGGACGACATTGATCAGGTCGAAGACCACCCTGCGTTCCGCGCCCATCACCAGATCGAGATTGCGCAGCCCGACATCGAAATCGACGAGCACGACGTTTTTGCCGCTCTTCGCCAGCGCGGCGCCCAAAGCTGCACAGGTAGTCGTCTTCCCGACGCCTCCCTTGCCGGATGTTACGACCAAAACCTTGGCCATCCTGTTCGTCTCCTACTATGGCTCAGTCCAGAGCCGCCATCATCATCGTGTCGCCATCGAGCCAGACCTGAACCGGCTTCCCGCGCAGTGCCGGGTCCAGGTAATCGGCGGTCATGTATAGCCCATCGATCGCCAAAAGCTCCGCTTCAAACTTGCGGCAGAAAATGCGACCGCGCGCGCCGCTCGCACCAGCGATCGCCCGGCCCCTAAGCGCGCCGTAAATATGGATTGATCCGCCCGCGATGACCTCGGCTCCGGACGCGACGGATCCGACGATAATCACGTCACCCTCGGGATGATCTATGCTTTGGCCGGAACGCAGGGAACTTTCAATGAGCAGCGAGTTTGGCTGCTCGGGCACTGCCGGCGCCGGCGCCGGTGTGGGCGAAGGCGCAGGTGTTGGAACGGGCGCAGGCTGATCGACATTGTGGACGATCTCGATCACACTGCCTTGCCGGCCGGATGTCAGCAGCGGAGGCATGTCCCCGTCATGCCAGGAAGGATCAGCGCCCTGCACTCCCATGATCCGCACGTCGCGCTTCTGCAGCTCCGCGAGCAATGCCTCGGCTTCGGATCTCGTCGGTTGAAGGGCGGAAAAGTCAAGCACGATGGGCCGGCCGGCGAAAAACCCGGGCGAGCGCTGCAGCCACGCATCGAGCTCGACAAACCAGTCCGCGAGCGGTGGCTCCGGGGCAAGCACCATCGCGTGGAAGGTGCGACCACGAAATCTGATTGAATGGCGGGGGCGAGCTACGGCTGTCACTAAATGCGCCTCAAGAATCTTTGCTGTTCATTTGCTCATGTCATGGTTAACGACTGGTTAAATTGCCGCGTGCAAGGATGGTTAACGGCCTGTTGTCCACCACCGCCAGTCATCCACGACCGCCATGAGCCAGCGAGCTTGATCGGCGGCTTTGCCGCGCTATGTCTTCATTCCTATACCGGCGTTCCAAAGACCCTCGGCGCAACGTCAGCAAGTTGCCTATCGCCAGGCGATTTGCCGGCAGGACCCCTGAATTCTTTGGAATTCAGGGCTATATCAAAGATTGCTAAATGCCTCGCTCATCGGCGCGACGCTTAGGCTCGCACGTGGCGTAACGCCAAGTGCCGTAAGGTGAACGTCAAGCTTTGAGGGGGGCCGCATTTCCGTCGAAAGGTCAAGATCATGGCGCTCGCCCATAAATTTGACCAGCCTCCCCCCGGCGCAAATCCGGACTGGACGATTCCACAAGGATTTGACCGCTATACCGGGGCCGACCACCGCACCTGGATCACCCTCTATGACCGGCAGGCCGAGATCCTGCCCGGGCGTGTCTGCGACCAGTTCCTGCATGGACTACATGCACTCGATCTCCACGGCCGCGGAATCCCGGATTTCCAGTATCTGAACGAGCGGCTTGGCGCTCTGACGGGATGGCGTATCGTGGCCGTGCCAGGGCTCGTGCCGGACGATGTCTTCTTCAACCACCTCGCCAATCGGCGCTTCCCCGCCAGCAATTTCATTCGTGACGAGGACGAACTCGATTATTTGCAGGAGCCCGACGTTTTCCACGATGTCTTCGGCCATGTGCCGCTCCTGACCAATCCGGCCTTCGCGGATTACATGCAGGCCTATGGCAAGGGCGGGCTTCGCGCGCTGGCACTTGGGCGCTTGCACAATCTCGCGCGGCTCTACTGGTACACGGTCGAATTCGGCCTCCTGGAAACGCCGCAAGGCTTGAGGATCTATGGCGCGGGGATCGCCTCCTCTAAAACCGAGTCGATATTCGCCCTCGATTCTCCATCGCCGCACCGCCTGGGATTTGATCTCGAACGGGTGATGCGGACACCTTATCGCATCGATGACTTCCAGCAGGTCTATTTCGTCATTCCCTCGCTGCAGCAATTGCTCGATGCGACCACAAAGACCGATTTCGGGCCCATCTATGCCCGCCTCAAGAACCAGGCCGACATTCCGATCTCGGCGATCGAACCGGGCGACAAGGTCTTCACAGAGGGCACCCAGGAATATGCGCGAAGCGTCGAGCATCTACGCCATCCCGAAGAGGCAATAGGGTGATGTAATCGCCGACGATGAAATCAAATACGGGAGGTGGCCTCATGCAGGACAAAGTCGTTATCGTGACAGGCGGATTCGGTGTCGTCGGGCGCGTGGTTGGCAAGGCCGCGCTTGCGGCGGGAGCCCACGTCACTCTGCTCGACGTCGGACCAAGCGATATGATCGAACCGCACGAACGGCTTCTTGCATTGGGAGGCGTGGATCTGACCGATTTTGCGGCAACCCAGCAAGCTTTCGATGCTGTCGCCTCGCGTTGGGGCAGGATCGACGCGCTTGCCAATGTTGCCGGCGGCTTCCAATGGCAGACAATCGGCGACGGCGATCTCGCAACCTGGACTGACCTTTTCCGTATGAATGTCTTGACAGCGGTCACCGCCATCAAGGCGGGACTGCCCTATCTCACGGCTTCGAATGGCGCGATCGTCAATGTGGCGGCGGCCGCGGCGCGGGAGGCCAAGGCAGGAATGGGCGCTTATGCCGCCTCCAAGGCTGGCGTTCTGCGGCTCACCGAAAGTGCGGCTGACGAACTCAAGGAGGCGGGCGTGCGCGTGAACGCGATCCTTCCGACGATCATCGATACGCCACGCAACCGGGCCGATATGCCTGAGGCCGATTTCGCGAAATGGGCGACGCCCGAACAGATTGCGCGGACGATCCTGTTTCTTTTGTCCGATGATGCGAGGGCGATTACTGGGGCCGAGATTCTGGTCTCCGGGCGAAGTTGAGGACACTCGGCGTTTGGCATCCCTCAACGGTTCAATGCGATCGATGTTTTGAAGGATGACGTGAAATGGACCCGTTTCCGCACGATCCGCCACCCGCAACAATCAATGCCGACAACCCGGCGGGGACCGATGGTTTCGAATTCGTGGAATTCGCCCATTCGGAACCAGCCGTGCTCGCATCATTGTTCGAGCAAATGGGATTTACGCTGGTGGCCAAGCACAAATCCCGCGCGATCGCTCTCTATCGCCAGGGCGGGGTCAATTACATCCTCAATGCCGATCGCGCGAGTTTTGGCGGACGGTTCTTTGATCTTCATGGCCCCTCAGCCCCTGCAATGGCGTGGCGGGTCTTTGATGCGCGGCGCGCCTTTACCCATGCGGTCGCGCATGGTGCTGTGGCCTACACAGGCGCGAACGGAGCCAAGACGATTGATGCGCCAGCAATCGAGGGGATAGGCGGCAGTCTTATCTATTTCGTCGATGGCGCCAAAGGTTCGCCCTATTCGGATTCATTCGATTGGATCGATGAGGAAGATCCGCGACCCCTCGGCATCGGCATAGAATATCTCGATCATCTGACCAATAACGTTTATCGCGGCAACATGGACCGCTGGTATAAATTTTATTGCGATCTTTTCAATTTCCGGCAGATCCGCACCTTCGACATTGAAGGAAAGCTGACCGGCTTGTTCTCGCGGGCTTTGACAAGCCCTTGCGGCAAGATCCGCATTCCCCTCAATGAGTCTGCCGACGACAAGAGCCAGATCGAGGAATATCTGCGCGAATATAAAGGCGAAGGCATCCAGCACATTGCTTGCGGCTGTGGGAATATCTACGACACCGTAAAGGCACTGGCTGCCAGAGGCCTCGCCTTCATGCCGCCCCCGCCCGCTACTTATTACGATGCGATCGAGACCCGTTTGCCGAAGCACGGCGAGCCGCTTGCGCAAATGCGCGCAAACGGTCTTCTCATCGACGGCGAAGCAGGCGAAGGCATGCGCCCGAAGCTCTTGCTGCAAATTTTCTCCAAGACGATGATCGGCCCGATCTTCTTCGAGTTCATCCAGCGCAAGGGTGACGAGGGTTTCGGCGAGGGCAATTTCCGCGCGCTCTTCGAGTCGATTGAACAGGATCAGATCCAGCGCGGCGTGATCAGCGCTTGATGTTGTATCGCGAAGAGGCGCCCTATGGCCGAGAATTACATGCAAGGCTTCGGCAATGAGTTCGAGACCGAGGCTCTTCCGGGCGCACTCCCCGAGGGCCAGAATTCGCCGCAGCGCTGCCCCTACGGGCTTTACGCCGAACAAGTCTCGGGCTCGCCCTTCACCGCGCCGCGCGGCACCAATGCGCGCACCTGGCTCTATCGTCTGCGTCCTTCGGTCAAACACACCGGCCGCTTCCATCGTATCGATGTGCCCTATTGGAAAACCGCCCCGCATATTGTGGCGCATGGTCTCCCGCTTGGCCAATTGCGATGGGATCCCGCGCCGATCCCCAACGAGGCGCTGACCTTCGTCACCGGAATGCGCACCATGACGAGCGCTGGCGATGTCAATACACAGACCGGAATGGCCACGCATGTCTATAACGTCAGCGAAGACATGGTGGACGATTATTTCTACAATGCCGATGGCGAGTTGCTGATCGTGCCGGAGACAGGCGGGCTCGACATCGCAACCGAGCTGGGCCGCATCGCGATCGGGCCAGGTGAGATCGCGGTGATCCCACGCGGGATGAAGTTCAAGGCCGGGCTGACAAATGGTCCTTCACGCGGCTATGTTTGCGAAAACTATGGCGCGAGGCTGACATTGCCGGAGCGCGGACCGATCGGCGCCAATGGTCTTGCGAATTCGCGCGACTTCAAAACCCCAACCGCATGGTACGAGGACAAAGAGACGCCTTGCCGCCTGACCGTCAAATGGTGCGGCGGGTTCCATGTGACCGAGATCGGGCATTCTCCGTTGGATGTCGTGGCTTGGCACGGCAATTGTGCGCCCTACAAATATGACCTGAGAAACTTCTCGCCGGTTGGAGCAATTCTTTTCGATCATCCGGACCCGTCGATCTTCACCGTGTTGACGGCGCCATCGAACGAGACCGGGCGGGCGAATGTCGATTTCGTGATTTTCCCGGAGCGCTGGCTCGTGGCGGAGCATACGTTCCGGCCACCCTGGTTTCACGTCAACATCATGAGCGAGTTCATGGGGCTGATCTTCGGCCAATATGATGCCAAGCAACAGGGCTTCCTGCCGGGCGGCATATCGCTCCACAATTGCATGTTGCCGCATGGCCCGGACAAAGAGGCTTACGATAAAGCCACGCAGGAGGAGCTGAAGCCGCAGAAACTCACTGCGACGCTCGCCTTCATGTTCGAGACGCGCTATCCGCAACATCTGACCGAATACGCAGCAAACCTGCCGACATTGCAAAGCGATTACACCGATTGCTGGCAAGGCCTGGAGAAACAGTTCGATCCCAAAAATCGAGAGTGGACAAAATCATGAAGCTTGCATCGCTCAAAGATGGCACGCGCGATGGAAGGCTGGTCGTCGTCTCGCACGATCTGACGCGCGCGACCGAAGCCGGCGCTATCGCCCCTACCCTTCAGCATGCGCTCGACAATTGGGCGCGGCTCAGCGGCAAGCTCGAAACATTGGCCTTGCAGCTTGAAATCGGCTCCGTGCCAGCGGAACGGTTCCACGAACATGATGCGCTTGCGCCGCTGCCGCGCGCGTTCCAATGGGCGGATGGCTCGGCCTATGTCAATCATGTGGAACTGGTGCGCAAAGCCCGCGGCGCGGAGATGCCGCCCAGCTTCTGGACCGATCCCTTGATGTATCAGGGCGGCTCGGACGCCTTCCTTGCTCCGCGCGAACCAATCCGCATCGCGGAGGAAGCCTGGGGTATAGATTTCGAAGGCGAGATCGCGGTCATCGTCGATGATGTTCCGATGGGGGCCGACCGCGAGACCGCCGCCGCCGCCATTGTGCTCCTCATGCTCGCGAATGATATCTCGCTGCGCAACCTGATTCCGCCGGAGCTTGCCAAGGGCTTCGGCTTCTTCCAGTCGAAACCATCCTCCGCCTTCTCGCCTGTAGCTGTCAC
>Ga0182033_10000418_pt1 | contig 20092 bp, 16 predicted proteins | sample tim00Cox0000000H_FD_125968 | JGI IMG/M metagenome (GOLD analysis project Ga0182033, IMG submission 125968) | Lab enrichment of tropical soil microbial communities from Luquillo Experimental Forest, Puerto Rico - timezero.00C.oxic.00.000.00H | ecosystem: Environmental > Terrestrial > Soil >...
AACACCTGTGATTACTGGGTCCCGGGTCTCGCCGCTACGCGGCTCGCCCGGGACGAGAGCTGTTCATTCCTGCTCGGTAAACCGGCCGCTCACGAGGCGCGCGAGCGCCTCGACCACCTCGGCGGCCTGCGCGCCGGTGGCCTCGACCGTGATTGTGGTGCCGGGACCCGCAGCCAGCATCATCAGCCCCATGATCGAGGTGCCGCCCACGGTCTCGTGCCCGCGCTTAACCTTCACCTCGGCGTCGTACTTTTCCACGAGCTGCACGAATTTCGCCGAGGCGCGCGCGTGCAGGCCTTTCTTGTTGCAGATTTCGAGCTCGCGCACGATCAGCGCGGCGTCCGCGTCGGCCCCGGAACCTTCCTTCGCCCCGGCTTCCTCGTTCATTTGCCGGTGAGAACGCGGCTGGCGAGCGTAATGTATTTGCGCCCGGAATCCTGCGCCGCCGCCACCGCCTCGGTGAGCGGGCATTCGCCGCGCACCTTGGCGAGCTTGACGAGCATCGGCAGGTTGATGCCGGCAAGCACCTCGACCTTGGGCCGGCCCATCACCGAGATCGCCAAGTTCGACGGCGTGCCGCCGAACATGTCGGTGAGGATCGCGACCCCTTCGCCGCTGTCCACGCGCTTGACCGCCTCGATGATGTCCTTGCGCCGCTGCTCGACGTCGTCGTCGGGCCCGATGGTCACCGCTTCGATCTGTTTTTGCGGTCCCACCACGTGCTCAAGCGCCGAGCGGAACTCCGCGGCGAGACGCCCGTGGGTAACGAGAACCACGCCGATCATCGAATCCCCCGCGGGCACGACCCGGGTGCACCGCACGAAAGGGCGCCCATCTTGTCCAGTTCAAGCCGCGGCGCAAGGGTGGTTTCCGCGGTTTCTGGGGGATATTGCATCGCAGCAACGCTTACCCGGCGGCGCTCCCGGGAGCAATTGCCATGGGGAGAGGCAGGGCCGGGCCATAGTCTTGGGGGGCCGCCAAGCCTCCCGCAAGGATCATGACAGAGGTTTAACCTCCGGCTTCAGGGGTGGCGGGGGTGGCAGAAGCGGTCAGCATGGCAAGGATCGCGGGGAGGGGGTCATCGCCCGATTTGACCGCGAGCCGGGGGATGCGCAGCCCCTCGATCATCGCCGCGCTCGGCTCGGGCAGCCGCTCGGCGTCGGCGGCGGCGAGGTCGACGACCAGCCCGACCACCGCCACCGGCTCGTAGGCGAGCCGCCGGATGCCGAGTCCGCGCAACTCGATCAGCCCGGCCAGCGCCGCGGCCGGCCGCACCAGCAGAGAGCCATGACATGCCTCGAGCTCGACCCGGTCGTCCCCGACCAGACGGGCAAAGCGGATCAGCCCGGTTTGCGCGGCGCTAATCAGCGCGAGCGCCAGCCGCGATTTGCCGGATCCCGCCGGCCCGCGAATGAGCACCGCGCGGTTGCCGGCGAGCACCGCGGAGGCGTGCACTGTTGGGGAATGTCCAGCCGTCATGAAGCTGGCTCGTAACTCACCACGTCGTCATGGCCGGGCTTGGCACCGCAGGTCGGGTTTACCCGACCTGCGGCAGGTAAGTATGCGCAACTCGGGCAAGCCCGAGTTGCGATGCCATCCACGTCTTCTTTTCTGAGAATGCCATAAGCAAGACGTGGATGCGCGGGCCAAGCCCGCGCATGACGGTCGGCCGTCACATCGCGGGCAGGCGGACGATGAAGCGCGCGCCGAGCACCTTGGGCGCCAGGCCCGGCACCGCGAGCGACTGGCGATTTTCCGCCCAGATGCGGCCGCCGTGCGCGGCGATGATGTCCTTCGAGATCGACAGCCCGAGCCCGGAATTCTGGCCGAAAGCCTGATCCGGGCGGTGCGTGTAGAAGCGCTCGAAAATCCGTTGCATCGCCTCGCTCGGGATGCCCGGCCCGTCGTCGTCGACGATGATTTCCACCTCGTTCTTCACGCGCCGGCAGGTGACGCGCACGCTGCCGCCGGGCGGGGAGAACGAGCGGGCATTGTCGATGAGGTTGTCCATCACTTGGCCGAGCCGCGTGTCCTGGCCCACAACGATGTAAGCGCCGGGCCGCGCTGGCTGGCAATTGAGCTTCACGGCGACGCCGTCGTCGTGGCGCTCGCTCGCCACGCCCACGATGGTGGCGAGAAGCTTTGCCATGTCGACGGGCTCGACCTCGTGGCGCTGCATCTCGGCATCGAGCCGGCTCGCGGCGGAGATATCGGAAATCAGCCGATCGAGCCGCTTGACGTCGTGCTGAATCACGGAGAGCAGGCGCGCGCGGCTTTCGTCGGTGCGTGCCAGCGGCAAGGTCTCCACCGCCGAGCGCAGCGAGGTGAGCGGATTTTTCAGCTCGTGCGCCACGTCGGCGGCAAAGCTCTCGATCGCCTCGATGCGGGTGTAGAGGGCGTCGGTCATGTCGCGCAGCGAGCCGGAGAGATGGCCGATTTCGTCGCGCCGATGGCTGAGATCGGGAATTTCCACGCGCGAGCGCAGGCGCCGGCGCACGAGCTGCGCGCTTTCGGCAAGCCGCCGTACCGGGCCGGCGATCGTGCCGGCGAGCAGGAACGACAGAACCACCATCACGCCCGAGGCGATCAGGAACAGCTTGAAAATGGCGAGCCGCTCGGCGCCGAGCGTGTTGTCGATGTCGGCGCCCTGGGTCGAGAGCATCAGCGCGCCGCGCACCGCGCGGAAGCGCTGCACCGGCACCGCCACCGAGACGATCACCTCGCCGCGCTCGTTGATGCGCACCATGCTCGACTTGAAGCCGAGCAGCGCGTTGCCGACTTCCTCGTAGCTCTTGCCGTTCTGCTGGCCGAGTTCGCGATAGAGCGGCAGGGTTCCGCGGGAAAGCCAGGTGCGGATCGTGGCGTAGATGCGTTCGAGAAAGCCCGGCTTCTGCGTCGGCGGCGGCAGGTCGAAGCGCAGCACGTCGTAGAAATTGCGGCTGTCGAGCATCAACGAGCCGTCGCGGTCGTAGAGCCGCGCGCGCGTGTTGGTCGGCGACACGAGGCGGCCGAGCAGCGGCGCCACCCGCTCCGGGTTGATCGGGAATTCGAGCCCGCTGAGCGAGTCGTCGTACGGGCCGTAGCTCTCGCCGGCCTGCAGGTTGAGCAGCCGCTCGGGATCGATCGGATTGAACTCGGTCTCCACCGTCGCCGAATTGGCGACCGCGCGGGCGATGATCTCGCCCTGCACCAGCAGGCTCTCGCGGCGCGCGTCGATCAGGCCGGCGCGGAAGTGCGACAGCCAGAAGATGCCGATCACCAGCGCAAGCAGGCCGGTGACGTTGAGAAAGATAATGCGGCGGGTGAGGCTGGAAAAGCTGATGCGGACGAACAGGTGCCAGCCCTGCCGCAGCAGGTCGAGGATCCGCTCGCGCCAACCGCCTCTGCGCAGCGGCACGCTCTCGTCGGACCCTGACGGCTCGACTTCGGTGAAAGTTTCCGGCGTTCGCTCAAGCACGATCGGTCTGCCGGTTGTACGCCCCTTGCGACTGCGCCAGCCGTTTGCGGCTCAATCAGCCCAATGCGCCGCGCGCAGAATCCCTCCTCTGCTCATGCCCGCGCAAGCGGGCATCAGGGAGGCCGGCGTCACATCTCCTTGAACCGATAACCGACGCCGTAAAGCGTCTCGATCATATCGAAATCGTCGTCGGTTCCCTTGAACTTCTTGCGCAGCCGTTTGATGTGGCTGTCGATGGTGCGGTCGTCCACGTAGACCTGGTCGTCGTAGGCCGCGTCCATCAGCGCGTTGCGGCTCTTCACCACGCCAGGCCGCGCTGCCAGCGCCTGCAGGATCAGGAACTCGGTGACGGTCAGCGTCACCGGCTCGTTCTTCCAGGTGCAGGTGTGGCGCTCCGGATCCATGCGCAGCAGCCCACGCTCGAGCACCTTGGCGGCGTCGGTCTCCTTCGGCGCGCTGCCGTCCTTCGGCGTCGAGCGGCGCAGGATCGCCTTGACGCGCTCGACCAGGAGCCGCTGCGAGAACGGCTTCCTGATGAAATCGTCGGCGCCCATTTTGAGGCCGAACAGTTCGTCGATCTCCTCGTCCTTGGAGGTGAGGAAGATCACCGGCATGTCCGACTTCTGGCGCAGCCGCCGCAAGGTCTCCATCCCGTCCATGCGCGGCATCTTGATGTCGAGGATGGCGAGGTCGGGCGGTGAGGTCTTGAAGCCGTCGAGCGCCGAGGCGCCGTCGGTATAGGTCATGATCCGGTAGCCCTCGGCCTCGAGCGCGATCGAGACGGAGGTCAAAATATTGCGGTCGTCGTCGACGAGAGCGATTGTCGGCATAGCCCCTGTCCCTGGCCTTCGCCCCGCGGGCTGTCAAGCCCGCAGGGCACGCCCCAATTGTGGCGAAACCCTGACAAACCCGTGATTCGTCAAAGGGTTTCCCAGCATACCCCGCTATGCTACTGGCCGCCAAGGTCAACTTGCCGCGCCAGCCTCATTCTCTGTCGTCCCGGCCGAGCGCGAAGCGCGAGAGCCGGGACCCATGACCACCGGCCAGGCGATCCAGCGCGCAACCGAGCAGCCTGTGGTCATGGGTCCCCGCTTTCGGGGTCCCCAAAATTTGCGGAGCGAATTTTGGGGAGCCCCTCGCGGGGACGACATCGGAGAGTTATTCGCGGGGACGACACCGGAGAGTTAATGCGCCTGGGACGATACCGAAGCATGACGCGTCCCGCGATACGCTCTACATAATAAAGCCTCAGAGCGCGGAGGCGCCCCATGCAGCCCACCCCCGACTTCAAGCCTGCCGTCGCCGCGAAAAAGCTGCTGCGCGAGGGCCGTTCCGGCGCGCTCGCCACCTTGATGCCGGGGAACGGCGATCCCTATTGCTCGCTGGTCAATGTGGCGAGCGATGCCGACGGCGCACCGCTGCTGCTCATTTCGCGGCTCGCGGTGCACACCAAGAACATCCTCGCCGATCCGCGCGTCTCGCTGATGATCGACGAGCGCAAGGAGGGCGACCCGCTCGAAGGCGCCCGCGTCATGCTGATGGGCACCGCCGCGGCGACCGGCGACGCGCAGGCGCGCCGGCGCTACCTCGCGCGCCAGCCCGAGGCGGAGATGTTCGCGGGCTTTGCCGACTTCGCCTTCTACCGGGTGACGCTCAAGGCGGCGCATCTGGTCGCCGGCTTCGGGCGCATCGTCGATCTCAAGCCGGAAGATATTTTGACGCCGGTCGATGATGCCGCCGAACTCGTCGCCGCCGAGCCGGAAATTTTGGCGCACATGAACGGCGACCACGCCGACGCGTGCCGGCTCTACGCGACGCGGCTCCTCGGCGCGCGCGACGGCGAATGGCGCTGTGTCGGCGTCGATCCGGAGGGCCTCGAGCTGCAGCAGGGCCGCACCGCGCTGCGGCTTTCCTTCTCGCAGCGCGTGCGCGAGCCGGCCGTGCTGCGCGATGTGCTGAAACAGATGGCAGAGCGGGCACGCGCCGCGGGGTGACTCGTCACTCGAAGGTGTCGTCCCCGCGAAAGCGGGGACCCAGTAAACATTGACAGTGCGATTTCGCCCCGGCTGTCAAAACAACTAAACTCGGTGGTTACTGGATTCCGGCTCTCGCTCGCTTCGCTCGCTCGGCCGGAATGACAGCCAACAAAACTGGAGAAGACACCATGCGTGGGGCGTTGATCACATTGGCCGTCGCTATCTCCGCAAGCGCGGCGTTGGCGCAAACGCAAGTGCCGATCGCGTTGCGCGACATGGGCTCGTTCCACATCGGCGGACGCGTCATCGAGGTGAGCGGGCAACCGATCAAGGAGGTCGTGTTCACGCCGGGCGGCGTACCGGCCAAGGTCGATCCCAACGGCGCCTATCAGATCGAGCAGATGTACGTGCAGTATTTCCTGCCGCAGAACCGGCGAGGAAAAGTGCCGCTCTTGCTCTGGCACGGCGGCGGGCTCACCGGCGTCACCTACGAGACCAAGCCCGACGGCGGCGAGGGCTGGCTCACGATGTTCATCCGCAACGGCTGGGACACCTACATCTCGGACGCGGTCGAGCGCGGCCGCTCCGGTTGGACCAATACATTCAAAGGCGAGCCGGTGTTTCTGCCGCTCGGCGATCCCTGGGAGCGCTTCCGCATCGGCCCGCCGGGCTCGTGGAACGCGGACAAGGCCAAGCGCGTGACCTATCACGGCACGCAATTCCCGATCGACGCCTACGAGCAATTCATGAAGCAGGGCGTGCCGCGCTGGCTCACCACCGATGACGCGATCGTCGCCGGCTACATCGAGCTGGTGGACAAGGTGTGCCCGTGCGTCGTGCTGGTGCACAGCCAGTCCGGCGCGTTCGGTTTCAAGGTGGCGGAAGCGCGGCCCGACAAGGTCAAGGCGCTGGTCGCGATCGAGCCGACGCTCGGCGGCGACAAGAATAAAGTGGCGCTGCTCAAGAACACGCCGGTGCTGATCGTCTATGGCGACAATGCCAAGGAGCATCCGCGCTGGTCGAAGATCCGCCAGGGCGGCGTCGATTACGCGGCCGTGCTCAAAGGCGCCGGCGGCAGCGTCGACATCATCGACCTGCCCGACCGCGGCATTCGCGGCAATTCCCACATGCTGATGATGGACAAGAACAACGCGCAGGTTGCTGAGCTGATTCAGCAGTGGTTGGCGGGGCGGGGACTGAGTGAGTGACCCTCCTTGTCGTCCCCGCGAAAGCGGGGACCCAGTAATCCATGCTCTCGCGAAAGCGACGCACCGCGCGTGCACTGATTACTGGGTCCCGGCTCTCGCTCGCCATAGCGCGTCGAAGACGCGCGTAAACGCGCTTTAGGCTCGCTCGGCCGCGACGACAGCCATCAATTCCTGCTGCGGCGCAACATGGAACCGCGGGTGCCTTGCCGGCCTTATGTTCCACGCGATAGGTTCCCCCGGCCTACGCTGAAGCTTTGGCGACCAAGTTGACGGCGACGCCGGGCATGATCGGGCGTTCGCGTGGTGCGGGTGGAGGGTTTTGTGCAGGAAACCGGGTTTCGCAACTCAAGCTACGGCGCCGACAAGTTCGGCTTCAAGGATCTCGCCGCGGTCCACTGGAATCTCACCGCCCCCACCCTTTACGAAGATGCCATCAGCCGCCGCGAGGCGGCTGTCGTTCAAGGCGGCGCCATCTGCGCGGAAACCGGCGCCCACACCGGCCGCTCGCCCAAGGACAAGCACACCGTCGTCGATAAGCTCACCGAGAACACGGTGTGGTGGGACGGCAATCGCAAACTCAGTCAGGCCAACTTCCAGCGGCTCTACGAGGACTTCATCGCCTACGCGCGCGGCAAGACGCTCTACGCGCAGGACCTCTACGGCGGCGCCGATCCGAATTACCGCATCAAGACCCGCGTCTTCACCGAGCTTGCCTGGCACTCGCTGTTCATCCGCCAGCTCCTGATCCGCCCGGTCGAGCCGGAGCTGGAAGATTTCGTCCCCGAGCTCACCATCGTCGATCTGCCTTCGTTCAAGGCCGACCCGCAGCGCCACGGCGTGCGCAGCGAGACCATTATCGCCATCGACTTTACGAAAAAGATCATTCTGATCGGCAACTCGTCCTACGCCGGCGAGATGAAGAAGTCGGTGTTCTCCACGCTCAACTTCTATCTGCCGGCGCAGGGCGTGATGCCGATGCATTGCTCGGCCAATGTCGGCAAGGATGGCGACGTCGCGCTGTTCTTCGGCCTCTCCGGCACCGGCAAGACCACGCTCTCGGCTGATCCAAACCGCGTGCTGATCGGCGACGACGAGCACGGCTGGAGCCCGGAAGGCGTGTTCAACTTCGAGGGCGGCTGCTACGCGAAATGCATCAGGCTGTCTGAAGACTCCGAGCCAGAGATTTACGCCGCGACCAATCGCTTCGGCTCAGTGCTGGAAAACGTGGTGTTTGATCCCGACACACGCATTCCCGATTTCGACGATGAGTCGAAGACCGAGAACACCCGCTCCGCCTATCCCCTCGACTTCATGCCGCGCGCCTCGCGCACCGGCTGCGCCGGCCATCCCAAGAACATCATCTTCCTCACCGCCGATGCCTTCGGCGTGATGCCGCCGATCGCCAAGCTCACAGCGGCGCAGGCGATGTATCACTTCCTTTCCGGCTACACCGCCAAGGTCGCCGGCACCGAGAAGGGGCTCGTCGGCGTCGAGCCCGATTTTTCCACCTGCTTCGCCGCGCCGTTTTTGCCGCGCCCGCCCGCGGAATACGGCAACCTGCTGCGCGACTGTATCTCGCGCCACAACGTCGATTGCTGGCTGGTCAATTCCGGCTGGACCGGCGGCATCTACGGCGTGGGCCGGCGCATGCCGATCAAGGCGACGCGCGCGCTCGTCACCGGCGCGCTCGACGGCTCGCTCAAGCACGTGAGCTTCCGCACCGATCCGTATTTCGGCTTCTCGGTGCCGACCGCGGTGCCCGGGATCGAGCCGCACCTGCTCTATCCGATGAAGACCTGGCGCGACAAAGCCGGCTTCGACGCGACCGCGCGCAAGCTCGTGCGCATGTTCCAGGAGAACTTCGTCAAGTACGAGAAGCACGTCGACGCCGACGTGCGCTCCGCCGCCCCCGAAGTGCGGATTGCTGCGGAGTAGGTACTAGTTCCGCCTCACCCTGAGGAGCGTCGCGCAGCGACGCGTCTCGAAGGGTGAAGGCGGCCCCATGCTTCGAGACGGCGCCATAGCGCGTCGAAAACACGCGTAAACGCGCTTTAGGCGCCTCCTCAGCATGAGGCCGGGAGAGGCCGCGTACCTAAAGAGAGTTTCGATCACGTGAATGAGGGTGCCTATCTGTACATTTTGAAATGTGCAGATGGGAGCTACTACACGGGCACAGCGCGCTCCGGTTTGGAGCAGCGCGTGGCCGAACACAATGCGGGCTACTACGGCGGTTACACGTCGCAGCGGCGTCCCGTGAGCCTAGTTTTCTCGCAGTGGTTCGAGCGCATCACTGACGCGATCGCGGCGGAGCAACAGGTGAAAGGATGGTCGCGTGCCAAGAAAGAAGCGTTGATCCGCGGAGATTTTGGTACTCTTCCAGAACTTTCGAAACGGCGACAATCACACAGTAAGAAGAACTAAGCGCGCGGCCGAGCACGGCTTCCGATCCGCCTCACCCTGAGGAGCGTCGCGCGCGACGCGTCTCGAAGGGTGAGGCGGCCCCATGCTTCGAGACGCCGCGCCTTACGGCGCGGCTCCTCAGCATGAGGCCGCGGGGGTTGCGCGTTTGTGGCCGATGGGGGCGGCCCCATGCTTCGAGACGCACGCTTCGCGTGCTCCTCAGCATGAGGCCGATCGGCTCACCCCTGCACGGGGGTGAGGCGGTTGAAGCGCTCCTTCTGCTCGTCGGAAAGCGCGCCGTAGAAGCGATCGAGCGCGGGCTGCACCAGCTCGACCGCGCGCAGCATCGTGTCGAGCCGCTGCTCCATCGCGGCGAGCCGGCCGATCACGGTGAGCGGCTGCCCCGTCGGGCAATCCGATTGCAACAGGTTGACCGCCTGCGCCGTGGCGTCCTGCAGCTCGTTGAGCGCGTCGCGCTGCGCGTCGTCGGGCCGCACCAGCCGCTCGATGCGCTCGATCGGCAGGTTGGCGATGCCCGAGGCGCGTTGGCCGCACAGCTGCGCCAGGTTCTGTTGCGCCTGCTGCTGATCCTGCTGCTCGTCGGGCGCAAGCGCGTTGAGGCGCGCCTTCTGCTCGTCGTTGAGCGACTGATAGAACTTCTCCATCGGCGGGCGCACCGTGCGCACCGCATCGAGCATGGCGACGAGCCGCCCGTGCATCGCCTCGATGCGGCCGGTCGGCGTCGACGGCAGGTCGGTCGGGCACGCCGCCTTGAGAAGGTCGATCGACCTGGCGGCGGCGGCGCGCACGTCCTCGAGCAGCGCGCGCTGCGTGTCGTCGGGCTCGACCGTCTGCGCGATCTGATCGATCGGCCAGTCGGTCAGGCCGGAGACCTGGCTGCTGCAGAGGTCGGCGCCGAGACGGCGCGCGGTGCCGCCGCCGCTCGGCACATTCACCACGCCGCCCGAGGGCTGCTCGATCGCGGCGTAGGCGCTGCCGTAGTTGTAGGCGTAGCGGCCGAAGATGCCCTCGTAGACGTCGTCGTAGGCGTAGGGCCAGAAGGTGTCGTAGGCGTAGGGATAGAACGTGTAGTCGAGGAAATCGTTGTAGGCGTAGGGCCAGAACAGCGGGCCGATGAAGCCGATGACGATCGGGAAGAAGCGGTGGCGCCGCCACCAGTTCCAATGCCGGCCGGCGAACTTGCCCTGGAAGGTTGATTGCGCAAGCGCCCGTCCGCCGGGACCGGCCACGCGGTTGGCGAGGACGGGATTGCGCAGCGCGAGCGCCGCGAACGGCCGGTTCGCGGTGGCGCCGAGCAAGGTCTGGTTCGGGCCGCGCACATTGGGCACGGCGCGCGCGAAGGCGCTCGTCGCGCTGCGGTCGCGCAGCGGCTGCGTGAAGTTGCGGTTGGCGGGACCGCCGGGCTGCGTCGGGCCGGCAAAATTGCGCGGCGGCACGTAGCGGAACGACGGACGCGCCGATTGCTGCGGTGCCGGATTCGTGATCTGCGGATTGACGGGCGGCGTGGCGACGCGGGGCGTCGTCTGCGGCACGCGAAAGATCTCGGGGCCGCGCGGGGCTGTGATCTGCGGGGCAACCTGGGGCGCCGCGAAATGCGGCGCCACCGGCGCGGAGAAGTGCGGCGTGACCGGCGCGGAGAAATTCGGCGCCACCGGAGCGGCAAAATGCGGAGCGGCAGGCGGAGCCGCGAAATGCGGTGCCGCGGGTGCCGCGTGCGGCGCGGCGCCGATGCCGCCGCCGATCCCTCCGCCGATGCCGCCGCCGAAGCCGCCGCGGTGTTGCGCAGCGGCCGGCGCCGCCGCCATCGCGCAGGCGGCAAGGCTCAAGGTTGCGAGGGCTGCGAAGCGAACGCGCGGGTGCCACATGGCACGAACTCCCATGCCGCCCACCCGACCCGATATTTGAAGGTGGTGCAGTTCGCCTTCCGCCGCAAGGCCCGCGCCACGTGCCCTGTGAAAAATCACATTGATGACTGTTTGTTCAGGATTGCGACGCGTTTAGCGCAATTGCTGTCGCCACAGTCTCTGCTGTCGTCCCCGCGCCGGGCACCCACGAAAATCGCCGACGCGAGACCAACCTCGTAGCGCTACTGTGCCCGGCGATTTTCGTGGGGACCCGGACAGCGGGGACCCAGTAAACACCGCACTATCAGTCATTACTGGGTCCCGGCTCTCGCTCGCTGCGCTCGCTCGGCCGGGACGACAGGGGAGTGATTCACCTCGTCATCAGGGTGCCGGCGCCGTGGTCGGTGAGCAATTCGAGCAGCACCGCGTGCGGCACCTTGCCGTCGAGGATCACCACGCCCTCGACGCCCGCTTCCAGCGCGTAGATGCAGGTCTCGACCTTCGGAATCATGCCGCCGGCGATGGTGCCGTCGGCGATCAGCGCGCGCGCGTCGTCGGCGGAGAGCTGCTTGATCAGCTTTTTCGACTTGTCGAGCACGCCCGGCACGTCGGTGAGCAGGAGCAGGCGCTTCGCTTTGAGCGCGCCGGCGATCGCGCCGGCAAAGGTGTCGGCGTTGATGTTGTAGGTGACGCCGTCCTGCGAGGTCGCGACCGGCGCCAGCACCGGGATGAGGTCGCGGCCGAGGATCTGCGTGAGCACGGTGCTGTCGACGCGCTCGGGCTCGCCGACGAAGCCGAGGTCGATCGCCTTCTCGATGTTGGAATCGGGATCGACCACGCTGCGCTGCGCCTTGCGCGCGAGCACCATGTTGCCGTCCTTGCCGCACAGGCCGACCGCCTTGCCGCCCGCCTCGTTGATGAAGCCGACGATCTGCTTGTTGATCGAGCCGGCCAGCACCATCTCGACGATCTCGATGGTGGCGGCGTCGGTGACGCGTAGTCCCCCCGCGAATTCCGACTTGATGCCGAGCCGGCCGAGCATGTCGCCGATCTGCGGCCCACCGCCGTGCACCACCACTGGGTTGATCGCGGTCTGCTCGAGCAGCACCACGTCGCGGGCGAAGCTTTTCGCCAGCTCCTCCTCGCCCATGGCGTGGCCGCCGTATTTCACCACCACGATCTCCTCGTCGTAGCGCTGCATGTGTGGCAGCGCTTCCGAGAGCACGCGGGCGATGTCGTGGGGCGAGACGGTCATTGAGCGAGGCTTCCGGCTGAACGCGGCGGCGTGACGGTGCCGCCGCCCGCGCCTTTTAAAGCGTATTTGCTGCGAATGGAATCAGCCCGAGCCGCAAACTCGGTCTGCTCCCTCCCCCCTTGTGGGGGAGGGGTGGGGAGGGGGGTAGCCGTTGTTGCGCGAGAGGCAAGCAGCAACTCCGACCCCCACCCCCAACCCCTCCCCACGAGGGGGAGGGGAGCGCACCGAGTCTGCGGCTCGCTAGTTCCGCCTCAGCTGGTTCGTTCGCGCAGGAGGCGGGCGATGGCGGCGCGGAGCTCGGCGATGCCGGCGCCGCTCTGCGCCGAGGTGATGCGCAGCTCGGGAAACGCGGCGGCGTGTTTGGCGAGCGCGGCTTCGGTCGCGGCGATGCGGGTGGCAAGTTGGTCCGGCTTCACGGCGTCCGCTTTGGTGAGCACGACCTGATAGTTCACCGCGGTGCGGTCGAGCGTCGCGATCACCTCGTCGTCGATCGCTTTCAACCCATGCCGCGCGTCGACGAGCAGATAGACCCGCGCGAGATTGCTGCGCCCGGCGAGGAACGCGTGAATGAGCGCGGTCCAGGCCTTCACCTTGCTCTTCGCCGCGGCGGCGTAGCCGTAGCCCGGCATGTCGACCAGCGTCAGAGGTGAGGGACCGGTGAAAAAAATAAGCTCCTGGGTGCGGCCCGGCGTGTGCGAGATGCGCGCCAGCGCGCGGCGGGAGGTGAGCGCGTTGATCAGGCTCGACTTGCCCACATTGGAGCGCCCGGCAAACGCGATCTCCACGCCGCGCATCACCGGCAGCGCCGCCGCCGTGCCCGCCGCGGCGGCAAAGCGCCACTCCGCGGCGAACAGCTTGCGGCCGGCTTCCATCTCCCCTGACGTAAAACTGTGTGTTGTCATTCCGGCCGAGCGAAGCGGAGCGGAGCGAGAGCCGGAATCCAGTAAACACCGAAAGCGAGTTGGTTTGATAGCCGTGATACTGCGCGGCCTGTGTTTACTGGGTCCCCGCTTTCGCGGGGACGACACCGAGAGTTTCACCGTCGTCCCTGCCGAGCGAAGCGGAGCGGAGCGAGAGCCGGGACCCATGACCACAGCACAAGCGATTTGTCGCAATCGAGAGGGCTGTGGTCATGGGTCCCCGCTTTCGCGGGGACGACGCCGAGAGGGCAGGCGTATCATCCCTCGGCGCGTTTCTTGCGCACGAACACCGCCTTGAGGTTATCGAACAGCTCAATTTTGGCGCCGTTGCGATGCATGATCACGCTCTGCTGGATCACCGAGAGCGTGTTGTTCCAGGCCCAGTAGATGACCAGCCCGGCGGAGAAGCTCCCCAGCATGAAGGTGAAGATCACCGGCATCCAGTTGAAGATCATCGCCTGGCTCGGATCCGGCGGCGGCGGGTTGAGCTTCATCTGCAGCCACATGGTCACGCCCATGATCAGCGGCCAGATACCGAGATGCAGGAACGGACCGATCACCGGCATCACGGTCGGGTCCCAGGCAATGAGCCCGAACAGGGTGAACAAGTTGGTGGGATCCGCCGCGGAAAGATCCTTGATCCAGCCGAAGAACGGCGCCTGGCGCATCTCGATGGTGATGAACAGGATCTTGTAGAGCGCGAAGAACACCGGGATCTGGATGATGATCGGCAGGCAGCCGGCGACCGGATTGATCTTCTCCTTGCGGTAAAGCTCCATCATCGCCTGCTGCTGCTTCACCTTGTCGTCGGCGAAGCGTTCGCGGATCGCCATCATCTCCGGCTGCACCGCCTTCATCTTCGCCATCGACGCGTAGGACTTGTTGGCGAGCGGGAAGAAGAAAATCTTGATGATCACCGTGATGATCAGGATGGCGACGCCGAAATTGCCGACGTGGCGGTAGATCCAGTCGATCGCCAGGAACATCGGCTTGGTGATGAAGTAGAACCAGCCCCAGTCGATGAGCAGCTCGAAGCGGTTGAGGTTGAGCGCCTTGTCGTAGCCGTCGACCACCTCGACCTCCTTGGCGCCGGCGAACAGCCGCGTCGAGGCTGCGCCGCTTGCGCCGGGCGCAATGGTCTGCGGGTCGAGCAGATAATCGGTCTGGTAGCGCTTGATGCCGTTGGCCTGGTCGTAGGAGAAGCGCGCGCGCACCTTGGCGGTGATGTCGGGGAGAAGCGTCGCCGCCCAGTATTTGTCGGTGATGCCGAGCCAGGAATTGACCGCGTCGAACTCCTCGCTCTTCTTCTCCTCCACCTTGGCGTAGGTCAGCTCCTGCAACCCCTTGTCGCCGAACACGCCGATCAGGCCCTCGTGCAGGATGTAATAGCCCAGCGTCTGCGGCGTGCCGTGACGCGAGACCAGTGCATAAGGATAAAGCGTGACCGGCGCCGCGCCCTTGTTCGCCACCGCGTCCTTGACCGTGAACAGGTACTTGTCGTCGACCGCGATGGTGCGGCGGAATTCGAGGCCTTCGCCGTTGTCCCAGGTAAGCGTGACCGGATGATCGACGCTGAGCGTGCCTGCGCCCTGCTGGCGCCAGAGCGTCTCCGCATCGGGCAGCTTCGCGGTGGTGCCGCTTCCCGCCACCCAGCCGAATTCCGAGTAGAACGGGTGCGGGCTGCCCGATGGCGCGAGCAGCACGATCGGCGGCGAGTTGGGGTCGACGGTCTCGCGATATTTGATCAGCGAGAGGTCGTCGATGCGCGCGCCTTTGAGGTTGATCGAGCCGGCGACGCGCGGCGTGTCGATGTGCACGCGCGGGGAAGTCGCGAGCGCCGCTTCACGCGTGAGCTGCGCGGAGCCGGCGCCGGGCCCGGCCTGGCCGGGCGCCTGTGGCGCGGTGCGCGGCTGCCCCGGTTGCCCGGGAGCCTGCTGCTGCGCGGGGGTGCCGGGAGTTCCGGGCGCGGTCTGCTGCTGTTGCTGCTGCGCGTGCTCCTGCGCCTGCCGCTGCGCGATCTGTCTTTGCTTCTCGGCCTGCGGCATGCCGAAGAAGATCTGCCAGCCGATCAGCACCAGCGCCGAGAGCACGATGGCGAGGATGGTATTCTTCTGATCGCTCATTTGGGAACTCGGCGCAGCGCGCGCGCAAAATCCTGGCTGATTTCGTCGAATGGCAGCGACAAGGCGGCGCGCCGCCCGATCAGCACATAATCATGGCCGCCGGAAAGACCAGCGGCGCCGCGCACCATCGCCTTGAGCCGTCGCCGCACCCGGTTGCGCTCGACCGCGGTTCCGACCTTGCCCGACACGGTGAAGCCGATGCGGGCGGGGCCTGCGTCGTCGCGCTTGCGCGCCTGCAGTACGAAGGCTTTGCTCGGCACTTTGAGGCCGGTTGCGGCGGCGCGGAAGTCGGCGCGGCGGCGCAGCCGCTCCATGGCGGTCTGCCGGCCTGGGGTCAGGCCGAAAGCCGCTTGCGTCCGTGCGCGCGACGCGCGGCGATGACGCGGCGGCCGCCTTTGCTCGCCATGCGGGCGCGAAACCCGTGCCGGCGCTTGCGTATCAGCCTGCTCGGTTGATAGGTCCGTTTCACCTGAAATCTCCGCTGGCGCTTGGGTGGTCCGCTCTGCCGGCGCTCGCTTGATGGTTATGGGCTTTCGTTCTGGCGCTGGCTGGCGTTGCTGGATTGCGTTGCCACGCGCGGCGCGTCGGCCTCGTCTATCTCGCGCGGAAACTCAGGCCCGCCGCAGCAAAATCCCGCGGCTTATACGGGAGGGCGCCGGGGTGCGTCAATCTCAGGCTGTCGTCCCGGCCGAGCGCCATAGCCCGTCGAAGACGCGCGTAAACGTGCTAATGGCGCGAGAGCCGGGACCCAGTAATCACTGACCGTGCGGTCCCCCGCTTTCGCGAGGGCAGGGTTTACTGGGTCCCCGCTTCCGCGGGGACGACACGGGTGAGTGACGGCGAATTGATCGAATGCGAGCGGAGGAATGCGTAGGATGAAGCGGTGTCGTCCCGGTCGAGCGAAGCGAGAGCCGGGACCCATGCGCCGCGGCTTATCGAGAGCGCACGGAGCATGGGTCCCCGCTTTCGGGGTCCCCAAAATTCGCGCAGCGAATTTTGGGGAGCCCCTCGCGGGGACGACAGCGGTGAGGATGCGTTGTTGAAGCAAGTATGAGTCTCGACAAAAAATCCGCCGTCGGTTGCAAGGCGTTTCGCGCGCGCCGGCTCGTGCCACTCATCGTGATTGCGCTGATCGCCGGCGCGATCGTCGTGATGGGCTGGCACCGGCAGCTCTCGTTCGAGACGCTGGCGCGCAATCACGCCGCGCTGCGCGCGTTCATCGCCGCGCACGAGATTTCCGCGCTCGCCGCCTATGTCGCACTCTACGTCGCGGTGGTGGCGCTGTCGCTGCCGGTCGGGGTGTTTCTCACGCTCACCGGCGGCGTGCTGTTCGGCGCGCTGATCGGCGGCGCGGCCGCGGTCGTGGGCGCCACGGTGGGCGCGGTGTGCATCTTCCTCATCGCCCAGAGCGCGCTCGGCGAGCACGTCGCGCAACGCGCCGGGCCGCTCGCGGAAAGGCTTGCGGAAAATTTTCGCGCCGACGCGTTCAGCTATCTCCTGTTCCTGCGGCTGGTGCCGATCTTTCCGTTCTGGGTGGTCAATCTGGTCGCGGCGCTCACCGGCATGCAGCTGAAAATCTTTGCCGCCGCGACCGGGCTCGGCATTATTCCCGCGACCTTCGCCTTCGCTTTCGTGGGCGCGGGATTGGAGAGCGTGCTCACCGCGCAGGAGGAGGCCTACCGCGCCTGCCTCGCCGCCGGTCATGCGCACTGCCGGCTCATGTTCCACGTCAAGGCCGCGCTCACGCCGGAGTTGTTCGCCGCCCTCGTCGCGCTCGGCGTGCTCGCGCTGATCCCGCCGCTGGTGCGCCGCCTGCGCGCGAAGACTGGTGACAATCGTGCGGCGCATTGACTCGTCATGCCCGGGCTTGGCCCGGGCATCCACGTCTTGGCCACGGCACAAAGAAAGACGTGGATGCGCGGGCCAAGCCCGCGCATGACGAATGAGTTAGACTCGCACCGCATGCCCAGACACATCACCACGGACATCTGCGTGATCGGCGCCGGATCGGGCGGCCTCTCGGTGGCCGCGGCGGCGGCGGCGTTCGGCGTGCCTGTCGTGCTGATCGAGCAGGGCAGGATGGGCGGCGAATGCCTCAACACCGGCTGCGTGCCGTCGAAGGCGCTGCTCGCGGCGGGCAAGCGCGCGCACGCGGTGCGGGACGCGCGCGCCTTCGGCCTCGCGCCGCGCCCCGGCGACGTCGACTTCGCCAAGGTGCACCAGCACGTGCACGACGTGATCGCCGCGATCGCGCCCAACGATTCCAAGGAGCGCTTCACCGGCCTGGGCGTGCGCGTCATCGCCGGCCACGCGCGGTTCAAGGACCGCAGGACGGTGAGCGTCGGCGACGCCTTCGAGATAAGCGCGCGCCGCTTCGTCATCGCCACCGGCTCGCTGCCGGCCGTGCCGCCGATCGAAGGCCTCGACCGCGTGCCTTATCTCACCAACGAGACCGTGTGGGACCTCACGGTACGCCCGCGCCATCTCATTATTATTGGCGCCGGCCCGATCGGCCTCGAACTGGCGCAGGCGTTTCGCCGGCTCGGCTCCCTCGTCACCGTTCTGGAAGCGGCGGTGCCGCTGGCGCGCGAGGACCCGGAATGCGCCGCCGTGGTGATCGACGCGCTCACCCGCGAAGGCGTCGACATCAGGAGCGGCGCTGGCGTGAGCCGCGTCGACATGGAGGGCACCGAGATCAGCGTCGTGGTGCGCGGCGGGGGCGGCGAGCAAGGCGGGGGCGGGGGCGGCGACGAGACCATCACCGGCAGCCATCTGCTCGTCGCCACCGGCCGGCGCGTGAATGCGGAAGACCTCGGCCTCGAGCGTGCCGGCATCCGCCACGACGGCGGCGGCATCCGCGTCAACCGGCGGCTGCGCGCGCGGAGGAACCGCCGCGTCTACGCGATCGGCGACGCCGCCGGCGGGCCGCAGTTCACCCACGTCGCCAACTATCACGCCGGGCTGGTCATCCGGAACGCGCTGTTCCGCCTGCGGCCGAAGGTGAACCTGGCGATCCTGCCGCGGGTGACCTTCACCGATCCGGAGCTGGCCCATGTCGGGCTGACCGAGGCGCAGGCGCGCGGGCGCTGGGGGGGCCGCGTTCGGCGCGTGATAAGAGTGCTGCGCTGGCCTTATCACGAGAACGACCGCGCCCAGGCCGAGGGCGAAATTGTCGGCCATATCAAGGTGATAACCAACCGGCGCGGGCGCATTCTGGGTGCCACCATCGTCGGCGCCGGCGCCGGCGAGCTGATCACCACCTGGACGCTGGCGATCACCCAGGGGCTCAACATTCGGGCGCTCACAGGTATCGTGGTGCCGTATCCGACCTTGTCCGAGATTGGAAAACGCGCCGCGCTTACCTATTTCACACCCGGTCTGACGAACCACTGGGTGCGGCGCATCATTACCTTCCTGCGCCGCTTCGGCTGAGGGCCTCCTGTGTCGTCCCGGCCGAGCAAAGCGGAGCGGAGCGAGAGCCGGGACCCATACTTCCGTGCCCTCGCGATAGGACACGGGGCATGGGTCCCCGCTTTCGCGGGGACGACATCGGAGTGAAACGCGAGATTACTAACTTCGGGTGTGTCGTCCCGGCCGAGCGAAGCGTAAAGCGCGTTTACGCGCGTCTGCGACGCGCTATGGCGGAGCGAGAGCCGGGACCCAGTAATCACTGATAGTGCGGTCCCCGCTTTCGCGAGGGCAGGGTTTACTGGGTCCCCGCTTTCGCGGGGACGACACCGGAGTAAAGCGCGGGGACAACGGTAAGCATGAACGATTCATCGCCTGCGCCATCAGTGCTGCAAGCGCCGCCCACCCGGCTCGGCCTGTCCGGCAAGCTGCTGCTGCTCACGCTCTCCTTCGTGATGCTGGCGGAGGTGCTGATCTACGTGCCGTCGGTCGCGAACTTCCGCCTCAACTGGCTCAACGACCGGCTCTCCGCCGCCTACACCGCGGCGCTCGTGTTCGACGCGGCGCCGAGCGGCACCGTGCCGGATTCGGTGGCGCGGCAGATTCTCGACAGCATCGGCGCGCGTGCGGTGGCGCTCAAGATGGGCCAGCAGCGCCGCCTCCTCATGGCGGGCGAGATCCCGCCCGAGGTCGATTACACCATCGACATGCGGGACATGACCTGGCACGAGGCGATTATCGAGGCGTTCGACACGCTGTTCTCGCGCGAGAACGACACCATGCGGGTGATGGGTCCGGCGCCCATGGGCGGCGAGTATGTCGAGATCGTGCTCGACGAGACGCCGCTGCGCACGGCGATGCTCGCGTTCTCGGTGCGCATTCTGCTTCTCTCGTTGTTCATCTCGGCGATCACCGCCGCGCTCGTTTATCTCGCGCTGCATTTCCTGCTGGTGCGGCCGATGCGCAACATGACCGCCAACGTGGTGGCGTTCCGCGCCGATCCGGAAAATCCCGCGCGCATCATCGAAGGCTCGGAGCGCGGCGACGAGATCGGCACCGCGCAGCGCGAGCTGGCCGCGATGGAGCGCGATCTCGCCGGCCTGCTGGCGCAGAAGACGCATCTCGCCGCGCTCGGGCTGGCGGTGTCGAAGATCAACCACGACCTGCGCAACCTGCTGTCGTCCGCACAGCTCTTCTCGGAGCGGCTGGCGAAGATTTCCGATCCGCACGTGCAGCGCTTTGCGCCCAAGCTGATGCGTGCGCTCGAGCGCGCCATCGATTTCTGCCAGTCGACGCTGTCGTACGGCCGCGTGCAGGAGCCGCCGCCGGACCGGCGCATCGTGGCGCTCGAGCCGCTGGTCGAGGACGTGCGCGAGACGCTCGGGCTCGATGGGGTGGGCGGAGTGGGCGGGGTTGGCGGGGGGCAGATCGGCTGGATCAGCGCCGTCGAGCGCACGCTTAGCGTCGACGCCGATCCCGA
>Ga0182033_10000422_pt1 | contig 20044 bp, 19 predicted proteins | sample tim00Cox0000000H_FD_125968 | JGI IMG/M metagenome (GOLD analysis project Ga0182033, IMG submission 125968) | Lab enrichment of tropical soil microbial communities from Luquillo Experimental Forest, Puerto Rico - timezero.00C.oxic.00.000.00H | ecosystem: Environmental > Terrestrial > Soil >...
CGGCCGTGGCGAGGCCCTCTTCGCGCTGAACCGCGAGAGCGAGGCGCTGGCGGCGTTCGAGTCGGTGCTGGCGGCCGACCCGGCGCAGATCCAGGCGCTCGGGAGCCCAGGAGCGACGGACCCGGGGGCAGGGGCCCCCGGAGTGATAGACCGGGGGGCAGGGGCCCCCGGAGTGATAGAAGACGCGCGGCGGCGCGTCGCCGTCCTGAGATTCCGTGTCCTCGAAGGAGACGTCGCACGTGCGCGGCAGGCCGCGCGTTCAGACAGGCTCGACGAAGCCGCTCAGGCCTACCTGACCGCGATCGCGGGCCAGCCCGACAGCCCGTTTCTGTACCGCGAGCTGGCGGCCGTCGAGCGGCAGCAGGGCAACGCCGATGCTGCCCTCGAACACTTTCGAAAAGCGGTGACGCTCGATCCGACCGATGCTCGATCCCTGGTCCAGATCGGAGAACTGCTCGAGAGCAGAAACGACGCGGATGGCGCAGCGAAGGCCTACGCGGACGCAGCCGCGATCGATCCCGGCCTCGAGATCGCGGGGAGGCTCGTGCCACCGCGCGATCGTGTGGCGCCCGACGCGCTCCCGGCCGAGTATCACGCCATCGAGCAGGCCCCGCAGGTGACGCGCGCTGAGCTCGCCGCGCTCATCGGCATCCGCCTCGGGCCGCTGCTCCAGGAGAGCCGGAGCACTGAGGCCGCACTGATCACGGACGTCCGAAACACATGGGCGCAGACATGGATCATGGAGGTCGCGCGCGCGGGCGTGATGGAGCCTTTCGCCAACCATGCGTTCCAGCCGCGGACCATCGTGCGCCGGTCGGATCTTGCCGAGGCGGCGGCGCGTCTCCTGGCGCGCATCGGGACGATGCAGCCGGCGGCGGCGCGGTCGTGGGAGGCCGCGAAACGGCGGTTCAGTGATGTGGCACCGGATCATCTGGCGTACTCGGCGGCATCCACGGCGGTCGCGGCGGACGTGATGCACATCGGACCCGACGAAAGCTTTCAGCCATCCCGGCCCGTCACCGGCGCCGAAGCCATCGAGGCCATCGCCAGGCTGGAGTCGCTCGCCGGTCTCAAATGACCGTGCTCACGCCGGCGAACCAGCTGACGCTGCTTCGGATGCTGCTGATTCCGGCCTTCGTAATCCTGGTCGTTTACGGCGAGCTCGGGTGGGCGCTGATTGTCTTCGGAACGGCCGGGATCACCGACGCGCTCGATGGGCTCATCGCGCGCTGGTCGGGCCAGAAGACGAGCCTGGGCGCGTGGCTCGATCCGATGGCGGACAAGCTGCTGCTGGTCACGACATTCGTGGTCCTGACGCTCCCGAATCTCGGCCTGGCGAACCCTCTGCCGATCTGGCTGACGGTGCTCATCATCAGCCGCGACGTGGGCATCGTGTTGACCGTGGCGATCGTGAACCTGGCGATTGGGCCGAGGACGTTTCGCCCCTCGATGTTTGGCAAGGTCGCGACGGCGACCTACATCCTCACCGCCGTGATGGCGATGCTCTTCAACTATCTTCGGTACCACTCGGTGGTGGTTGATCTCTTCGTCTACGCCTCTCTGACGATTACGCTCATTTCCGGGTTCCATTACATCTGGCACGCGGCGCGCATCCTCAACGCGCCGACCTAGCCAGGCACTCGCGTGACGCGGACCGGCACGCCCACGAGGTACTCCACCTGAATCCGGTCGCCCGGCTCCAGGTTGTTGCCGATAAACGCCTCAGGGCCTATCCGCGCGACGGTGATCTGCCCGTCTGGATCCTCGATGTCAGTGAAGAAGACGTCGCATGACACCTGCCCGTGGATGCTCACCGGTTGCACTCTCTTCAGGATGCCGTCGCGCGTTCCCTTAAGCACGTTGTCCCCAACAGAGAATCCGCTTGAACGGAAAGAAAAACGGTCGCGAGCGGTCCATCCGCTCAACGAGCCGCGCACGATAGTCCTTGAGGAACCCCTCGAACAGATCCGCGGGCAGGCGCTTCGCGTAGTCGGTGAGCAGCGTTCCCTTCATCCATTCGATCACCGCCTCCGGCCCCTCCAGCACATGAGGATAGACGATCAGGTGCACCCTCGGATCGATGAAGCCAAGGCGATGGAGCACGCGTGCATAAGCTTCCGGCGTCATCACGGGCTGCGGCCGGCGCCAGCCATCGAGCGCATCCCGGTACGGAGCCACCTCTGACAGCTCAGCGGCGACCGTGTGCGAGGCATCGTCATGCGACGACGGCACCTGAAACGCCAGTTGACCGCCGGGCGCGAGCGCGCTCGTGAGCCGGCCCAGCAGAGAGTCGTGATCCTCGACCCAATGAAACGCCGCGTTCGAGAAGATCAGATCGAACATCCCACGCGGGCCCGGAAACGACTCGATGGTGTCGACCTCGAAGCGCAGCCCGGGCGGGAGCGACCCTGACGGATGCTCGCTCAACATGTTGGCTGAGCGATCGATGCCAATCGTCTCGCGTGCGTTCAAGCGCTCGTGGAGCATGCGGCTGAGGCGTCCGGTACCGCACCCGAGATCGACCACCCGCATCCCGGTGCGCGGGTGGACCATGGCCGCCAGATCGAAGAACGGTTGTTCACGCTCGCGCTGGAACTTGTCGTACTGCGCAGGATTCCAGGTGTCAGAGGTTCGCATTGATTGGACAGACTATCACTCGCTCAATCATCAAACGACTCATTGTCAAACGGGAGGCGATCGGGATCGGCCGTCGCGTGGCTGCAGAAATTGTGCAAGCTGACCCCGAGGAGCCGCACGGGGCGAGCGCCCGCTTCGGTTTTTTCGAGGAGGCGCACGGCACGCCCGGTGAGGTCGGACTCGTTGCGCGTGGCGGGGGCAGTGTGACTGCGGGTGATTGTCGTGAAGTCGTTATAACGCACCTTGATGGTGACCGTCCTTGCCAACAGCCGTCTCCGCGTCAACCAGCCAATGGCGTGGGAGGCCTGACCGGCAATTTCCGCCCGAATCGCATCGATGTCTGTCAGATCTTCCGGGTACGTGCTCTCTGACCCTGATGACTTCGCCTCGCGATTCGGCACAACCGGCCGCTCATCGACTCCGGCGGCGAGCTGTTTCAGCCAGTCCGCGAGGCTTCCGACCGTTTCCCGCAAGACCCGCGCATCCGCAGCGCGCAGATCGACGAGCGTGTTGATGCCCCGGGCGCGCAGCTTGCGCGCCGTGACCGGGCCCACGCCCCAGAGGGCATCGACGCCGAGCTGTTGAAGGAATGGCTCGACGCGGTCCGGGCTGATGACGGTCAGGCCGTTCGGTTTCTTCCAGCCGGACGCGATCTTGGCAAGGAACTTGTTCGGCGCAACGCCGGCCGACGCCGTCAAGCCGGTCTCCGCCCGAATACGCTCCTTCAGCCGTCTGGCGACCGTCATGCCCAGCACTTCGCCCCACGCATTTTCGGTGACGTCAAGGTATGCCTCGTCGAGCGACAGCGGTTCAACGAGTGGTGTCACCTCGCGGAAGATCGCGAAGACCACGCTCGACGCCACTTTGTATCGCGAGAAGTCTGGCCGCACGATCATCAATGACGGGCAGAGCCGCACGGCGCGCGACATCGGCATGGCGGAGTGAACACCGAAGGCCCTGGCTTCGTAGCTCGCGGCGGCGACCACGCCGCGACTCGTGGGTTGGCCGCCAACCGCGACCGGCTTCCCGCGGAGCGACGGGTTGTCGCGTTGCTCGACCGACGCGTAGAACGCGTCCATGTCGATATGAAGGATCCGGCGAGTCACCGTGATTGCAGATCGACCCCGCACGATTGTACGCTATGGGGTCGGCGACCCGGAGCCCCCGCGTTCCCATGCCCCAGTTCATCTACACCATGAAAGGCCTCGGGAAAGTGCACCCGCCCGATGCCAAGGTTCTCGAAGACATCTGGCTCTCGTTCTATGTGGGGGCGAAGATCGGCATGCTCGGGCTGAACGGAGCCGGCAAGAGCTCGCTCCTGAAAATCATGGCGGGCGAGGACACTGCCTTCATCGGCGAGGCCTTTCCGGCTGAAGGGATTTCCGTCGGATTTCTGCACCAGGAGCCGCGCCTCAACCCGGCGAAGAACGTGCTCGGCAATGTCGAAGAGGGCGTCGGCGCGATCAAGGCGCTCCTGGCGCGCTATGACGACGTGAACGCCAGACTCGGCGAGGATCTTTCGCCTGACGAGATGGAGAAGGTCCTCGAGGAGCAGGGCCGGCTGCAGGACAAGATCGACGCCTCCAATGCCTGGGATCTCGATTCCCGGCTGGAGCTCGCCATGGATGCCCTTCGACTGCCGCCGCCGGATGCCGACGTGACGACGCTATCGGGCGGCGAGCGGCGCCGGGTTGCGTTGTGCCGTCTGCTGCTGCAGTCGCCGGATCTCCTGTTACTCGACGAGCCGACGAACCATCTCGACGCCGAGTCGGTCGCGTGGCTCGAGCGGTTTCTCAAGGACTACGCCGGCACAGTCGTCGCCGTCACCCACGATCGCTATTTTCTCGACAACGTCGCCGGCTGGATCCTCGAGCTGGACCGAGGCCGCGGGATTCCGTGGGAGGGCAACTACTCGTCCTGGCTCGAGCAGAAGCAGCGGCGCCTCGCGCAGGAGGAGAAGGCGGAGACACGCCGCCAGCGGACGCTGGAGCGCGAGCTCGAGTGGATCCGGATGTCGCCGCGCGCGCGGCAGGCGAAAGGGAAGGCTCGCCTGAACGCATACGAGGAGCTGCTCAAGCAGGACACCGCGCAAAAGATCGAGACGGCGGAGATCTACATCGCGCCCGGTCCGCGGCTCGGCGACGTCGTGGTCGAAGCGCGAGGGCTGAAGAAGGGCTACGCCGACAATCTGCTGATCGAGGCGCTTGATTTCACCCTGCCACGCGGCGGCATCGTCGGCGTCATTGGTCCGAACGGCGCGGGAAAGACCACGCTGTTTCGAATGATTACCGGCCAGGAGCGGCCCGATGCCGGCAGCTTGAAGATCGGCGACACGGTCCAGATCGGATACGTCGATCAGAGCCGCGAGGCGCTCGACCCCAACAGGACCGTGTGGGAGGAGATCTCGGGGGGCCACGACGAGATCGAGCTGGGCAAGAGGAAGGTGGCGTCGCGCGCCTATGTCTCCTGGTTCAACTTCAAAGGAGCGACCCAGCAGCGGAAGGTCGGCACGCTGTCAGGCGGCGAACGCAATCGCGTGCACCTGGCAAAACTGCTGAAGCGGGGGAGCAACCTGCTCCTCCTCGACGAACCGACCAACGATCTGGACGTCGACACGCTGCGCGCCCTCGAGGAAGCGCTTTTCAATTTTGCGGGCTGCGCCGTCGTCATTAGTCACGACCGCTGGTTCCTGGATCGCATCGCGACGCATATGCTGGCGTTCGAGGGGGACAGCCAGGTCGTGTGGTTCGAGGGCAACTACCAGGACTACGAGGCCGACCGGAAGCGAAGACTTGGCGCCGAGGCGGATCAGCCGCATCGCATTCGATATCGGAAGCTTACGAGATAGCGGAGCGTAAAGAAGTACGGAAGTCCATAAAAGGCAAACGACAGATGTGCAGGAACATCAAGACGCTGTTCAATTTTGATCCGCCGGCAACCGACGAGGAGATCCACGCGGCGTCCGTACAGTTCGTGCGGAAGTTGACTGGGTTCACCAAGCCATCGAAAACGAACGAAGCCGCCTTCAATCGCGCGGTGAAGGACACGGCCGCCGTCGCACGGACGCTGATCGATTCGCTGACGACGACTGCGGAGCCGCGGAACCGCGAGGTGGTGGCCGCCCGCGCGCACGAACGATCCGTCCAGCGGTTCGGCACCCGTTGAGGCCGGCGCCTCTGCCTACGAGACCTTGGCCCTGAAGTATTCGATGGTCTTGCTCAGCCCCTCTTCGAGCTGCACCTTGGGCTCCCACCCGAGGATTGTTCGCGCGCGCGTGATATCGGGACGCCGTTGCTTCGGGTCGTCCGTCGGCAGCTCTTTATAGATCAACCGGCTCTTCGATCCGATCATGCGGATAATCGTCTGTGCGATCTCCTTGATGGTCATTTCATGCGGGTTTCCGATGTTCATCGGGTCGTTCTCGCCGGAAAGCATCAGGCGGATGATGCCGTCGACCAGATCGGTGATGTAGGTGAAACTCCGCGTCTGCCGGCCGTCACCGAAAACCGTGACATCTTCGTTACGGAGCGCCTGCGACATGAACGCAGGAACCGCGCGCCCGTCGTTCATCCGCATGCGCGGGCCGTAGGTGTTGAAGATGCGCACGATCTTCGTATCGACGCCGTGATAGCGGTGATACGCCATCGTCATGGCCTCGGCGAAGCGCTTGGCTTCGTCGTACACGCCGCGCGGGCCGACCGGGTTGACGTTGCCCCAGTAGCTCTCCTTTTGCGGGTGCTCGAGCGGGTCCCCGTACACCTCGGACGTTGACGCCAGGACGAATCGAGCCCCCTTCGCCTTCGCCAGGCCGAGCGCCTTGTGCGTGCCGAGCGCGCCCACCTTCAGCGTCGGAATCGGGAGCTCCAGGTAATCGATGGGGCTCGCCGGGCTTGCCCAGTGCAGGACGAAATCGACCGGGCCTTCGATGTAGATGTAGTTGGTGACGTCGTGCTTGATGAACTGAAAGTCGCGATTCGCCAGCTGCGAGATGTTGCTGGTGTCGCCGGTCAGGAGGTTGTCGATGCCGATCACGGAGTAGCCGCGATCCAGGAGCGTTTCGGCGAGATGGGATCCGATGAAGCCGGCGGCGCCGGTAATCACGATTCGCTGGCTCATGTCGTGGCTCGGTACTCGTAGCTCGGTACTGGCGCGTCAGTACGCGTGCTTGTGGAAGAACCCCCGCAGCAGCGTGAGCCACATGATCTTCAGGTCAAGCCGCACCGACCAGTTTTCGATGTAGTACAGGTCGTACTCGATCCGCTTCTCAATCGACGTGTTCCCGCGCCACCCGTGGACTTGCGCCCAGCCGGTCAGGCCCGCCTTGACCTTGTGCCGAAGCATGTATTGGGGGATCCGATGCTTGAACTGTTCAACGAAATGAGGCCGCTCAGGCCGAGGACCGACGATGGACATGTCGCCGCGGAGAACGTTCCAGAGCTGCGGCAGCTCATCGAGATTGGACCGGCGCAGGAATCGGCCGAACGGCGTGACGCGCGGATCGTTCTGCCGCGCCCATACCGGCCCGGTGCCGGCCTCCGCATCGTCGAACATCGATCGAAACTTCACGATGATGATGGACTTGCCATCGAGGCCCATGCGCTCCTGGTAATAAAAGACCGGACCGCGGGACGTGAGGCGGACGAGCGCGGCCAGAATGCCAAGGGGGACGGCGAGGATCGCCAGCGCCGCCGATGAGATCGCGATGTCAATCGCCCGCTTGACGATGGTGTTGAAGCCCTGGAGCGGGACGTCGTTGATGTTGATGACCGGTACGCCGTCGAGGTCTTCAAGGCGCGCGCGAAGGGCAATCACCTGCAACAGGTCCGGCACCACCTTGACGTCCACGCATTCCCGGCTGGTGCTCTCGATGAGCTGGAGCATCCGCAAGTGCTGCTCGGGCGGCAGCGCGACGTAAAGGTGATCGACGGCTTCGCGGGCCGCGATCTCCGAGACCTCTTCGACCGGCCCGAGGAGCGGCAAGCCGCGGTAGCCCAAATGATCGCCGGTGGCCTTGTCGTCGACGAATCCAATGATCTGGTACCCGAGCTCCCGATGCTCGAGAATCTTGTCGGCGACGAGGCGGCCGAGCTCGCCGGATCCCGCGATGAGGACGCGCTTGAGCCCGATCCCCGCGCGCCAGCGCCGCTCCAGGATTTCGCGGACGAGCTCGCGCGACGAGTAGGCGAGCGCGACGTTGATGACGAGGAAGATGGCCCAGACGGCTTGCGAGACCTCGAACGCGCCGGTGTCCTTGGATCGTGGGGCAGCGAAATACGTCTGGGTGTACAACGTCGCGACGATGCCGAACACCACGGCGAGGATCGATCCGACGAACACGCCGAAGAAGTCGTCGACGCGAGAACGCCCCCGCCGGAGGCGATAGAGACCCTGCAGCTGAAAGCCGAGCGGCACGACGACCGCGATGAAGGGCAGGACGTCGATGTACTGCCGCAGCGGTGGAATGCCTTTCGTGATCGGGATGACGCCGGTGTGAAAACGGAGAGCGTACGCCAGGATGAACGCCGACATGGCGATGAGTGCGTCCGAGAGGAGATACAGCGTGACGAGGAGGCGGTTATGCCGACGCAGCATGGATCAACGCTTCCATCTCATCACCAAACCGCGTCCGGCTGAAACGCTCCGCGTGCGCGCGGATCGCGGCGTCGTCGAATGCCAGGCTGAGCGTTCGCGTAATGGCCTCGGCGAAGGCCTCGGCTGACGCGCCGTTGACGAGCGTCCCGGTCTGTCCGTCGGCAATGGTTTCCCGGGCGCCGCCGCGGCCGAGGGCGACCACTGGACGGCCACAGGCTTGAGCTTCGAGCGGCACGATGCCGAAGTCCTCTTCGCCTGGGAGCAGGGTCACGGCCGAGCGCCGATAGAGATCGCGGATGGTTTCGTCGGAGACGCGCCCGAGGAACGTGACCGTCTCATCCGCGAGGCGTTCGAGGTGAGGCCGATCGGGACCTTCGCCGGCAATTGTCAGCGGCACGCGAGCCAACCGGCAGGCTTCAATCGCCAGGTCGATGCGCTTATAGGGAACGAGAGCGGACACAACCAACGCCGATCGCTCGGGAGCCTGCGTGCCGGGCCGGAAGAAACTCGTGTCGACGGGCGGGTACACCACTGTGGCCTCGCGATTATAGTATCGGGCGATCCTGCCCGCAACATAATGAGAAATAGCGACATAGCGGTCTACGCGCGATGCCGTGTCCCGGTCCCATCGCGCGAGCGCCGCCATCGCCGGCCGCATCAGCCGGCTCCCCAACCGCCCGATTCGGATCGGCCCGAAGTACGCATCGAACTGATCCCACGCGTAGCGGACGGGCGTCAGGCAATAACAAAGATGGCGCGTATGACCGGGACAGACAATCGACTTCGCGCAACAGTGGCTGAGGCTGACGACCGTGTCGAAGTCATCGAGGTCGAGCTGCTCGACAGCCGTGGGGAACAGCGGAAGATACTGCCGGTAGTAGCGCGAGACCAACGGCAGGTATTGGATGAACGTCACCCGCGGATGCAGCCGCTCGATGGCTGGCGAGACCGAACCCGGCGTGTGCACAAGGGCGAAGAGCGACGCCGAGGGGAAGCGTTCGCACAGGACCTCGAGGGCCTTCTCTCCGCCCCGCATGCCGGTGAGCCAATCGTGCACGAACGCCAGGCGCACTAACGGATCGCCTCGCAGTAGATATTCCGGATGCGGCGCACCGAGGTCTCCCACGAAAAAAGGCGCGCGCGCTCGAGGCCTCGGCGCCGCATATCGCGCCGTGTGGTCTCGTCGGTCAAGACTGTGTAGATCCCGTCGGCAATCGCGCCGGGATCGTACGGGTCGACGAGGAGCGCCGCGTCGCCCGCCACTTCCGGAAGGGAAGACACATTGGACGTGACGACCGGCGTGCCGCTTGCCATCGCTTCGAGCGGCGGTAGACCGAAGCCTTCGTAGAGCGACGGAAACACAAACACGCCGGCCAGTCGGTACATGACAGCCAGCGTCTCCTCGGGAAGGTACCCGAGAAACCGCACGTATTTGTGCAACTGGTAGCGATGAACCGCCCTGCGGAGGGCGGCGTACTTCGACACCTCGTCGCCGATCACGATGAGCTTGACGTGATCGAGGCCGCGCCGGCGGACGAGGTGAAACGCCTGAATCAGCCGCTCGAGGTTCTTGTGCGGCTTGACGTTGCCCGCGTAGAGCACGAACTCGTCGTGCAGTTGAAACCGCTCCCTGACGCGAACCACATCCTCCTCGCGCGGCTCGATGGCGAACCGCTCGTCGTAGGCATTGTAGATGACGTCGATCTTTTCGGGGGCCGTGTCCACGAAGCGCAGGATGTCGCGCTTGGAGCTCTCCGACACGGTCATGACACGCGTGGCGCGCTGAGCCGCGATGCCGATCGACGTGCGGGCGTAGGCCAGTGCCGCGCGGTTGGGGAGGTATTGCGGAAACATAAGATGAATGCAGTCATGGATGGTCACGACCGAGCGGCAGCGCACGAACAGCGGCAGGACGTAGTGCGGCGCGTGAAACAGCGACACGCCTTCGCGCATGAGCGTCAACGGCACCCGAACCTGCTCGGAGACCGAATAGTTGCTGGCGCTCTCGGCGATCGCGCGAAAATTCTCGCCAAGCAGAGTCAGCGACTCGCGATCTTCCGCGCGGCAGATCAGAACGAATTCGGTGTCGCGGTCGAGCCGCGCCAGCTGGCGCAGGAGATTGCGGATGTAGGTGCCGATGCCGAAGTCGTGGAGCTTGCGGGCGTCGATGCCAATCCGCACCGCGCGATCATAGCAGTAGGGGTAGGAAGGCAGAACAGCGACGAGCGACGCATCGACGCGGCTATGAGCGCAGGCTCGCCGTGAGGTCCGTTCCTCGAACGAGCAGGAGCAGGCGGAGGAACGGCGCCCAGAGCGGGTGGTGCTTCTCGTAGAACGCGAGCCGGCTACGCGCGTACGCCTGCCTGGTGGGCCCCGGCGCGCTGGCCGCCGACTGTCCACGCAGATGCGCGACCTCAACCGACGGCATGAAGAGGATTCGACGCCCCCGTGCTCGAATCGCTGCACAGAAGTCGACGTCCTCGGTGTACATGAAATAGCGCTCATCGAAGAGGCCCACGGCCTCCGCGTCGGCCCGCCGGACGAGCAGGCATGCGCCGCTCACCCAGTCCACGAACTGCTCACGCCGCGTCATCGCCTCGACCCGGGCCGAGATCCGGGCATCACGCCGCGCCTGTCCGGTGACGAGCCGCTTCTGGCGCCATTCGTTCCACGGCCCGATCATGCGGCCGAAAGACAACTCCGCGCGCCCGTCGCCATCGACCAGGCGCGGTCCAATCACGGCAACGTCGCCATCCTGCGACAGGCGCGACAGCAGCTGGTCGATCGTTCCCATTCCGTGGGCGTCCGGACCCGGAGTGACGACCGTATCGCTGTTCAACAGGAGGACGTAGGCGCTGCGGCTTGCCCTGAAGCCAATGTTGTTGGCGCGCGCGAAGCCGACATTGGATCCGGCCTCGATCACTCGAACGCCCATCAGCCGGGCCGCCTCCGCGCTGCCGTCGGCCGACGCGTTGTCCACGACGATCACCTCGCAGTCTGATCGAAGAGGCGCAGCGGCGAGAGACGAGAGGCAGCGCTCGAGATCTGCCCGTGCGTTGTAGCTGACGATGATGATCGACAGATTCGGCCCGCTCATGGCGTGCTCTCCAGCAACGCCAGCGTCTGGGAGGCGGAGACGGACCAGACATACCTGGCGAGCGCGCGCGGGGCGGCCGCCAGCACGCTCGCCCGCGCCGCGTCGTCAGAGAGCGCCGTTTCGAGCCCGCGCACGATGCCGGGCGTATCACCGGGACGCACGTAGAGCGCGGCTTCCCCGCAGCTCTCCCGCGCCACTGCTGTATCCAGCACGACCGGTGGAACGCCTGCGGCGAGCGCTTCGAGTGGCGGCAGGCCGAGCCCTTCATATTCCGAAAGGAATGCAAACGCCCGCGCTTGCATATAAAGCTGGTGCAGGCGTTGATCGGTCACGTATCGATGCCAGCGTACCTGGCGATCCAAGCCTTCCGCGGCGATGAGGTGCGTGATGTCTTCGTAGGGGTAACTACGGTTGTCGCCCACGAGATCAAGCGCCGCGTCAGGTCGGCGTCGCACAATGGCCCCGAAAGCACGCACGAGGTCGGGAACATGCCGGCGGTTGAAGATCGATCCCACGTAGAGCACGCTGTTGCCGGCCGGTGACGCTCGCTCGCAGCCCCCCGGCCCCGGAATGGCGCCGGTCACGCCCGGTGGGATCACACGAATCCTGTCCGGCGGCACATTCAACCGTTCGATGAGCTCGCGGCGGGAGAACTCCGAAATGGTGATAACCGCGCGCGCTTTGGCCGCCGCTCGACGGCTCAACAGTCGTCGCTTGGCGCCCTCCCGCAAACGAAACCATTCGGGGTGCGCAACGAACGACAGATCGTGAATCGCGACCACCGTGGGCGCCTCCAGCGCGAGTGGGGTCGAGTACGCGGGCGCAAACCAGACGTCCAGGTGGTCGCGCGATGCCACAGCCGGCAGCTGCACCTGTTCCCAAAATGTCCCTCCCCTCCCAGGAACGGTGCGCGTCGCGAAGCGCCTCGTATCGAGCCGCATCGGGATGTCACTCGGCGCATACAGCACGAATTCGTGGCGGCGCGCGGTCGGGTCGGCGCTCCATTCGCGCAGCAAGCCGCCGAGGTATCGTCCGACGCCGGTGACGTGTCCCGTCAACTCGCGCGCGTCAACGCCGATGCGCATGGTGCTCGATCGCCTGTTGATACGCGTCGTAAACCGTTCGTGCCGTCACGTCCCACCGGAACGTCCGGGCGCGCGCGACGCCACGGGCGGCGCACTCCGAGGCGAACGTCCGATCACCGAGCAGCCGCGCGATGGCGTCCGCGATCTCCTCCGGTCGATCGGGATCGACGAGCAGCCCTGCATCGCCGAGCACTTCGGGAAGTGCCCCGCGACGTGCGGCCACGACGGGCACGCCAATCGTCATGGCCTCCAGCGCCGGAAGCCCGAAGCCCTCCTCGAACGACGGCAGGACTAGCAGGCGCGCTCCGCCGTACAGCTCGCTCCGTCTGGAGGGATCGAAGTAGCCGACACGCCGGACCATGCCGGCAAGCGGGGTGCGCCCGATCCGGTCGAGCCACCCGCGCGCCTCATCAGTAGCTCTCCCGGCGAGAACGAGCTCGGGCACCCTTGCCATTGCGGAATGCGGATTGCGGATTGCGGATTGAGATCTGTCCAACAACAGTTCGTAGGCGTCGAGGAGGCCGCCGACGTTCTTTCGCGGTTCGAGCGTCCCCACGAACAACACGTAACCGTCCGCCGGCGATGTCGCGCGAACGGGCCAATCGGGAGCGCCGGGAGGACACAAGGCAATCCGCTCCTTCGGGACTCCGAACCGGCACTCGACCTCACGGGCAGTGAAGTTCGACGACACGAGGATCCGATCCGCCCGGTGCGCGTGCCGACGGGCGAGCGCCGGATAGTCGCGCCGCACTTCGGCGCGCGTCCGCTCAGGATGCTCGAGGAAGTTCAGGTCGTGGATCGTGATGACCCGCGCTGCATGGCGCGCAGGAAGCATCAGTGGATGCGACGAGTGGGTCACGTCGTAGCGCCGGCCGGTCAGCAGCTCGGCCGGCGGCCACTCGAGACGATGCCACGCGAGATTCAGGACGCGGACAGGGACACGCCGATCGATCACGGAAACAGGACCGAGCTCGCTGACATTGACCAACCGGTCTTTCCAGGAGCTCGAAAACAGCGAGATCTCGAGCCCGTGGCTCCCGTTTGCCGCGTACTCCATCGTCAACGCGCGGACGAGCTGGTGGGTGTACTCGCCCGCGCCGCTCCGTTCGCGCAAGGCCGGCCGGTAGTCAATCAGGACCCGCACTTGTTTAAGTCGTTCCGAGTCAGTATCTTATTGTGAAATGAAAATCGCCGTCGTCGGAACAGGGTACGTCGGCCTTGTCCTGGGCGCGTGCCTTGCCGAAAACGGCAACACGGTCGTCTGCGTCGACAAGGACCGGTCGAAGCTGGACACGCTCGAGGCGGGGTTGATGCCGATTTATGAACCCGGCCTCGAGGAGCTGGTGCGGCGCAATGGCCATGAGGAGCGCCTGAGCTTCACGACCGACCTCATGGAGGCCGTCCGATCGTCGTCGATCGTGTTCATCGCCGTCGGAACGCCGCAGGGCGAAGACGGGTCCGCCGATCTCCAGCATGTGATGTCTGTCGCGCGCGACGTCGGCCGCGCGATGAACAAGTACACCGTCGTGGTCGACAAGAGCACGGTCCCCGTCGGCACCGCGCGCAGGGTGCGGGAAGTCATCAGGCGGGAAACCGAGCAGCCATTTTCGGTCGTCAGCAATCCGGAGTTTCTGAAGCAGGGCGCGGCCGTCGAAGACTCGATGAAGCCCGATCGCGTGGTCATCGGCATCGATCCTGGCGATGAGCGTGCCGGCGAGATCATGCGCGAGCTGTACGCGCCCTTCACCCGCACCGGCGCCCCGATTCTGATGATGGACACGACGAGCGCCGAGCTCTCCAAGTATGCCGCGAACGCCATCCTCGCGACGCGCATCTCGTTCATGAACGAGATCGCCAACGTGTGCGAGCTGGTGGGCGCCGACGTGGACGACGTGCGCCGAGCGATAGGGTCTGACCGGCGCATTGGATCGTCGTTCTTGTTTCCCGGCGTGGGCTACGGCGGCAGCTGCTTCCCCAAGGACGTCAAAGCGCTGCTGAAATCCGCCAGCGATGAAGGCTACGATTTTCGAATCCTGCGCGCGGTTGAGCATGTCAACCAGGCGCAGAAAGAACGACTGGTCGCAAAGATGGAGCAGTACTTCGCAACCTCGAACAGAAAACTGTCGGGCAAAACGATCGCGGTGTGGGGGCTCGCGTTCAAGCCGAAGACCGACGACATGCGGGAGGCCCCGTCGATTCCGATCATCCAGCACCTGCTCGCGCGCGGCGCGTGCGTGCGCGCGTACGACCCCGCCGCAACCCCCGTCGCGAGGCAGGTCTTCGGCGGTCGGATCGTGCTGTGCGAGAAGAGCTACGACGCGCTCGCAGGGGCGGATGCCCTTGCCATCGTAACCGAATGGAACGAATTCCGTGAACCGGACTTCGACCGGATGCGCGCGTTGTTGAAGACCCCGGTTGTCTTCGACGGCCGCAACATCTATTCGCCGGAGCACATGCGCGCGCTCGGCTTCACGTATTTTTCCGTTGGCCGGTAAAGCCCGCGCTGTCCTTGTCACGGGCGGCGCCGGCTATATCGGCAGCCATGCGTGCAAGGCGCTCGCGCGAGCCGGCTATCAGGTGGTGGTCTTCGACAACCTCGTCGCGGGACACCGCGCCGCGGTCAAATGGGGAGCGCTCGTCGAGGGCGATATCACTGATGCCCGCGCGGTCACCTTGGTTGGCGACGTCCTGCGCCGCCACGAGATCTTCGCCGTCATGCACTTCGCAGCGTTTCTGGACGTCGGTGAGTCGGTGCAGCGGCCGGCGAAATATTACCGGAACAACGTCATCGGCGCGCTCAACGTGCTCGAGGCGATGGCGGCGGCTGGCGTCAGACACTTCGTCTTCTCATCGACGTGTGCCACCTACGGGGAGCCGATCGAGACGCCGATCATGGAAACCCACCCGCAGCGGCCGATCAACAGCTACGGCGAATCCAAGCTGGCGGTCGAGCGGGCGTTGCCGCACTTCGAGCGGGCCTATGGGATGAATGCGGTCGCGCTCCGGTATTTCAACGCCGCCGGTGCCGATCCTGATGGCGAGATCGGCGAGGATCATTCGCCCGAGATTCACCTGATTCCACGCGCAGTCGACGCCGCAACGGGCGGTCCGGAGCTGCGGGTGTTCGGCGACGACTATCCGACGCCGGACGGCACCTGTTTGCGCGACTATGTCCACGTAACCGACCTCGCGGACGCGCACGTGAAAGCGCTGGAGGCGATCGTGGAGACCGGCAAATCAGCTGCATATAACCTCGGCACGGGCCGGCCGCACTCGGTACGCGAGGTCATCGGCGCCGTCGAGCGCGCCACCCGCGTCGAGGTCCCGTGGACGCTCGCCCCGCGCCGATCGGGGGATCCCGCAGTGCTGTACGCGGCCGCCCAGAAGGCCCAGGCGGAGCTGCATTGGACGCCTCGTTTTGCCGATATCGATGCCATCGTGGGCACCGCCTGGACATGGCACCGCGCGCATCCCGGAGGCTACGGAGGACGCGATCGGGGTCCGCATGGCTGATCAGCAGGCGACGCTTCAGCGTCTCTTCCGATACGCCAGACCGCATCGCCGGCGACTCGTATGGGCCTTCGCCGGAATGATCGTTTATGCCATCGGCTCGGCCGGCATCGCCTACCTCGTGAAGCCGATCTTCGACAGCGCCCTGCCAAATCAGGAGGGCGTGGCCGCCATCGCCTGGGGCATCGTGGCCGTCTACCTGCTCAAGGGCGTCGGCTCGTACGTCTCGTCCTACCTGATGGTCGACGTCGGCCAGCGCGTGGTCATGGATCTGCGGAACGACGTGTTCCGCCACATTCTCGGTCAGTCAGCGGGCTTTTTCTCGCACGGCGCGACGGGACGGCTGCTCTCTCTGTTGAACAACGACGTCGGGCAGGTGCAGCAGGCCGTGTCGGAGACGGCAGGTGACCTTGCGCGCGAGTCGTTGTCGCTCGTCGGCTTTGCCGGCCTGATGTTCTATTACGACGCGCGACTGGCGCTCTTCTGCATGATCGTCGCGCCGCTCATCGTCTATCCCTTGATTCGCCTGGGCCAGCGCGTGCGCCGCACGACGCGCCGGAGCCAGGAGGCGCTCGAAGAGCTGTCGCACTTGAGCGCCGAAGCGTTCACCGGGCATCGGATCGTCAAGGCGTTCCGCACTGAAGCGCATGAGGCGGACAAATTCGCCCGCGCGGGCTACCGCTTGTTTCGCACGAACATGAAGGTCACGGCGGCGCTCTCCACCCTGCCGCCGCTGATGGAGCTCATCGGCGGCTTCGGGATGGCCGGCGCCCTTTGGTACGGCAGCCACGAAATTGCGACAGGCGACCTCACACCAGGGCAGTTCGCCGCCTTCTTCACCGCGGTCTTCATGATGTACAGCCCCGCCAAAAAGCTGAGCCGCGTCAACGCGAATCTCCAGCAAGCGATGGCCGCGTCGGAACGGATCTTCGACATGCTCGACACCCACACGGAGGTTCGTGAAGAGCCAGCCGCTCCGACTCTTGCGCGCTTTCAGAAGGAGATCGAGTTTCGAGACGTCGGCTTCGAATACGACGAGGCGCCGGGCGCGATTCTCCGGGGCGTGTCGTTCCGCGTGACGCCGGGCCAGATGGTCGCCATCGTCGGTCGCAGCGGCGCGGGCAAGACCACGCTGGTCAATCTCCTGCCTCGTTTCTACGACATCAGCTCCGGCTCGATCTTTATCGACGATGTCGATATCCGCCGCGTCACGCTCGCTTCATTACGCGACCAGATTGGCATCGTCACGCAGGACACCGTCTTATTCGACGACAGCATCGCGAGCAACATCGCCTATGGAAGCAAGACCGCCACGCGCGAGCAGGTCGAAGCGGCGGCACACGCCGCGCACGCGCACGACTTCATCGTGGCATTGAAGCATGGCTACGAGACCGTGATCGGCGAGCGCGGTCAGCGGCTGTCGGGCGGCCAGCGTCAGCGCATTGCGATTGCCCGTGCGCTCCTCAAGAACGCGCCGATTCTCGTGCTTGACGAGGCGACATCCGCGCTCGACGCCGAGTCGGAGCTGCTAGTGCAAGAGGCGCTCACGAACCTCATGTTGAACAGAACGTCATTCGTGATCGCGCACAGGCTCTCGACGATTCGTCGCGCCGACGCGATCATCGTGCTCGAGCGGGGCCGGGTGGTCGAGGTGGGCAGGCACGAGGACCTTCTGGCATACCCCAACGGGACTTACGCCACGCTGTACCAGCTCCAGCTGCTCGAAGGCCGCAAAGCCGAGCGGCGCATGGTGCCGTCATAGGTCGCGTAGGTCGGGTGGTCGCGTAGGTCGGGTGGTCGCGTAGGTCGGGTGGGTCGCGCAGGTCGGGTGGATGGCCTGGTTCGGCTGGGGCCCCTCCGCCATTGGGAACATGATCAAGTCGATGACCGGTTTCGCGTCGGTGACGCGCGAAGATGAGCGCGCGACGGTTGCGGTAACCGTCCGCGCCCTGAACGGGCGGTTTCTCGATCTTCAGCTTCGGATGCCGCAGTCGCTGGGCGCGACCGAGCCCGACGTCCGGGCGCTGGTCGCCAAACGCGTCGCGCGCGGACGCATCGAGCTGAGCGTCGCGCTGCAACAACGCCAGACGCCTGGCGTCGAGGTCGAGTTCAACGAAGACTTCGGACGCGCGCTCGAGCTGGCTTTGAGTCGAGCCAAAGCGCGCGGCCTTGTGGCGGGCTCACTCACACCAGGCGATCTTCTTCGACTCCCGCAGGCGATCACGATCCGCGAAAAACAGACCGACAGCGATAAAGAGGCGCAAGCAGCCCTGGCGGGCCAAACGCGCGGCGCGGTCGAGCAGGCGTTGGCGGAGCTCGACGTCATGCGCGCGCGCGAGGGGGAGCACCTTCGAGCCGACCTCGACGCCCGCCGCACTCTGGTCGCCGACCTGGTCGAGCGCATCGCCGTGGCCGCTGAGGAAGGCCGCTGCGCGATGGAACAGCGTTTGACCGAACGCGTTCGCGAACTGCGGGCCGAGCTCCAGGCCGACGAGGTAGCCGTCGCTCAAGAGATTGTCCGGATGGCCGCGCGGTCCGACATTAGCGAGGAAGTGTCGCGCTTCCGAGCTCACGTGTTGCATTGGGTGACGCTCTCGGACAGCACTGAGTCGTGCGGGCGCAAGCTCGACTTCCTCTTGCAGGAGATGAATCGCGAGGTCAACACCATGGGATCCAAGGCCGACGGCCTTCAGGTCTCCGAGCTCATCATCGCGGCGAAGGCGGAGCTCGAGAAGATGCGGGAGCAGGTCCAGAATGTCGAGTGACGACCCGCGCAGCTCCCCCGGCCGTGGCCTGCTGTTCATCGTGTCTGCCCCCTCTGGCGCCGGAAAGACGACGCTGGTCGAACGGCTGGTTGAGCACACACCCCACCTCAAGATGTCGCGGTCGTACACGTCTCGCGCCGCGAGAGACGGGGAAACCGACGGGGTAGACTATAATTTTGTATCCCGGTCGCGTTTCGAGGAGATGATTGCGGCGGGCGAGTTTCTGGAGTGGGCCGATGTATTCGGCAACCTCTACGGAACACGAGCTGCGGACACTGAACGGCTGCTGGTTTCGGGCCCCGACGTCGTGCTCGTCATCGATGTCCAAGGCGCGCGGAAAGTCCGGGAGCACGGGATTTCAGCCACCAGGGTGTTCGTGATGCCGCCGTCGCTCGCCGTGCTCGAAGAACGGCTTCGGGGCCGCAGCAAGGACCCCGAAGCGGCGATCCAACGGCGGCTGGCGGTCGCGCGTGACGAGGTGGCGTCGTTCGCGGAGTACGATTTCGTCGTAATAAACGACGAGCTGACTGCCGCCGTCGACCGTCTGAGGAGTATCGTCGTTGCCGAAAGGGCCCGGCTGCGGCGAATGTGGACAGAGGCCGAAAACATCGTCAGGACATTCTCATGATTGATCGCAGCAAGTTGACGAACTCGTTCGAATTCGTCGTGACGGCCGGCGCCCGCGCGCGCCAGCTGCTCGCCGGATCGACGCCGCGCGTCGAGGTGGGCGACCACAAGAAGACGACCGTGGCGCAACGCGAGGTTGCCACCAAGCAGGTCGAGAAAATCGAGGAAAACGCCGGCCTCGGTTAGCCGGTCACGCTATGCTGATTGCGCTCGGAGTGACCGGCGGCATTGGCGCTTACAAGGCCGTTGAGGTCGCGCGCGGACTGCAGAAACGCGGCCACGATGTCGTCGCGATCATGACCCATTCGGCGACACGCTTCGTAGGCCCGGTCACGTTCGAGTCGATCACCCGGCGTCCAGTGATTACCGACCAGTTCGCGTCGGGGATGAACGCGGATATCGAGCACATTGCCATCGCGTCTACCATCGATCTCCTGATCATTGCGCCCGCGACGGCGAACATCATCGGGAAGCTCGCCAACGGCATCGCCGACGATTTTCTCTCGACCCTGTACACCGCGACGCGCGCGCCGGTCCTCCTGGCTCCGGCGATGAACACGCAGATGTTCGAGCACGAAGCTGTCCGCCGGAACATGGACACCCTGGCATCACGCGGCGTCCGCTTCGTCGACCCCGGCGAGGGCTATCTCGCGTGCGGGTGGATCGGCAAGGGGCGGCTCGCAGAGCCCGATCAGATCGTTCGGGCGGCCGAAGCGGTGCTGCACCCCGAC
>Ga0182033_10000426_pt1 | contig 19942 bp, 19 predicted proteins | sample tim00Cox0000000H_FD_125968 | JGI IMG/M metagenome (GOLD analysis project Ga0182033, IMG submission 125968) | Lab enrichment of tropical soil microbial communities from Luquillo Experimental Forest, Puerto Rico - timezero.00C.oxic.00.000.00H | ecosystem: Environmental > Terrestrial > Soil >...
ATACGCCGGCGCGGCGTGGTTCATTTGGATGCCAATTGTCATCCTAGCCATGCTTGCCCCGATCATGTGGTGGCTTGCAACTAGGAACCGATAGGTAGGTAAAAACTCTCCCGCTCGACATCTTTGGGGTTGAACTGGATATCGGTACCGAGGGCAACCTTGACGCCGTACTGCTTGGCGAGCTTGTAAGCCTGATCGGTCCCCTGGGGACCTGTTTGTAGAACCTGGTGTCGTTGGGATGGCGTCCTCGTCTTCAAGGTAGGGCTGCAAGCTGAGCCACACGCCCCTCTCGGCGAGGAGCTTCATCGTTGCCTCGTCGATCAACTGGCCATGCTCGGCGGTTGCTCAGTAGCGGGCTCCTCGGCTGATACATGAGGACAGACTTGGCGGATTGTCGACGTGTCGGTCGATGGGCGCAGCGCGATCTTTTTCGAGGGCTTTGGCGAGCGAAAGGTGCCTTTTTTCGGATCCGAAACCGTCAGCCGCAGTCGTTAGGCCGGGTGTCAGCATGTCGCACTGGGTCATCGCCGCATCGGAGTACGCTTCCGGGTGATCAGGATTTCCCCCTTGGTTTTCACCACAATTCTGCCCGTGAATTAACGGGGTCATGGCACGGCGCAAAGCGATGCAAAAGTCTGAAACATGGATTCTCTTGGCGGCGGCCACTCTGGCAGCCGGGCTCACCGCGGTCGGACTGGCACATAGCCAGACGGCTTCGACGACCGACCCCGCGATCTATCGCGAGCTCGATCTCTTCGGCGAGGTGCTGGAGCGTGTCCGCTCCGACTATGTCGAGAAGCCCGACGATGCCAAACTCATCGAATCGGCGATCGACGGCATGCTGTCTGCGCTCGATCCTCATTCATCCTACATGGACGCCAAGGAATTCCGCGATATGCAGGTGCAGACGCGCGGCGAATTCGGCGGTCTCGGGCTTGAAGTGTCGATGGAGAACGGCTTGGTCAAGGTCGTTTCTCCCATTGCCGACACGCCGGCGGCGCGCGCGGGTCTGAAGAGCGGTGATCTCATCACTGCTCTCGACAAGCAGGAGCTCCGTGGGCTCAGCTTGCAGGAAGCGGTCGAAAAGATGCGCGGGCCGGTGCACGCGCCGATCACGTTGACGATCATGCGCAAGGGCGTGGACAAGCCCTTCGACGTGAGGATGGTCCGCGATGTCATTCATATCAAGCCGGTGAAATACAACTCTGAGAACGATGTGGGCTATATCCAGATCACCAGCTTCAACGAGCGCACCACCGAGGATCTCGAGAATGCGGTCAAGCATCTGAAGAAGGAGATTGGCCCAAGCCTTAAGGGCTACGTCATCGACCTTCGCAACAATCCTGGAGGCCTTCTCGACCAGGCGATCTCGGTCTCCGATGACTTTCTCGACGAGGGCGCGATCGTGATCACCAAGGGTCGCAACCTCGAGGAAACGCAGCGGACCAATGCTAGGCTCGGCGACATCACCGACGGCAAGAAGCTTGTCGTATTGATCAATGGCGGCTCAGCGTCGGCCTCCGAGATCGTTGCCGGAGCTCTGCAGGATCACCGCCGGGCGATCATCGTCGGCACGCGTTCGTTCGGCAAAGGCTCGGTGCAGACCATTATTCCGCTTGGACCGAACGGAGCGCTAAGACTAACGACGGCCCGCTACTACACGCCGTCGGGCCGTTCGATCCAGGCCAAGGGCATCGAGCCCGACGAGGTGGTCGAGGAGGATTTGCCGGCTGACGTCAAGAGCGCGTCGGTGAGCGGTGAAAGCGAAGCAAGTCTACGCGGACATTTGAAGGGCGAAGACGAGAACAACGATCAAGGAACTGGCAGCTCGTCCTATGTGGCGCCTGAAAAGAAGAACGACAACCAGCTCCAGTTTGCTCTCGATCTGTTGCGTGGGATCAGATCACCAAGCGCGGACAAAAGCACCGATGCTAAGAAGAGCTAGAGCGAAATCGGCGGGCCCGAAGACCCGCCGACCCCTGTTGTGTTACATCCCTTTGCTGCACGTCTTGGTCGTAGCGTCCCATTTCATCTTGGCTTTTTCGCAGGCAGCTTGCGTCTTTGGCGCTTTTTCCGCAGCGAATGCCGGGGCAACGAAACCGACGGCAAGGGCTGCGACAAAGACGGTGGAAAGCAGAGTCTTCATTTCTGGTCCTCCCTTATTGGATACGCTCCCCGAGGTTACAGGCTTAGCAGCATCATGAGATTGGACCTTCTGCCGCTGCGCGATATTGACGCAATTGCTTTTATTTCAATGACTTAGTGCCCCGCTCTTCTCCAAACGGATAGTTTGCTATCTTTGCCAGCTCGTTAGACGAAGGGAAGAATGGTGAGGTTCGGATGCGATGCTGGGTTGCTGCGCTGATTGCCGCTGTCGCGGCGCTGAGCGCCGGCGTAGTCAGCCGCGCGGCGATAGAGAATTGCCGAACCGGAGATTCGGCGCTATGCGCCTCCGACCCGAACTGCCACTGGGATTTCGAGCGCCGCGGCTGCTACCAAGGGGCGGTTGAATATATCGATCCCTGCGCCGTGCACGGCGGCAAGGACATCTGCAATGCCGACACCACGATCGGCTGCAAGTGGAACGCCGAGGCCGGCAAATGTGAGCAGGCGAAGTAACGAACCAGGAAAAGCAGCCTTTCCCTCAATCCTCCTCGCCGAAGCCAGACTCTACGAGAGCGATCAGCGCTTCGATCGCTTCGCTCGCGTTGGCGCCTTCCGCCTCGATGAGGATCGAATGACCTTGACCTGCGGCGAGCATCATTAGCCCCATGATCGAGGTGCCACCGACCGTGTGTCCTTCCCGCGTCACCTTGATCTCGGCGTTGAAGCCGCCGGCGCAACGCACGAATTGCGCGGAGGCACGGGCGTGCAATCCCTTCTTGTTGGGAATCGTCACCTCGGCGAAGTAGAGGCCGTTTCCGCCTCCTCTCGCTTTAGCGCCTTGCAGTTTCACCGAAGGTGCATCGTCACCCATGCTCATCTCAATTGGCGGCAAGAATCTGGCTCGCCACGCTGATATATTTCCGCCCGGCTTCCTGCGCCTGATTGACCGCCTCTTCAAGCCCACATTCGCCGCGCACGCTCGCGAGCTTGACCAGCATCGGCAAATTGACGCCAGCGATCACCTCGACATGGGACCGCTCCATGGCGGAGATGGCGAGATTGGATGGCGTGCCGCCGAACATGTCAGTGAGCACCACAACGCCGTTGCCGTTGTCAACGCGCGTGAGCGCGGCAAGCATGTCTGCGCGCCGCTCATCGAGATCGTCGTCGGGACCTATGGAGATGGTCTCGAGCTGCTCTTGGGGTCCAACCACGTGCTCGAGCGCGGCGCGGAACTCATGCGCAAGCCTTCCGTGGGTAACGATGACGACGCCGATCATATTGCCCCGCTGGATTGGTCCGCCCGGTTAAAGGCCGCTATCTTTGTCGCGCCCGCGACCAGGCGCAAGCCCGAACCTATGCCTGTTGATGAGGCAATTGTGACACCACTGAAAAGAGCGCCAGTTTCAGCTTGAGCGCCGCGGAAAGCTCGAAGGGACAAAGCTTTATAACGTTAAGCGTGGTCCTTGCGATGGTGGTTTGGCCAGGCGGATGGGGTGGCATGCGGGGTACCTCTTCGGCCGGAACGAGATCGGCAACAAGCACGAGTTTGGCTTGCCGGCAATATGGCCGCGCGACGACGCCGAGGCCTCTCACCTCGATCTTGCCGGCTAGTGTTTCCGGCGGCGAGGCGACGAGACTTCCGTCGCTCTGCGCTTCGACCCACACTTGATCGTCGGCGACGAGGTGCGGCTGCAAGTTGCCCTCGGGTGCGAGCGCAAGAAAACGGAGCGCGAGGTCTGACTTGCCGCTGCCAGAGCCGCCGCGGAGGAGAACCGCGTAGGGCCCGAGCGCCACGCATGTGCCGTGAACGAGCTCGCGCGCTTTACTCAAGCCGCTGGCAGCCGGATCACGAAGCGGGCGCCGCCGGTCGTGCGCTCGGCAGCGCCGACGCTTTTGGCATTGGCGCCGTCGCTGTCGGAAGAGCGGTTCTCGGCCCACAGCCGTCCGCCGTGCGCGACGACGATCTGCCGCGAGATGTTGAGGCCGAGCCCTGAGTTCTGGCCGAAGCTTTCCTGTGGCCGGTCGGTGTAGAAGCGCTCGAAAATCCGCTCCAGATTCTCTGGCGAAATGCCAGGACCTTCATCTTCCACGGCGATCTGAATCTCGTTCCCCATGCGCTTGGCCTTCACCGACACGCGGGCGCCAGGAGGCGAGAAGGAGATGGCGTTGTCGAGCAGATTAACGATCACCTGGCTCAAGCGACTGTCATAGCCGATGCAGCGATAGGGGCGCGCGCCGCTGCTATAGGCGATGTCGAGCACCACCTCTGGCGTGTCGTCGCGATGGATGTCGTTGAACAGCGATACGGTGGCGCGCAACAGTTCGGCGGTGTCGACGGGCTTTGCGTCCTCGCGGGCGAGCTCGGCATCGAGCCGGGAGGCATCGGAGATGTCGCCAATCAGGCGGTCGAGCCGCCTGACGTCGTCCTGGATGATTTCCATCAGCCGCACCTCGGCGTCGGGCGTCTTGGCGAGCGGCAAGGTCTCGGTGGCGCTGCGCAACGAGGTGAGCGGATTCTTCAGCTCATGTGCTACGTCGGCGGCGAAGCTCTCGATCGCATCGATGCGCTTGTACAGCGCCTGAGTCATGTCGCGGAGCGCGCCTGACAGGTGGCCGATCTCATCAGTGCGGTCGGTGAAGTCTGGAATCTCGGCGCGCGCCTTCACGCTGTGGCGCACGCGCTCCGCCGCAGCCGCAAGCCGTTGCACCGGGCCGGCGATGGTGTTGGCAAGGATCATCGACAAGACCACTGTGACGGCGGCGGCAAAGAGAGACACGCGTACGATGCCCCAGCGCTCGGCCGCGACGATGTTATCGATGTCACCGCCGCGGGTGGACAGCAGCAGAACGCCAAGCACGGCGCGCAGGCGTTGCACCGGTACCGCCACGGATACCACAAGCTCACCCTTGTCGTTGACGCGCACGATAGGCACCGAGGTTCCAGTCAGCGCCGAGGCGACCTCAGGGTAAGCCTTGCCGTTGTCGCCGCCGATCTCGTTATATAGCGGAAGGTCATATTGCCGCATGCGGGTCTTCACCGCCTGCCAGAAGGCGGTGAGCGCGTCGGGCTTCTCCGCGTCCGGCGCCGGCAAATCGTAGCGGAGCACTTCGTCGCGCGAATAGAAGGTATCCGAATCGAGGATCAGCGCGCCATCGCGGCCATAGATGCGCGCACGGCTTCCTGTCGGCTTGACTAGGCGGCGGAGGATTGGCGCGGCGCGCTCGGGATCAATGGTGAAGTCGAGATTGTCGTCGTCGCCGCCGCTCGCCGGCTCGCTTTCGAGGAGCTTCTCCGGATCGATCTGCACTTGGTCGGTATCGACGCCGGCGGAAGCGGCGAGCGCACCAGCGATGATCTCGCCCTGCGTGAGCAGGCTTTGCACCTTGGCGTCGATCAGACCGGCGCGAAACTGATTGAGATAGAGGATGCCCGAGACGAGGATCGCAAGACCGATCAGGTTGAGGATGACGATGCGCCTAGTGAGGCTGGTGAAGCCGTGGCGCAGCGGCAGGCGCTGCCATAGCCAGCGGGATCCTCTGCGCAGGCGCACATAAAATGCTTTCAGGCTGCGGCGTAAGCGTTCCCTCACCCGCGGTGCGCCGGTCTCCTGCCAGGACCTGTCGGCCTCGGCGGTCATGGATCCTGCCACGTTATTCCTTGAAGCGGTACCCCACGCCATAGAGGGTCTCGATCACGTCGAAACTCGTATCCACAGCCTTGAACTTCTTACGCAACCGCTTGATATGGCTGTCGATGGTCCGGTCGTCGACATAGACCTGGTCATCGTAGGCTGCATCCATCAGCGCGTCTCTGCTTTTCACCACGCCAGGCCGCGAGGCGCGCGCCTGCAGTATGAGAAACTCGGTGACGGTGAGCGTGACCGGGCGATTGTCCCACACGCAAGTGTGCCGCTCCGGGTCCATCTTCAGCTTGCCACGCTCAAGCACCTTGGACTTGTCCTCCACTGGCGGCGCGGCGTCCCGCGGTTGCACCCGGCGCAGCACGGCCTTGACCCGCTCGACCAGGAGCCGCTGCGGGAAGGGTTTGCGGATGAAGTCGTCGGCACCCATCTTCAGGCCGAACAGCTCGTCGATCTCCTCGTCCTTCGAGGTGAGGAAGATCACCGGCAGCTCGGAGCGCTGACGCAGGCGGCGCAGCAGTTCCATGCCATCCATGCGGGGCATCTTGATATCGAGAATGGCAAGATCTGGCGGATTTTCCGACAGACCATCAAGGGCGGATGCGCCGTCATTGTATGTCTGCGTCTTGTAGCCTTCAGCCTCAAGCACCATGCGCAAGGAGGTCAGAATGTTACGATCGTCGTCGACAAGTGCGATGGTTGGCATTGAAATGGCACCTATGGGGTCGGGGGGTTCAGGCTGACGCAAATTGTGGCAGCATGGGGGCGCATCGCGCAGCCCGTTAAAAGTGCAATGCAGCAAATATCCTTATGGCGCAAGTAAATAAGACGCAACCGGAGACACCATCCAAGGCTCAATTGGCCGCAGATGCGCGCAGCTTGGTACGCCGTTCGTTGAAGGCTTCGCTCGCCAGCATCGTCCCCCGCAGCTTCTATCCCTATGCCTCGCTGATCACGACCGCGACGGAAGCTGATGGCAGTCCCCTCTTTCTCATCTCCAACCTCGCCCGGCACACGCAGAATCTCGTCCATGACAACCGGGCCTCGATCTTGTTCGACGGCACCGGCGCGGCAGGCGACCCGCTGCAAGGGGCGCGCGTAACTCTCTTCGGCAGGGCAGGGAAGGTTGTAGACGAAGCGGCCAGGCGGAGGTTTCTTTCACGCCACCCGGCGGCTGCATTCTACGCCGACTTTCCGGACTTCGCTTTCTGGCGGCTCGAGGTCGGGGGTGCACATTATATTGGCGGCTTCGGCCGCATCGTCGATCTCTTGCCTTCAGAGCTACTCGTTTCCACCGATGGGGCAGCTGACCTCATCGCCGCCGAACCGGGCATCATCGAGCACATGAACCAAGATCATGCCGATGCCGTCAGACTGTATGCCACGAGGCTTGCCGGCGCACCGGAAGGCTTCTGGCGCATGAGTGGCGTCGACCCCGAGGGCTGCGATCTGATTTGCGAGGGCGACGCCCGCCGCATTTCCTTCGGCACGCGCATCACGAGACCAGGAGAGGCGCGGAACGAACTCGCGCGCCTTGCCTACGAGGCGCGAGAGCCAGACTAGAGGTGCGCTCTCGATAGTTTGTCATCCCCGCGAAGGTGGGCATCCAGTAATCACTGATCTGGGAACTGGATTGCCGGTCAAGCCGGGCAATGACAAGAAACGTGGATGGCTGGGACTCGCCCGCTCATCACAGGTGTTTTTGCCCAAGGCTTGCGGGTTCAGCGCTTGCCTTGAAAGCTTTGCAAGATCAGTGCTAGCAAGGGGCAGAATTTTTACCCCAAAAGCCAACACGCCAAGCCAGAGGACCCCGCCGCATGAGCGTCCAGTCGAAAATTGTGCCCGAAGGAGCGAAGACCACCAACCCCAAGGTCCTGGCCTTCGTCGAGGAGGCAACGGCTCTGTTCAAGCCGGAATCTGTCTATTGGTGCGACGGCTCGAAGGAAGAGTATCAGCACATGCTGAAGGCGCTGGTCGATGGCGGCACGGCGATGTGGCTCAACCCGGAGAAGCGGCCAAACTCCATCCTCGTGCGCTCCGATCCCAAGGACGTCGCGCGCGTCGAAGACCAGACCTATATATGCTCGGAAAAGAAGGAAGACGCAGGCCCGACCAATAATTGGTTCGATCCTAAAGAGATGAAGGAAACGCTCCGTAAGCTCTACGATGGGGCGATGGCCGGGCGGACCATGTATGTCATTCCCTATTCCATGGGACCGATCGGCTCGCCTATTGCCGGCATCGGCGTCATGGTTACCGATAGTGCCTACGCCGTCGCCAACATGCACATCATGACTCGCGTCGGCGACAAAGTGTGGAAGGCGCTTGGCAACAGCGAGGACTTCGTGCGCGGCATGCACACCGTCGGCTACCCGCTGCCCACGCAAACGATCGCAGACGTGCCATGGCCCTGCAACGAGACGAAATACATCTCGCACTTTCCCGAGACGCGCGAGATTTGGTCGTACGGCTCCGGCTATGGTGGCAATGCGCTGCTTGGCAAGAAGTGCCACGCGCTCCGCATTGCTTCAGTGAAGGCGCGCGACGAGGGCTGGATGGCCGAGCACATGCTGATCCTCAAGCTCTCCAACCCTGAAGGCAAGGTGAAGTACATCGCCGCTGCCTTCCCGTCGGCCTGCGGCAAGACCAACCTCGCCATGGTCAATCCGACTATGCCCGGCTGGAAGGCAGAGACCATCGGCGACGACATCTGCTGGATGAAGTTCGGCGAGGATGGGCGGCTCCACGCCATCAATCCCGAGACCGGTTTCTTCGGCGTGGCGCCAGGCACGTCGAACGAGTCGAACGCCAACGCAATGAAGACGCTCAACGCCAACTGCATCTATTCCAACGTTGCGCTCACCGACGACGGCGATGTCTGGTGGGAGCAGATGGGTTACGTCCCTGAACACACGGTCGACTGGATGCGCCGCAACTGGACGCCGAAGTCCGGTCGGACGGCTGCGCATCCCAATGCGCGCTTTACCGCTCCGGCGGTACAGTGCCCGGTAATTGCCCCTGAGTGGGAGGACCCGAAAGGCGTGCCAATCGACGCTATCCTGTTCGGTGGCCGCCGCGCGAGCGTGGTGCCGCTCGTCACCGAGGCGCGCGACTGGCCGCACGGCACGTTCCTGGGCTCGATCATGGCATCGGAGAAGACTGCCGCCGCGTCAGGCGTGAAGGGCGATATCCGCCGCGACCCGATGGCCATGCTGCCCTTCTGCGGCTATCACATGGGCGACTATTTCGCCCATTGGCTGAAGATGGGCGAGAAGGGCGGCGCCAAGATGCCGAAGATCTTCTACGTGAACTGGTTCCGCAAGAACGGCGACGGCAAGTTCATGTGGCCTGGCTACGCTGAGAATTCGCGCGTGCTGAAGTGGATCTTCGAGCGCTGCGACGGCAAGGCCGATGCGGTCGATACGCCGATCGGCAAGGTCCCGCCCGAGGGCGCGATCGACGTAAGTGGCGTTAAGGTGTCTCCCGCCGATATGAAGGAGCTCACCTCCGTTGACAAGGAAGGGTGGAAGGCGGAGATCCCGATGATCAAGGAGCACTTCGCGATCTTCGGATCGAAGCTGCCCAAGGCGCTGAACGACGAGCTCGCTTCGCTGGAAAAGCGGCTGGGGTAACGGTCAGCTGATGGCTGCGTTATTGTCATGCCCGGCCTTGTGCCGGGCATCCACGTATTTCAGCGATGGCGTCAAAATGCGCGGATGGCCGGGGCAAGCCTGGCCATGAAGAGAGGGCTCTGAATCGACCCGAGCCGACTCGCCCACATTTGCCGCATCGCCTTAGGCAACCAATCATGAGAAGCGGAAACAGCGTCGTTGCCGCGGGTCACAAGCTGACAGCGAACGCAGCTGCCGAGATTCTGCAAGACGGCGGCAATGCCTTCGACGCGTGCGTTGCGGGCCTCTACATGACCTTCGTCGCCGAGCAGGTGTTCTCCTCGCCTGGCGGGGGCGGCTTCCTCATGGCGCGGCGGGAGCGAAGCGACACGGTCACGCTGTTCGATTTCTTCGCCGAGACACCTCTGAAAAGGCGGCCAGCGTGCGAGATCGATTTCTATCCGATCCACGCCGATTTCGGGCCTGCCAAGCAGGAGTTTCATATCGGCATTGGCTCTTCCGCCACGCCCGGTGTCGTGCCGGGAATCTTCGCCATCCATGAGGAGCTTTGCCGGATGCCAATGAAGCGGCTGGTCGAGCCTGCAGTGCGCGCCGCGCGCCAGGGATTTTCGCTCTCTACGTTCCAGGCCTATCTCCTCACCGTCATCGCGCCGATCCTTGTCGGCACCCCAGGCGTAACGAAGATCTTTGCCCCGGACGGAAAGTTGCTCAAGGCGGGGGAATCCTTCGTAAATTCCGATCTTGGCGAGACTATAGCATGGTTGGCAGAAGACGGCGCGCGACTGTTCGTGGATGGCGACGTTGGCCAGGCCATCGTCACGCAGCAGCGGGACGGGGGCGGCTATCTCACACAGGAGGATCTTGCCGACTATCGCGTGGCGCGGAGGAAGCCCATTCTCTGGCAACACGCTAGAGCCACCGTGGCGCTTAACCCGCCGCCGGCCGCGAGCGGCGTGCTGATCGCCTTCGGCCTCGGCTATCTGCAGGCGCTCGCCGAGGAGGGCCGTGGGCTCGACGCCTTCGCGTTGAAAGAGGCGATGGAGGCGACCAACGCGGCTCGCGCCGCGCACGGCGAAGGGTTGGTGTCGGACTTCGCCTATGGCCTGCTGGCGCGAACCATGCGCAAGGCCTTCCGCTTTCCCAGTACAAGCCGCGGCACCACCCATATCAGCGTCATCGATCGCGACGGCAACGCCGCGGCGGCAAGTCTCTCCAACGGCGAGGGCAACGGCTCCATCGTCGGCAATTTCGGCTTCATGCTGAATAACATGCTTGGCGAGGAGGATCTGTCACCTGGCGGCCTTGGCACGTGGCGCGAAGGCGTGCGGCTCTCGTCCATGATGGCGCCGACCATCATCCTGAAACCTGACGCCACTGTTATCGCGCTCGGCACCGGCGGCTCGAACCGCATCCGCACCGCCATCCTGCAGGTTGCCGTCAATCTGCTCGACCTCGGCATGAGTCTTGAGGATGCAGTGGACGCGCCAAGGTTGCACGTGGAAAAGGGTGGCAAGATCAGCTTCGAGCCTGGGCTGCCCGAGGCCGTGCAAGCCGCCTTGCTCGAACCGGACGACAAGGCGCACGCCTGGCCGGAGCGGAATCTGTTCTTCGGCGGCGTGCATGCCGCACGCCGTTTCGCCGATGGCAGCGTGGAAGGAGCGGGCGATCCGCGTCGCGGCGGTGTTGCAATTGTAGTGTGAACGCGACAGCCTGCGTTCTCCCTCAATGTCGTAAGCTGCCGATTGGGTGTCGCTAATTGTCAAGAGGGGCCTCGCTCGGCGCAAGAGTTGGCGCGCTCCGGTAGCTCAAAGAGGGCAAGCATGAAGACCGCCGTTGCCATCAGTCACGTGTCCTTCGAGGATGCCGGCACGCTGGAAGACGCAATTTCCGGCCGCGGCATCGAGCTTCGTTATCTGCAGGCCGGCGTCGATGATCTCTCTCCGGCCAAAGACGCCGACATCCTCGTCGTGCTCGGCGCGCCGATCGGCGTCTATGAGGTCGACCGCTATCCGTTCCTCAAGGAGGAGTTCGCCGTCATCGAGAAGGCGATTGCCCGCGGCATGCCAATCATCGGCATTTGCCTCGGCTCGCAGGCGCTAGCCGCGGTACTCGGCGCCCGCGTCTATCCGAATCGCGAGAAGGAGATCGGCTGGGGCCTGCTCGGCCTCACCCCTGATGGGTGCAAATCGCCACTCGCCGCGCTGGCCGAGAACAAGTTCAGGGTGCTCCATTGGCACGGCGATACCTTCGACCTGCCGCGTGGCTCCACCTGGCTTGCCGAAACTGCGATCACGCCGCATCAGGCATTCAGCTACAATAACGGCAAAGTATTGGCGCTGCAGTTCCATGTCGAGCAGCACACCAAGGGCATGGAGCGCTGGCTGATCGGGCACACGCTCGAGCTCGCCACCGCCGGCGTCGATCTGCACAAGCTCCGCGCCGACACTGAGCGGCTCGGTCCTTCGATGGAAAAGGCGGGCCGGACCATGTTCGATATGTGGCTCGATCGGGTCGGCGTCGCCCGGGCGACGGCTCCCGCGAAGTAGGACTTGCTCATGCCCGCAGGCGGGCATCCAGTAGGCATTGGTGCCAAACTAATAATAGAGGCGGCGGTTACTGGATCGCTCGGTCGAGCCGGGCAAGGACGAGAGGCACTACAGCGGATGCTGGTCCTGACTGCCCGGCTCCTGCGGGGCGGTCAGGGTTTGGCCTGGTGTCTCGGGAAGATCGTTGCTTTCCGGCGCCTTGATGTCGTCGCTCTTGGCGTTCCACCAGGTCGAGCCATAGCTCACGCCACCAGAGCGCTTGACGAGATGGGTGAGCACCACTTCGCCAGGGTAGTAGTTGACGGTCCAGCGCCCGACGATGTCCTTCGGGATGGCGCGCCAGGTCACCAGCACTTCGTCGCCCTTCTGCGCGTCGCCCTTCTTCACGTCGAGAAGCCGCAGCTTGGCGAGATAGGCGGGCAGATCCTGCCCGCTCTTGTCGTCCTTGGTGACCGTGGTGCAGCTCACCGACAGCACGCGAACCACAGCGACGAGGTCGCTCTTCTCCATCAGCTCCTGGTCGGACATCTGCCCCGGCAGCGCGAGCACAGGCGTGGAAAGGAGCGAGATCAGCAACGCGAACGCATATCGAAACATGCGGAATTCTTCGACTCGGATAAGCATGGTGGGAACCATATGGTGGACGGACCGTTCCTCCGGCGCAATTCCTAAATTGTTTACGCTGCACCTGCAAACTCGCCACACTGACGCGAAGGACGACCCATGGTGAAATGCCCGCACAAGGTCGGGCAATTTGGACGTGGGAAGCAACCACCGACCGACTGCGCTATCCTCGATCGGTCAAGCGATGACAAATGCGTGGATGGCCGGGACAAGTCCGGCCATAACAAGGAAAACATCCGCCAATGCCTTCTAATGCGCTGCCTCCCAGTTGTTGCCGGCGCGGGCATCGACTTTTAGCGGCACCCTCAGTTTGAGCACCGGCTCCGGCGCCTTCTCCATGACGGCCTGCGCCACCTCCATGGTCTTGTCGACTTCCTCCTCCGGCGCCTCGAACACGAGCTCGTCATGCACCTGTAGCAGCATGCGTGCGGAAAGCCCCGCGGCGGCAAGCGCAGGCACCATCCGGATCATGGCGCGGCGGATGATGTCGGCGGCGCTCCCTTGAATCGGCGCGTTAATTGCCGCGCGCTCGAAATTGCCACGGAGTGACGGGTTCTTGGTGTTGATCTCCGGGTAGTGCACCTTCCGCCCGAACAGGGTCTTCACATAGCCCTGGCGGCGCGCTTCCGCCTTGGTCTGCTCCATATAGTCGCGGATTCCGGGGAAGCGCTCGAAATAGGTCTTGATGTAGGCACCCGCCTCGCTCCGCGAGATGCCGAGCTGCGCGGCAAGCCCGACCGATGAAATGCCGTAGATGATGCCGAAATTGATCGCTTTGGCTCTCCGCCTGATTGCCGGGTCCATGCCCTCGATCGACGCGCCGAACATCTCGCTCGCGGTCATGGCGTGAATGTCGAGCCCGTTGGCGAAGGCCTGGCGCAGCGTCGGCGTGTCTGCCATGTGCGCGAGCACGCGAAGCTCGATCTGGCTGTAATCGGCTGAGATCAGCCGCTTGCCCTCCTCCGGCACGAAGGTCTTGCGGATGGCACGGCCTTCGGACGTGCGCACCGGGATGTTCTGCAAATTCGGCTCGAGCGACGAGAGCCGCCCTGTGGTGGTGGCGGCGAGCGCGTAAGAGGTGTGCACTCTGCCCGTCTCGGGGTGGATGTAGGTAGGTAGCGCGTCGGTATAGGTGCTCTTGAGCTTGGCGAGTAGGCGCCAGTCGAGCACTTTGCGCGGCAGCTCGTGGCCCTCGGCGGCAAGCTCTTCCAGCGCGCTCGCATCCGTGCTCCAGGCTCCGGTCTTGGTGCGCCGCCCGCCGGGCAGGCTCATCTTGTCGAACAGGATCTCGCCGAGCTGCTTCGGTGACCCGATATTGAAGTCTTCGCCGGCAAGCTCCCTGATCTGGTCTTCGAGGCGTGCCAGACTCTGTGTGAAGGTGCCAGAGAGTCTGGCAAGGCTCGCGCGCTCGACCCTGATACCGGTGCGCTCCATTAGGGCCAGCACCGGCGCGATTGGCCGCTCCAAGGTCTCATAGACGGTGATAACGTGCTCCGCCGCAAGCCGCGGCTTGAGCACCAGCCAAAGCCTGAGACCGACATCTGCTTCCTCTCCGGCAAATTCGGTGGCCCGCGCGACGGCAACGCGATCGAAGGTTACCGCAGCGCGTCCGGTCCCAACGATCTCTTTATGGGTGAGGCAAGTATAGGAGAGGAGAGCGCCGGCGAGCTGCTCGGGGAGATGCTCGGCGCGGCCGGCGTCGAGCGCGTAGGACATGAGGCAGGGGTCGTCGAAGCCTTCGAGCGCGATGTCGTAGCGGGCAAGCACCACCATGTCGAACTTGGCGTTCTGCACGATCTTGACTACGGCAGGGTCTTCGAGCAGAGGTTTCAGCAGGGCGCGCGCCTCAGGCATACCGATCTGTTTGATCCCGCCCTCGCCCCCAAGATCAAGCCCGTCGCTGGCGCGATGGGCTAGCGGCACGTAGAAGGCGCGACCAGGCTCAAGCGCGAGCGCTACGCCGACCAGCTCGCCTTGCATCGGGTCGAAGGAATTGACTTTGGCGCGGAAAGCGACATGGCCTTTGTCGCGCGCTTCATCGAGGAGAACGGCAAGGCGCTCAGGGTGAACTACGGTCTCATATTTGCCGCGGTCGAAAGAAAGGGCGGCAAGCTTGGTCGCCCGCTCTTCCGCCAAATGCAATGGCGAACCTTCCTTCGCCGGAAGCGCAGGCTCAGTCCGCTCGGCAACGAAGCCTCCACTTGGCGCGCGGCGGAGCGGATGATCATAGTCGTCCTTCTTGCGCCGCGGCGTTGCCGGGGGTGGCGCCGCACCAGCTGGAGACGCGACACCGAGCCCATCAGCGATGCGTCGGAGCAGGGTGCTGAACTCGAGCTTGCGCAAGAAGCTTAATAGCGTGTCGGCGTCAGGCTGGCGCACCAATGTCTCGGCGAGTGGCACCTCGACCGGAACGTGAGCATCGAGAATAACAAGCGTGCGGGATAGCCGCGCCTGGTCCGCGAACGTGATGAGACTCTCGCGCCGCTTAGGCTGGGTGATCTCTGACGCGCGAGCGAGCAGCGCGTCGAGATCGCCATACTCGTTGATCAGCAGCGCCGCGGTCTTCACGCCAATACCAGGCACGCCGGGAACATTGTCGGTGGAGTCGCCGATCAGCGCCTGCACCTCGATGACCTTCGACGGCGGCACGCCGAAGCGCTCCATCACTTCCGCCTCGCCGATCACCTTGTTCTTCATGGTGTCGTACATGCGCACGCCAGGGTGCACGAGCTGCATCAGGTCCTTGTCGGAGGAGACAATGGTCACGTCGGCACCAGCTTCCACCGCCTCGCGCGCGTAAGTGGCGATGATGTCGTCGGCTTCGTAGCCGCTCTGCTCGAGGCAAGCGACGTTGAAGGCCTTCACCGCGTCGCGAATAAGCGGAAGTTGCGGAACCAGGTCTTCGGGCATGTCCGGGCGTTGCGCCTTGTAGTCGGCATACAGATCGTTGCGAAACGTATGGTCGGAGCGGTCGAAGATCGCGGCGATGTGCGTGGGTTGTGAGAGTTCGCCAGCCTCGCGCAGCAGCTTCCACAGCATGCCGCAGAATCCGTGCACTGCACCGACGGGAAGCCCGTCAGAGGGGCGGGTCAGCGGCGGCAAGGCGTGATAGGCGCGGAAAATGTAGCCTGACCCGTCGATCAGATAGACGTGGTCGCCCTTCGCCACCGGCCTGCCGGCGGCCGCTTGCTTGTCTTTGGTGATTGTCATGATGCGCGAAATATAGGGATTGGCGGTGCTTCCGTCAGTATGAGCCTCGCCCTAATCCTCGTCCTCATCATCCCCGACCCTCCACGAATTTCGAGCAATAAAGCAAGACGTGGATGGGGCCAGGACACGCCCGGCCATGACGACGAACCAACTGGCCTGTCAGGCCATCAATGCGTTGGCTCGATTTCGTGGCTGCGTTCTGCGCTGCCGGGGGCGAAGATCATGTCGGGGCCGAACGTCCTGTCGATATAGTCCTTGAAGTAGGTGTCGAGGAACGGGAAGGCGCGGGCGAACCGCATGAAGTCGCGCTGCGAAATCCACAGCACAATCGAATCTTCCCGTGCCACCACAAGCCCGGTGCGGAGCGAGGATTTGAGCAGCACGCGCTCGCCGAAATGCTCGCCTGGACCGAAGGTGCGCTCGAAATGCTCCTCGGTCTCCAGATTGTCGATGGTGAGCTTCAGCTCGCCTTTGACCACGGTATAGAACCCGTCGATCAACATGCCTGGCTCTAGCACCTTGTCGCCCTTGCGATAGTGGATGTAGCGCGTGCCAGGCATCGCGGATTGCACCAGCGCGATATTGGGCGGCACGAACACGTTCAGGATCCAGTTCACCAGCACGCGCACCTTGGTGGCAAATCCCGGCAGGAATGACAGATAGAAGCCACGCCACAACAGCCAGGCGAGGAAGCCAGACACCTTGATGCCGTAAACCTCGGCCACCGCCTTGCTCATGCCGAGCGAAGCAAGCGACCCTTTCGACGTATAGGCGAATGGCTTGAGCTCCTCGCCCTTGACCTTGGCGATCAGATTGTCCGCGAGCTGGCGGCCTTCCCGTACGGCAAATTGGGCCGTCTGCGGCGCATAGTGCATCGGATCCTCGGCGGGCTGCTCGACAAGCGGGATCAGCGCCGCGTCGCCAACCGCCCAGATGCCGTCATGGCCTAAGACGCGCATGAAGCGGTCGGTCTTGATGCGTCCCCATTGCATGCCGAGATTGAGCGACTCGACCAGCCGATGCGGTCCGTTGCCGATGGTGGCGACAATGGTGCGGGTCGGGATGACGCTGCCATTAGCCAATTCCACCGCGGTCGAGGTCGCCGACTTGGTGCCGATGCCGGTCTTGACCTCGATGCCCTGCATGCGGAGCCGCTTGGTCGCATATTCGGCGAGGTCCGCCGGAAAGGTTGGCAGGATGCGGTTCGCGTATTCAATGAGGTAGACCTTGATCTCCTCATGCTTGATGTTCGGATAATATTTCAGCGCACGGTGGATCAAATCGTTGACCTCGGCGACGGTCTCAACGCCGGTGAAACCTGCGCCCACCACCACGAAGGTAAGCAGCTCGCGCTTCAAGTCGGGCTCCTTGGCCACATCCGCCATTTCCAGACAGCTGATTACGTGGGTGCGCAGGCGATGTGCATCGGAGAGGCTCTTCATGGTGAGCGCGTGTTCCGGCAGCCCGGGGAAGCGCTTCAAGTCGACGCTCATGCCGAGCGCGATAATGAGCTCGTCATAGGGAAGGTCGACAGGAACGCGCCGGAAGCCTTGCACCACGGTCACCGTCTTCTTGTCGAAGTCGACGCCCATGACCTCCGCCTGGCGGATCTGAATGCCGCGCAGCAGCAGACGCAATGGCGCCACCGCGTCGGAGGAATGGATCGTGGCGGCGGCTACTTCGGGCAGCAGCGGCTGGAACACAAAATAATTGTTGTTGTTGATCAGCTCGACGTCGAATCTGTCCTTGCCGCTGGCGAGCTTTTTGGCGGCGAACACGCCGCCAAAGCCGCCGCCGATGACCAGAACCTTCTTCTTTTCCACGGGCAAAACCCCTGCTGAGTCATGTGTAGGCATACCTACGCCGATAGGCACGCGCGTCAAGTCACCCCACTGACCCATCTACCGTTGAGCTTGGCGCTGTCGCTGCCAGGCCGGAAATATCGTTCGCCTATGGGATCGATGGCCAAGGGGGCCAGCCCCTCCGCCGCCGAGCGGAAGTGTCCCGACGTTGCCTAAGTCGACACGTTTGACTACGTTCCTGCCAAAGCACCCGTAGCTCAGTTGGATAGAGCGTTGCCCTCCGAAGGCAGAGGTCGCAGGTTCGAATCCTGTCGGGTGCGCCAAAAATCGCAAAAATCACAGGTACTTAGCACAAGCACATGGAGCGCGGTGAGTTTGTTCCAGGGGACGGTCCACGTCAGGTCCACAAATCACACCAAAAACGCCAGGAGGCTCGCACAGCAGGTCGCTGACGGGCAGGCAATGGTTCGGGCTAGGGTGTAACGGCCGTCCCTGAGTCACTGTGGGGCTGGTGAGTCAGACCGACTGCACAAGTGCGTCGATCTCCTCCGCTTGCAGTGTGCCGCGCTCTAGGAGCGCTTGAGCCACGGTCTCGATCTTGTCTCAGTGCTTTCGCACAAGGCGGCGAGCTTGCCGTCGCATCCTTGGCTCGTATCGAGCCCACAAGTCATCAGGCAATTCGCTGTAGCGTGAGGATGCCATCAACTCGATCTCATAGCGGTCATAGCCGTCGCCACATCCGCAGCGACCGAGCAATTCATTCTCGGCCTCGGCCCCTGCCATCCGGGCGATGATGCCGCCGCGAAAGGCGGAACGTGCGTCACGGTACTTCAAGGGTTGAAGGCCTTGCTCCACGAGGTGGAATATCTCAGCGTCCCAATCAGAGACTGTCTTCCATGGATCATGGATTATCGCGTGCCTGGCTTCGTCGTCAGCTACGCATGGAACGATCGTCGCGCTGCCGCAGGACAGTCCAAACACCCGCCCGATAACGGCGTGACCGGCCTCGTGATAGGCGGTTGCCTCACGCCGGTTGATCCCGGCGAGCTGCTCGGGGGTCATCACTGATCACCCAACACCGCACGCCACTCTGGCGACAATGCCGCTCGCGCCGTAGTGTAGACGCCTCTCGCGGCAAGGACGTAGGCGGGCACGTCGACCACGTCAGTCTGGAAGGCCGTGCTCGGCAGCTGAGGCAGGTTCGGGAATGACTTCTCGAAGTGCTCTTGGGTGAGCAGCGAGGCGCCGAAGACGGCCTCGGCCAAGTGGAGCGGCTTCCAGGCGCCGTTGATAACCCACCAAGCTTCATGGTCATTGAGCCGGACGGGGCGCCGCTCAAGGGTTGCGTACCTGATTTCGTTTTTCATTGGGATGACTTCCAGTTACTACCAATTTGATGCTGACTTGTCCCCACTGCCATCGCCCACTGATCCAGATCGACCGTTACGGCGAGCGGCCGATCGGCTGCATCGAGTGCAACCTCTTTAGGGACGACCCTAAGAAAACACCGTAATCCCAGCACCGGGGCGGCTGCCGATATGTAGCCGAGCAGATATGTGGTGGACCGTATCAGCGTTTGAAAAAATTTGGGGCTAACGAAGGTGAGAATGGTCGGAGACAAAACGGGCAAAGCTCGCATCCATCGCACCGGTCCGACTCCAAAGGTAAGGAAAGTGGCCGTAGCGCAATGATAGTTGTTGCCTAGATTCATCCAAGGAACGCGACGCAAGTGCATATTCAAAAATAGCTGCGGCAAGGCCGCTTCGATCTGAGCCATTCTTGCAGTGAATCAGGACGGGCTTGGGTGCGGTTCGCATGATAGACAACAGTTGGGCTAACTGCTCTGAGGTGAGTTCCTTCGTCGTAGAGAGGGGGAATTCGTATCGGGCGAGGTTTCTGGTGGCGCTTACAGCGAGCTCGTCGCGGTACCAAGATCTTTCCGGTTCAGGACGAACAAGGCTAATAATGCTCCGGATCCCGTATAGGTCGATCACCGATTTCAATTGATCCGGCGACAGCTCGGCAGACCGAATTGCCAACCCAGGCTCGATGACGTGAACGTTGCCTGAGACCTGCAGGTATCCGAGATACCCTCCAAATGCGATCGCCGGGGCAAGCATGACGAGCAGAAGTGCGAGGAGAAGTCGTCGCGACGTTGGAGAAGACTTCGGCGAATTGGCAGAAGCAGGGCGGACCTTTTGGTCGAGGAGCGCTCTCATATTCGGGCCACCAAAGGCTGATGAAGGCGGCTCACGATTCGACTGAGCGCGTGAATTTCTCGTCAGAAGAGGTGATGCGTTTTTGAAATGCCTTCTTGTCCGCGCTTGCGGAACTTTTCTTCGGCGGACCAGCGGATCAAAATTGAGTGGCGCACACCA
>Ga0182033_10000432_pt1 | contig 19847 bp, 15 predicted proteins | sample tim00Cox0000000H_FD_125968 | JGI IMG/M metagenome (GOLD analysis project Ga0182033, IMG submission 125968) | Lab enrichment of tropical soil microbial communities from Luquillo Experimental Forest, Puerto Rico - timezero.00C.oxic.00.000.00H | ecosystem: Environmental > Terrestrial > Soil >...
ACACCCGTCAGGCCATCACGTTCGATCAAGCGTTTGAGTCCGTCGTCCGCGAGAAAGGTCCGGGACAAAAAATCCAGCCAGACTGTCTGCCCTTCGTCATGCAATGTCTTGAGTGGATTTTTGTTTGGTATTTCTGCTTCTTGTCTCACCATGATCTTCCTTACCCTCTCACCATGTTAGCGATCTGATGTTTCGCAGCCGCAACGACGGCCTCGCAGGTAAATCCAAATTTGCGCAATAGGTCCGGCAATGGTGCAGAGGCACCAAATTGGTGCATCCCAATGCTGACACCGCGCGGGCCAACGTAGCGGCCCCAACCGATCACCGAGCCCATTTCCACTGATACGCGCTCCCAAATGCCTGGTGGCAGCACCTTGTCGCGGTAGCGCTCGCTTTGCTGTTCGAACAGTTCCCAGGAAGGCATGCTGACGACGCGCGATTCGATGCGGTCCGCTTTTAGCGCTTCATGCGCCGCAAGGCATAGCGCGACTTCACTCCCGGTGCCAATAAGGATCACATCCGGGGGTCGTCCGTGGCTGTCGGCCAGGATGTAGGCGCCACGCCCGACATTTTCTGCTGACGCGTATTTCGAACGGTCGAACGTTGGTAACGGTTGTCGGCTGAGAATGACGCACGCCGGCTGATCTTTCAGCTCGAGAATCACGCGCCACGCCTCGGTCACTTCGTTGGCGTCCGCCGGACGAAGGTTGATGAGACCAGGAATGGTTCGCAACGTGATCAGTTGCTCGATGGGCTGATGCGTAGGGCCGTCCTGGCCAAGCCCGATCGAGTCGTGGGTGAAAACGTAAATTACCGGCAGTCGCATCAGTGCGCTGAGCCGAATTGCCGGCTTCATGTAGTCGGAAAAAATGAGAAAACTTGACCCGCATGGACGAATATTCGTGAGCGCGAGCCCATTAAGAATTGTGCCCATGGCATGCTCGCGAACCCCGAAATGGAGGTTTCGTCCGCCTGGCGAATTTGCTTCGAAATCGCCCGCGCCATTAAACGTCAGGCGCGTTTTGGTCGAGGGAGCGAGGTCGGCGGATCCTGCAAGAAACCAGGGATAATATTTCGCGAAAGCATTTAGAACTTTTCCGGAGGCCTCTCGGCTCGCGATTCCCTTGGCGTCCGGAGGAAACGTTGGCAGCTCCGCGTCCCACCCGCGGGGAAGGGCATGTCTGAGCATGCAGTCGAGTTCATCAGCTAAATCTGGAAACTTGTCGCTGTAGGCAGCAAGTTGCTTGAACCATGACTGGCGCAGCGGACGGCAGCGTTTGGCGAGAGCGCCATGAACATGGGCCGCTACGCCCTCAGGCACTAGAAATTTGGCGTTTTCTGGCCAACCATAACTTCGCTTGGCGAGACACACTTCTTCTTCGCCCAGCGGCTCACCATGCGCCTCGCTGGTGTCCTGCTTGTGGGGTGCACCGAACCCGATGTGGCTGTCGACGATGATGAGTGTCGGCGCATTGTTGCCATGCTTGAACGCCTGAAGCGAACGCACCAATTGCTCAGTGTCATTGGCGCTGCTGACCTTTCGTACTGTCCAACCGTAAGCACGAAACCGTTTTAAAACGTCCTCACTGAAAGCGAGATCGGTCTTCCCCTCGATAGTGATTCGATTGCTGTCGTAGATCCAGCAGAGATTTCCGAGCCCAATATGTCCGGCCAGCGATGCCGCTTCGCTGGAGACTCCTTCCATCATGTCGCCATCGCTGCAAAAAACGTAAACCTGGAAATCGAACATCACAAAGTCTGGTCGATTAAAATGTTGAGCGAGCCAGCGCGAGGCGAGGGCCATACCAACGCTGTTGCCGCAGCCTTGTCCTAGGGGGCCGGTCGTGGTTTCGACGCCTGTTGTGACCCTATATTCGGGATGACCTGGGCATCTTCCGTCGAGCTGTCTGAAACGTTTGATGTCATCAAGCGTTACGGCCGGCCGATCAAGAACTTGATTGTTTCTGTCGACGGTTTTTACTCCAGCGAGGTGGAGCATCGCATACAGCAACATCGATGCGTGACCATTCGACAAAACGAAACGGTCACGGTTAGGCCAGGTCGGATTGTCCGGGTCGAAACGCAGAAACTGCTGCCAGAGCGTATAGATCACAGGCGCCAATGCCATCGGCGTGCCTGGATGCCCCGATTTGGCCTTTTGCACTGCGTCGATCGAAAGCGTGCGAATTGTGTTGATGCAAAGGCTATCAAGGGGGTCGGCTTGTTCAGTTGTGGTGCTGAACAAATCCGAATGTTGATCAGAACTTAAAACGATCTTAGTGGGCATTTCAGACCTGCCGCGGTCTGGCAGTCCGTACGCCGCAATCCTTTGGGATTACGGAGACCCCTGCGATAACAACTGACGACCTAGTTTTTAGGTTCCCGTTTGCCTATGGTCACCGCGCAGAATTCAGTTCCGCGCGCGACGGCAATTCATCGGCGACGTCCGTTCCGGATCTATCGGACCCGTTTCTTGGCTACCCGGCCAGCGATAAAAGGCAGACCTAAGAGCTGGCAAATACCGTGATGTTAGAGCCCTTTGTCGGCTGCAAAAGAGATGATCTAATTCTCGACGCTGGCGACCACTTTCAGACGCGGCCTCTTGATCTCCATAACTTCTCTATAGGCGGCCATGTAGTCCAAGGCCATTCGTCGCGCCGTAAATCGCTCTTCGAACCGCTTACGCACCTTTTGCCGATCGAGCTGCGTAATTCGATTAACTGCATTAACTGCCGAGAGTTCATCTTCAACAATGTAGCCTGTGATGTCCTCTTCAACGATCTCGGGTACCGACCCGCGATTAAACGCGATCACCGGAGTCCCACAAGCCATGGCTTCGATCATTACCAGTCCAAAGGGTTCGGGCCAATCAATCGTTACGAGCAGCCCGATTGCACCGCTGAGAAACTCGGATTTTTCCTGATCGTTGATTTCGCCGACATATTCAACAAGCGGCATATCCAACAGCGGTTTAATGACCTGTTCGAAGTATTCCTGATCGACGCGATCGACTTTGGCGGCAATCTTGAGAGGTATGCCGCACCGCCGGGCGATTCGAATGGCTTTATCCATTGATTTTTCCGGTGCGATGCGGCCGAGGGCAGCTAGGTAAGTCGGTTTTGACGGACGCGGTGTCAACAAATTCTCGGGAACGCCGTGATAGATCGTTTTTACCCAGTTGGCCCGCGTGACTGGTCTGCGTTGCGAATCAGAGATCGAAACGAGAGGCGTTCTGCTGAACGTTTTGAAGACAGGTTGATGTTCTGGAAGATCAAGTCTGCCATGCAAGGTGGTTATGAATGGTGTCTGCTGGCGGGAAAAGAGCGAAAAAGGATAGTAGTCGAGATGGAAATGCAGCAGATCGAACTCGTCACAACGTCGGCGCACGTTTTCCAGCATAACCGTGTGCAATGCATTTGGGTCGCGGATCGAACCGTCGAGCCGCAAGGCCCTAGGCCAAACCGCCTCAAGATTGGCTGAAGTATGGGAATCGCCGCTTGCGAAAAGGGTCACGTCGTTGCCGAGAGCTACCAGTTCTTCCGTAAGCCAGTGAACGACCCGTTCCGTGCCCCCGTAAAGCTTGGGAGGGATTGCTTCGGTTAGAGGCGCAACCTGCGCGATCCGCATACGATTTTATTCCTTGTGACAAGCCGCAGAGCGCCAAAAACCCCGAATCGTGAAGTTCATGAGAATTTGGGAACGTTTTGTCGCTGACCTTGTTCCCAGAAAGGGCAACGCCGGACAGGAATTCGTATCCGAAACGTAGGTGTTGGAAACGGACACTTTGCGGTGTTGAGATAGGAAAACAAGGAAAAGGCCGTTCCAATTTCAGAACAAACTGGTTGCGAACGCATGGATGATTTTGTCGGCTATAGGGGTAGGCCTATCGCATTCGTCAGCCGTTATTTGAGGCAGCATTGGCTGTCGCATGCAGTGATTGTGACGGCCATCGCCTTTGCGGTTCTGTGCTCGGTTGGAACTCAGTACGGGGTGAAATTCCTGGTCGACAGTCTGACGTCCGGAACACCGAAAAAGGTGTGGTTGGCCTTTTTTTTCCTGGTTGCGTTTATAGCCGCGGACAATCTTTTGTGGCGCGCTGCGGGATGGATCGCGAGCACGACGTTCGTCAAAGTGACGGGTGATCTACGGCGCGATCTGTTTCGCCATCTAACCGGTCACGCGCCAAGTTATTTCTGCGAACAGATGCCAGGTACGTTGACGAGCCGCATCACCGCCATGTCGAATGCGATCTTCGCAATTGAAAACATGTTTATTTGGAACATTATGCCCCCGTGCCTAGCGACTTTGTTTGCCATCGCTCTGATTGGAACGGTAAGTGTGCCAATGGCGTGCCTCCTTAGCGGCCTTGGCGGGGTGATTGTCGTGGCGATGTTCGCTCTAGCAGCTGCGGGAAAGCCGCTTCACCATGACTTCGCTGCCAAAGCCGCGGCCGTTGATGGTGAGATGATCGACGTCGTCAGCAATATGCCCTTAGTCAAGTCTTTCTGCGCAGTCGGTCGCGAACTTGAGCGCTTTGGTGCAAAGGTCGAGTGTGAAATTGCGGCACGTACCCGAAGCTTGCGCTATTTGGAAAGGCTTCGCGTTGGTCATGCACTGGTAACCGCCATAATTACAATCGGTCTGGTAGCGTGGGCAGTTGAACTTTGGCAGCGCGGCGAAGCCACGGCTGGCGACGTCGTTTTGACCTGTACGTTGGGGCTTTCGGTTCTGCATGCGACGCGTGATCTTGCGGTTGCGCTTGTTGACGCGACTCAACACGTTGCGCGTCTGTCAGAGGCGCTCGCAACGGTTCTGGTCCAACACCAGCTTCGTGACCACCCAGAAGCTGGTCCCTTGTTGAAGCGCGGCGCACGCATCGAATTCAGGAATGTTTCGTTCGGCTACCGCGGAAGCCTGAATGTCTTCGATCGATTTAGTTTGTGCCTCGAATCAAACCAACGAGTCGGGTTGGTTGGCGAGTCAGGGGCAGGAAAATCAACGCTGTTTGCCTTGCTTCAACGTTTCAATGAGATACAGAGCGGCGAGATTCTGATTGACGGTCAAGAGATAACACGCGTGACGCAAGACAGCTTACGGTCGGCAATCGCGCTGGTTCCACAAGATATTTCGCTTTTCCAGCGATCGATAATGGAGAACATTCGTTACGGGCGCCCGGCCGCGACTGACAGAGAAGTTCTCCAGGCGGCGAAAGCCGCACGCTGCGAATTCATCAATGAATTGCCGGGTGGATTCGCCATGGTTGTTGGAGATCGTGGTGCAAAACTGTCAGGTGGTCAGCGGCAGCGTATTGCTATTGCCCGCGCATTTCTCAAGGATTCACCGATCTTGCTTCTCGATGAGGCGACTGCTTCGCTCGACAGCGATTCTGAGGAAGCCGTTCGCGAAGCGCTTGGGCGTCTGATGCAGAAGCGCACTGTGGTAGCGATAGCGCACCGTTTGTCGACGCTTCGAAATTTCGACAGGATCATCGTCTTGAAATCTGGGCGGGTGATAGAAGATGGTTCGCCAGACGATCTTATCAAGCGTGAGGGAGCGTACTATCAGCTGCTATGTAGCGAAGTGAATCGTCTGATGAGGCGCGCGGCATAGCCAATTTCGCATTAGCGAGCTTGCGAGCCCCATGTCCGTCGAATCTGTTAGACACGCTGTTCAATTGATCGACGACACTCCAGAAGCGCCGTTTTCGGTTCATTTAACCGGGCCGCTTACGCGCTCGCGTCGATCGCTCAAGCATAACGACACTTTTGTAATTCTCGACGAACATGGCGATATTGGCGCATCCGTTGGGAGTGCCGATGGTTTGTTCCAAAGCGACACACGCTTTTTGTCACGTCTTGAGCTGCTGATTAACGGCGTGCAGCCGCTGTTGCTCGCCTCGAACCTAAGCGACGATAATTTCCTGCTAACGGTTGATCTTACCAATCCAGATATCGTCGTGGATGGTCATATCGTGTTCCAAAAGGATATGATTCACATCGTCCGCTCGATTTTCATCTGGAATCAAACAATCCATCAGCGAGTAGGAGTTCGCAATCACAGCGTTTTGCCAGTGATGTTCGATTTTTCAGTTAAGTTCGACAGCGATTTTGTTGACTTGTTCGAGGTAAGAGGAGCCGTTCGCAAGAAGCGTGGCTTTTTTGAAAGCAAAATAGTTGATTCAAAGAACCTGCGATATCTCTACCGTGGGCTCGACGATGTCATCCGTAAAACGACTATGCATTTTGAGCCACAGCCGGCGGCGTTGGATGCCAATAGAGCAAGCTACCTCGTTGAGCTACCCGCGGGTGCCGACTTTTCGTTTTTCATAACAGCGAACTGCGATTCGAACAGCGCGTCAAAGGCCCAACCGTTTACGCGAACATTGTTGTCTGCGCGGAGGGAGATGCAGGCATCCCGAGCGGGCGCTGCATCCATCGTGACAACAAACGAAATTTTCAATGAAATGCTGTGCCGCGGTGCCGCTGATCTTAATATGCTGACCACAGACACGCCGCAGGGTCCTTATCCTTACGCCGGAATCCCCTGGTTCTCTACGACCTTTGGCCGCGACGGGATTATTACGGCTTTGCAGATGCTGTGGCTTGCGCCGGAAATAGCTCGGGGTGTCTTGCGACGTCTCGCTGCTTATCAAGCCGTCACGGACGACCCTGATTCCGATGCGCAGCCGGGAAAGATACTGCACGAGATGCGTGGCGGTGAAATGGCATCACTGCGCGAGATACCATTCGGACTTTACTACGGTAGCGTCGATTCGACGCCTTTGTTTGTACTGCTTGCCGGACTCTATTTCGAGCGAACTGGAGACCACGAAACAATCAAAGAGCTGTGGCCGGCGATAGATGCAGCGTTAAAGTGGATCGACGGCCCGGGGGATGTCGACAGAGATGGATTCGTAGAGTACCGGCGGCTAACGGCGGACGGACTTGCCAATAAAGGATGGAAAGATTCATACGACGCCATCTTTCATGAAGACGGGCGTCTGGCCGAAGGCGATATCGCACTCGTCGAGGTGCAGGGATATGTCTTTGCGGCGAAGCGACTCGCAGCGCGGTGCGCCCGTAGAATGGGATTCATTGATCAGGCGCGCGCGCTGGAAGCTGATGTCGAAAAACTAGCCGAGAAATTCGAAGCTACCTTTTGGTGTCCTGAGATCGGAACCTACGCTTTGGCGCTCGATGGTGACAAAAATCCTTGCCGCGTGCGATCGTCCAATGCCGGCCAAGCACTGTTTAGTGGTGTCGTCAAAAAGGAGCGTGCGGGCGATGTTGCCAAAGCCCTTTTAGGAGCAAATTCATTCTCCGGTTGGGGCATCCGAACCATTGCAAAAGGCGAAGTACGTTACAATCCAATGTCGTATCACGACGGCTCGGTGTGGCCCCATGATAACGCACTTATTGCGCTGGGTTTTTCTCGCTATGGCTTAAAAGGACCGGCCTTACGTGTGTTCGGCGGCCTGTTCGCCGCTGCGACGTACATGGATTTGCGCAGGCTGCCTGAGCTTTTTTGCGGGTTTCAGCGGCAGCGGCAGCGGGGACCCACGCTCTATCCGGTTGCGTGTGCGCCGCAGGCGTGGGCGAGTGCGGTTCCTTTTGCGCTGCTGGCGGCCTCGCTTGGTTTTGAGTTCGATAGCGAGCGAATGGAAGTTCGTTTGCGTAATCCCCAGCTTCCGCCCTTCCTAGATGAAGTAACGATCAAAAGCCTGCGGCTCAAGAATGCGGAAGCCGATATTAGCATTCGGCGCGGGTCGACTGACGACGTAGCGGTAGAAGTTATCCGATCTAGCGGCACCGTCACTTTTTCGATCGTGCCGCCGGTCTAGTCGGCCCCGTACAATGAGTGGAACCATGACAAGCGCGGCCAGGTTGCCCCACGAGGTTTTTTAGGAGTTCCAGTCGTGCGGACCAATTCCATCGCAACGGCTTTCATTTGGTTCACAATCAGTTCGATCGTACAACCGCAATTTCTGTACGCCGACGATGCACTGGAATCCAAAGCATCTGTCGTCAATGAGACGGCCGTGCGCGGAATTCTTGGTCGCCCCGTTCAGGGTGCTGACGGCAAGGAGATGGGGCGTGTCATTGATGTGATTGTTGACTCTGGCGGGCGCGTACGCGCGGCCGTTATTGATTTCGGTGGCTTTCTTGGCGTCGGCAGTCGCAAGATCGCCGTTGATTGGAGTGCGTTGCGTTTTGACGGCGCGGTAAAAGACGAGAAAAATATAAAGCTGGCACTAACGCCAGATCAATTGAAGGCAGCGCCCGAATACAAGGACGGCAATCCGAGTGTCGCCATTAGTTCAACAGGGGCGCTGGAACCGCTCAACCCGTCTGTGGCACCAGAGGAGAAATAATCTGTTTGCACAGGCGACGCACCTGCTCGATGCCATCGGGTACCATCGTCGGAGGCACGCAACGACGGTTGTACCCGCATGGCATGGACCGTCATTGCGCAGCAGCCGGGCACTTGATTGGTTCGTGTTCTTTCTTGCTGACGTGCAGACGGGATTCGGTCCATTCATAGCTGTCTATCTGACAACTCAGAAATGGACTCAAGCCGAGATCGGCCTGGTACTTTCAGTGAACGGGTTCGTGGCTTTGCTCGGTCAAATTCCGGGCGGAGCGTTGGTTGATTGGGCACGCTCGGAGAGACTAGTTGCCGCTCTGTCAGTGGCGGTAATCGGAGTCAGTGCGCTTGCTTACGCGGCATGGCCCATCTTTCCTGTCGTACTTGCGGCGGCCATTCTTCAGGCGGCGGCCAGCTGCGTTTTGGGGCCGACAATCGCGGCAATTAGTCTTGGTCTAGTTGGCCGAAGGGAGATTGGTCGACGCCTGGGGCGAAATGCTCGTTTTGCGTCTATCGGAAGCGGACTTGCGGCAGCAGCAATGGGAGCCTGTGGGTATTTCTTATCGAGTCGATCCGTTTTTATCGTGACACTACTTTTGACAATTCCAACGATAGTGTCCTGCGCGCTCATACGGGCTCAGGAAATCAACCCGGAACTGGCGCATGGTGCGGACGAAAGCGGAAATAACAAAAGCAAAACCACTTTCTTGACCCTCGCAAAAAACAGCGTGCTAATGAAGTTCGCACTTGTCTTGTTTATGTTTCAGTTCGCCAATGCTGCAATGCTTCCGACGCTGGGAGGCCTTATTACGATGCAATCAAGCACCTCAGCGCCCGCTGTGATCGCCGCTTGCATGGTTGTGCCACAAATTGTCGTCGCGCTGTTGTCTCCTTCGATCGGCCTTGGCGCGCAGACTTGGGGGCGCCGTCCACTCTTGCTGGTCGGTATGGGCGCGTTACTTTTGCGTACATTGCTGTTTGCCTTCATTCGCGACCCAAACTTGCTCGTCTTAATCCAAATATTTGATGGTATCTCGGCTTCGGTTTTCAGTGTCTTGATTCCGCTGATCGTCGTTGATGCAACTTACGGATCTGGGCACTTTAATGTGGCGCAAGGAATTGTGGGTACTGCGACCGGCATCGGCGCCTCTGTCAGCGTGCTGTTAGCTGGTTACGTAGCGGATCACGCTGGCGGCTCAGCTGCCTTTTTCGCACTTGGGATCATCGCAGCCGCCGCCTTTAATTTGGTTTGGTTTGTGATGCCGGAGACGCGCTCAAGACAGACGGCCGCATAGCGCGGTCTTACACAACACAGCTCTTGTTGAGGACAAGTTCGATGTCCGCTATTGGCCCTGTGGCAGACATTGGCCGCTGCACTGCAATCCGAAGATTTCGGCATTAGCGGCAAAACACCGGTAGGTCGCAAATAGCCGATAGGGTACGCCTGTTATCCGGCCGTGACGTTGGATAGGTGGGTTCGCTCTCCGCGTCATAGGGTGTTGTCGGGTGCCCAAGGCCTTCCATTCCCCAGGTCGCCGAGTGCTACGCGCTTTTGCGGGTAAAACGGACATGCGCAGACGTTGATCCCACGCGCTAACTTGTTTGTTAGAAACTAAACCATTTGTGATTTGAATGCGTTCGCACATTCTGAGAGACTTTTGTACGTGAAGTATGCCCTCTGGGCATGTGTGACGATCGAGGATACTGGATTGGCCCGCACCTACAGAAGGGTTCAACCATGGCACAAGCAAAGCGAGCCTTGAAGCGAAAGCGTCGGAGCATAGCCTTACCGGCATTAGGAGCCGCTGGGGCATCTTTGATGATGGCAAACGGCGCCTCCTCCGCAACTGCGCCGACAGCGACATCGTTACAAGACACCTTACTTCGTCCTGTTATTACTCTTAATGAGGAGGAAATCGCCGACGTCAGCCTGGGAACATTTTATGTCTTCGACAAAGAAAACGAATCCCAGCTCGGCCAAGGCATCAGACTCGCGGCCCGTTGCGCAGGCTGCGGCAGGTGCGGAGGAAGGTGCGCAGCGGCCAGGTGCGCAGGCGCAGCTCGGTGCGCAGTAGCTAGGTGTGCGGCTCGGTGCGGCTGTGCAGCTAGGTGTGGCGGCTGCGGTGGCTGCGGTGGCGGAGGCTGGTTCATAGCCTGCGCAGGCTGTGTGAGCATAGGCTGCGGCGGAGGCTGCTGGCGGTGGACGGCTGCCGGCTGGGTCTGGGTCTGTTAGCGGAGCCGCGTCGTTCGTAGGCGGAACCCTCCTCGCTGGATAAAGGTTCCGGTTACGTGAACGTCTCGGCAGGTCTGTTCAGCCTCGACTGACCGCGCAAGTTTGTTTGTAGATGCTGTGCGCCGCCATGCGTGTGACCACGGGGTAGCCAACTTTATCGAGAAACGCTAGACGAAAGACGCCAGCATGCGAGTTACGAAGCTCTCGCAGCGGGACGATACTTCTTGCACCGGAGTTACAGAGTGCGCGTACGAACGTCATGACGGGCGAACACGGGAAAAGCCATACACAGCTCAACGGCACAGGCGTTCCACAGTTCGCACCAAATTTCACTGTTTATGTGCTGCCGCCCGATGTCGTGTGTCTCTATTCCGAGGACCGAAAGTTCTTTCTTCACGGCGAGCTCTATTGTGCGCTTGCTTCCGCAATAGGAGAGGGCGGAAAAAGCGTTCGGGATCTCGTACGTGAGCTAGGGCAAGATTTTCCAACCGACAAAATCCACGAAGCGCTGAAACGGCTGTTCGATCGGCGTCATATTATCCCTTCATCGCGATTTTCGGCCGGCGTGGTAGCAGCCTACTGGGCGAGCCTCGGTCTGTCGCCAGAGACGGCTGCGAGAAATCTCCAGAAATGTCGTGTGCTCATTCAAGCGATCGACGTAGGCGGTGCAGGGGAGCTCGAAGGTGCTCTGACGGCGTTGGGAGTTCGCGTCGTAAAGCGATCCGCTGACCTAACGATTACAGTGGTGAGCGACTATCTCGAGAGACGATTGGACGAAATGAACCGGGAGCATTTATCGGACCGCACGCCTTGGCTGCTCGTCCAGCCCTCCGGAATTTTCCCCCTGGTGGGACCACTGTTCAGACCAGGCAAGAGCGCCTGTTGGGTTTGCCTTGCCGATCGCATGAAACGGAACCGAGAGGTCAAGGCGTTTCTCGAGCGCGGGCCGGCCCGCTCTGTTGCCGTTTCGCCTCTCGTGCAGCACCACTTCGGACTGAATGGGATCCAGCTTGCAGCCATCGAGATCGCGAAAGCGATCGCCACCGACTTTCGCACAGATTTGCGCGATCATATCGTGAGCCTCGATCTGTTGGGCTCGGCGATCGCAAAGCATTACGTGGCGGCTCGCCCGCAGTGTCCGACTTGCGGCCGCAAGAAGCTCCGTGATCCAACCCGTACGCCGGTTCCAGTTGAGCTCGGTGCTGGCAGTAAGCTGGTGATGACGAGCGGGGGATACCGAACCGTTTCGCCGAGGACCACAGTTGCACGTTTCCGGAAACACGTGAGCCCTCTCACAGGTGTCGTCTCGCGTCTCGAACGGATCGAAGCTGACTTGCCCCTGAACACTAACTACTTTGCCGCGCACAATTTTTCGGTGCCTGCAGCGACTGTCAATGAGCTTAGGTCCGGACTCAGTGGTGGCGGTAGTGCCGGTAAAGGCAGCACCGCCGAGCAGGGAGAAGCCAGCGCGCTCATGGAGGCGATCGAGCGTTATTCGGGGATCTTTCAAGGCGACGAAATCAGAAAAACACGACGGTTCAAGGATTTTCGGTCAGGCGAGGCGATCCTTCCGAATGACGTCCTGTTGTTTAGCGACACGCAGTTAGGGGAGTGGATGCCGGCAATTGGTCCGGACGGGCCGCCCTCAACTCCGATTTTATTTGATCAGTCTGCCGAGATCGAGTGGTCGCCGGTCTGGTCTCTGCGCGACAAACGCTTCAAATATGTTCCGACCAGCCTCTTGTATTTTTTCTATAGGGGGCCCGGTCAGATTTACGCGGATTCCAATGGGTGCGCGGCCGGCAATACCATCGAGGAAGCAATCGTCCAGGGCTTTCTCGAGTTAGTGGAACGGGATGCCTACGCAATCTGGTGGTACAATCGATTGCGCCGACCACAAGTGGACCTCCGCCAATTTGATGATGCCTACGTCCGCGATCTGCAAACCCAGCTAGCCGGGACGGGACGCCGGCTTTGGGTGCTCGACGTCACAAGTGATCTCGGGATTCCGAGCTTCGTGGCCATCATGCACTGGTTGCACAACTCGCAGGAAAACATCGAGTTCGGGTCCGGCTCACACTTTGATACGCGGATCGCGTTGCTGCGTGCGATGACCGAACTGAACCAATTTTTGTCCATTGGCCTCATGGGAGGTGGGACCGGCGAAAAATCGAGCCTTGATGGGTCCACCCCGTTGCATCTGCGCGACCATCCTTTTTTGACGCCAAGCGACAAACCTGCGATCCCGCCTGACTTTCGCTCGAAGGTAGGCCGCCTCAGCTCACGCGAGCAAGTGGCCGCCTGCGTTCGTCTAACCAAGCAGAAAGGACTCGACTTTCTCGTTCTCAATCAGACACGTCCCGACATCGATGTACCAGTCGTCAGGGTGATCGTTCCGGGGATGAGGCATTTTTATCGCCGCTTCGCACCGGGCCGCCTTTACGATGTTCCGATAAAGCTTGGATTGCGGGACCGACCGCTGTTGGAAAGAGAGCTTAATCCACTTCATCCCCATACCTGAGGGTTACTACGGGCTTGCGCGCTCGCAAAACAAAAAGAGAGCGACGGGCTGTATCGCCAACGATTTCTGCCCGGCTAAGTAGGCATGTCTCGCTTGAAGCGCACGCAAGCGGACACATCTTCGCTTGCTTCGGCGGCCATTCAGTAGATTTGGGAGCGTTCAGCGCTGCCGCCGCGGTATGTGCTCAGGACTTGCACATTGGTCGTCCGGTCGTCTCCATTTCGTCCGGCGGCCGGAACTTCGATAAGGAAATTTACATTTTGGTCCGACGATTGGCCAGACATGGTCTGTTGGAGTACTGCCTCGCGAATTCGCGAAACGATGAAGACCAGGTTGTTATCGAACCGCAAGTTGCCGATTACTGGCCGGGAAACCCGTCGCTCGGCAATGCAGATGTTCTCGCCCTGTCACGGTTTGCGTACATGCGGCGGCGTGGCAACGATCTAGTATTGGAATCGCCGCGCGCGGGTGCACTGTTCAGGATCTGCGATCCGAAGATCGCGACCGCGATCGCCGCATTGTCCACGCCCCAACAAATCGAAAGGTTCCGTCGACAGAGCGGGTTTCCGGGGATCGAGCTTCTCGCGTTGTTGGTCGATTGCCAAATCCTTTTCAAGATTGAGGCCACTGCTAACATGGGGTCCCGTTTGGCCGAGGGTGACCACAACCTCGTTCTTTGGGACTTTCACGATCTTCTATTCCACGCGCGTAGCACGGAAGGTCGACACGCCAACCCGCTGGGTGGGCTTTATCCCTATGTGGGTGTCGTAGCTCCGCTCCCCGCGGTGCGGCCACGATGGCCAGGAAAGAAAATCAATATGCGCAAGTTCTCGGCCGCGCACTCGATGACAAGCTCGCCGTTTGTAAAAGTCCTGCATGACCGACACTCGACTCGCGCCTTCAATGGCCGGAGCCCAATCACTTTCGCCGAGCTTTCGCGGGTCCTCGACTGCGCGGCGCGTGTCCTGTCGACATGGAAAAGCAACATCGGGTTTGAAGTCAGTGGTCCGGCGGTTGAGTACGCCGTCAAGCCATATCCATCGGCGGGCGCCAGCTACGAGCTCGAGCTCTACCTTGCGGTGGACAAGTGCAAAGGGCTTAAACGGGGATTCTATCATTACGATGCGGGCGGGCACGCATTAGTGCCAATAGCCGTCCGTACGCATGATCTCGAAGCGTTGTTGACCGGGGCTAAATTTGCAATGGACGCGCTGGCCGCACCTCAAGTCCTGATCACGATTGCGGCTCGCTTTGGTCGAATTTCGTGGAAGTACTGCTCGCTCGCTTATGCGCTCCTTCTGAAGGATGTCGGCGTATTGACTCAGACGCTCTACCTGATCGCGACAGATACGGGGCTCGGCGGATGTGCGGTCGGTACCACCAACATCGATCTGTTCGCAAAGATGACCGGGATCGAGTTCCACGTCGAGGGCGCGGTCGGACAATTTGCGCTTGGTCGCGGCTTGAAAATTGGAGCTACCGAGCAGCAACATCAAATTTGAGATCCTAGCGCATAAGAGGTTTTTCATAACTTTCTCAGTCCGTTTCGTAAGGGCCTTCGGGATACTGTCGTTATTGGCCTTGTCCGCTTTCGGGGTAAAGCGGACATCACTGAAGCTAGGGCATTTGTTCAATTTGGAACACCGCCACATCTCTAACTCTACGATCATGAGTGGGCATACAGCATGCGCTGTGCGATGGAGAAAGGCGCACTTCGTTTTCGCTCACACGAACAAATAGCCCTAACAGGAGTTCGCAGCTCGCTGACGTAAATGGAACAGTATTAAGCTAGTTATAGTAGATACGTCCGATTGGCGCCGGAGGTCGCAGATAATCGTCGTAGTACGACTTAAATGGTTCGTAGTAGGACGGCCGTCCGTATCCGTATTCTGGGGGTACTGCCGACCAGGTCGGCGCGGGATAACCAGGATACGCTGGTCCCTCATCACAAACCCGGATGCGGTGAACCGTCTCGCGACCGTATGGATCGATACGCCGCTCAAGAAGAATCCGGCAAATGCTTCCGCGATCGAAAGGCGCAACATACTGAGCGGGGGGAACGTAAGGAGCAGGAGCTGTGTAAGGACCAGGCCCATATGGCGGTAGCTCGAGGTCACCCGCCTTTGCAATCGATCCAAAATTCATTGCCAATGTACTCAGCACCACAGCGAGAACTGCGCCTGTAACGCGCGTTGACATGTGACTCTCCCTGATCGCTGAGATCTTGACGCGCTCAGCTTGGATCAATTGTGACTCTTCCACTGAGGCGTTTTGGTGTCACTCAATGTTTCAATTTGGCACATCACAAAGTGGTGGGACGCGGCTACCGCTCGCCACGCGGCCGTCAGCCTCACGTAGCCTTCCTCTTCGGACCCACCGCCACCGCATGCTGACCTGAGCCAATTGCTCATCGAGCTCGCCATCTCGCGCAAATGCTTCCTACGTGTTCTTCATTCGCGTCGGCTAGAAAGCGCTGGTATTCGACAAGGGAAAATCCGCGATTGTCGTGCCCTCGCTCGACAGATGCCTGGCCGATCGAACGTTTGGAGGAGAAAGTCACATGACAACGATTGCTCAGCAGATTGGCCGCATGAATCGCCTGCTTTTGACCCAAAGCGGACATGCCCGCTATTCTGACGCGATCCGCGTTGTTGCGTGATGCAATATTTCGTCGAACGATGTCGATCTATCTACGCGGGTTAAACAACTGATCAGAGGAGTTATACACCTGATCAGAGGAAATGAGTGGAAAGCGGATGTGGCTGAGCTGGCCATACTAATAAAACAGTCGCCGCCGCGTTATCCAATTGGCAGTCCGCGATCTTATTTCGAGAATGATGGCTAGCCTGCGCCGGATCAGCTAGTTCATCGGGATTCCATTGCTCATAGCGATGGGCGACCGCCTAGGCGCTAGCACGATGACTGATGTTCCAATTTTTACCCGGTTGTAGAGGTCGATCACGTCCTCGTTGGTCATGCGGATGCACCCGGAGGAAATCGCCGAGCCAATGTATTCAGGTTGGTTGGTGCCGTGGATGCGATAGAGAGTATCCTTGTTGCCTTCGTATAGGTATAAGGCCCGCGACCCCATCGGATTCTGCGGGCCCGGACTGACATAGTCCGGCACGTGCATGCGCTGCTTGATTTCGGGGGTCGGCGTCCATGACGGCCATTCCGTCATATGGCCGACTTTTGCGACGCCTGACCACGCTAGTGCTTCCTCCCCGACGGTGACGCCGTAGCGGATTGCCTTGCTTCCGGGCAGCACGTAGAAAAGATAGCGCGCGTCAGTATCGACCAAAATCGTGCCAGGGGCTTCCCTGCCGGAATAGTCGACAACGTGGCGCAAGTATTGTTCGGGAATCCTCGCCTGCGCATATGGCGCGGAGTTCAGAAGTTTACGATCGCGGGGGGTTAGGTTTGCGTCGGACGCGGGCTCAACGGTCTGCATGCAGCCGGACACCAGAACGCCAAGTCCCACCACCGCCAGGGCCTTGTAATATCCCATATATTTCACGTTCCCAGGTCCAATTAATCAAAACTAGCAATGTTTGGCGTGTGGTTATCATACTACATCACGCCGATTCGTATTTAGTCTTTGGTAAGGTTAACGCCGCTGTCATTTTCCGCTGCTGCGCCGTTAAGGCCGAAGGACTCTACAGGGGATGGTGAATTATGGTGTTGTGGTCGTCACCGGTAGCGGTGGCAAGGGCGATCCCCTCCATTAGGAGCGCGAAGAGCGCCGCCGTTGTCGCTAGTAATTTCGCCACGGATAGAAATGATAGTTAATGCCGACGCGGAAGATATTCTCCGTGAGTGAAAGCTCGTTATTGGAAATCGGCAATGGGTTGCTCGCGTGACCGAGATCTACGTAGAGATATTCCACTTTGGCCGACCACTGCGGTGTGAACATCCATTCCAAACCGGCACCGACCGTCCACCCCGCATGTGTTGTTGAGTCTGACAGGTTATTGATGGTTCCGTTGAAGTTGACACTGGAAGCAGTGTTGACATTGGCGAGCGCCAAACCGCCGGTCGCATAGAGGTACATATTCGGTGCGGCGAGCCATCCAGCCCGTCCTCGGAATGTTGCGAGCCACCTGCTGCGGAAATCTTGATGAGCGCTAGCGTCAGGAGCGAATACGTCGCGGCTGCCATCAAGACCGGTATACTGCAGGTCAGCCTCACCGCCCCACACGAACGAACTCCACGGTTGCCAGTTGCACCCAACCTGACCACCGCCGGTGGAGCCAAAGGCATTCATGCCGGGACTCCAAACGCCGCCTGCATTTAGACCGCCGTAACATTTTGTCCACGGTGGCACGACTGGGGAAGGGGGCGCGTAGATTTGTGGCAGTAGATCTCCGCTGGACGCAGCATCGACGGCACCTAAGCTGAATACTGCGGCAGCGAGAACGAAGTATTCTGTGCGACGCATGGGGCTACTCATCGTTTGCTTTTGCAGCAAACAATTTCGCAACCCTGTTTTCACGTTAACAAGTTTAATTTGGACAACAGAGGGTTAAAATCCCGGGCCAGTGTCCGCCCCGTCGTGTTGTGTGAGATGGTGTCGTGATGGGGTAACGCACGCTTCGTGTCCGCTATTGGCCCTTAGCACTCTTGTGCGCTGCATATGTCCGCGGCGAAGAGCCTAGAGCGGCCGAAAGAAAGATCGTCAACGACCGATAGATGTTCGTGCACGATGAGTGGTTTCCTGGGGCTGACGTTGAAACAAATGCCCAAATGGTACAGGCCAAGTTGACCCTCGAGCACGAGGTCAAAGCTAAACTCTGGCTTTAATTGCTGAAATGAAAACGCGAGCCACCGAAGTGTTTGGATGGCTCGCGTTCGCGTTCGTGATTCTGATTATTTTATTTCAGTGGTACTAGCGGGACGGCTTTGATTGACTTTAGTGCCGCGCCTTTGCGGCGGACGAAACTTTGTCTCCAGATTCAGGAGGCAAAATATCGGGCTCGAAGATAGATTTGATGAGCGAGTTTTCCTTTAGGTGTTGGTGATACTGAGTTACAACGGCTTTTGCTTCTTTCAGTGTGGCAGCCCGCCATTGAATCTCAAGATTTTCATTTCCAGCGATGCTTTCGATAATTCTTCGTTCTTCGACGAGCAGCCTAAATTCACTTGGTTGGTCTGCGTCGTCATTGCCGCTAAGATCTGTAGCGAAATCGATGCGGCCAGTCGGGACCCAATCTCGCTTTACGACACCTTGATACGCCGTATTTTTTCCGTTCGTCCACTTTGCAATGTTTACGAGCGCATTAGCCATTTCTCCCTCCTAGTTCCTTTACGACAAGGGTGAATGGCAACAATCATAACCGTAGGGCCGATGGAACCGTGGGTAGTATCACACTTTTTAGCGGGTACTCGCTACGGGGCGATTCGGCGGGCGCTTTCAGGCTTTTTGCCTGAGTATTTGAGTTTTCATCACATAGGAGAAGGCTGGATCCTGATGGCCTACCCCGCATTCCTTGGACTGATTTTGGTCTGTCGGATTCAGCAAGCCTTTTCATCACGAATTAATTACTAATTGCCACTTGGAGACCTGCTCGCCGAGCTTGGCAGCGCTCACACGATCCTAATGGTTTTCGCGTGGGGCACTATTTCAGATTGGAGCGGCGGATATAACCGCATCGCCAGGGCCGCGCTGGCGGCCGTTCAGCGTAGGCGCGTCCTACTGAATTGAAACCAACGCAGGGCTGTTCGGCTGATGCCTTTAGTAGCCACGATAGGGTTTGCACCAGCCATCCTGAAAGCTCCAACCGCGCGGACAGCCCACACGCCGGCGACCGGACGGTGGGAAACGGCAGTCCTGTTGCCAGCCGCAGGCGTATCGCCCGCACCTCCAAACTTCCCTGCAGCTGCCGTAGTAGTACTGAGCGTCTTGAATAGCTCTCGCAATACCGGATGCTAGCGCAGTAGGAACTGGCACCATAGTTGCCTGAGCGCATGGTACAAGAATCGAGCAAAGCGCGATGGCGAGGATTCCGCTTTTAAAAGCTCGATGCATGTTGCCTCCCTTCCATATGGCCCAAAGTTCGTCCGCCGATGCTGAACGAGACGTGAATGACTGTTATGGCGGCTCTTCTTCTTTGATCCATCCACGCTATATGAGCGGCATGTTGTGGCGCTCGCTGCGCGGTTGGTTCTGTGCCATGGCTGACACCAGCCGACGCAAGGAAGGAACTAGGTGCTTTCTCAGCGAGGACGGTGCAAACCGTCAATTAGAATTTGAACTGAGTTTGTGGCTGAGCAGGTTGATCGATCAAGAAAGAAACGTTGGTGCAATTCGAATGACCAAGGACCCTTCAGTGAAGTGAGTTTCATGGTCATTAATGCTGCCCAAGGCGGACATGCGGTCCACATTTGAGCCGCTTGGGTAGTACCAGTGCGCCGGATGGTGCCTGCTTGGGCTGTGCTTTTTGATGCGGTGGTTTTGCCGCGTGGCCAAAGCATGTTTCCCGCTGGAGGTGTCGGTGAACTCAGCCGGCAAGGGTTTCCCGTCACTGGTCGATGAGACAATTGGTTCAGGGATTGATGTCGGCCGCTCGCCAGCGGCCACGACGTGCACGACGTTATAGCCGTTTGCCTTGAGCTCCTTGAGAAGGCTCGGCAGCGCCATCGCCGTCTTGTTATGGATGTCGTGCATCAAAATGATACCGCTTCCTCGCGCGTTCAGCCGCTGCATGGCGCGTTGCACGATCGCTTCCGGGG
>Ga0182033_10000435_pt1 | contig 19796 bp, 18 predicted proteins | sample tim00Cox0000000H_FD_125968 | JGI IMG/M metagenome (GOLD analysis project Ga0182033, IMG submission 125968) | Lab enrichment of tropical soil microbial communities from Luquillo Experimental Forest, Puerto Rico - timezero.00C.oxic.00.000.00H | ecosystem: Environmental > Terrestrial > Soil >...
GCCGGAATGAGCGTCACGGTCGACATCGATACGCGACGACGGCGGACGCTGGCATCGCTCTTCGGCGTGAGCCCAAGCATCGCCCGCCAACGGCGGCCATGATCGCGAGCGCCCCTTCGCCTGGTATGCGCCGCGTGATGGTGACGATCTGCGCCATGAGCGCAACCATCATGCAGGCGCTGGATACGACCATCGCCAATGTGGCGCTGCCGTACATGCAGGGGTCGCTGTCGGCTTCGCTCGACCAGATCAACTGGGTGCTGACTTCTTATATCGTCGCGTCCGCCATCATGACTGCGCCGATCGGGTGGACCGCCGAGCGGTTCGGGCGCAAGCGCCTGTTCGTCATCTGTGCGGGAGGATTTACGCTCGCCTCCGTGCTGTGCGGGCTTGCGCAGAGCATCGAGGAGATGGTCGCGTTCCGGCTGTTGCAGGGAGCATTCGGCGCGGCGCTGGTGCCGCTCTCGCAGTCGGTGATGCTCGATTCCTATGCGGCGAAGGACCGGGGCTCCGCCATGGCGATCTGGGGAATCGGGGTGATGCTAGGCCCGATCATGGGACCGACGCTCGGGGCCTGGCTCACGGACAATTACAGCTGGCACTGGGTGTTCTTCATCAATCTGCCCATCGGCGTGCTCACGGTCCTCGGGCTTGTGCTGTTCATGCCGGAAACCGCGCGAGGGAGCGACCGCAGGTTCGACTGGTTCGGATTTCTGGCGCTCGCGACGGCAATCGGCGCGCTGCAACTGATGCTCGACCGGGGGGAGCAGCTGGGCTGGTTCGACTCGTCCGAGATCGTTGCAGAGGCGATCGTCTCCGCTGCCGCATTCTATTTCTTTCTTGCCCATTCATTAACCGCGACGGCGCCGTTCATGCGCTTCGATCTGTTCCGCGACCGCAACTTCGTTGCGGGGTGCGTTTTCATGATCGTCATCGGCGTCGTGCTGTTCGGGACCATGGCCCTGGTCACGCCGTTCATGCAGAACGTGATCGGGTATCCGATCGTGACCGCCGGATTGCTGCTCGCCGGTCGCGGCCTCGGCACGCTCGCCGCAATGATCATCGTGGGGCGGCTGCTCAACGTCGTCGAGCCGCGCTATCTGGTATTCACCGGCCTCGTGCTTGCGACCTTGACGCTCTATCAGATGATCGGGTTTACCGATCAGACATCCTCGGGCACGATTGTGCTGGTCAGCATCGGCCAGGGTTTCGGCCTCGGTCTCGTGTTCGTGCCGCTGAGCACGGTCGCGTTCACCACCCTGCCCGCTCATCTGCGTACCGAGGGGACGGCGGTTCTCACCCTCGTCCGCAACATCGGCAGCTCGATCGGCATTTCCCTGGTGATTGCCCAGCTGACCGGCACGACGGCCCGCATGCACGCAAACCTTGTGGAATTCGTCACTCCCTTCAATAATGCCCTGCAGGCGCCCGACGTGTCCTCGATCCTCAATATAGCGACCGACGCCGGGCGCGCATTGCTGGATCAGATCACGACCCAGCAGGCGGCCATCATCGCCTATGCGAACGACTTCAAGCTTCTGATGTATCTGACGCTGGCGACGATCCCTTTCCTGGTCCTGATCGGCTCGGCGGGGCTGCGTCGCAGAGCCAGCTCATCGGCGGCCGCGTTCGAGTGATCGCGGGCTGGCCATATGGAGGCTTCCGGATGAAAACCCTGCCATGCTCATTGTTCGTAGCCCGCATTGAGCGAAGCGAAATGCGGGGTCTCTCCTGGATTTCGCGCGCAATGCGCGCCGTTTGCTCCGCGTGCGCGGCATTGCGCTCAATCCGGGCTACGATGATCGTGGCTGCCCTCGTTTCAGGGCCGGCGCTGGGCGCTGATGGACCATCGCTGCTTGGGACATGGACCGGACAGCGGGACCGGATTGCCAAGGTCGAAGGGCGGCGCGGCGGCCTTGCCACCCTTGTCATCACGCAGCAGCAGGGCAACACCTTTGCCGGGCGGTTGAAGCGCTCAAACCCGACCGGCGATGAGGAGGAGCCGCTTTGGGGCGCCTTCACGCCGGACGGTCAGCTCATCATGGGATCGGACGAGGAAGGGACTTACATTTTCAGGCTCGTTGACCAGAACAACCTGGACTATTGCTACAGCGAGACCGGCCCTTCTCCCCGCACCGTGTGTGCCAGGCTCGTCCGGCAGCCCTGAAGCCTTGGCCGCGACGTGCCGCCGACCTGTCGGCGCGCTCCGACGAGGCGATTGGGTAGCATCGCCTCGCTTCACTCCAGCCGCACATTCTTCGTAAAGTCATAATCGGCAGCGTGCTCGCACTCATAGAGCTGCACCCGGCGGCTCCTGTCGCGGGCCGGATCGAGCGTCTTGCGCAGGAACGCAAGCTGGAGCGCCCAGGCAGCCTCGGCCGCTTCGCGGCGATAGCGCCCAGGCATGGTGTCGTTGAGCCAGCCGTGCGGCGCGCCGGGATAGACCTTGATGGTATAGGTCTTGTCGTGGGCATCGAGGCAGTCGCGAAAGCGCCGCACGTCAGCAAGCGAGATGACGTGGTCGGCCTCGCCGAAGATGCCGAGCACCGGGCAGGCGACGCGGGCGATGATGTCCTCGAGCGGCTCCGGAAAGCGCTCGCTCAATTCCCATTCGCGCGCGGACGCCGCCCCGTACCAGACGAGCGCTGCGGCGATGGGACGATTCGCCGCGAACACCAGCGGATGGCGGCCGGTCTGGCATACGCCAATGACCGCGATCCTCTTGCGGTCGAGCTGCGGGAGAGTAGCAAGCTCCGCAAGCGCAGCATCAATATGCTCGACCGCTTCTGCGTCCTTGAACGCATAGCCGACATCGCCGCGGTGGAGCGCATCCTGATCATCGTGCCGGTAGAAGAAATCGGGCGCAATCGCGATGAAGCCGTCGCGCGCGAGACGCTCGGCGAGGTCGCAGGTGTGGCGCACCAGGCCGTAGCGCTCATGCATGAGCACGATGGCGGGAGCCTTGCCGGCACCCGACGGCACGGCGAGGAAGGCCGGCAGCCCCTGCGCGCAGCGAATGGTCTTGGTCACGATGTCAGGCATGGCAATTGGCCTCCCGCACGCGCATCTTAGTGAGAATTATACGCAGGGGGACAGGGGTATGGCCATGCCGACGAAGAAGCGTACTACGAAGAGCAAATGGATTGATCCGGACGATGCGGCACGGCTCGATCGCACGTGGTTCGAGCGCGCGGAGATTTGGGAGGGCAACCAGCTTGTCCGGCCCGGTCGGCCGCGAAAGGCCGCACCGAAGGAAGCCGTCAGCCTTCGCCTTGATCCCGATGTGCTCCAGCATTTCCGCGCCGGCGGACCGGGTTGGCAATCACGGATCAATGCGGCGCTGCGGAAGGCGGCCAGGCTCAGGTCCTGAAAGAACCTGTAGCCTTCAAAAACATGCATCACGGCTTGCGGCTCTGCGCATTCCAGTGGCGCTCGAGATTTGAGATCAGGGCTGGGCTGAAATGGCAGCAGGCCTGCTCGCGCGCGTAGATCGCAAAATAGGCGCGGAATGCGTCGAACGGCTCCTGCGTCACGCGCAGCGCGCGGCGGTTTCCGGCCGCGCTCACTACGCCCGAATTGGTGAGCCCCGTCACCACGCGCTCAACCGCCGCATCCATGGCATCGGGCGCGACGATCTCGTCGCACATGAGCCTTCCCTCCGCGCTGTCGCACTCGATCCGGCGCTCGTAGAGAATGGCCTGCCGCGCGATCCGGTCGCCGGTGAAGCGCGGCATGCGCATGTTGGCGGCGCCCGGGATGATCCCCTCCTTGCGCGCGGGCAGGGTGAGAAACGCATCGCGCGCTGCGAGCACATAGTCCATCACCAGGAGCACCTGACAGTGACCGCCGATGGCGAAGGCCTCGACCGCGGCGATCCAGGGCTTCTCGATGGTGCGTCCGCCGAACTCGTCGGGCGGCGGATCGTCCGGCAAAGCAAGCCCGCGATAGATCTTGTTCACATAGCCGAGGTCGCGCTCAAGATACCAGAGGAAGGGGATACGACCGTGATAGAGGTGCGTGAGGTTGATGCCCGCGCCGAACACGCGCCGCCCCTTGTATTTGGGATGCTCGACCGGCGCGCCGCGCATGACGGCAATCTCCGATGCGCGGTCGAGCAGCGCGATATCGACGCAGGTCTCGAGGCTGGCAAGCGTCGCCTGGTCCTCCGCATTGAGGAAGCGCGGATTGCTCTGGGTCACGAGGGCGGCCTTGCCGACGCGGCGAACCGATGCCCCGTCGAGCTCGACCACGCCGTCGCGCTCGAACCGCGGTAACGCTGCCTGCGCCTCCTGCCGCGGCAGCAGCATGGCTTGGCAGAGATGGCGTCCGCAATTCGGGCTCCCGAGAACCGCGGAAAGGAAAAGGCCCTGGTCGATCTCGAGCCCGTCCTTGTCGCGCTGCAAGGTGCCCTCCTCCGCGGCAATCTCCTGCGCGGTCGGCACCAGGCCGGGCACGAGGGCGCCCGCGCGCAGCGCCAGCTCCTCGACGCGCACGAAGCGCGAGCGCTGCACCGTCAGTGCGTCGTAGACCGCATCGCCATGCCGGCGCAGGAACCCCATGCGCGCATCGCGCGCGCGCTCCGCAATAAGGCTCGCTGCCACCTGCTCACGCGCGCTGCGCCTGGGCTTTATCGGCAGCCGCCCCCTAAGGCGCGCCGATGTTGCCCAGTAGTCGGAGAATCGCGTGCGGTCGCCGGAAAAGTCGGTGGTGGCAGCGGGGGCTTCCCGCAGGAAGCTGCGCGCCTCGTCACTGGGCAGGCCGGCTGCGGCAAGGCATTGGCCATCCCGCTCAGTTTCGTACGCAGCCATTCGGCGCTCCGTAGGGCGGATTAGCGTCAGCATAATCCGCCGCCATGTCCGCCCTGAGCTGAAACGATACACACGACGAATTTCCCGCTATACCGCGGGGATGGAGGAGAAGACATCATGAAGCCGAGCCTGCGTCCAGGCGTATCGCGGACCAACCGCATTGCAGTGGGCCGTGAACGCACCATCTCCTTCATGGGGGAGGAGGCGCGCACCTATGCAACGCCCTCCATGGTCCTCGACATCGAGCACACCTGCCGCGAGCTCATTCTCGAGCACGCCGATGCGGGCGAGGACTCGGTGGGCATGGAAGTCGCGGTCAAGCATCTCGCGCCCACCCTCATGGGCATGACGGCCGAGGTCACGGTGCGCGTCACATCGGTGGAGGGACGCAAGATCGCTTTCGAGGCTGCCGTCAAGGACGATCTCGACAACGTCGGGGAGGGCAGCCACACGCGCTTCGTGGTGGACAAGGCGAAGACGTTCGAACGCCTCAAGGCCAAAGCAGCCCGCTTCGCCGCGCAAAAAGAAAAAGGATGACCCCCATGCCGCGCGCGCAACCGGCGGTGCCCACCCCATGACCGCCATCGCATGCCTCACCGCCATCGGCGATGCGCACGCGCGCGGCCTCGCGCACGGGCGCGCCTTCCGCCGGGAGATTGCCGACAACATTGAAACGTATCTGCGCCGTTTCGCAGCCTCCGGCCTTGCCCGCGACCAGGCCATGGGCGAGGCGCACCGCTGGCTTGCGGCCGTCAGGAAGCTCAATCCCGCCTATGCCGAGGAAATGCGGGGAATTGCGGAGGGCTGCGGCGAGAGCGAGGCAAGCATTGCGCTGCTCAATGCCCGCTACGAGCTCGCCTTCGTCCTGTTCGGCAAGGAGGCGACCGGACAGGAGCTGCTCGCCGCCGGGCCGGACGGGTGCACCACGTTCGGCCTCCTGCCCGAAGTGACCGCGGACCGCCACACCTGGCTCGGCCAGAACTGGGACTGGCTGGAAGGGGTGCATGGCCGCAGTTTCGTGCTGCGCGTCGAGCGCACGCATGAGCCGAGCTTCGTCTGTCTCACCGAGGCGGGAATCGCCGGCGGCAAGATGGGGGTGAACGAATGCGGCATCGCACTTGCTGAAAACGGGCTGGCATCGAGCCGCGACGGGGCCAATTCCTACTGCAAGCCGTTCCATGTGCGCTGCCGTGAGGTGCTGGATGCGCAGAGCCTGGAGGAGGCGCTCGCCGCCGTGGCCGATGGACCGCGCACCTGCTCGGCCAATTTCCTCATCAGCGAGAGCGGCGGCACGGTGGTCGACGTCGAAACGAGTCCCGATTGCGCGAGCCGGCTCTATCCGAAGGACGGCATCATTACCCATTCCAACCATTTTCTGTCGGAAGGGCACGGCACGTCGCTGCTGGAGAAAATTTCCCCGAGCACGCTCTATCGCGCGGAGCGCATGCGAAGCCTGCTAGCCCGCGCTTCGGGGGCGATCACGTTCGATCACATGCGCCAGGCCGCCGCCGACCATTTCGGCGCGCCCTGCGCGATCTGCCGTCACCCCGACCCGACGCAGCCGGACGTGAAACGCACCATGACGACCGGCGCGGTGCTCATCGATCTCGAGGCGCGCACTATGCACGTCGCCAACGGGCCGCCGTGCAGCAACGAATATGTGCCGTTCGCGGTGTAGAGCGGGCCCCCCTCACCCGGCGCCTTCGGCGCCGACCTCTCCCCGCTGGGGAGAGGTGATGGAGTCCGCGGCTCGTGTAACGAAACTCTCAGCTCGCGGAAAATATTCTCAAACCGTGCTCCACGCGCGGTTGACCTCTCCCCGTTGGGGAGAGGTCGCGAGCGAAGCGAGCGGGTGAGGGGGCCCCCGGCTCACCCAGCTTGTTGTACTCCGCGGATCAACTCGTCGGAATGCACTCTAAAACATCCGCGACTGCGCTTCGGCCGCGGCCTCCTCCATGGTCATGAACACGGCGCCCGCGTCCTGCAGATTCCCGATCAGCCCTTCCAGAGCCAGCATGCGATAGCCGCGGCCGATCACATAAGGATGCATGGTATAGGTCAGCACGCCCCATTCGACGCTTTGCTGCATGTAACGGAACTCGTCCAGCCAGCTCTCCATCACGGTGCGCGCCGATTGCAGCCCGGGCAGGATGGCGGCGGCCGTGCGCACGAACTCGAAATGCGGGTAATCGTCGAGCGACCAGCTGATCGGCATCTCGATCAGTGCGGTCTGCTCGCCAAACCGGAATGGCTTGCTCAGCTCGGCGACATCGCCGCGGCGCGCGCGATAGGGCCAATAGTCCGCTCCCATCAGGCTCGAATCGTACCGAAAGCCATGCGCGAGCAGAAGATCGATGGTGCTTTCGCTGAGATCCCATGAGGGCGAGCGGTAGCCGCGCGCGTTGCGCCCAGTCAGTTTCGAGATCGCCTCGTTGGCCCGAACAAGATCGGCCTCCTCCTCCGCCCTCGACTGCTGCGCGGGAGGCACGTGCGCCCAGCTGTGGTGCGCCACTTCGTGCCCCTGCTCGACCACCGCCGCGCAGGCCGCCGGATGGCTCTCGATGGTGAACCCCGGGATGAACCAGGTCGCATGCAGGCCGCGCGCTTTGAGCAGGGCAAGGATGCGCCGCGCGCCAATGAGCCCGAACTCTCCGCGCGAGAGCGGCGTCGGCGTCGTCATGCCGCGCGCGATGAAGCCGGACTGGGTGTCGAAATCGAACGTGAGACAGACGATATGGCGGGGCAATCTGGCTCTCCGGACGCTGGACGGGATGGCAAGGGAGCAAGCATAGTCCTGCAATGCCGTTTGGCGAAGACCGTGTCGAGCGCCGGCGATGACGAAGCAGACCATCGGGATCATCGTGCACGGCGCAACCGGCCGCATCGGCTCGACCCAGCATCTCGCCAGCGCGCTCCTTCCGATCATCAATGAAGGCGGTCTTGCGCTCGGCGATGATCGCCTACTGCCGCGGCTGCTGCTCGTGGGCCGCGATGAGGACCGCGTTGCGGCCGCTGCGCGCGCGCACGGTGTCGCAGACTGGACCACTGATCTTAACGCCGCGCTGGCGAGCGCGGATCATGCCATCTTCTTCGATGCGGCGGCGACGGGACAGCGCGCTGCCACGCTGGAGCGCGCCCTTGCCGCCGGCAAGCACGTCTACTGCGAGAAGCCACTGGCGCCGACCGCGGCGCAGGCAACGGCACTCCTGCAAACTGCACGCGCACGCGGCCGCAAGCACGGCGTGGTTGAGGACAAGGTCCACTTGCCGGGCATGCAGAAGCTCGCCGCCCTTACCCGTGCCGGCGCGATCGGGCGCATCGTCGGCTTCCGTCTCGAATTCGGCTGGTGGGTGTTCGACGGGAGAGAGCGGCCGTCGCAGCGTCCGAGCTGGAATTATCGCGCCGACGGCGGCGGCCTCGTTCTCGACATGTACCCGCACTGGCGTTACGTCATCGAGGGCATAGTCGGCCGCATCGTGCGCGTGGCATCGGCGCAGTGGACCGCCCTGCCCCAACGCATCGATGAAAACGGCGCGCGCTATGACGTTGCGATCGAAGACTCCGCCGCGACGCTGGTCGCGATCGAAGGCGGCGCGTTCGGGACCATCATGAGCTCATGGGCAACGCGCGTGCGCCGCGATGATCTGTTCACGCTGCAGGTCGACGGCACCGGGGGCTCGGCCGTCGCCGGGCTGCATCGCTGCCACGTGCAGGGCTCGGCGGACACGCCGGCCATCGCGCATTTCAGCGTGATGAAGGACATCGGCGCCGACTATCGCATCGGCTGGAGCGAAGCGCCGCCGCTGAGATCCTATTGCAATCCCTACCGCGCGGGATGGGAGCAGTTCCTGCGTCACGTGGCAGCGGATGCGCAGTTCGCGTGCGATTTTTCCGCCGGCGCACGTGACGTGGCGTTTGCCGAAGCGTGCCGCCGCAGCATGGCCGAGCGCACCTGGATCGCGATGCCGGAAGCTTGATGGTCGGGTGGGGCCCCCCTCACCCGCTCGCTTCGCTCGGCCGAAGGCGCCGGGTGAGGGGGTCGCCGGCTTCAGCGAGAGCACTCTCTTCCACGGCAACTCCACCAAGCTCGTTTGCCGGCTTGCCGATGGCGGCGTTCACCCGCGGCATCACCTGCTCGGCCATCAGCTGCATGGAACGCTTGTTGAGCGCCCGTTCGACCCAGTCCATGCCGGCATAGACGAGTTCGCCGAACTCGCCGATCTCCTCGCGCAGCGCCAGGATGCGGTCGACCACCTTGTTGACGCTGCCGTGGATCACGCAGTGCTCCATGACGTAGTCGAGCGTGATCTCCTCGTCCGGCTGGTCCCTGCGCGACTTGAACACGTAGAGCCGCTTGCCGCGCTCCATCTTGGCCCGCATCTGCGCGTAATAGAACCGATACGGGCTGTTCTCGTCGTGGCAGCCGTAGCGGGCGGCAACCTTGTCGTCGTCATGGACGAACACCGCGCGCGCCACGCGCCAGTCCTCGACCCGGGCGCGCGCACCGACCTGCGCCTTGCCCTTGCAGTAATTCGCCCAGTGCGATTTGAGATGCTGCGAGAGCAGGAAATTGGCCGAGAGCGGATGAAAGTCGCGCTCGCCCATGCGCACCACGCCGGGCGAGTGCGGCGCCACGACGGTGCCGACGATCTCGGGCCGCGGCTTCTGATAGGGCTTGGCCATGTAGCCGACGCCGAGGGAGAGCGCCATGGTGCGCGCGGTCGACACCTTGTAGCGGTTGCCGGGCAGATCGATGTCGTAGGGCGGCTCGCCCTCCCAGATGGCGAGGATCACATCGATCGCCTCGGCAAACAGCTTGTTGCGGTCCTCGTCGAGAATGCCGAGCGCCTCCGCGTCCGAGGTGAGCGCGCCCGGGCTCACGCCCAGGATGAAGCGGCCTTCCGAGAGGTGGTCGAACATCGCGGCCTGTACCGCGATCAGCACGGGATGCATGTGCGAGAGGTTCGAGGTGCCGGTCGCGAGCCTGATCTGCCTGGTCGCGGGGATCAGCGAGGCCTGGAACATCATGCTGTTGGTGATGTTCTCGCAGGCGTCGGTCAGGTGCTCGCCCATGAAAGCATCATAAAAGCCCAGCCGGTCGGCGAGGATGATCGCCTCGCGGTCCTCCTTGAGCGTCTGCGCCCACGCCCGGTGCATGGGGTGAACCGGCATGGTGAAGTAGCCGAGCCTCAATCGGGTTCTCCGCCTAGGCCGCGGCGCCGCGGTATTTCTGCACGTCGCGGAACCGGCTCAAGAGATAATCGCCCGACCGGATCGGCTGGTATCGCGGCGGATTGTCGGACGATTGGCAGGTCGGCAGGCAGGAGACCGGCGTGCGATAGTCGAGATTGAAAAAAACCGGGATCGAGTAGCGCTCCTTTCCGGTCCGGTTGACGACGCGGTGGGGGTTGGAGCGGTAGATGTCGTTGGTCCAGCGCTGGAACAGGTCGCCGATATTGATGACGAGCGTGCCGGGGATGAACGGCGCGCCGATCCATTCGCCGTCGCGCTTCCTGAGCTCGAGCCCGCCGATCGGATCCTGCGAAAGGAGCGTGATCATGCCGTAGTCGGAATGCGGCGCGACGCCGAACGCCTTGTCATCGGTCAGCGAAGGCTGCGGCGGGTAATGGAACAGCCGCATCTGCACCATGGGCTTGCTGCAGAACTGCAGGAAATAGTCGGGCGGCATGTCGAGGCTCACCGCGAACGCGCGCAGCAGGCGCTTGCCCAGCGCAATCGTTTCCGTGAAATAGGATTCGGCGGCCTCGCGCAGCCAGGGGCATTCATCCGGCCAGCGGTTGGGACCGTAGAGCGGCAAGCCTGCGACCACGTCGGGATCGGTGAGCGGAAGATCAATCCCGATCTCGTAGCTCTCCTTGAGATCGGGCGCGTAGCCGGGGTGCTGGTTGATGCCTTGCGGCATGAAACCGCGCCGGAAGCGCTCGTCCATGCGGTGGGTGAGGCGCTGCGCGTGCGGCAGATCGAAATAGCGGCGAGTCGCCGCGAACACGCCGTCGCAGGTCGCCGCCGCAATGCCGTGGTTGGTGACATAGAAGAAGCCGATGGTCTCGCAGGCGTGGCGCAGCTGCTTTGCGAGCGGCGCGAGGTCGCCGCCGGAATTGAGCGTTGCGAGGTCGAGTACCGGAACCTCGTCGGTGCGCGCCGCGCGTACGATCTCCTGCATGCTGCTCTCCCTCCTGCTTCAGGCACCCATCACGCGCTCGCCCGCCATGTCCATCCAGAACACGACGCGGCGTTGCGCCAAGCCGATCAGGGCATGCAGGCCAACGCCGATCGCCGATAGAATGATCAGGATGCCGAAGGTGCCGGCCATATCGAAATTGAAGTTCTTCTGCAAGATGAGATAGCCGAGACCGGCCTTGGCGCCGACGAACTCGCCGACAATGGCGCCGATCACGGACAGAACGATCGCGACGTCGAGCCCGACGAAGATGTAGGGCAGCGCCTGCAGCAGGCGCACCATGCGGAACACCTGCCAGCGCGTCGCGGTGCACGACACTAGCATCTCCACCTGGTCCTGGGGAGCGGCGCGCAGGCCCATGATGGTGTTGGCGAGCAGCGGAAAGAACGCGATGGTCGCGGTGATGACCACCTTGGAGGCGACGCCGTATCCGAACCAGACCACGATGATCGGCGCAATCGCGACCTTGGGGACGGTCTGGAACGCGACGACGTAGGGATAGAAGATGCGCTCCAGCAGCGGAGAAAGCCCGATCACGAAGCCGAGCAGCAGGCCGCCGACGGATCCGACCAGGAAGCCGGCAAGGATCTCATAAAGGGTCACCGCAAGATGCCAGTGCAGTTCTCCCTCGCGCAGGTCCTCCCAGAACGCAACTACGACTGCCGACGGCGGCGGCAGCACGATCTTCGGAATGCCAAGGGCGCGCACTGCGACCTCCCAGCCGATGACGAAGACGGCAAAGGTGGTGAGGCCGAGCGCAAGCTTGCCTGCCACGCGGTGCAGCGATCTCGCATCCCTGGTCATGAGTCCACGCTGCCGGCCGCGCTGAAATGCCGGCGGATGCGCGCGACAAAGCGGCCGAACTCGCCGGTGTTCTGCACCGCAAGCGTGCGCGGCCGCGGCAGATCGATGAAGATGATATCGACGATGCGCCCCGGCCGCGGGGTCATGACCACCACCCGGTCGGCCAGATAGACCGCCTCCGCGATGCTGTGCGTTACCAGCAGGATGGTCTTGCGGCTGGCGCTCCAGATGCGCAGCAGCTCCTCGTTGAGCGCTTCCCGCGTCATGGCATCGAGCGCCCCGAACGGCTCATCCATCAGCAGGAACGAAGGATCGTGCACGAGCGCGCGGCAGATGCCGACGCGCTGCTGCATGCCGCCGGACAGCTCGTGCGGATACTTGGTCTCGAAACCGGAGAGACCGACGGTGGCGATCAGTTGCCGCGCGCGGGCCTCGAACTCGGCGCGGTCGCGCCGCTGCACTTCGACCGGAACCATCACGTTGCCCAGCACGGTGCGCCAGGGAAGCAGCACGGGCGTCTGGAACACCACGCCGATTGCGCGGCTGGGGCCGCGCAGGCGGCGGCCCTGCATGACGACTTCACCGGCGGAGCGCTCGAGGATACCCGCCAGGATCTTGAGCAGCGTGGTCTTGCCGCACCCGCTCGGTCCGACGATGCTGATCAGCTCGGCGGACTGGATATCCAGGTTGATGTCCGCCAATGCGTGGATGTCGCTGCCGTCCTTGCTCCGGTAGATCTTCTCCAGGCCCGCGATGCGCACCAGGCATTCGCCATCGTCGGCGCGGTCCGCGACCGCCGATGGCGGTCGCCGCAGCGAGGTCGAGACGAAAGGGCGCACCGGACCAGCCGCTCAGAACCGACAAGCCCTGGCGCTTTCCTCGATCGCCCCGACATCGAATGCATTGACCTTGGCGAAGAAGTCCGGGATTGCGATCACCAGGTCTTTCGCCGGGATGGTGCGATCGATCTGCTTGGCCGCGAGCATGAACGCCACCAGCCGATCGAAGGCGGCAACATCGATGTTGCCCCAGAGCCTGCCGCCGTTGAGCTTGTAGCCGTCGGAAAGCGAGTCGAGCTGCGCCTGCTGATTGTTCATGTCCCACCTGATCAGCGTCGCCTCGTCGGCGCCGGTCGGCTTGGTCGACGGGTAGTGCGCCCAGTGCAGCTTGCGCGCGCAGTCCGGGTTGGCGAGCGCAAACACCGTCGCCTTGGCGGCGCCGCGCGCCATGGCCAGCACCATCCCGGGATGCTTGTCGATCGTCGTTTGCATGGTGGACATGGAATAGTCGGGGTAGCTGCGCCAGTCCTCGCCGGCGAGCTTGCGCAGCTTGAGCCCGGCATTCTCGAAAGTGGAGATGGCGGCTGCCCAGTAGAGCAGGCCCTGCACCTTGCCGGCGCGCAGCGCCTCGACCGGCGGAGCGCCCAGCCCGAGCGGGACCATTTCAAGATCGTGCGCTGGATCGAGCCCGTTGGCGCGCAGATAGCTGTTGAGATAGGCGATGCCGCCGGTCGCCAGGCTGAATACGCCCAGTGTCTTGCCCTTGAGATCCTTGACCGACTTGATCGGCCCGTCGGCGTCGACCGCCACCGCCCAGTCGATGACACCGTTCGCCATGACGACGCGCACCGGCAGATCGTTCTTGACGTTCGATTGCACGATCACGCTGGCATTGACCTCGGCGAACTCCGCGTTGCCGGCAACCATCTGCTGGATCGCCTGCAGCGAGGCGCCGACCGGGAGGAGCTCGACGTCGTAACCCTCTTCCTTCCAGTAGCCGAGCGTCACCGCAAGGGTGAGCATCGGGTAGCCGACATTGAGCACCGTGGTGCCGACCGCGAGCCGGACCTTCTGCGCAGGCGCTTGCTGTGCCGCGCCCGGCAGGGTCGCGACCGCCAAGGTTGCGAGCGCCAAGGCTGCGAACGTGATGGCAAGCGCACCGATACAGCCGATCAGCCGCGCCGATCGAACGGTTTTCATGCTTCCCTCCTGGTGCTGTGCCCAATTTGTTGCATGATCCTGCCGGAAAAGTCTAACCCAGCCCATGTCCGATATCCCATCGTTCATCGCAGACCTGCCGAAGGCGGAGCTGCACATGCATCTGGAAGGCTCGCTCGAGCCGCAGATGCTGCTCGCGCTCGCAAAGCGCAACGGCGTGCGCCTGCCTTTCGCCGATGCGGCCGCGCTGCGCCGCGCCTACGTCTTCGACAGCCTGCAATCGTTCCTCGACCTCTATTATCTCGGCCTCACGGTCCTGCGCACGGGCGAGGATTTCCACGAGATCACGCAAGCCTATCTGGCGCGCGCGGTGCGCGAGAACGTCCGTCACGCCGAGGTCTTCATCAGCCCGCAGGCGCATCTGCGGCGGGGACTGTCGATTGAGCCGGTCATCGAGAATATCCTCGCCGCCTTCGATGCCGCCCACAACACCCACGGCATCACCGGCGGGCTGATCGCGGGCATCCAGCGTCAATTTGACGAGGCCGACGCCCTCGACATGCTCGCGGCGCTCAAGCCATGGCGCGACCGCATCCTCGGCCTCGGTCTCGGTGGGCCCGAGATCGGCCATCCGCCGTCCAAGTTCCGCCGCGCGTTTGCCGTCGCGCGCACCGAGTATGGCTGGGGCACTGTCGCCCACGCCGGCGAGGAAGGCGGCCCCGAGTACGTGCGCGACGCGCTCGACGCGCTTGCGGTCGATCGCATCGACCACGGGGTGCGCGCCGGCGGCGACCCTGACCTCGTGCGCAGGCTCTCCGAGGAGAGAACCCCTTTGACCGTCTGTCCCTGCTCGAACATCATGCTGCGCGTCTTTCCCGACATGGCGTCGCACAATATCGGCAAGCTGCACGAGGCCGGGCTGTGCGTCACCGTCAATTCCGACGACCCGCCATATTTTGGCGGCTATATCAATGCCAACTATGCCGCGATCAAGGCCGCGCTCGGGCTCACCGACGAGGACTTATGGCAAATGGCGCGCAACAGCTTTGTCGCCGCTTATCTGTCGGACGAGCTGCGCTGCCGCTACCTGTCCGAGCTTGACGGCCATCGCCTGAGAATCCATGAATGTCACGGCCAATCGGATTAACGCCTGGGCCAGTGTGGCGCGCGGAATTCCCTGATGCACCTTTCTCACTTGCGGTTTCTTTCTCACCAGTGTTTCCCGATCCGCATCATCATGTCGGCATGGCTCGGCATGGCCATGTTGGCTGGCATGGGCATGTCGGAGGCGCTTGCGCAACGCGAGCAGATGTCGATCACCGACCAGCCGGGCTACATTCCCGATCCCGCCGACGAGCAGCTGTCGCCCCAGTTCCAGCGCCAGATGGTTTTCTACCGGTCCAGCGAGGCTCCCGGCACCATCATCGTTCACACCTCAGAGCGATTCCTTTATGTGGTGCAGCCCAACGGACGCGCCCTGCGCTACGGCATCGGCGTGGGCCGCGACGGCTTTCAATGGCAGGGCCTGCTGCGCATTACGCGCAAGCAGGAATGGCCGGACTGGACGCCGCCGCCGGAGATGATCGAGCGCCAGCCCTATCTGCCGCGCTTCATGGCGGGCGGACCCGGTAATCCAATGGGCGCGCGCGCGCTTTATCTCGGCACCACGGTGTACCGCATCCACGGCACCAATCAGCCGCAGACCATCGGCAGCGCCGTGTCCTCGGGCTGCTTCCGCCTGGTCAATGGCGACGTCATCGACCTCTACGATCGAATTCCGGTCGGCACCAAGGTCATCGTGCGGCAGAAGCCGGAACTGTAGTCATATAGCTTGCATGGGGGAGAGGGCATGCGGAGATTTTTCGGGCTGAACTTTCGATCCGGTCTTCTGATCGGCTGCGCGATCGCCATCGCAGTTGCCGCAGCCGCCATCACCTACGAGCGATACGATACCAAGACCTTGAAGAGAACCAGGAACCGGGACGCCGTGCTGTGCGGGGTCAATCCCGGGCTGCCCGGCTTTGCCAGCGCCGACGAGAAGGGAAACTGGTCGGGCTTCGATGTCGATTTCTGCCGCGCCATCGCGGCGGCGATCTTCGACGACCCGGGCAAGGTCAAGTTCGTTCCGCTCGATGCCGGCGAACGGTTCACCGAGCTGCAGAAGCGCAAGATCGACGTGCTCTCGCGCAACTCGACCTGGAACATGGCGCGCGAGACGGGCTACGGCCTGCATTTTGCGGCGGTGTCCTACTATGACGGGCAGGGCTTCATGGTGCACCGGTCGCGCAACGTCGATTCCAGCCTCGAGCTCGACCAGGCGAGGGTGTGCGTGCAGGCGGACACCACTACGCAGGCACACCTCGCGGGCTATTTCGGCTCCAACAATGTCAAATATCAGGAAAAGAAATTTGCAAAGCAGGAGGATGTGCTCAAGGCCTACGCTTCCGACCAATGCGACGTGCTCACCGCCGACGTCTCCCAGCTGTACTCGCTGCGGCTGAAGCTCGCCAATCCCGGCGAGCATGTTATCCTGCCCGACGTGATCTCCAAGGAGCCGCTCGCGCCGGTCGTGCGGCACAAAGACGACGACTGGCTGCTGATCGTGAAATGGACGCTCTACGCGATGGTGAACGCCGAGGAGCTTGGAGTTAATTCCAGGAACATCGACGAAGCCTTGCAATCCAAGAAGCCCGAGGTCATGCGGCTGGTCGGCACCGAGGGCACTTACGGCGAGGCGATCGGGCTTGCCCACGACTGGGCCGCGCGCATCATTCGTCATGTGGGAAATTACGGCGAAGTCTATGACCGCAACGTCGGCGCAGATTCCGCTCTCGGCATACCGCGCGGGCTCAATCAGCTGTGGAACGCGGGCGGCATCCTGTACGCGCCGCCTATTCGCTGAGACTCGCGATCTCAATCTGTCCGCGATATGCGTCGGCGGTCCCCAGCGCGGCGCCGCAGCGTCAGCTTTGCAAAAGATCCTATGGCGAGTGGAATTCGCCCGAGAGCTGCTTGAGCAACATCACCGGCACCGTGAAGATCAGAGTCACCAATCCGACCATGGCGGCAAAGGGCGCTGCCAGGTACCAGATGTCGGAAATGGAAACGTTCAGGAGCGTCTTCCCAAGAACCCAGACAACGACGTTATAAACAAGCGCGGGCAAATAGAAAACGACAAACGGCGCTGCAAAGGAAAGGATCAGCAGCGCGACGCTGGTCATCAGCCAGAGGCGGATGAAAGTGCCCCACTTGCGCTCTCGCCACGCGCCCTCGAGCAGCGCGTCAGCATGCCCGACCAATTCAAACATCTTAAGCATCCGCCGTCCCCTCTTTGCATTCGAGCCGACACAACAAGCGCTCGAATTGTAGTCATCCTCCGAACTTGTCGCAAGTTGCCGGTTCCGCTAGGAAAAGCGACGAGGTTCCGGCGCATCATGGTTCATCGCACCATGTCCAGGTCGAGCGCGGCGCTTTATAATCTGCGGGGCTTTGTCATCCTGATCGTGGTCGCGTTCCATTCCTTCCTCGCCTATCTCGGATCGCAGCCTCCCGCTCCGGCGCCCTTCGACAGCCCCCCTTTCCATTGGAAGGCGATTCCGATCATCGATAGCGAGCGCTGGTTCGGCTTCGACCTGTTCTGCGCCTCGCAATACGTCTATGTCATGCAGTTCATGTTCTTCCTTTCCGGCCTGTTCGTCTGGCCGAGCCTCCTGCGCAAGGGAGGCAGCACGTTCATTCGTGACCGTGCGCTGCGGCTGGGCGTGCCGTTTCTGCTGGGCGTCTTCCTGCTGATGCCGCTGGCGCATTACCCGGTGTACCGCGTCGACGCGGTCGATCCGAGCTGGTCGGCGTTCTGGGCGCACTGGATTGCGCTGCCGTTCTGGCCGACCGGGCCGATGTGGTTTCTGTGGTGCCTGCTGGCATTCAACATCGTCGCGGTCGGGCTGTTCTGGCTTGCGCCGCGCTCGGCCGAGCATCTGGCCCGGCTGTCAGCAGGTGCAGGCAGCAACCCTGGCCGCTATTTCATTGCCCTGTTTGCGGTCTCGGCGCTGGCCTATATCCCGTTGGCCACCGTCTTCAAGCCTTGGGACTGGGTTCAATTCGGCCCCTTTGCGTTTCAGCCAAGCTTTCTGGTGCTCTACTTCGTCTATTTCTTTGCCGGTCTCGGCGTCGGAGCGCGCGGGATCGAGCAAGGCCTGCTGGCGTCGGACGCGATGCTGGCTCGCCGCTGGGGCCTATGGGTTGCAGGCGCAGCCGGTGGGTTCCTCGTATGGATCGTCCCGACGGCGCTCATCGTCGAGCGACCGGGGGATTCGCTCCCGGGTCTCGGGCTCATCGCGGATCTGGGCTTTGTGCTGGCCTGCGTATCGGCCTGCTTTGCGCTCGCGGCGGTGTTCCTGCGCTTTGCCGCGAAGCCCTCGCCGATATTGCAGAGCCTTTCGGAGAATGCCTACGGCATTTACCTCGTCCACTATGTGTTCGTGGTCTGGCTGCAATATCTCCTGCTCGGGACCGCTGTGCTCGCCATTGCAAAGGGCCTGATCGTCTTCGCGGGTACGCTCATCATGAGCTGGGCGCTGGTCGCCGCCATGTGCCGCATTCCGATCGGGGCGCGCCTGATACGGGCGGAACGCCGCTCCTGAGCAGAGCACCCATGGACCCCGAGCAGCGCTGCGCGTCCGGCACCGACGGCGACGGCGGCGCGCTGCGCGACGCGGTCCGCTTTCCGCCCCCCTACGCCGAGCAAATGCTCAAGCAGAAGGTCTGGAGCGACGATACCGTGCCGCGCTGGCTGTCCCGGTTCGCGCACGAAACGCCGGACACGGCGGCAATCGTAACGGCGACCGAGGCGATCAGCTACCGCGAGGCGTTTGCGCGCGCCGAACGTCTCGCGCGCGCGTTGACGGCGCTTGGCCTGCGCAACGGCGACGTCATCGCCGTCCAGCTGCCGAATGTGCCGGAGCTCATGATCGTCTATTTCGCCGCCACCATGATGGGCGCGGTGCTCGCGCCGATTCACATGCCGTACCGCACCCGCGAGATGGCGCCGCTGCTGCGCCACGCACGGGCGCGGCTCGCCGTGTGCGGTCCGGCGCTTGCCGACTATGTGCCGGCGGAAACCTTCCTCGCACTGAGAGAGACCGTCGCGAGCCTGGCGCTCGTCGTCGTGGCTGGCCCGGCCCATCGCGGCACGCTGCCGCTGCGCGAGCTGATCGAGGCCGGCCCCTTCGGGGATCTGGGCGGGGAATGCGCGGCAGCCGACCCGGCAGTCCTCTGCTTCACTTCAGGAACATCCGCCTCGCCAAAGGCGGTGGTGCACAGCTCCTGCACCATGCTCGCCAACAATCGCCTGTGCGGACCGCTCTATGGCCTTACCGGACACGACATGCTCCTGAGCGGAGCGCCTTTCACCCACGCCTTCGGCATCTGCATCATCAATCTTGCGCTCTCGGTCGGCGCCACGCAGCTGCTGCTGCCAGCGTTCCGGCCCGACCTGCTCGTGGCGATGATCGCGGCGCACCGCCCGACGGTGCTGTTTGCGGCACCGGCCCACATGGCTGCCTGCCTCAAGGCCGGCCTGCTCGATGGGGCCGACTTCTCGTCGCTGCGCGTTGCCGCGATCTCGGGATCCGCATGCCCGCCGCAGCTTGCCCATGCCGTGCAGGAGAAGATGCCGACGGGCAAGGTCATGCAGATGTGGGGAATGACCGAGCTCTTCATGGGTCTCAATACGCGCCTCGACGACGCGCAGGATGTGCGCTGCGGATCGGTCGGCCGGCCGGCCCCGGGAATGGAGCTTCGTATCATCGATGACCGCGGAAACCTGGCCAGCGACGATCAGTCGGGTGAATTGCAGATCCGCGGGCCTTCGGTGTTCGCGGGGTATTGCGGCAACGCCGCCGCCACCGCCGACGCCTTCCATGACGGCTGGTTTCGCACCGGCGACCTCGCGTGTCGCGATGCCAAGGGCAATTTCCACATCACCGGCCGCCTGAAAGACCTGATCAATCGCGGCGCCATCAAGATCAACCCGGTCGAGGTCGA
>Ga0182033_10000436_pt1 | contig 19737 bp, 18 predicted proteins | sample tim00Cox0000000H_FD_125968 | JGI IMG/M metagenome (GOLD analysis project Ga0182033, IMG submission 125968) | Lab enrichment of tropical soil microbial communities from Luquillo Experimental Forest, Puerto Rico - timezero.00C.oxic.00.000.00H | ecosystem: Environmental > Terrestrial > Soil >...
CGTTTCGCCGCGAAAACATTCAGGTGATTACCTGCGCCGACGCGGCCTCCGCTCTCGAGCAGTTCGAACAAACTCGTCCGGACGTAGTCATCACCGACGTGATCATGCCGGATCAGGACGGCTACTCCGTTTGCAGCCAGATCAAGGAAAATCCCGATCTCAGCGCTACCCCCGTTCTGCTCATGTCCGGCGTCGTTAACAAGAGCGTCGCCGACAAAGCCGTCTCGGTCAAAGCCGACGAACTGATTCGCAAACCCTTTCAGCCGCAGGAGTTGATTAACCGCGTGAAAGCTCTCCTCGAGCCGAAAACCGTTGCGGCGCCTTCTCTAGACCGCAGTGCGGGCACGAGCGCGCTGAACGGTCTTTTTGCGTCTGCGCCGGCCACTGCTCGAGCGATCACGCCAGCTCCTCGACCGCCCGCGGCAAAGGAACCCGCCTGGCCCCGCGCGCTCGCCGAAGCATTCACTCCGCGTCCACCGGCACCCGCGCAAGCCGATGCACAACCACCCCTGGCCACGCCTTTCCGGCCAGCGCCTTCTGCGTCGGATCTGCAGAAACTGCGCGTGGAGATCGCCAGGCTGGAGATGCTCGTCAAGAAGCTGCAGACCGAACTCCAAATCGAACGCCAGTACAACCAGGCGCTGGAAGCTCAGATCCAGACTCTCGCGCAAATGGAATAGTCTTGATCACCGCATGCGTCGTCTGGCTCCTCGCAAACTTCGCGGCAATAATACACATGCGGTCCGACACGTCCCGTTCAGTCGGAGAAGCTTGAATCCAGTCGGTGCAGCCGACCGAGGGGCAGCTGCGGGGCTGGATTTCTCATGGGATTTGCGGGTGCGGATGATTAACAACAAGGATTCTGTTACTTGCCTTCAGCCCTGCCGCGTCGGATGACACGCACACTTGCATCGGGCTCGTGGTGCGATCCCGCGACCTTTCCTGCATCCGCAACTCCGACAAGTCGTCGCGCCCACCGCCACGCTCGTGCTCGACTTCGCCGGCGGCTTCTCTCGGAATTGGCGGAACTCGATCACTTTTCCCATGCGGCATCCTTCTGGCCAAGCGGGAACACATCCGTCTGCGGAACGTCCCCGCCGCATTCACCATATTTTGCTGGGCTTTTGCTACACCCGCAGCGTTGAACCCTGCCGAGGGCGCCGGGCCGGAACATTTCCCAATCCTCCTCAAGCTCCGGCAACAGCGACGCGACGGATTTCGCAGCGCGGGGAAAGCGTAGATTCAGCCAACATCGGTACAGGATCGCCTGCAACATGGATTCCCCGTTTCTGGTTGGGACTGGAAGCAAGGCCGGAATTAAGCCAAGATAAACCCGCGAATCGTTTGCGTCAATCAGACGATTCCTACGCGCCCCGCAATCAGCGGGCATTCCCTGCGAGCGCTGCTACTCGTCCTGTCCCACCGGAAGCTGTAGGTCCTATTTGCTTTCGGCTCGATGTTGCCAAGGCGGCGCAACACCTCCGCCCAGTTCTCGCGCAACTCATCGATCTCACGCTTAAGATAGGAAACTTCATATTCTGGGTCATCAAGATCGAACGCCACCCGCAACTCCCATACGAGCAGTCGTTATGACAGACAGTCTTGCTATCCCGAAACGCCCGGCTGGATAGGCGAATTCTCGAATGGTGCGGCCCTGTCTTTCTTGCGAGCATCAGTCTGTTTTGGCCCCGTTTGCCGCCTGCTTGCCCTTTTTGCCAGCCGTGCCTGCTGGCTCAATAGTTCCAAACGATCCTTTGCGGTAAGTTGCTGGTTCGCTCGCAGCAACTTAGCGATTCCGCAATATTTCTGGCTTGGTTCATTCATCTGGGCGTTTGAACCTCGGGTGTTAATAATTTGCGCAAAGTACGCCTGCCTAAAAACCACGATCCGGTTGTTTCTCTCTATGCTGGTCATAGGGGACGCGAAGATGAGGAAACTCGGGTACGCACTGATAGTCATGGGCGTTTTGTGCGGTTACGTCGTTCAGCCCGGTATGCTCGGAGTCGGGGTTATTCCTCTGTTCATGGGCGTACTACTGGTCGCGCAAGGGAGAATGAAGCAAAACTGAACAAATACGTTGGGCACCACTACTGCCGCAGCGCGTGTGCCCTGGTCAGAGCCGCAGGAGCATCCGGCCAAAACAGATCGTGGATTGCTGTATCACCCTCGCCTTTCAGATTGTCGGCAATCCGCCGGGGCAGGCGGGAACGGCTGACACCGCTAATTATGTCCCTGCCAGCCCGCGCAATTTCTCCGTGATGGGAATTCCACTGCTTCGTGGCCGTTTGTTCAATGAATCTGATTTGTCTTCCTCGCCACCGGTAGCGCTCGTCAGCGAGGCGCTCGCCAAACGCTATTTCCCCAACCAGGATCCGCTCGGCAGGCATCTCATTTTCGGTTTCCCGCTAAGGGCATGGTCTCGCGCGAAATCGTCGGCATCGTTGGGGACATACATGATGTGTCACTCGGCAAGGAACCGGGGCCTATGATGGATGTGCCCTTCGCCCAAGCGCCCCTTTATGGAGGCGAAGTGGTCGTCAGGAGCACGCTCGGCACTTCTGCTGTCGTCGGAGCCATCCGCGCGGTAACGAACGGTATGGACAAAAATCTACCGGTAACCGATATCGTGCCGCTCGCCGATGTCCTGGGTGCATCGGTGGCACAGCCCCGCTTTCGCACTTGGCTCCTCGGTTTGTTTGGCGGGATCGCTTTGATCCTAGCAGCCGTGGGGATTCTCGGAGTGATCTCTTACTCTGTTTCTCGCCGGACGCATGAAATGGGGATTCGACTGGCCCTTGGCGCGCAGCCCGGCTCGGTTCTTAGCATGATCTTGTGCGAGACGCTGGCGCTCACGGTAATTGGCATTGCGGTTGGCATACCTTGCGCTGTGGTTGCGGCGCGCCTTATCGCACACTTGCTTTTCAACGTGACCCCTTACGATCCGGTCACGCTGGCCCTGGTGCCTGTTGTGCTCCTTGCTGTCGGGGCGTTGGCCAGCTATATCCCAGCGCGGCGCGCGATGAAGGTCGATCCCCTGGTCGCCCTGCGCCACGAAGGACCTCACCGCTCCCTTTCGACACCTGACAATTCAGGCAGGATTCTCCCCGCCCTGGCAGCGACTCGCAGAACGCAAACCTCGTTGTTGCCTGGAACACTGGAACACGGTTACGGGTTGACGCTCAAACCCCGATTCTGTAGCCTCACTTACGACTGTTTTTGGAGAACACTTCTTGTCGGGGGGACAGAATGGGCTCGAAGAATGGCTCTGTGATTTCGCGACGAGAATTTGCCCGCCGTGCCGCTTTTGTTTCCGCTGCGGCTTCCCTTTCGTCCGCCGATCTTCTGGCCTCCCAATCCCCGGTCCGGGCGAACCCGCCTTTCCAAACGCCGGCTGGGCCAAAGCTCTCTCCGGAAAGCCAAACGGAAATGGAGTCGCGCCTACAGGCGGTTTTCGCTCAATACGGCTCGCGGCTCAATGACGACCAAAAAACAGACTTGCACAGGCTTGCCGTCGAGGGCCAAGCCGCGCTGGACCGTCTTCGCGCTTATCCCACGGATAATAACGACGGGCCCAGCCTCTATTTAAGACCTTTGATCGAGCGTGAGAAGAAAGCTTCGCGGGTGCCTGCCTCCGCGAAACCAGCCGGTGCGCCGAAACCATCCTGAGGAGCCTCCCCAATGCCCGGCGATGAGATTTTCTTTCTCTCCATCAGCGAACTCGCCAAACGCATCGAATCCAAAAAGCTTTCTCCTGTGGAGTTGACGGAGCTCTACCTCGACCGCAGCCAAAAGTTTGGGCCCCGCTTCAACGCCTACGCGACTCTAACTCCGGAAATCGCGCTCGAGCAGGCCAAAGCCGCCGAAAAGGATATCCAGCGCGGCCACTACCGCGGCCCGCTCCACGGCATTCCCTATGCCGCGAAGGATCTCCTTGCCGTGAAAGGCGTGCCCACGACCTGGGGCGCAAAACCTTTCGCCAATCAGCTTTTCGACTACAACGCAACCATCATCGATCACCTGAAGAACGTCGGCGCGGTGATGATCGGCAAAGCCGCGATGATCGAGCTCGCCGGCGGCATGGGCTACCGCTTCGCTTCCGCGTCTTTGCAAGGGGAAGCCAAAAATCCCTGGGATCCCGCGTGCTGGACTTGCGGCTCTTCCTCCGGTTGCGGAGCTATTGTTGCCGCGGGCCTTGCCGGTTTTGCCGTCGGCACGGAAACCTGGGGCTCGATCATTTGTCCTTCGGCGTTTTGCGGTGTCAGCGGATTGCGCCCGACCTACGGCCGCGTCAGCCGCTACGGCGCGATGGCTCTCGCTCCGTCGATGGACAAGATCGGACCCATGGCTCGCAGCGCCGAAGATTGCGCGCGGATTTTTGCGGCCATTGCCGGGCACGATCCAAAAGACCGCGGTACGATCGCCATCGACAAGGCCGCCTTTACGTACTCGCCTTCGGTCGAAATGCGCAGACTCCGCGTCGCTTGGCTTCACAATGCCTGGAACTCTTTGGATGGCGGAAGCGCAAGGCCAGTTGCGGCAGCAAGATCAGTCTTGAAAAAAATCTTCACCAGCATCGAGGAAGTTTCCTTGCCGGTCGGGCCGTGGGAAGAGGCTGCCTCCCTGATCGTGCAGGTGGAGTCGGCCGCTTCCTTCCGCCCGCTGATCCGCTCCGGAAAAATCAGCGAACTGACCGACCCGCTCGGGCAGGTCTCCGGCTACTTGAACGAGCAATATTCCGCCGCAGACTATGGACAAGCTCTCAAAGTGCGCGAGATTCTTCAAAAGAAAATGGATAGGATTTTTGAAAGCTTTGACGTGCTGGTGGCTCCCTCGCAGCCGGTTCCCGCCACCCCGCTCACGCTCAATCTGGAAACCGGCCTGGCATTTCCTGATCCGCTGGGCGCCATTGGCAACCTTTGCGGGTTGCCGGCGCTCTCCGTTCCCTGCGGTTTCAACGAAAAGAATCTGCCGATTGGACTTGGGTTCGTCGCCGGCGCGGGCGACGACATCGCCGCGATTCAAGCCGCGCGAACGTTCCAGCAACACACCGATTGGCACCGGCGGCACCCGAAAATCCACTGAGTTCCGTTCTTGTTCAGAAGTTCGTCGACAGCGCAGGAGCAGGGCGGTGCGGCTAAAGGACTTTTCGAGCAAGGGCGCCGGACACTCCGCCGCGCCCGTCTCGCTGTATCCCGGTCATGTACAACATGCCAAGCTTCGCGCGCTGCTGCTTCCTTGGGCAGGGTCATCAGTTGAACGACGGACGGCAGAACCAGAACGACATGATGCAGTCGCGCACGGTTGAGGCACCACCTCCGCGGATCGGTTCTGCCGTTCTCGTCTATTACTGGCTATGCGATATTTGGCTTGTGACGTTCTTCAGGAGGCTAACGCGCGATGCATGAAATTTGGAAAGATATGTTTGTCCTGGGTATTCCCCTGCTCGAAAAAATCCTGCGTCCCATCGTAGTCTATGCGTTCCTGGTAGTCGGCTTGCGGCTGGCGGGAAAGCGGGAACTGGTCCAGCTCAATCCTTTTGACCTCGTCGTCCTGCTGACTTTATCCAACACCGTGCAAAACGCCATCATCGGCGACGACAACTCGGTGCTGGGCGGAATTATCGGCGCCACTTCCCTGCTGGCCACCAACTTCTTGGTGGTGCGCTTCCTCTACAGGCACCGCAAGCTCGATCAGTTGGTGGAAGGCCGCGCGGACGTGCTGATCGAAAACGGCAAAGTCCGGACGGAACACCTCAAGACCGAACTCATCACCATGGCGCAACTGGAAGCCGCCGCGCGCAAGCAGGGATTCAGTTCGCTCTCCGAAGTCAGCCAATGCATTCTTGAGCCCGGCGGAACGCTTACGTTCCTTGGCAAGAAACCGCCCGCAGAGGAAGTGCGACACCGGGAATTGCTCGGCAAGATGGAAAGCCTGGCCCACGAAATCGCCCTGTTGCGCGGGTCGTGGCCTCCGGCGCGCGCGTAATCAGCCGAGCAATAGACCAGTTGCAGCGAGCACAATACCGCCCGCGCCCAAGACCATGCCGGCCAGCCAAAAACCTTTGCGCTTGGTGAGTAGAGTGATGGAGCAGATGACCAGACCGATTTCAAGAAAGGCCTCCCCTGCGTCGAACCGGTCGGCTTTGCGGCTGGCAAAGTCCCGCTCCGCTTCGAGGTCCCTGGCCTCCTTGCTGATATCTTCTTTGTCGCTCTGATAGTGTTCCACTTCCTCGAGATACTTCTCTCGAAGGGCTTCACCTTTTCCCTGATCCATGGCGGCAATCAGGTTGACCACGTCAGAAAAACCTTGTGTTTCGTGAAGGCGCACGCTCTTTGCCTGATATTGCGCCCATTTGTCGGCCGCTTGACTTTGCCGAAGCAGTTCCTCGGTGTGCGCGCGATGCCCCAGCAACGTCACACCGGCAACCAAAACGGCCATGATCGAAATGGTGATCGATACCGGAAGAACCAAGGGGTGGTCCCCGGGTTCGTGATGTCCTTCTGGAAGTTCGATGCCTTCAGGCATTCGTGTTTGCTCCTGTGTTTGAATCGGAATCAGACGGCGGGCTCGCCGGCCATGACCTGTAAGGCTTCGTGAGCCGCGGCCAGGGTGCGGTCAATGTTTTCAGAAGTGTGTGCCGCGGACACGAACGCCGCTTCGAACTGCGAAGGCGCAAAGAAGACTCCTCGCGCGAGCATCTCCCGGAAAAATCGTGCGTAGCGCTTTGTATCCGAGCGCTTCGCGTCGGCGTAATTCCTGACGGGCCCCGTCGCGAAGAAGACCGTCGCGAGCGAACCAATCGCGTTGATCTGAGCAGGGATTTCCGCGCTCTCCAACTCGGCGCGCAAACCGCGCACCAAGCGCTCGGCCAATCTGGTCAGCTCCTCGTACAAACCCGGTTTCATGAGTTCCCCGAGCGCCGCGATCCCCGCCCGCATCGCCAGAGGATTTCCCGCCAGCGTTCCGGCCTGATAGACCGGGCCGAGCGGCGCGATGTGATTCATCAATTCCGCGCGGCCACCATACGCAGCAACCGGAACTCCTCCACCGATGATTTTGCCAAGTGTCGTTAGATCTCCCTCGATGCCAAGAAGCTCTTGCGCGGAACCGTTGCGCAGGCGAAACCCGGTGATGACTTCATCGACGATGAGCAGCGCCGCGTCCCGGTGTGCGATTTCCCGGAGACCTTTCAGGAACCCGGGTTCCGGCGCAACAACTCCCATGTTTGCCGCGATGGGCTCCACAATGACCGCCGCAATTTTTGCCTTGTGCGTCGCAAACACTTTCTCAACAGCTTCGAGATCGTTGTACGGAACATTCAACGTCAAGCCAGCCAGCGCTTGCGGCACGCCAGGACACTCCGCAATGCCCAGCGTCGCCAGCCCCGAACCCGCTTGCGAGAGAAAACTGTCCGCGTGCCCGTGGTAACAGCCTTCGAATTTCACGATGAAATCGCGTTTGGTGACGCCGCGGGCCAGCCGCGCCGCGCTCATCGTGGCTTCCGTGCCACTCGAAACAAAGCGAATTTTTTCGAGAAAAGGGATGGCCTGCGTGATGAGCGTGGCGAGCTCCAGTTCGAGTTCCGTGGTCACGCCAAAGCTCGTGCCGCGTCGGGCCTGGTCGGCGATGGCATCGGCAATCGCTCGATTCGAATGCCCGAGAAGGATCGCTCCCCACGAGCAAACGTAGTCGAGCAGCTCGTTACCGTCCGCGTCGTAGAGAAATTGTCCACTGGCGCGGTCGATTACCAGCGGCTCTCCGCCCACGGAGCGAAACGCGCGGACAGGACTGTTCACTCCTCCGACCAAAACCTTTTCGGCGCGCTCGAAGATTTCCCGCGACCGCCGCCGCTCGGTTTTCAGTATGCTTTGCGTTTTGTTCATCTGGCTTAATTTAGACAATTCCTCTGCCCTCGGGCTAGCACGCTTTCATCCAGCGGGCCACGTCCTTGGCATGGTAGGTCAGGATGTGGTCTGCGCCGGCGCGCTGGATGCCCGTCAAGATTTCCAGAACCACCCGCTTCTCGTCGAGCCAGCCGTTTTGCGCCGCGGCTTTGACCATCGCGTATTCGCCGCTGACGTTGTACGCGCCCACGGGAACGTCAAAAGCTTCGCGCACGCGCCAGATTACGTCGAGATACGGCAGCGCGGGCTTGACCATCACCATGTCCGCGCCTTCTTCCAAGTCCAGCCGCACTTCCTTCAGCGCTTCGCGCGCGTTCGCGGGATCCATTTGGTAGCTGCGGCGGTCGCCGAATTGCGGCGCGGACTGCGCGGCTTCGCGAAACGGCCCGTAAAATCCGGAGCAGTATTTTGCGGCGTAAGAAAGAACGGCGATGTTCTCAAATCTGTTTTCATCGAGCATCTTTCGAATCGCGTCCACGCGCCCGTCCATCATGTCCGAAGGCGCGACAATGTCGGCGCCGGCGCGCGCGTGCGAAAGCGCCTGCTGCGCCAGAATTTCCAGTGTCGCGTCATTCGCCACTTCTCCGTGCTCGATGACCCCGCAGTGGCCGTGATCGGTGTATTCGCAGAGGCAGACGTCGGTAATGACCAGCAATTTCAGCTTGGCCTTGCGAATGCCCTCGATGGCCCGCTGCACCACGCCTTGCGAGCCGAGTGAACTCGCGCCGCGCGGATCCTTGGTTTCCGGCAACCCAAAGAGAATCACGGCGGGGATGCCAAGCGACTCCACCTCCCTCGACTCTTCCACGATCTGGTCGGCAGATTGCTGAAAAATGTTCGGCATCGAAGCGACTTCCTGGCGTACGTTCTTCCCGGGACACACAAACATCGGATAGATCAAGCCAGCGGTCGTCAAGCGCGTTTCGCGGACCATGCTGCGCAGTGCTTCGGTCCGGCGTAAGCGCCGGGGCCGATGCGTGGGAAAACTCATGCCCGTTTGACTCCTGTCTTCGCGGCGGCGAAATGCCCTTCTAAAGCTTCTAGCACCGAGACGGCGGTGGTATCTTGAGCAACGACGGCCGAGCGGACGCCCGCTTGACGCAAAACATTCGCGGTAACTGGCCCGACCGCGGCGATTGCCAGCTTACTCTCGATCTCGTTGAGCGCGGTGGCTCCAACGAGTTCCGCAAAATGTTGTACCGCCGATGGGCTAAAAAACAAAACCGCGTCCGCTCGGCCGTCGACCATCTTCTTCAATCCGTCCCCGTCGGTTTCCGCGGGCCGCAGCGTGCGATAGGCAATCACTTCGGTGACCTGCGCGCCAAATCGCTCGAGCGCCGCGGGCAGGTCCGGGTTGGCACGATCACTGCGCGGTAACAGCACCTTGCCACCCTGGAGCTTGCTGCCCAACTCATTCGCGAGAGCAACACCGTTGTGCGTCAGGGCGACGTACTCCACGGGAAGATCCGCTTTTCGCGCGGCGTCCGCGGTAACCGGACCCACGCACGCAACGCGCACTCGGCTGTCGGTTCGAACCAGCGGCCGCTCGAGATCCGCGGCTCTTTCGACCACGGCGCGAACGGCTTGCGCGCTCGTGAGAATCAGCCAGTCAAACTCCGCGATCTTCCTGATTGCGCGATCGAGCGGCGCGAAATCATCCGGCTCGGCGAAGGACACAAGGGGAAACACCAGGGGTGTTGCTCCGCGCGCGGAAAGCTCTCGAACAAGGTCCTCACACTGCGCCGCCCGGCGCGTAATTACGACGCGCTTCCCCCCGAGCGAACTTTGAAAATTCTCAGGCACGGTGGCGAACCACTTCCTCGAGGATCGACTGCGCGCCCGCGTCAACGAGCAAGCGTGCCATGTGCTCGCCAAGTTGCGCCGCTTGCTCGGGTTCGGCGGCCGCGTGCTGCTTCACGCAATGCGCGCCATCCACGGAACACACACAGGCGTCCATAAGAAGTTCGCCGCGCTCGATGCGCGCCCAGGCGCCCATCGGCACCTGGCATCCGCCGCGCAACGCGCCCAGAAGCGCGCGTTCCGCAATCACTGCGGCGCGAGTTTCGGGGTCATCGAGGGGTGCCAGCAAGTCCTGGGCTTCCCTGTCATGCAAGCGGCATTCCACGGCGATCGCGCCCTGCCCGACTGCGGGCATGCAAACTTCCGGAGAAAGAACCTCGGAAATGCGCTGGCTGAATCCTAACCTGTCCAATCCTGCTTTCGAAACGACCACTGCTTCGTATTCCCCGCTCTGGACTTTGCGCAAGCGGGTGTCCACGTTGCCACGCAAGTCGCGCAAGTCGAGATCCGCGCGAACACGGCGCAGCTGAGCCTGACGCCGCAAACTGCTCGTGCCCACGCGCGCTCCGTCTCGGAGGTTCGCGAGGGTCGAACCCACCAGACAATCGCGCACGTCATCGCGCTTGCAGACGGCGGGAAACGTCACCCGGGAAGGAGTGTCCGTGGGAATGTCTTTGACGCTGTGCACGGCCAGATCGATGGCTTCCTCGAGCAGGGCCTCTTCCAGTTCTTTGATGAAAATGCCCTTAGTGCCGATTTGCGCCACCGGCGCGTGCAGCATTTTTTCGCCCGCCGTTTTGATGATGACGATTTCCGGCTCGATGCCCGTGGCTGCAAAGAGCCGCTTGCGGATAGACTCGGCCTGCCATTTGGCAAGCAGGCTCCCACGGGTTCCGATGCGCAAGGTCTTCAAGGTTTCTCCCGGTTTGAAAGGAATAGGTCGCGCAGAGCCTCGACGTTTTGCACCTTTCGGCGCAGGTCTTTCTCGCCCCGCAAGCGCCGTGCCGGCTCGAGCAGCACGCTTTCGAGGATTTCATCCATTAGTGTTTCCACGAGCGCGCGGTCCGCTTCGGTCAAGTGCTGGATGGATTCTACGCGGGCGCGGATGAACTGATCGCGTTGCTCGCGCATTTTCGCGCCCAGCTCATTGACCAGGCCGACCAGCTCCACGCCCGCCTGCCACGATAGAAACTTCGCTACCTGCTTTTCGACGATGCTATCGGCTTTGGGAATTTCGTTCTCCCGGGCCTGGCGGTTCTGCGCCACGATTTCGGTGAGATCATCCACGTTGTAGACATAGACGTTGTAGAGCTTCCCCACGCTCGAATCGATATTTCGTGGCAAACCCAGATCCATCAGGAACACCGCGCGGTTGCCGCGCCTTTGCATCGCTCGTTCAACGGCTTCGCGGCGCAAAACTGGTTCTTCCGCCGAAACCGACGTCACGATAACATCCGGCATGGGAAGCGCCTTTTCCCACTCGCCCCACGGCAGCACTTCTCCACCATATTGTTTGGCCAGCCCGTCGGCGCGCTCCTGCGAGCGATTCATTACAAAGAGACGCGCAACGCCGCGATCCCGCAGCTGAGCAATCACCTGCTCGCTGATGGTGCCGGCTCCAAGAACAAGCGCACTGCGATCGTGCAACTTTCCGAAAATGCGTTCGGCCAGCTTGACGCCAGCCGAAGCCACCGACATCGGTCGTGCACCCAGCTCCGTCTCCGCGCGCACGCGTTTGCCGACCTCGAGCGCGCTCTGAAACAGGCGATTCAGCACCGGTCCCGTAGCGCCTTGCTCGTGCGCGAGCCGGTAAGCTTCGCGCACCTGGCCGAGAATTTCGGCTTCGCCGAGCATCATGGAATCGAGGCCCGCGGCGACACGGAACAGATGCCGCACCGCTTCGCGGTCATAGTGGTGGTATAACGACGTTCCCAGCACGTCCATGCGCACGGAATGAAATTCGCTCAGGAACGTGGAAAGCCCCGGCGCGCTCTCGCGCGAAGTTTCCGGCGGGACACCATACACCTCGCTGCGATTGCAGGTAGAAAGCACCAGCGTTTCCTCGAGAATGCCCTTCGAGCGGAGTTCCTCGGAGGCGCGGCGTGCCTGGTCGGCGGTAAAAGACACCCGCTCGCGAACCTCGACGGGCGCGGTGCGGTGGTTCAATCCAACGAGAACGATCTCCATGCCGGACCTAGGACGCTCCTAAAAAAACCGGTGATTCGCCGAAAGATACAAGTTCACGACGGTAAAGCTCAGAAAGACAATCAGAAAATTGAAGACACACAGCTTCGACGCACGCGCGCCGCGCCAGGCGGTCTCCCGCGCCAGCCGGAAGTAGACCGCGTACAAAATCAGCACGAGCAGCGTGATCGCATATTTGGGATCGTAGAAAGAATACTTGCTGCTCAACCGGTAGACCCACAGGAAACCGAAGGCCGTCCCAATGGTGATGCAGACTAAGCCAATCAAAACGCTGGATTGGCTCATGCGTTCGAGCAGTTCGAGCGGGGGAAGGCGCCAAACGACGTCACCCAACCTGTGGCTGCGAAGGAAACGCTCCTCAATGAGAAACGTCAAGCTCAACACACAGGAAAGGGTAAACGCGGCGTACGCCAAGATGTTGAGGGCCACGTGAAAAGCAAATGTGGGCCCGTGCGCATCCGGAGGCGAGAGTTTATCGGCGGGCGCAAGATGGGCAGCGACAAAAAATACGAGAATGAAGGGCAGAACCAGTGCTCCAACCGACCGTTGGCGGTGGTAGAGTTCGAGGCCCAGATAAGTCAACGCCAGCAGCCAGCCAAACAGAGACATGGCTCCGTAGAGATCATGATACGGAACCGTGTGTGCCCCTTGAGATCTCTCGAGCAAGACAAAGTAATGCATCACCAAGCCAGCGGCCAGCAGCAGCGTTCCCAGCCGGCCGGTAAGCGCTTTTCCGGTGTTCAGAAAGATGACATACAGCGCGAGACTCAACGCGTAAGCAATGACCGTCGAAATGAAAAGGCCGTAGTGCACTCGTCTACCTTGTACGCAGGGGAGCCGCGCCGGACAAACACGAGATCAGCTGCCTCGAACGGCAGGTGCGCCCGAGCGATGGAACGCTTCGAGTATAACTTACACGGCTGGCGACCCGCACGGCGTGATCGAGGTCAGGGTGCTTGGCCCCGCAAGACCTGTTAAGATGAGTGGTTCGCGAGCCGCTCGGAAAGGAAATGACGGTCCAAACATCGGTTAGTCGAAAGGACCTGTTCCTGCGCGCCTGTCGCGGGGAAGCCGTTCCGCGCCTGCCCGTTTGGATGATGCGCCAGGCAGGCCGGTATCTGCCTGAGTATCGGGAAATTCGCGCAAAGCATGGATTCCTGGAGGTTTGCAAGACCCCGGAGTTGGCCACCGAGGTCTCCCTGCAGCCTTTTCGGCGGCTCGGCGTCGATGCCGTGATCGTCTTCTCCGACATCCTCATTCCGGCCGAAGCCATGGGACTGCCGCTCGAGTTGGGCGATCGGGGGCCGAACCTTCCATGTCCGGTTCGTAGCTGCACAGACGTCCAGAAATTGAGGGTTTTCGACCCGGAGCGCGAAACCGGCTTCTTGCCCGAAGCGATCCGCCGCATCGTCAAGGCCGTCGGCCCGGAAGTTCCTGTTTTGGGCTTTGCTGGTGCTCCCTGGACGCTAGCGTGTTATATGGTGGAAGGCCGAGCAAAGGAAGGGTTTGCGACCGCAAAGCAGTTTCTGTATCAGGAACCGGAAACGTTTCGGGAATTGCTCGATCGCATCGCTCAGGCGACGATTCCCTATCTCAAGGCGCAAATTTCAGCAGGCGCGACCGCGGTGCAGTTGTTTGATACCTGGTGCGGCGAGCTGAATTTGAAGGACTACCAGGAATCCGCGCTCCCCGCCGTCAAGCAAGTTCTCTCTGAAATTTCGGGCTCCGTTCCGTCCATTTACTACACGAAGGCCTCGCAACACTTGCTTTCCGCTCTGTCGCGCTCCGGCGCGAACGTGTTGAGCGTAGATTGGCGCGTAGAACTAGGGGAAATTCGCGGCGTCCTCGGCCCCAAGATTGCGTTGCAAGGAAATGTTGATCCCGCGGTGCTGCTAGGTCCTTTAGAGAGGATTCGAGAAGTCACGCTCGACAATGTCCATTCGCTCGCTGGACGCGGGCACATTCTCAATCTTGGTCACGGCATTCTGCCCGACACTCCGGTCGAAAACGCCCAGCTTTTTGTGGAAACCGGCCAACAAGCGTTGCGCGAGGAAATGCGTGCAGTCCCGGTGAGGCCCTTGCGATGACGCCCGCCTATCCGACCCTTCAGCAAATGCGCGACGAACTTCGCGTGGGCGAAGAGTTTCTCGCAAAATACAATCGTCCCGGTCCGCGCTACACCAGTTACCCGACCGCGCCCGTTTGGAACGACTCGTTCGGCCCAAGCGACCTAGAAAGCGTTTTCGAGCAGGCAGAAAGCGCGAAAACACCCGTGTCGCTGTACATGCACATCCCCTTCTGCGAGAGCCTGTGCCTTTTCTGCGCATGCAACGTGGTGATTCAGAAGAATAAGGGTGTCGCGCCGCCGTATTTGAACGTCCTCCAGCGTGAGACCGAACGCGTTAGCCGGAGCATTTCGAAATACCGAAACGTGGTGCAATTCCATTGGGGCGGCGGGACGCCAACCTATCTCTCTCCGGAACAAATCGAGGATCTCTTTGAATTTACTCGCGAACATTTCCAGTTCGCGCCCGACAGTGAAATCGGCATCGAAGTCGATCCCCGGGTGACCTCGCGCGCACATCTCGAAACGATTCGAAAGTTGGGCTTTAACCGCCTGAGCATGGGCATTCAGGATTTTCACCTCGACGTGCAGAAAGCGGTTCACCGGCTCCAGCCGTTCGAAATGACGCGCGATCTGCTTTCGAGCGCGCGCCGGCTCGGCTTCGACAGCATCAACGTAGATTTGATTTACGGCCTTCCGTACCAAACGCCAGAGAGCTTCGCTCACACCGTGGACCAGATCATCGGTCTCAGCCCGGACCGCATCGCACTGTTCAGCTATGCGCACGTTCCGTGGTTGAAGAAGCAGCAGGGTTCCTTTGTCGGGCATCTCCCCGAAGGCATGGTGAAGTTTGAGATTTTTCGCACCGGCCTGCTTAAATTTGTCGAGGCCGGGTACCTGTACATCGGCATGGATCACTTTGCGAAACCCGGCGATGAGCTTTCGCTCTCCCAGCAAAAGCGGACGCTGCACCGCAATTTTCAGGGCTATACGACCAAGGCAGGCGCTGACCTGTACGGCATGGGCATCACGGCCATCAGCGGCATCCAATCGGCGTACGCGCAAAATCATCGCGACATCCCTTCCTGGCAAAAAGCCGTGGAAGAACGCGGTCTGGCCACGATGCGCGGCTATCGCCTTTCCGAAGAAGACCGCCTTCGCCGTGCGGTGATCAGCCGGCTGCTTTGCCACACGGTTGTGCTTAAGGACGAAATTTCACGCGAGTTTGGCATCAACTTTGACGAGCACTTCGCCGAAGAACTACGCCATCTCGAGCCGTTCCGCGACGACGGGCTTGTGCTCCTTGAAAACGGCGAAATTCGTGCCACCTGGCTCGGCCGCATTTTCATTCGCAACCTGGCAATGGTATTCGATCCATACCTGGAAAAACAGCAGCTGGCTGCCAAACCGCTTTTTTCGAAAACTCTCTGAGCCCGAGGATGCGCATTTCGTCGTGACCCGTCACCTTCAAGCTCTGGTGGTTGGCGGCGGCATTTCTGGGTTGGTTTGCGCCTATGCACTCGAGAAAGCGGGCGTCGAAGTTCTTCTTGTCGAAGCATCGGCCCGGCTCGGTGGGGTTCTTCATTCGTTCAGCCGCAACGGCTTTTTGCTGGAACTGGGGCCGCAGAGTTTCACGGGAACCGCGCAATTGCGAAGCTTGTGCGCGAACCTCGGGATTGCGGATCAGCTTGTTGAAGCTCCCGCCAAGGCTCCACGCTACGTTCTGGTTAGCGGCAGGCTCGAAGCCGTGCCGATGAGTCCGCGAGCGTTGCTCACGAGCCCGCTCATCGACGGCTCCACGAAATGGGCGCTGCTGCGCGACATTTTTGGCAAAAGCGTTCCGCCAGTAGGCGATGAATCCGTCGCCGCCTTTGTCCGCAGAAAATTCTCTGAGCGGCTCCTTGATCGCCTGGTCGGGCCTTTCGTTTCAGGTGTCTACGCCGGCGACCCGGAAAAACTCAGCGTCCGCAGCGCATTTCCCCGGCTTCACGAAGCCGAAAGAGCTCGAGGAAGCATCGTTCGTGGCATGCTGCGCCTTGCCAAATCCAAGAAAGGTCCACGCGAGCGGCCCACGCTAAATGCGTTTCGCGAAGGCAATGCAACGCTGGTGCGCGCACTCGGAAACAGGCTCGCTTCGGCCATTGTCCTGCGGGCGCGCGCTACAAACGTCTATCGACAAAATGATGGGTCATACCACGTCTCTCTCGAAGGCAGCAACAACGATGCGGTATCAGCTAAGTCCGTGATTTTCTCGACACCTACGGATGTGACCGGAAGGCTGCTTGGACAACTTGATCCTTCGTTCGAAGCGCTGTTGACTTCCGTCGAGTATGCTGCGGTTGCCGTCGTTTCGCTCGGTTATCCCAAAAAGCACGTCGGCCACTCGCTGGACGGCTTCGGTTTCCTCGTTCCGCGCTCCGCCGGTTTGCGCGTTCTTGGTACGGTCTGGAATTCCTCGCTTTTCCCCGGGCGCGCACCCGACGGGTATGCGCTTCTCACCACTTTCGTTGGCGGAGCGACTGACGCCGCTGCCACAAGGTTGAACCACGAGGAGCTATCGGGCATCGTCCATCGCGAGATCGCCCCGTTGCTTTCCATCCAGTCCCACCCCATGTTCTCGAACGTCACAATTTGGCCGCGTGCGCTTCCGCAATACAATCTCGGGCACGGCGACCGGCTGGCTTCGGTCGGCAAGATTTTGCCACGCTTTCCTGGCCTTTTCTTGGCGGGCAATTACTTGCGAGGCCCGGCAATTGGCGCATGTGTGGAACAGGCACTGGCCGTCGCCGAAGAAGTCGCAAGGTTAGCTCGGCGCTGACCTCCGCAGACGAGGCTCTAAAACAAGGCCCCGGTCGGGTCAACTGCGGCTAGGGTGGTTAAACCATATTGGGGAGCGCATCACCTGGACTGGCGTGAATGCCCGGCTACTTCTTCCCATAGCGCAGCGCCAAGCGCACTTCGCGTCGCTTGCCGGCTTCGCGGAACCTCTTCTTTTCCTCGTCGGTATTCACAATCAGGGGCGGCACGGGCTTCGGCAGTCGCGTGTGCTCGTCAATCGCCACGAAGGTCACGTACGCGGTGGTGGTGTGCTTCTTCTCGCCGGTAAGCACATTTTCTGAATAAACTTCCACGCCAACCTCGAGCGAGGTGTGAAAGACGCGGTTCACCTGTGATTTCAAAATGACGATTTCCCCGAGACTTACCGGGTTGCGAAAATCGATGTAGTCGACCGAAGCCGTCACGACATAACTTCCCGAATGCCGGTGCGCCGCCATCGCCGCTGCCATATCCACCAGGTGCATCACGTGCCCGCCGAGCAGCTTGCCCAGCGGATTTGTCTGCGCGGGCAAAACGATTTCGGTCATCTCCGAGCGCGAAGCGCCTACTGGCTTACCCTCGCGGGCGTTCTCGGCATTCTTCCTTTTCATGCGCATCCTCTTCTTTTGCCACGTTTGCAGCCTTTCGGCGCCCCCGTATAATACGGGAGCTTCCCAGAAGGGAACAAACATGGACAAAACCACCGGACTGAAGAAATCGCGCCGCCAAATGCTCGAGGAGGTAGTCGCCCAAAAGCCCGACGACGCCTTCTCTCGCTATGGTTTGGCGCTCGAATGCATGACGAGCGGCGACGCGGCGGCGGCGGACCAGCACTTTCGCACGCTTCTCGAACACAACGCCGCTTATGTTCCCGGCTATCTCATGTACGGTCAGTTCTTGGCTCGCGAAGCGCGCACCGAGGAGGCGCGACGCGTACTCTCGACCGGCATCGAGGCGGCAACCCACGCGGGCAACCAGCATGCGCGCTCCGAGATGGAAGCGCTCCTGAATGATCTTTCCTGACTTTTACTTGACTAATCTTCGAGCGTCGGCAGGGTTTTCAGAACCTCCGCGGCACGCGGCCGGCTGCGCACGGGTTCGTCCTTGCGGATGCTTCCGTCGCGGAACACCAGTACGCGCTTTGCAAATTCCGCGATATCGTGTTCGTGGGTCACCATGACAATGGTCAAGCCCTTGTCGTTCAAGTCCTGAAACACTTCCATGATCTCGACGGAAGTGCGGCTGTCCAGGTTGCCCGTCGGCTCGTCGGCCAGCAGAATCGACGGCCGGTTCACCAACGCTCGCGCCACCGCCACTCGTTGTTGTTGTCCGCCCGACATTTGCGAAGGAAAATGTTCGGCGCGGTCGGCCAATCCAACCATCTCGAGCGCTTCCACGGCTCTTCGATGGCGCTCCTCTTTGCTGACCTTGGAATACAGCGTCGGCAGCTCCGTGTTTTCCAAAGCCGTGGTGCGCGCGAGCAGATTGAATCCTTGGAAAACAAATCCTATTTTTTGATTGCGGATGAGCGCTAGCGCCCGTTTATCGTGCTGCGAGACGTCCACGCCTTCCAGCAAATAGCGGCCGGAACTGGGCCGGTCCAGGCAGCCGAGAATGTTCATGAACGTGGATTTCCCGCTGCCGCTCGCACCCATCACCGCCACGAATTCGCCGTGCTGCACTTCCACGCTCACGCCGCGCAGGGCATGCACGCGCGTTTCGCCCAGCTCGTAGTATTTGTGGATCTCTTCCACGCGGATAATCGCGCGCCCGGCGAGTGGACCGCTCGAAAGGGTTGCTTCCGTCTGATTCGTGGCCGGCATCGCGTTTTTGCCTAAGAAATCACTACCGCCGCACTCCCGGAGCCCCCGGCGCCGACGACTTCGCCACGACGGAGCGAATGATGAGTTCGTCCCCTTCTTTCAATTCACCCTTCGTCACCGCCGTCACTTCCGTGTAGGAATGGTCGGTGATGCCAAGGGACACTTTCACCGGCTCCATGCTGTTATCCGCGTGGAGTTTCCAGACGATTGCGGTATTTGCACGTGACGCTCGCGGCCGATTCTGGCCAGCGTCGGCTGTTCGCGGAGCTTCCGCCGCCGCGGCTGCATCACTGGCACTTTTCCGGTCGCCGCCTTCCATTCCGTATCGTCGATAAAGCGCAAGGACCTCTTCGGGTTCCATGGGCGGCTTGTAACGCAGCGCCGTGTTCGGCAGTTTCAACACGTTTTCGACGGTGGCCACAGGGATGGTCACATACGCGGTCATTCCCGGAAACAGCTTCAAGTCGGGATTCGCAAAATCAATGATGGTGTCGTAGGTAACCACGTTCTGCACCGTGGTCGCGTTCATGCGCACCTGGCTGACCACGCCGCGAAACGTTTCTTTCGGGAACGCATCAACCTTGAATGTGACTTCTTTGCCGACCTTAATGTTTCCGACGTCGGATTCGTCGGTCTTCGCATAGACCTGCATTTTCTTCAGGTCTTGCGCGATCGTAAAAATCGTGGGCGCTTGCAGCGATGCCGCAACGGTCTGGCCCACGTCCACGTTGCGCGCCACTACCGTGCCGTCAATCGGCGAGCGAATCACCGTGTAGTTGAGATTGGTCTGGGCCACCGCCAGCGCCGCTTCCTTCTGGCTGACTTGCGCTTCCGCCTGCGTCACGTTGGCCTGCGCGCCCCCCACCGCGGCATTCGCGGAATCGTAGTTGGCTTTCGCCAGGTCCAGTTGCTGCTGGCTCAAGATTCCGTCTTTGGTAAGTCCGACGGTGCGGTCGTAATCGGCCTTCGTTTGAACCAGTCCGGCTTGGGCTTTTTCCAGATTTGCGCGCGCGGCAATGAGATTGGCTCTTGCGTTTTCGAGGTCTGCAGATGCTTGCTGGACGGCTCCTTTAAACAGCGCAGGATCGATCAACGCAACAAGATCCCCTTTGTGCACGCGGGA
>Ga0182033_10000439_pt1 | contig 19676 bp, 13 predicted proteins | sample tim00Cox0000000H_FD_125968 | JGI IMG/M metagenome (GOLD analysis project Ga0182033, IMG submission 125968) | Lab enrichment of tropical soil microbial communities from Luquillo Experimental Forest, Puerto Rico - timezero.00C.oxic.00.000.00H | ecosystem: Environmental > Terrestrial > Soil >...
CGAGATTCCTGGCGCGGATCGCTCCCGATATGTCAGCTTGGCTAAGACTGTCGAAGGCGCGGAACGGAGCTATATATTCCTTAGGGGAGGTGCACCGAGCGTGCCCGGAGGCATACTCCCCCCGGGCGTCCTTTTTGCAAACTCCGCCGATGCGATTCCCGGGCTCGAGCAGGCCCTCGAAGCGGATCCCGACAATGCTGCCATCCTTGTGCGCTTAAGCAGCCTTTATTGCGATGTCGGACGGGCGCCAGATGCGGTCGCGCTCCTGAAGAAGGCGATAGATGCGCACCCTGATGTTCCCGCGCACCTGCATGTTGCTTTGGGTAAGGCCTATTTGCGGGTCCTCGACGTGGAGAAGGCAATGCCAGAGTTCCAGCAGGGCCTTGCCGATGACGCCGAGCCCAACGACCTGAATGAGGTCGCGTACGCGCTCGCCGAGGCTAACGTTCACCTTTCCGAAGCCCAGGATTGGTCGACTCGCGCAGTCTCTGCCATTGCCGAAAAAACCATGGACATTACGCCGGAAGATACCGAACCTTCCGATTTCTCGCTCATGCTGCAACTGGCGGCAAGCTGGGACACTCTTGGGTGGATCAAATTCCGAGCTGGCGACCTTCCCGGTGCGGAAAACTATCTGCAGGCCGCGTGGCAGCTTCTGCAGAGCGCCGTCATCGGAGAGCACCTCGTCGAGGCACATGAAAAGACCGGCAAAAAAGAAAAAGCCATGGCCATTTGCAACATGGCACTCTCTTCCTACTTCCCCGCGGATACCGCAACTCGACAGAAGCTGGCGGATGCGATGAACCGGCTTCGTCCTTCGGCGAGCGGTCCGGCACGGTCCTCCACGGTATTTCGAGACGGCGCTACGGCTCTCAGCGACATGCGCGCTCTCCCGGTGCCGTTCCGAACCAAGCTGCATGCCAACTCGGTCAGCGGAGATTTTCTAATTTCTATTACCAACGGCCTCAAGGTCGATGCGGTGGTTTTCCTATCGGGCGCGGAAGAGCTCCGCAAAGCTGTCCCCGTTCTTGCCAGCCTCAAATACCCGCAATCCTTTCCGGATGCTGCTCCTGCCCGCATCATTCGCAAGGCGGTCTTTAGCTGCTCCATCTATTCCAAGAACTGTACGCTGGTCTTGATGCTCCCCACAGACGCCGCTGTTCCCATCCCTTTCCAAGTCAAGCCTGCACCGACGAATTAAGCCGGAAACACGGCCACGATTTGAAGCCTTTTCTCTTAGGGGCAGTCCTCGCGCCCGTCTTTTCAGGTAAGCTGCCGATCGGACATCGCCGTCTCACCGTGGAGATAGACCCTTTATGCTGATCGTGTTCGGAGGTTTGCCAGGGACCGGGAAGACCACGATTGCGCGCGAATTGGCCCGCCAACTCGGCGCGGTACATCTGCGCATCGACTCGATCGAACAAGCGCTCAGAGATGATCGCACGGCGAGGCATTCTCTAGACGATGCGGGGTATCGCGTGGCCTACATGGTCGCCGCCGATAATTTATCTATCGGCCGCATCGTAATCGCCGATTCGGTCAATCCGCTGCCGGTGACTCGCGATGCTTGGGTGGCAGTCGCAAAACGCACGAGAACGCGAGTCGTGGAAGTAGAGATCATCTGCTCCGATCCAGATGAGCACCGAAGGCGCACGGAAAGCAGAGTTTCGGACATTCCTGGATTAACATTGCCCACCTGGCAGGAGACGATTACTCGCGAATATCACCCCTGGGTTAGCAGCCATCTGGTGGTCGATACAGCCCGCCAGAGCGTCGAACAGAGTGTCCAGAAGCTTCGAGAGGCGATTGCGGTGCAAAGAGAGTAGAATACGGCCATGGGAAAAGCGGGCGAAAATCTGAGAGTGACTTGCCCTTGCTGCCAGGCCAAGCTGCTGATTGATCCGGTTTTGGGTGCGGTGCTCTCTCACGAAGCGCACGTGAAACCGGGGCCGGACGTCGACCTGACCAAAGCTTCAAGCATTCTCGAGGAGCAGAAGCGGCAGCGTGAGGACAAGTTCGCGGATTCCTTCTTCCAGGAAACCCACAAGGAAGACATTCTGGCCAAGAAATTTGAAGAAGCCATGAAAAAGGCCAAGGACGCGCCCGCCGGCAAACCCATCCGCGATTTCGACTTGGACTAGCAAGTCCGGGCGGTCTTCGTTTTCCTTGTTTCATGGAATTCAGAAAACGGATTGATCTTGCTTCTGTCTAACCTGCTTTTATTCTCGGCATCTAAGGATTTGCTTGAGTCTCATGCGCCAACTTCTCTCGCGCCTGAACAACAGATGTCCACGTTGCCCCTTTCGGGGCGAATCGGCGCGTGGAGGCTGATGGCGTAGAACAAAGCTTTTAGGTTCTTCTGGAAGCGGCCACCGTCGGATTGGCATTGGGCGGTGGCCGTTTTTGTTTTTGGTACCCTTAGGAAGGAGTTCGCCTTCGAGTCAAAACTCACCGCAGTTGCCTCGGCTTATTTTGCCGTCACGCTGCTTGTGGCCAGCGTACGAACTGCGAACCGCCAGCAGGAAGAGCCGTCATCGGCACCTCGACCGTTGCGCGAAAACAGAAACTAGCAGGGATTCCACCACGGCCCCGGGAGAGGCCGGCGCGGGACACAAAGAAGCGCGGCCTATGGCATGCCTGGCCAAAGGCGAAAGCCAATCCGGCTGGCTTGCTTGCGCTTCCGCCGGCCACCGGGATTCGGTTTTGGATGAGTGTGCGTGGGCGGGAGATTTCGTTTCTCTGCGGCGGCAGGGATGCAGATCGCGGCGACTCGGCCGAAGTCACGCTCTCGCGATCTCTCGGCGTTATCCTTTTCTTTCCGACACGCGCTAAACTGCTTCCACATGACTCGCCGAAAAATGTTCCGGCTGAAACTCCCTTCGCGAATGCTGGTGCTTGGTGAGAAGACGCTCCTCATGGGCGTACTCAATGTCACGCCCGACAGCTTCTCCGACGGAGGCCGGTTCCTTGACGCGCGGCGCGCCATCGAGCATGCACTGACAATCGAATCTGCGGGCGCGGATGTGCTTGACATTGGCGGCGAATCCACGCGCCCCGGCTCTTCCGTCACGCCTGCCCGGGAAGAACTCGCGCGCGTCCTGCCAGTTTTGCAGGGCCTTCGTGGCCGGCTGAAAATCCCCATTTCCATCGACACGCAAAAGGTGGAAGTTGCCGACGCGGCTGTCGACGCCGGCGCCCAAATGATCAACGACATATCCGGATTGCGATCCGACCCGCGCCTCGCAGAACTTGCCGCGCGCCGCCTTGTTCCGCTGATCCTGATGCACATGCGCGGCGAGCCGCGCACCATGCAAAAGGCCGGATTTGCCCACGACGTCTTGCGCGACGTGACCAAGGGTTTGCGCAAATCCCTTTCGGTCGCGCTTAAAGCTGGCGTCGCCAAATCACAAATCATCCTCGACCCCGGCATCGGCTTCGGCAAAAGCTTCGCGCAGAATTACGAGCTGCTTGAGAAGCTGCCGATGATGGCCAAGCTCGGCTACCCTCTGCTCGTCGGCACTTCCCGAAAAGGCTTTCTCGGCGCAACGCTGGCTCGCGAGGGCAAGCCTGCCCCACCGGAAGACCGCATCTGGGGAACCGCCGCGACGGTGACCGCTGCAATCCTGAACGGCGCGCATATGGTGCGGGTCCACGACGTAGCCGAAATGGTCCAAGTCGCACATGTCGCCGATTGCGTAATCAATCCTGCGCGTCGGCAATCCGGTAAAACCCTCTCGGCTCGAGTTTTTCGCAAGCGTCGATTCTGACGGTGGCTAAAGTCCTTTGTTTTCATAGACGTTCGGCCATCGCTTTGGGACCACGCCCTTTGCGCTGACAGGAGCGAATGGGCCGTCAACAACTCCAAAAAAACCGGGAAAGGACGCCATGGTGTCCTGAATTGGTCCGCCATTTTGCAGGCAGTGCGAGAGACGGAGGAGCCAGAGTCTCGATTTGAGCGAATCCGCCGTGGCATTATAATCCGCATCCGCCTACAGTAGGCGCGAGAATACCCATCTCACGGCGGAGCGAGATTGATGAATCAGCAGCTGGTGTCCAGTCGCGGTGGCTCACTTCTTTCTTGGACCATCTTGTGTCTTGTTTGTTTCCACGTATCAGAGTCGGCTGCGAGCGCACAACTGCCTCCGCTCCAGAACCCTCTCGCGCCGGGACAGAATCCCGCCGCCGCGGGCTGTTCCACCACGGACGCGTCGAGTTGCGCGCAAGTTGCGGCGAAGCTGCTGCCTATCGTCATGGGACCCTCGCCGATCGAAGAGAATCTGCTCCGCCTCACCGACGAAATCGGCGGCCGTTTGACTGGCTCACCGCAGATGGCCAAAGCGGTCGAATGGGCGGTTGGGGCGTTCCGAGCGGCGGGTGTTGACGTTCACTCCGAGAAGTACACCCTGCCAGTCACTTGGAGCGAAGGCGAAACGCGGCTCGAACTGCTCGGCCCGATGAGATTCTCCTTTCGGCTCAAGTCGACGGGCTGGTCTCCGGCGACGCCGCCGGGCGGAATCGATTCGAGCGTCGTTGACGTGGGCTATGGCACGGAAGATGACTTCGCGAGAGCGGCCGCGCTCAAAGGTGCTATCCTGCTTGTGCACACCGACATCGGCTCAACCTGGGCCGATCTTTTCAACGAGTATCTGCGTCCGCCCGCCATCATCGACCACGCCGTCAAAGGAGGCGCACGAGGCATTCTTTGGATGGGCGCGCGGGAGCGGTTGCTTCTCTACCGCCACACGAATTCATTGGCGGGAGAAATCGACAAGATCCCACAAGCCGTGGTCGCGCGAGAGGACGCCATGCGACTGGTGCGCACCGTTCAAGCGTACCCCGGCAAGGTGCGCGTGCACTTCGAGATGCCCAACAAAATCGGCGGCCCCCTCGAGCAGGAAAACGTTGTCGGCGAGATTCGCGGCTATGAAAAGCCCGACGAAGCGGTCATCCTTGGAGCGCATCTCGATTCCTGGGAGCTCGGTACCGGTGCGCTTGACAACGGCTGCAATGCCGCGCTGGTCGTTGAAGCCGCGCGCGCCATCAAAGCGACCGGGCTGCTCCCGCGCCGGACCATTCGGTTCGTCCTCTTCAGCGGCGAAGAGCAAGGCACCATCGGGTCTTACGAATACGTGAAAGCGCATCGAGCCGAGCTCGACAAAATCCGAGCGGTCATCGTGTTTGATGCCGGCATCGGGCGCGTAACCGGGTATTCGCTCGGCGGGAGGCGAGACACCGAAGCTGGCGTGCGCGAAATTCTCAAGCCGCTCGAACCCTGGGGCGCGAATCATCACACTTATGAACCCTCTTTCCGCACGGATAACTTCGATTTTCTTCTTGAGGGCGTGCCCACGCTGGTGGCCAATCAGGAAGAGGCCAACTACCTGCCGAACTTCCAGGCGGCTTCCGACACGTTCGACAAAGTGGACGTCCGCGAACTGAAGCTGCATACCGTGCTCGCCGCGCTCACTGCCTGGGGGATCGCCGACCGCACCGAGCCGCTTGGCAAGCGCCTGACCCGCGCGGAAATAGAAGCGCTGATGAAAGAAACGGGGCTCGACCGGCAGATGAAGGCACTGGGCTACTGGGATTCGTGGCAATCCGGCGAGCGTGGTCGGAAACCCTAGGATCAACAAACCGACGTCTTACGGTGCGCACGAGCCAAGCGCGCAAGGGGAGTGATTCTCGACCTTTTTCCCTCCGCAGGGAAACCTGACCTCCCCGTTTCTCACGATCCATGGAAGTCATCGAAGTTCGCGGATAATTTCGCGCGCCGCGTTGGCGCCGCTGGCTCCCGTCAGCCCGTTTCCGGGGTGCGTGCCGGAACTGCACAGGAAGAGTCCCCGAACCGGCGTTTTGTAGCGCGCCCAATCGAGAACCGGCCGCATGGTAAAAAGCTGGTCCAGAGCAAGGTCGCCGTGAAAAATGTGCCCGCCCGTGAATCCGTAACACGTTTCCAGATCCTCGGGCGTGATGACTTGCATTCCTTCTACAAGACTAGAAAGATCCGGCGCATAGGCGCCCAGCGTGTGGATTACGGCAAGGCCGAGATCGCGCCGGCGCGAAACCCAATTCCCTTCCCGCAACTTAAACGGAGCGAACTGCACGTAAGCGGAGAGCACGTGCTTGCCATCAGGCGCGAGTGAAGGATCAAGAATCGTCGGAATGGTGACGTCGAGATACGGCGCCCGCGATAATTCACCGTACTTGGAATCGTCGAAGGCGCGCTCGAGGTAGTCGATGTCCGGGCCGATGTGAAGGCGGCCGGAAAGGGCGCGCAGCGCACTCTCGTTGGTGTCGAGCACGGAGAAACCGGGCAAGCCACCAAGCGCGAGATTCACCTTGGCCACATTGCCCTTTACTCGGAAATTCTTCATGCGATTCGCGAATACAGGATCAAGTTGCGAAGCATCGATGAGATGAAAGAAGGTGCGCTTGGGATCGACGCCGGAAACAACCGCCTCCACCGCAATTTCCTCGCCGTCTTTGAGGACAACGCCCGCAACCGCTCCGTCCTTGATGCGAATCTGCGCGACCTCCGCTTCCGTGCGAATTTCCGCACCGGCTTCCTTGGCGGATTCCGCCAGAACGCGCGAGAGCGAACCAAGTCCACCCCGCGGAAACGCCGCCGAACCGACCGGATGGGGATCGGCGGCGGCACGAAGAAGCAAGACCGCAGTCGATCCGGCGGACCACGGACCCAAGGCATTGCCGAAAATGCCGCGCGCCGCGATCACCGCACGCAATAACTCCGTCTCAAAGAACTCAGCGACAAAATCGGCTACTGCCATCGGGGCCCAGCGGAAGAGATTGAAGATGCCTGTTTTTCCAAGCCGGCGAACCCCCCGGCCGGTCTGGAAGAGATTCCAAAAGTCTTCCGGACTGGGTTTATCAATCGCGGGCGGCGTCATGGAAGTGAGCTGCGTGAGAACTTCACCAATGGATTCGAGCGATTCGGCGAATTCGGCGTACTTCCTAGCGTCCTTTTCCGAAAAATGGGCAATGTCTGCCGCGGTTTTAGCGGAATCGTTATAGAAGAACAGCGCTTTGCCGTCCGGCGTAGGAGCGAACACCCGGGGATCGGGAGAAAGAATCTCGCAGCTAAACCTGTCGAGCTGCATGTCGCGCCCGATATCGGCGCGCAGAGGCCCCACGGTGTGCGCCAGAGCGGACGCGTGAAAGCCGGGATAAAACTCCTCAGTGATGGCGCCGCCACCAACGGTTTCGCGGCGCTCGAGAACAAGCGGCTTGAATCCGCCCTTGGCCAAGTAAAAGGCAGCAATCAACGCATTGTGACCGCCGCCAATCAGAACCACGCGCTGTCGGAGCGGCATGTCAGTTCGCCGCCTTAGAACGAAATGCGCCCGGCTTCGAGTTTTTCAGAATGACCTGGCTGGCTAAGCGGCCGTTTGCACCCATGATGCCTCCGCCGGGATGCGTAGCCGAGCCACACATGTAGAGGTTGTCGATCGGCGTGCGGTAATACGCCCAACCTGCAACCGGCCGCAGGAAGAAAAGCTGTTCGAGAGAAAGCTCGCCTTGAAAAATATTTCCTTGTGTCAGGCCAAATTCGCGTTCGAGGTCGAGCGGGGTAAGCACCTGCTTGCCGACAATGATGTTTTTGATGTTCGGCGCGTACTCAGCAATGGTCTCGATGACGTTGTTGCCAAAAGCTTCGCGCTGCTCGTCCCAGCTGCCCTCGGCAAGTTTGTATGGCGCGTATTGCACGAAACAGGAAAGAACGTGTTTGCCCGGGGGCGCCACGCTCGGATCGGTCAAGCTCGGAATCACCATGTCGATGTACGGGCGGCGCGAGTAGTGGCCGTACTTGGCGTCATCGTAAGCGCGCTCCATGTAGTCCATGCCGGGAGAGATGGAAATCGCGCCGCGAAGATGCGCGCCCGGACCAGGCAGGCATTTGAAATTGGGAAGCTCGTCCAGCGCTAAATTGACCTTGCCGGAAGAGCCGCGGAATTTGTAATGGCGGACGCTTTCTAGAAAATCAGCCGGGAGCTCGCTGGGTTCGAGAAATTTTTCGAATGTTAGGTGCGGATCGACACTGGAAGAAACGACTTCCGCGGAGATTTCTTCACCGGATAGCAACGCGACCCCGCAGACCTGCCCGTTTTTGGTCAGGATTTTGCTAACCGGCGCTTTGGTGCGGATTTCTACACCAAGTTCGCGTGCTGCAGACGCGATCGCGTTGGAAATGGCTCCGGTGCCGCCTCGGCTGAAACCCCAGGAGCGGAACGCTCCGTCAATTTCGCCCATATAGTGATGCAGCAGCACATAGGCAGTGCCCGGAGAGCGAATGCCCAGGAACGTCCCGATGATTCCCGAGGCGGACATGGTGGCTTTCAGAGCATCGGTCTCGAACCATTGGTCGAGAAAATCGGCCGAGCTCATGGTCATGAGTTGCACCAGCGTGTAGCGCTCGTCGGAAGAAAGTTCGCGAAAGCGCTGCAACAAAAAATGAAACTGCTTGAGGTCGCGCGGATGCAGCGTTGTCGGATCGGGCGGAATCATGGACAGGATGGGCTTCACGAACCGGCACATCGGAACCATCATCTTGGAGAATTCCTCGTACGCTTCTGCGTCCACGCGGGAGTGGCGGCGAATCTCGCGAACGGTTTTGGCATGGTCGTTCACGCGCCACAGGTGATCACCGCTGGGCATCGGCGTGAACGTGCCGTCGAGTGGCAGAATTTCCAACCCGTGCCGAGGCAAGTCGAGCTCCCGGATGATCTCTGGCCGCAGCAGCGAGACCACGTAAGAACATTCCGAAAACAGGAACCCGGGAAAGATCTCTTCCGTCACTGCCGCTCCGCCAAGCACGTGCCGGCGCTCGAGAACGACGACTTTCTTCCCCGCCTTTGCGAGATACGCGGCATTGACCAGCCCATTGTGGCCGCCGCCGATGACAATCACGTCGTAGTGCTGCCCCATCGAGTCAGGCTCCGCTAAGACCCAGTAGAGAAAATGCGGGATGCCAAGACAAGGCATTTTACAGAGCCTAGGAAGGAGGCACAAGAAGTCGTATCGCGCCGTCTAGAATGGGACGGTCACGAAGGACATCACCTTCCGGGAGCGGTTCGGCATGATGCTGATTTTCCAATCCACCAATGTTCTGAACCACGTCATCATGGGTGCGCCCAGCTTTGCGTTGGGAAGTCCGCGCACGTTCCGAGTGATCACTGCATCGGCGGCGGCCTACTATCCGCGGCAAATGGAGTTCGGTCTCCGTTTCCACTTTTAACTTTCGCGAGCCTTGCATGGCTCGCCCCTAAAAGGCGAAGGCCAGTTCAGCCTTCCCCTTTCCCTTCGTAGGTGTTGGCGGAAACGTGTGAGCTGTGGGTCATTGGCCTGCCGGAAGAGACCCGGCCGACTGCGAGAGGCTTCGGGGAAGAGAAATGTTTCCAAATGGACAACAAAATCTGTTATTGAGATGAGTACAAGGGGCGCGGGGAGGCTTGTGTCGGAGGCAGGAGGAAACTAATGTAGATTGTGTTCCTCCAGGAAAAGTCGAGAGAACGAAAATGGGACCGTTTGAACTGGAAGAAACGCCGGAATGAGTCCTGAAACACAAGCCGGAGCGCGCGCGTTTGTCCGCAGTCTGAACATTCTCCTTAAGTTTGCGCGGCTGTATGAGTTTGGCCACGCCAAGACCACGGCGCAGTTTGACACGACTTGGAAGGAACTGCGGCAGGCGCTGGGGGACAGCGGCGGGAGCGGCGTGCTGCTGGGCGCGTCCGGACACCAGATCCTGCTCGACGGCGTCCCCATGGGGTCGTCCGCAGGAGAGAAGAGCTTCGCGCATCTGCTGACCTCCTCTGGGATCGCCAGCATTCACTTTTCAACTGCCGTGGCGCAAGCGCAATTTGCCCGCTTCGTTCGCGCCTTCCCGAGCGGAAATGCGAAGCCGTCTGCGCTGGCTGAACAATTAAAGACCGCGCTCGGCGGAGACACCAGTATCAAAGTGAATGAAATCCGCTACGTGGCCGAAGATTCCTCGGTCGCCGGAATCAAGGTGGCGGCGCAGTTGACCGCAAAGGCGCTCGGCGCACAGGGCGATAAGTTCCGCGAATTCTTTGAAGATCCCAACAAAATGCTGCAGATGATTCTCGCCGCGGAAAGCTCCCGGGGAGGCGGCGGAGGAGGGGGCATCGGTGGGCCCGGGCATGGCCCTGGAGGAACAGGACCCGGGTTTGGTCTCGGCGGCGGTGGCATGGGTGGAGGCGGCACGGGAAGTGGGGCCGGTGGGACAAGCGCGGGTGGGGGTCTGTGGGAGTCCGTCGGTGGTGGTGGCGTTGGACCTGGCACGGGACCTGGAGGCGGAGGTCCGGCGGGTCCGGGTGGAGGAGCCGGAGCAGGAAGCGGCCCAGGAGGCAGCGGGGGGACAGCGAGTGGCGGCGGCAGTGGTCCCGGTGCGGGACCTAGTGGGACCGGTACGGGCCAAGGAGGGGTTGGAGGCATTGGGGGTACGGCAACGGGCGTTCCTGGAAAATGGCTAACCGCCTCCGCCTTGCTGCGTGGCGAAAAGCCTGGTGGCGGGCACGGCTTGCCGGGAACGGGCGAAGGAGGGTTCCGAGTTGAAGAGGAAGACGTCCGCGCGATGCTGGGATTGTTCGCTCAATTAGGGAAGGCGCGGAAGGATCAGGACTCGCGGATGGATGCGCCGACCTTCCAATCGAGATTGAGCGCGATGCCAGTGCGCGCGCAGTACACACTGCAGCAAGCGCTGGCGGGGCTGGCGGCGCAGGCTCCGGATGCCAAACCGGACAAGCCCATGCTGCTGAAGCTGGCAGAACACGTGGCCATCCGCTTTGCCTTAGACAGCTACGAGCGGGGCGAGCTGCGCGTGAATGCGGTCAAGCAACTGCTGGACCGCATGAACACGGAAATTGAGGCGCTGCGCAAGATTCTTTCGACGCAGGAGCAAATGATGGCCCAGGCCGGGCTTTCCGTCCAGTCGTACACGGAATTGCTGGACCAGGAATTCTGGGAGCAGGTGCCGGAAGAAAACAAGAAGGAAGTACTGACTTCGGACGAGGCATGGTGCGTGCCGCCACGGAACGTGCGTGGGTTCCTGGAAGAGATGCTGCGTCGCGGCGAATTGAAAACGGCGAACGAGATTCTGATGAAATACGCGTCGTGCATTGGGCTGGAAGCGCCGGAAGCGCGGCGCACGACGGCCATCGGGCTTTCCGATTTGGGCGAGCTGTATGGCAGCGGAGACGGTAGCGCGTTGATGGAGGCCATCCGACGCGTGGGCAATCAGCTGGCTGTCGAGCGCGAGCCGGAATTGCAGACCCTGGTCGGTGCCGCGTTTGTGCGCCTGAGCCAGGAAGCTGCGTCAAAGCGCTGCTACCCGGCGATGCAGCAAGCGCTGGCTTCGCTGGAAAACGTCGAGGCACAGCGGCCGGGATCGACGCAGAGCCTGCGGCCTCGCATTGGGGCCGAAGACCGGCTGCCGGAATTCGTCGAAGAGGCCATGCGCAGCGGGCAGATCGCGGACGGCATGATGGACATTCTCGGACTCATGCCCAAGGCAACGATTCACTACGTGACCAGCCGTTTCGGGCGTTGCGGATTCCGGGAAGACTGCGAACTGCTTTGCGCTATTATTCGCAACTTGGGTGAGGATGCCACGCAGCGGCTGGTCGAGACGCTGCAGACGGCTCCGGCAGGCGAAGCGGCAGAAACGATTGGTTTGCTAGGCCAACTTTCCCCGGAATCTGTGGAGAAAATATTGCCCGTGCGGCTGTCGCAGTGGCCGCGCTCTTCCCACGATCGCGTTATCCGGCAGATTTCGGCGGCGCCGCCGGGGGAGCGCGCACAACTGCTCGTTGCGATTTACGATTCGCTGGACGCTTTGATCCGCACGCTGGCTATCGATGAGATGGGTATGAGCGGGCAAGCCGAGTGCATTCCAAAGTTGATCGGGATGCTGCAGGACGACGACACCACCGGTTTCGAGCGGGTAAAGGCGATCGAGGCTCTTGGACGGCTGCGAGCCACGGCGGCGAGCCCGCTGCTGCAGCACATTCTGCAAACCAAGCAGGTATGGCGCTGGGTATATCCCAACGAGATGAGAATTGCTGCCGCTCAAGCGCTGCTTCACGTGGATAAAATGGTTGGGATGCACGCCGTGGCCTCGAGCGGCATCGACCGCAAGGAGATGACGCTTGAGCCGATCGACCCCGAGCCGAATGTTTCGGTGATCCGGCAGAGGCGCTATGCTCGGCTAAAACTTTCGCGCAACCTCCTGGCCGTGACCACCAATTTGCGGGAGAATTTCCGATTGAGCATCCCGGAAATGAATCTAGGCGGCGGAATCGGAGCCGGGGAACGTCATCTAGCGCCAGGTTCGCTCCTGAGCTTGCGATTTTCGTACGGGGTGCGCCACATTAAAGCACAAGCGATAGTGCGCGGCGCACGGCCACAGGCGATGGCCTTTGAATTCGTGGATATGGACTTGGAAGAACGCTACCGCCTCCGCAAATTGTTGCTGGAGCTGGGTGGTTTGCCGATGATCGCCGAGGTCACCAATCGCAGCCGGCGGCGCGGGCGCGTAGCGGTCGCGAAGACTTGACGAAGACCTAGCCCCTGTGTGCTCAACGGTTTCCGGCAGGCTCCCCTGCCCCTCCCTAATACGGTTCGTTCGGTGAATCGTGGATATGAGTCTCGAAGAGCGCAGCAAATGGCCGAAGTCGCTGCCGCAAAGTGGGCCAAATGGCACGATCCTGGTCTCGCGTAACCAAGCTTCTCTCGCAATTCCTCACCCGACGGTGTTTCTTGGCGCTGGCGCGTCCAACCAGTTAGAATAAGTTGTTTACACTTGCGGTGTTGCGGCGGCCTGTCGGATCCGGGGCGCGAAGACCGAAGAGAATTGCGAAACCATTCATGGACGTAGCCAGGTTTATCGACGAAATCATCGCTTGGTTCATCGGCACCAAGCACCAGCGCGACATCAAGAAGCTCCAGCCGGTCATAGCGGCCATCAACTCGAGCGAGCCCGAAATGCCGTCGCTCCGGAGCGAAGACCTGAAAACGCGTTATGCGGAGTTGCGCAAGCAGGTTCAGGAGCGATTGAAAGACGCCGATCCCGAGGACAAGTCCTACAAGGAAACCTTGCAAGCTGCGATCGAACCGGCCATCGTGCCGACGTTTGCCCTGGCGCGCGAAGCCGGCCGCCGCTTCCTGAACATGCGGCACTTTGACGTGCAGCTCATCGGCGGCATCGTGCTGCACCAAGGCAAGATTGCGGAAATGAAGACGGGCGAGGGCAAAACCCTCGTCGCCACGCTGCCCGCGGTGTTGAATGCGCTTGCTGGTCGCGGCGTGCATATCGTCACCGTCAACGACTATCTGGCGCGGCGCGACGCGGAATGGATGAGCCCGCTTTACAAGGCTCTGGGGCTGACGGTCGGGGTGATCGTTCACGATTTGGACGACGACGAGCGCCGCGCCGCCTACGGCGCCGACATCACCTACGGCACCAACAACGAGTTCGGGTTCGACTATCTGCGCGACAACATGAAATACGACCTCGCCCAATGCGTGCAGCGCGGGCACCACTTCGCCATCGTCGACGAAGTGGACTCCATCTTGATCGATGAGGCGCGCACGCCGCTGATTATTTCCGGTCCGTCGGAAGAGTCCACGGACAAGTACGTCAAAATCGACAAGATCATTCCCAAGTTGATCCAGGAAATTGACTACACCATCGATGAAAAACACCGTACTGCGACGCTGACCGAAGAAGGCGTAAGCAAGTGCGAACGCTTGCTGGGGCTTGGCAACTTGTATGACCCGCAGCACATGGAAACGATTCACCACGTCTACCAGGCGCTACGTGCACACACGCTGTATAAGAAAGATGTCGATTACGTGGTGAAGGACGGTGAAGTGATCATCGTCGACGAATTCACCGGGCGACAGATGCCCGGGCGCCGCTGGTCCGACGGCTTGCACCAGGCCGTAGAAGCCAAAGAAGGAGTGAAGATTGAGCGTGAGAACCAGACGCTCGCCACCATCACCTTCCAGAATTACTTCCGCATGTACAAGAAACTCTCCGGCATGACCGGAACGGCGGAGACCGAGGCCGCGGAATTCGGCAAGATTTACAGTCTGGATGTGACGGTAGTGCCGACAAACCGCACGCTGATTCGCATCGAAGCTCCGGACGTCATCTACCGCACGGAGAAAGAAAAACTCGAAGCGGTTGTCAAAGGCATTCTGCAAGAAGACAATTCGCTCGCGAACGGAATCCGCCATTATCACGAGCGGGGACAACCCGTGCTGGTGGGCACGATTTCCATCGAGAAATCCGAGAAAGTTTCGGAATCGCTGAAGAAAGCAGGCATCCCGCACCAGGTATTGAACGCCAAGCAGCACGAGCGCGAGTCGCGTGTCGTGGCACAGGCCGGGCGCAAAGGCGCGGTCACGGTGGCGACAAACATGGCCGGCCGCGGCACGGATATTCTGCTCGGCGGTAATCCGGAATTCTTGACGCGCGAGCATTGCCTGAAAAACAAGCTGGCGATTCCCTACGCCGCGGCGCCCGCGGTCATCGGGGCGGACCCTGCCGACGGCAACGGCGCGCAACCTGCCGTGCAGATGGTGCTGTTCCAGCACGAAGGCAAGATTTTTCAAGTGCCTTCCGACCAATGGAAACCGGTCTACGAGCAGTTTTCCGAACAGTGCAAGGCCGAGCACGATGAGGTGGTGGCGCTCGGCGGATTGCACATTCTGGGCACGGAACGCCACGAAGCGCGGCGCATTGATAATCAGTTGCGCGGGCGCGCCGGCCGCCAGGGCGACCCGGGCTCGTCGCGCTTCTTTATTTCGCTGGAAGACGATTTGGCCCGCATTTTCGGCGGCGAACGCGTCAAGCAACTGATGTACCGTCTGGGCATGACCGAGGGCGTGCCCATCGAATCCAGGATGGTTTCGAAACGCATCGAGGAAGCGCAGAAAAGCGTCGAAGGGCAGAACTTCGAGGCACGCAAACATTTGCTCGAGTACGACGATGTGATGAATAAGCAGCGCGAGACGATTTACGCCATTCGCCGCTCCGCCCTCGAAGGAAAAGATCAGCGTGATTACGTGCTGGAAATCGCGGAGGACGTCGCGCGCGAGCTGGTGGAAACCTACTGCCCGCGCGAGCAGCACCCCGCTCAGTGGAACATCGCGCAATTCCTGGCCGAAGCCAACGCGCAGTTCGGCCTCGATATGAAAACCGTAGGCGTCGATCCCGGCTCGTTAGGTCATGACGAACTCGTCGAGGCTGCCGTGACAGCCGTCACCAAGCGCTACGAGGAAAAAGAAAAACAGTTCGGCCCGGAACTGATGCGCTGGCTCGAGCGGCGCATCATCCTCGATGTGGTCGATTCGCAGTGGAAGGATCACCTGCTGTCGCTTGACCATTTGAAAGAGGGCATCGGCCTGCGCGGTTACGGGCAGAAGGATCCTCTCGTCGAGTTCAAGAAGGAAGGTTTTGTCCTGTTCGAAGACATGATGACGCGCATCGACAACGAGACGATCCGCTACCTGTACCACATCCAATTGCAGCAGGGCGAACCGCCGCAAGCACGCGAGCCGCGACGCGAACCACCTCGCCACCCTTCGAGCGCCGCAGCCGCAGCCGTTGCCAGCGCAGCGGCCCGTGCCAGCGAGGAACCGGCTAACTTGCCGGGATTCGCGCGCGAAATGGAACGCAGGCAACAGCGCCAGCAGCAGAATTTGCAGTACCAAACGGGTCCGGCGCAGGCGGAAGCTCCAAAGCCCGTTCGCGCGGGCGCAAAAGTGGGGCGCAACGATCCTTGCCCGTGCGGGTCGGGCAAAAAGTACAAGAAATGCCACGGCGCCTGAGCGCATGATTTGTCCGGAGGACCCGCGCCCTGAATCTCGGTTGGATTTCTTCTAGGAGAAGGCGAAACCCATGCCACCAGGCCCAGCACCGCCGCAGATGCCCGAACGCCAGCCGATTCCTGGCGTGAAAAACCTCGTCGCCGTTGCCAGCGGCAAAGGCGGCGTTGGCAAGACCACCGTCGCGGTGAACCTGGCGCTTGCGCTGGCAAAGCTCGGACATAAAGTCGGCCTGTTGGACGCGGACGTTTACGGCCCAAACGTGCCGATCATGCTTGGTACGACGAAAGAGCCGCAGGCCACCGCCGACCGGCACATCATCCCAGTGGAATCGCAGGGCTTGAAAATGATTTCGATGGGGCTGCTAAATCCAGGCGACAAGCCGATGATCTGGCGGGGGCCCATGCTGCATAGCGTGATCACGCAGTTTCTGCGCAGCGTGGAATGGGGCGAGTTGGATTACCTAATCATCGATCTGCCTCCGGGTACCGGCGATGTTCAGTTGTCGCTGATTCAAACGGTCGCGGTGACGGGAGCGGTCGTGGTTACCACGCCGTCGATCGTAGCGCTGGCCGACGTGCGCAAAGCGATTGAAATGTTTCGGCAGGTGAATGTGGAAGTTTTGGGCGTAGTCGAAAACATGAGCACCTTCGCGTGTCCGCATTGCGGCAAACCGGTGGACATTTTTGGCCATGGCGAGGGCGCAAAGACCGCGATTGCCTATGGCGTGCCGGTGCTCGGCGAAATCGAAATCGATCCGCGCATCCGCGTTGGCGGGGATACCGGCAAGCCGGTTGCCGCGCTCGGAGAGGCAGGCGCCGGTGCAAAAAGCCTTTATGGCGTCGCGCGAGCCGTTGCGAAACGCCTGGAAGAAGTTGCCGCGACCGCCGGCGGCCCCGCGTTCCAAATCGACTGACACCGGCTGGAGAACGATAGGAAACCGCGCCAGGAGAATTTATGAGCGATATTTCCGCACAGTTTGTGGGAGTAGAGCTTTATTTTGAAGACTTGGAGCGCGCCAAGAAGTTTTACCTCGACACACTCGGCCTTCACCTTTCGGACGAGCGGCTCGGGCACCATGCCAAGTTCGATGTTGACGCTGCGTTCCTCTGTTTGGAAGCCAAAGGTTCGGAGTCGTATCCCTCGCGGGATAAGGCCGTGCTTTTCTTCGAGGTGCCCGATCTCGAAGCGGCAATCGATGCCATCGGACCGCATCGCTTCGTGCGGTCGGAGCCCCACTGGGCTGTCCTTCACGATCCGGAGGGACACAACATTCTGCTCCTTCACGCCGGTCCAAGGTGACTGCTGCCTGCCGCGCGCTTTCTTGTCAGTTCTTGGGGCGGATGTTATCTTGGCGTGATTCCGCCTGCGCGAGTTTTGCCGGGGGCGCTACCGTGCCCTACCATCGAGCACTGCTGCGCAGTCTGGAACTTATAACTTGTGACCGAGCCTGTTTTGAGCAGACAACCCGACATCCGGCCTTACCGTGGCAAGCACCCGCAAATCGCGGCTTCCGCATACATTGACCCAGCGGCCGTGATTATTGGCGACGTGGTGATCGGCGAGGATTCCAGCGTCTGGCCATGCTCGGTGATTCGCGGCGACGTGTGCTACGTCCGCATCGGTGCGCGAAGCAATGTTCAGGACGGCTCGATTTGCCACGTGATGCGCGACGAGTATGCGCTGATTTTAGGCGATGACGTGACCATCGGCCATTCCGTCACGCTGCACGGCTGTACCATCGAATCGCGGTGCCTCATCGGCATGGGGGCGGTGATTCTGAATGGCGCAATCGTTGGCAGCGGCAGCATCGTCGCGGCGGGTACGCTGATCACCGAGCGCACGGTGATTCCTCCCGGCAGCCTGGTGATGGGATCGCCGGGCAAAGTAAAGCGTCCGTTGAGCGAGACCGATAAAGCGACCATCGACGCTTACGCCAAGCGCTACGTCGGCTACAAGAATATCTATCGCGAGGAAACGACGGCGTGAGCGAAGGCGCAGCCAAAGGCTTCGGCAAGAAGCCTCAGCCCAACGAAGAACGGCGCAAAATTCAGGCGATCAAGGGCACCCGCGATTTGTTGCCGCCGGAAGCGGCGCTGTGGAATCGCGTCGAGCAAACCGCCCAGGAGGTTTTCACTTCCTACGGCTTTGGTGAGATTCGCCTGCCGATCTTTGAAGCCACGGACTTGTTTGCCCGCTCGATTGGCTTAGAAACCGACGTCGTTTCCAAAGAAATGTACACGTTTGTGGATCGCGATGAGACTTCCGTGAGTCTGCGCCCGGAGGCCACTGCTTCCGTTTGCCGCGCATACATTGAAGATGGCATGCAGCAGTTGCCGCAGCCGGTGAAGCTATACACCATCGGACCTATGTTTCGCCGTGAGCGGCCGCAGAAGGGACGCTACCGCCAGTTTTATCAGATCGACGCGGAAGTTTTAGGTGGTTCCGACGCGCCGGGAATCGACGGGGAATTGATCGAAATGGTCATGACGTTTTTCGAGCGGCTTGGTTTGCAGGGCGTACAACTGGAAATCAACTCCATCGGGGATAAAGAGTGCCGCCCAAAGTACGTGGAACTGCTTCGCGCGGAGTTGCGGAAGGTAAAGGACAAGCTCGGGCCGGACAGCCAGCGCCGCATTGAGACCAACCCGCTGCGCGTGCTCGACTCGAAGCTTGAAAACGAGCAAAAACTCATCGAAGGCATGCCGCACATCGCCGATCACCTTTGTGAAGGATGTGCCGAGAATTATCTCGGAGTGAAACGGGAACTCGAACTGCGCGGGGTAAAGTACGGTGAGAATTGGCGCCTGGTGCGAGGGCTCGACTACTACTCGCGAACAACCTTCGAAATCACTGCGAAAGGATTGGGCTCGCAGAACGCCGTGTGTGGCGGTGGCCGTTATGACGGGCTAATGGAGCTGCTCGGCGGGCCGCCGACGCGAGCAACGGGCTTCGCGATCGGCGAAGACCGGCTGATTCTGTCCTTACAGGAAATCGGCAAGACGTCGGCGCCCCCAAGGTGTGACGTGTACATTGCCTGGATGGGGACAAAGGTTTACGCCACGGCGATTCGCGCGGCGAAAAGTCTGCGCGCCGCAGGCTTCAGCGTCGAATTGCCGCCCATCGAACAGAAATTTGGCAAAGCCCTGGGCCAAGCCGACAAATTGGGCGCTCGCTATGCGCTGATTCTCGGCGATAATGAAGTGTCCAGCGGCGAGTGGACTGTGAAGACGCTGGCTGACGGCACACAGCAAAAGCTGACCGAGCCGCAATTGCTGGATTTTCTGAGGAAGTTGTAGTCGCGGGTCTCTAGACCCGCGGTTTTCCCGTTCCCTTTGTATCTCTGTTTGGAGAGGAAGAGCAACGTGCTGGATTTTCTCGGGAATCTGAAACGCACCCACTACTGCGGCGAATTGCGCGCCAAGGACGAAGGCCGCGACGCCGTCGTCATGGGCTGGGTGCATCGCCGGCGCGACTTGGGCAATCTGCTCTTTCTCGACATACGCGACCGCACCGGGATCGTGCAAGCGGTGTTCAACAAGGAAACGCAGCCCGCCGCCCATGCCAGAGCCGAGCAGGTGCGCAGCGAGTTCGTGGTAGCCGTGGAAGGCAGGGTGGTCAGGCGCCAAAAAGCCAATCCCGAGCTGGCCAGCGGCGAAGTCGAACTGGTCTCGACGAAACTGCACATCCTCAACAATGCGAAGACGCCGCCTTTTGCCATCGAAGAGGAAATCAACGCCGCGGAAGAGACGCGCCTGCGCTTCCGCTATCTCGACCTGCGGCGGCCCAAGCCGCACCGCAACCTGGCG
>Ga0182033_10000446_pt1 | contig 19586 bp, 17 predicted proteins | sample tim00Cox0000000H_FD_125968 | JGI IMG/M metagenome (GOLD analysis project Ga0182033, IMG submission 125968) | Lab enrichment of tropical soil microbial communities from Luquillo Experimental Forest, Puerto Rico - timezero.00C.oxic.00.000.00H | ecosystem: Environmental > Terrestrial > Soil >...
CCGTCGCGACCTCCTGCGCCATCACGCCGACATAGAGCTGGTCGCTCCAGAGATAGCGGTAGCGGTAGAGGCCGAGGCCGTTGTCGAGGCGCTCAAGCAGATCGATGTCGCGCTTGAGGCGGATGTCGGATGGGGTGCGGCCGCTTGAACCAGCGGGCGACGGAGAACCACCGAAACCGTTCCCTGACGTGCAGGCGGCCATCAAACTCATCAGAACAGTAAGATCGGGATCCCACGCGGCGAGAGTTTGGCCTTCGACGGCACCAGGACAAATGAAAGGTTTTGCCGGTACCCCGTTGGCAAAACGGGTGTGCCATAGCTTGTCCAGCCAAGCTTGCGCCTGCCAACGCTCCAATTCCCGTTGCCGCGCCGCTAATCGCGCGCCACGGCTCTCGGCGGCCTGCAGGTGCCGCCGCTCCCGTTCCGTCAGCGGCGGGGGTCCCTCACGACGGCGACGAGTTTCCTGCTCACCAGGCGTACCCTTGATGGCACGCCCCATAAACACATCGAATGGACCGAACTGTGCCTGCGCCGAATGCGGCACGCCGATCGTGAACGCCAAAGCGGTGGCGGCAAGTGCCAGGACACTGTGAAGCTTGGCCATGATGGTCCTCCTTTAAAGGGTTCGGACCACCTCTAGCCGATCGCTTCATGAGCAGGTAATGGTATCATTTGATGATGTCATAACTTTTGCTCATGAGGCAGCACCCATGGACTGGAGCGAGCAGCGGCTTGGGCGGCATCTCAAGCTGCGCGACCTCAATGTGCTGCTCACGGTTGCACGCTGCGGCAGCATGGGGAAAGCCGCGGCACAGCTTGCAGTGTCGCAGCCCGCGATCTCGAAGGCGATCTCGGAGATGGAGGCGAGCCTGCGCGTCAAGCTGCTCGACCGCAGCCCGCGCGGGGTCGAGCCCACGATCTACGCGCGTGCGCTGCTCGACCGCGGCCTCAACGCGTTCGACGAGCTGCGCCAGGCGGTGCAACACATCGAATTCCTCGCCGATCCCACGGCCGGCGAGGTGCGCATCGGCTCGTCGCTGGGCACGGCAATCAGCTTCGTTTCTGTCGTGATCGATCGCCTGGCCAAACGCTATCCGCGCATCCACTTCGATCTGCTGACCGGTGATGCGACGCTCACCTACCGCGCGCTGGCAGAGCGCAAGATCGATTTGCTGATTGCCCGCATCTTCGCCCCGGTCGACGAAGAGCACATGCAGGCCGAGGTGCTCTACGAGGTGCGCGACGTGGTCGCGGCCGCAGCGCAGAACCCATGGACCCGCCGGCGCCGCGTGAAGCTCGCCGACCTTGTGAACGTGCCTTGGGTGCTGCCGCCAACGGACAGCTTGCAAGGTACGATTGTCGCCGAGGCGTTTCGCGTCAGCGGCCTGGAGGTGCCGCGCGCGGCGGTCATTACCGCCACCGTTCCGGTTCGCAACGCGCTGCTCGCGGGCGGCCGCTTTCTCACCATCGAGCCGGACTCGGACCTGCAGCTTCCCGGCACCAGTCCGCCGCTCAAGCGCGTTGCCGTCAATTTGCCGACCACCCCGCGGCCGATCGGCATCATCACCTTGAAGCATCGCACCCTGGGCCCCACCGCGCAGCTGTTCATGGACGCCGCACGCGAGCTCGCGCGGACATTGGGTAAGTCGAAATGACGTTCCGCTTCCGCTGACCGAACAAGCTGGCCCGCTCTTGCCCGCTGCCTAAGCACGTTCACGTCCGTGCTATGCGGAAATCCAGACGTGATAAGGACTGCAGGCAGGTGGCGCCTGGGTCCCCGCTTGCGCGGGGACGAGCGGAAGGATGTCATGTGCCGCGATGCCGATGCCCGCCTCTCCCCGCATCAACCGCGAGCGCCTCATCGAGCGGCTCGCCACCTTCAACCGGATCGGCGCGCTGCCGGGCGGCGGCAATTGCCGGCTCGCGCTCAGCGACGAGGATCGCGGCGGACGAGATCTGCTGGTGCGCTGGATGGGCGAGCTCGGGCTTGCCGTCACCGTCGACGCCATCGGCAACATCATCGGCGTGCGGCCCGGCCGCGAGGAGATCGCGCCGGTGATGTTCGGCTCGCATGTGGACACGGTCGGCACCGGCGGCCGCTACGACGGGCTCTACGGCGTTCTCGCCGGCCTCGAAATATGCGAGGCGCTCGGCGATGCCGCCACCACGACGCGCCGGCCTCTCGCGCTCGTCGCATTCACCAACGAAGAGGGCTCGCGCTTTGCGCCCTACGCCATGGGCAGCCTGGTCTATGTCGGTGGGCTTTCGCTTGAAGACGCGTACGCGGTGCGCGGCATCGACGGCAAGACGGTCGGCGAAGAGCTAAGGCGCATCGGCTACGCCGGCTCAGCCAAGCCCGGCTGGCTCAAGCCGCACGCCTATCTGGAGCTGCACATCGAGCAGGGGCGATCCTCGAGGAGGAAGGCCAGGTCATCGGCGCGGTGGAAGGCATTACCGGGCTCGTCTGGACCGAGATCACGATCACCGGCCGCGCGTCCCACGCCGGCACCACGCCGATGCATCTGCGGCGCGACGCCGCCTATGTCGCCTCCGAGATCGCCGTGTTCCTGCGCCGCCTAGCGCGCGGGATGAGCGGAAATCAGCGCTGCACTGCGGGCCGCATCGAGCTTTATCCGAATCTCGTCAACGTGATTGCGGAGCGCGCCGTGCTCACGGTCGACCTGCGCAACACCGACGCGGCGGCGCTGCAGGCGGCGGAACAGGAGCTCGCCGTATGCCTCGATCGCCTCGCCGCGCAGGAGAACGTGGCGATCGCGACGCGCAGCCTCGCCAGTTTCGCGCCGATCGCCTTTGCCGCCGAGATCGTGTCGCTGGTGGACACGACGGCGCGCGAGCTCGGCCTTCCCTGCCGGCGCCTGCCCTCGGGCGCCGGCCACGACGCGCAGATGATGGCGCGGCTCTGCCCGTCCGGCATGATCTTCGTGCCGAGCGTGGGCGGGCTCAGCCACAACGTGCGCGAGGAGACGAAGCCCGAGCACTTGCAGGCCGGCGCCGAGGTGTTGCTCAACGCGGTGCTGAAGCTCGCGGAGTGAGGATCAGATCGGCCTCACGCTCAGGAGCCCGCCTAAAGCGTGTTGACGGGCGTCTCGAAGCATGAGCGGGGTCCCCAAAAATTCGCGGCGTGAATTTTGGGGTGCCCCGGCCGCCCTTACCCTTCGAGACGCGTCGTTGCGCGACGCTCCTCAGGGTGAGGGCGCTGGCGTGCGAAGAGCCGCGCGCGCCGCGCAATCAAGCGGTCGTCGGCGGCCGGCTGATAGAACACGCTGTAACGTTGGAGCGCTTCGGCGAACACAGCCGCGTCGGCATCTTTCGTCACCTCGAAGGCATCGAAGCCGGCGCGCAACATAAACAGGAACTGGTCGCGCAGAACCTGGCCGGTCGCGCGCAGCTCGCCGCGAAAGCCATGGCGCTCGCGCAAAAGCCTGGCCTGGCTGTAGGCACGGCCATCGCGAAAATTGGGAAACACCAGCGCCACGAGCGCGAGCCAATCGAGATAGGGCGCCAGCTCGGCCACCTTGCGATCGTTCGGCCAGATGACACCGGTCGGCGCACCGCGCAGCACGAGTTCGCGCGCGTCGGCGAGAAACCGCGCCGCCGGCAGAAGCACCGGCGCGTCGTCGGGCAGCGGCGCATCGTCGAGCACGCGCACGAAGCGGTCCTCGATGATGCGTCCCGCCTTAACGAGCGGCATAGACGCGCTCCTTGAACGGTTCGACCCCCACGCGCTTGACAGTATCGACGAACAGCTCGTCCGGCCGCGCGCGCAGCTCGACATAGGCCGACGCGATGTCCTCGACCACGTCGGCGATCTCGCCACAGGGCACGGCGGGCCCGAGAATCGCGCCGAGCTCGGCGTCCTCGCCGGCGCGCCCGCCGATCGTCACCTGGTAGAATTCTTCGCCATTTTTTTCGACGCCGAGAATGCCGATGTGGCCGACGTGATGATGACCGCAAGCGTTGATGCAGCCGGAAATGTTGATGTGCAGCCGGCCGAGGCCGCGCGCGCGATCGAGATCCTGGAAGCGGCGCGTGATCTCTTCGGCAACCGGAATCGACCGGGCGTTGGCGAGGCTGCAATAGTCGAGGCCGGGGCAGGCGATGATGTCGGAGACAAGCCCGACATTGGGCGTGGCGACGCCAATTTCGTCGAGCGCGCGCCACACGGCGGGCAGATCGCGCTGTGCAACATGCGGCAGTACCAGGTTCTGCTCGTGCGCCACGCGAATCTCGCCGTGGCTGTAGCGGTCCGCGAGATCGGCGATCGCGTCCATCTGCGCCGCGGTGGCATCGCCGGGCGGCCCGCCCACCGGCTTGAGCGAAAGCATGACGATGGCGTGGCCGGCGACTTTGTGGTTGGCGACCGAATTGTCCAGCCATATCTGAAAGCGTTGGTCCGCCGCGCGCGCCTTGGCGAGCTCGGGCGGATTGTCGGCGAGCTCCGCATACTGCGGATAGCGAAAGCGCGACGCGACCTCGGCGACGGCGGCATCATCGAGCGCCAAGTTACCATCCTTGATCGCCAACCACTCCGCCTCGACCTCCTGCGCGAACTTCTCCGCGCCCAGCTCGTGCACCAGGATCTTGATGCGCGCCTTGTAGATATTGTCGCGGCGGCCGTACTGATTGTACGTGCGCATGATCGCTTCGACGTAGCTCAACAGATCGCGCTTCGGCAGGAACGGCTTGATGGTCTTGGCGATGAACGGCGTGCGTCCCAAGCCGCCGCCGACCATCACCTCGAAGCCGACTTCGCCGGCGCCATTGCGGTGCATGCGCAAACCGATGTCGTGCACCTTTACCGCGGCGCGGTCGTGCGCGGCCGCAGTGAGCGCGATCTTGAACTTGCGCGGCAGGAACGAGAATTCCGGGTGCAACGTGAGATGCTGGCGCAGCAGCTCGGCCCACACGCGCGCCTCTTCGATCTCATCGGGCGCGACGCCGGCCCATTGATCGGTGGTGATGTTGCGCACGCAATTGCCGCTGGTCTGCATCCCGTGCAGTCCGGCGCGCGCGAGGTTGGCCATCGCGTCGGGCAGTTCGGCGAGCTTGATCCAGTTGAACTGGATGTTCTGGCGGGTGGTGAAATGGCCGTAGCCGCGGTCGTAGCGGCGCGCGACATGGGCGAGCGTGCGCAGTTGCGCGGACGAGAGCGTGCCGTAAGGGATCGCGATCCGCAGCATATAGGCATGCAGCTGCAGATAGACGCCGTTCATCAGGCGCAGCGGCTTGAATTCCTCTTCCGTCAATTCGCCGGAAAGACGCCGCCGCACCTGGTCGCGGAATTCGCGCACGCGCTCGGCGACAAGCGTACGGTCGAAGTCGTCGTAGATATACACCGGCGACCTCAGCTCGCCCCGGGCAACGCAACCGTCGGGCCGCTGCAGCGAATGCGTTCGCGCAGGTTGCCGGGCAGCACGCGCTGCCCCGGATTGACGGTGACCGGAGCGACATAGGGATCGACGGCGGTGAGCTTGTCGGCCGCCGCTTGCGCGAGCAGCTCCGTTGCCGCGGGCGCCGTGCTGACCACCGCCGCCGATGCGAGCTCGGTCGTCCAAGCGCCCGCAGCCGAGCGATAAATGACGGCGCCGTCGCCGAGCCGATTGGCAGTGACGACCACCGGCCCGGTGATCTTGAGCTTCTGCTGCAGCGGCGAGGTCATGCGGCGATCCGCGCTCCCCCTCCCCCGCAAGCGGGGGAAGGAAGGGAGGTGGCGAAATCGGCGGCGCGCCAGCAGCTGGCGCGTGCGACCACGTCGCCGATGACGAGAATTGCCGGCCCCTCGCCCGCTTTGGCCGCGAGCGCGGCAAGTTCGTCGAGCCGTCCGAGTGCGGCGTGCGCGTCGGGGCGCGTGCCGCGCGCGAGGACCGCGGCTGGCGTTGCGCCAGCGCGGCCGGCCGCGATCAAACCGTCGCGCACGGCGGCCGCCGACGCCAAGCCCATGTAGACGACGACAGTCGTTTGCGGATCGGCGAGGCCCGACCAGTCGATCGCCGCGGCATCCTCGGCGCGATGGGCGGTGATGAGGGTGAGCCTCGAGGCCTCATTCCGGAACGTAAGCGGAAGCCCGACTTCCGCGGCACAGCCGAGCGCCGCGGTGATGCCCGGCACCACCACGACCGGAACGCCGGCCCGGCGCAGAAAGTCGAGCTCTTCTCCGCCGCGCCCGAATATGAACGGATCGCCGCCCTTGAGCCGCACCACGCGGCGGCCGGCGCGCGCCGCTTCCGCCAAACGCCGGTTGATCTCATCCTGTGGCATGCCTGGCGTGCTGCGCCGTTTGCCGACGAAGATGCGTTCGGCGCCGCGCCGCGCGCGCTCGAGCACGCCCCGCGTCACCAGCTCGTCGTAGAACACGACGTCGGCGTCGGCGAGCGCATGCAGCGCGCGCAAAGTAAGCAGATCGGGATCGCCGGGACCGGCACCGACCAGAAACACCGTCTCGGGCTCATCCTTCTTGCCGGCCCTGCTCGCTTCGATCGCCTGCGTCAGCCGCTTCTCCGCTTCGCTGGAGCAGCCGGCCAGCGCGGCATCGCCAATTGGCCCGGCGATCACGTTTTGCCAGAACCGGCGCGCCGAGAGTGCCCGCGGAACGGCGCCGAAGCGGCGGCGGTGACGACCGATCAGTTCGGCGAGGTCGCCGATCCGTGCCGGCAACACAGCTTCGATACGCTCGCGCAGGCGCCGCGCCAGTGCCGGCGAGCTTCCGCCGGTGCTGATCGCCACCACCACCTCGCCGCGATCGACGATCGCGGGAAAGATGAAGGTGGAAAGCTCGGGGCGGTCGACGACATTCACGGGGATGCGATGGCGGTGTGCGCGAGCGGCGATTTGCGCGTCGAGTCCCTCCGCCGCGCAAACGATCGCGACGACGTCGCTCAGATCGGCCGCCAGCGGATCGCCGATGCTGATTTCAAGTCGGCCTGGCCCGGCGAGCGTCACAACATCTTCGGCAACGTCGGGGTCGCGCGCGAACCAGCGCACATGGGCTCCGGCCGCGCGCAGCAAACGCAGCTTGCCCAGCGCCGCCTCGCCCGAGCCGACCAGCATGACGACGCCGGTCGCGGCATCGAAGAACAGCGGCAGGTACCGCATCACCAATTCCTCTGACCCGGCAGATAGCAGGATTTTCTATATAGGAGCTAAACGGCGGAGACAAAGAGAAGAATTTAGTACCTCTCCGCTTGGTTGCGGTGGAAAATTCTACCATTTGAAATTTGCCCCAGGGTTAAAGTCGTCGCCTGTCAAGGTGCCCTGCGCAAGCAGCGGAGCGGCACGCGCCATCATTTTAGTTCTGGATTTCCGGCCGCCGCCGCCAAGGCTGTGGCGGGCCTGCGCAACTGTCCGCCGAAGCTTTAGCGAAGGCGGGCGCTGGCGCGGATGATAATGAACGAACCGTGAGTGACGCGAACGAAAATGCGCGCGGCTCACTCCGCTTTGGCACCGACCGCCTTCACGATCTTGCCGATCCGTTCGACTTCGGCGGCAATGAACGCGCCAAATTCGGCCGGCGTGTCGCCGTGCGCCTCGGCTCCCTGGTCGGCGAACTGCTTGAGCACCTCGGGATCGCGCAGTGCGTGGACGAACGCGGCGTTAAGTTTGTCGATCACGGGATCGGGCGTACCAGCGGGCGCGACCAGGCCGAACCAGGGATCGAGCGCGAGGCCGGAAAATCCCGACTCGATCATGGTGGGAGCATCGGGAAACGCCGGCAGGCGTTTCGGCGAGGTGACCGCGATCACGCGTACCTTGCCGGCCTGCAGGAACGGCAGCAACGACGAATAGGAGACGAAGAGAAAATCCACACGTCCCGCGGCGAGATCGAGTCCCGCCGGGCCGGCGCCCCGATAAGGAACGTGCACCATGTTGGTGCCGGTGCGGACCTTGAGCATTTCGCCGAGCAGGTGGCCGCTGGAGCCGCTCCCCTGGGAGGCAAAGCTCACGCCGCCGGGTTTCGATTTGGCGAGCGCGATGAGGTCGGCGACCGACTTCGCCGGACTGTCAGCCGGCACTGCGAGCAGATTGGGAAAGCTCCACATCAAGGTGATGGCGCGGAAGTCCTTGATCGGGTCATAGGGCAGCGTGGGATAGAGCGACGCGTTGGCACCGTGCGAGCCGGAATTTGCCTGCAAGAGCGTGTGCCCGTCAGGCGGCGCCTGTTTCACCGCCGCAGAGGCGATCGCGCCGCCGCCGCCGGGCCGCGACTCCACGATCAAGGTCTGCCCGGTGTCGTCGCCGACCTTCTTGGCGACGATGCGCTGCAGCGTGTCGGCGCTGGCGCCGGGCGTGAACGGAATGACGATGGTGATCGGCCGGTTCGACAACAATTCTGCCGCCGCGTCGCACCGCACGAAAATGGCAAGCGCCGCGACACAGCTGGCAAAAATGATCGAGGCTCGGGAGCGGATCAGTTCAGACTCCTCTCCGCACGTCGAACGTGTTAACGTCATACACACGGAGGTCTGATATGTATAGGTCAGTTCTTCTCCCGCTCGTTCTTGCGGCATTCATTCTTGCTGCAGGCGAGAGCAACGGGCAAATCGTCAATCCGGACCAGGGTCAAATTCGAAATCCGGTCATCAATTTTGGCACTGCCCAGTCGCTCACAAATCCCGGCAGCGTGGGCTCCGTTCCGTCGCGCCGGCCGCTCAATCGCCTCGGCATCGATCGGCTTCTCGGAGGCCAACCCAATCCGCAGGGGAACGTCTGCGAAGTCAATTCGGTCGGCGGCGGCCTCGCCGACGTCGTCTGCGATTGATGGAGCAGTAGCCCGGATTGAGCGCAGCGAAATCCGGGGCTGGATCTGGTGTGACCTGACCCCCGGGTTTCGCTTCGCTCAACCCGGGCTACGGCGACTACTACTTCGAGCGCGCGGCTTGCCGGGTCGATGAGGCGGGTGCGCTGGCGGACGCGTCCGCCTCCTCGCGCGCACCGGGCGGATTGAGCGCCGCGGCGATCGCGTCGTCGACCCGCTCGAGCCAAACGAACCGCACCTGCTTGCGCGCAGCATCCGGCACGTCCTCGAGATCCTTCTGATTGCGCGCCGGCAGCATCACCGTGGTGATGCCGGCGCGCGCCGCCGCCAAGACCTTCTCCTTGACGCCGCCGATGGGCAGCACGAGGCCGCGCAGCGAAATCTCTCCGGTCATCGCGGTGTCATGACGCGCGGTGCGGTTGGTGAACAGCGAGACCAGCGCCACGAACATCGCGACGCCGGCGCTCGGCCCATCCTTGGGAATGGCGCCGGCCGGAACGTGAATGTGGACGTCGGATTTTTCGAACAGGCGCACATCGATGCCAAGGCCCGGCGCGCGCGACTTGACGAGGGTGAGCGCGGCCTGGGCGCTTTCCTTCATCACCTCGCCGAGTTGTCCCGTGAGGATCAGCTTGCCGCTGCCCGGCACCCGGCTCGCTTCGACAAAAAAGAATATCGCCGCCGGTCGGCGTCCAGGCGAGGCCGGTGGCGACGCCCGGCACGCTCGTTCGCATCGCCACCTCGTTCTCGAAGCGGCGCGGCCCGAGAATCGCCGGGAGCGCGGCGCTGTCGATGCGCACCTTCGCGGCACCGCCTTCGGCGATGCCGATCGCAACATTGCGGCAGACCGCGCCGATCAGCCGCTCCAAATTGCGCACGCCCGCCTCGCGCGTGTAGTCGCGGATGATCGTGCGGATCGCGTCCTCGCTGATCTCGCACTGCTCGGGGGTAAGCCCGGTCGCGGCCAGCTGGCGCTTTAACAGATAGCGCTGGGCGATCTGCAGTTTCTCGTCCTCGGTGTAGCCGGGAAGCTCGATCACCTCCATGCGGTCGCGCACCGGGCCCGGAATGGTGTCGAGCACGTTGGCCGTGGCGATGAACATCACCTTGGAGAGATCGAAGGCAACGCCGAGATAGTTATCGCGGAAGGTCGAGTTCTGCTCGGGGTCGAGCACTTCGAGCAGCGCGGACGACGGATCGCCGTGAAAGCCGACGCCGAGCTTGTCCACCTCATCGAGCATCATCACCGGATTGCGCGTGCCGGCCTTGCGGATCGACTGGACGATGTTGCCGGGAAGCGCGCCGATATAGGTGCGCCGGTGACCGCGGACTTCCGCCTCGTCGTGCACGCCGCCGAGGCTCAGCCGCACGAATTTGCGGCCGGTCGCGCGTGCGATGCTCTGGCCGAGCGAGGTCTTGCCGACGCCGGGCGGACCGACGAAACACAGGATCGGGCTCTTGCCCTCGGGATTGAGCTTGCGCACCGCGAGATATTCGAGGATGCGCCGCTTGACCTTGGGCAGCCCGTAGTGATCCTCGTCGAGGATGCGGCGCGCCTCGCCGATGTCGATGTTGTCGGTGTCGAGTTTCGACCAAGGCAGATCGATGAGCCAATCGAGATAGCTGCAGATCATGCCGTATTCGGCGGCAGCCTCCGGCATGCGCTCGAGGCGCCGCAGTTCTTTCGTAGCCTGGTCCTCCGCCTCCTTCGGCATCCCGGCCTTGGCAATCGCGTCGCGCAGCTCGGCGATTTCCGTCGACTTCTCGTCGCCTTCGCCCAGCTCCTTCTGGATGTGGCGCAGCTGCTCGCGCAAGATATGCTCGCGCTGCTGCGACGAGAGCGATTGCTGGGTCTGCTCGCCGATCTGTTTGGAGAGCTTGAGCACCTCGATGCGTTGCGCGAGCAGCGCAAGCACCTTGTCGAGGCGATCCTTGATGTCGATCGTCTCGAGTATCTCCTGCTTCTCCTGCGGCCGCGCATCGATGATGCCGGCGACGAAGTCGGCGAGCGCGGAGGGCGAGTCGAGGCCGGCAATGGTCGCCACCACTTCCTGCGGCACGTTCGCCAAGAGCTGGATCGCTTCGCCGGCGCGCTCCTTGAGGAGCCCGACGCGCGCCTCGATCTCCGGGCTCATCACCTCGGCGACGCCGATTTCCTCGACGCGCGCGGCCAGGAACGGGAAACCAGGAAGAAACTCGACGACGCGAAAGCGGCGGATCCCTTGCGCAATCGCGTGGTGCGTGCCATCGGGCGCGGTAACGTAGCGCAGCACCTGCGCCGCGGTCCCCACCCGGTGCAACTGCTCCGGCGTCGGCTCCTCGGCATCGGGATCGTTCTGCAGGATGACGCCCACCATGCGCTCGCCGCGCACCGCCTCCTGCGCCGCCGCGATCGACGATTTTCGCGCGAGCGTGAACGGCAGCACCATGCTGGGAAACAGCACCGTGTTGCGCACGGGCAGAATGATCATCGCATCGCGCGGGAGCGGCTCATGCGCCTGGCCCTGATCGGTTGGTTTGCGCTGCGGTTCGTCCGCCATGCTCCGGCCTTCCATTGTCACGCGCGTTTCATCAGGCTCAGGCGCAGGCAGCCGTTCGCCAAGGTCGAGCGCTCGAGCTTCCACGTGCCGGCCGGCAGCCGGATGTGGCGCTCGAAGCGGCCGTAGGGGATTTCCAGGCGGTGGATCACGGTGCCGCGCGCGACCGCCGGCAGCCGCCGCACGCCGGCGACGACCAAGGTGCTCGCCTCGACCGAGATTTCCAGCTCCTGCGTCTCGACGCCGGGCAGCGCGGCGATGATCGACACCTCGTGCTCGTTCTCGAACACGTCGATCGGCGGCTCCCAGCACGCATCGGCAACGGCGAGATTCGGCTCGAAGAACTGTCGATGCAGCTGCTCGGCGCGCTCGATCATCGCGCAGGCTTCCGCCCACATCCAACGCCTCGCATCAGCCGCGCTCATGGAAATTGCCTCCGAACCCACTCACCCCATCCGGGTTCCTTGGACGTCGCAACGCATTCTCGCGCTGGAAGTTCAACCGTGGGCGGTCCGCGGGTGGCGACGCCGTTCGGCCATGAAGTCCTCGGTCAACCGTGGTAATATCAGGTGCCTCCCGCTATGCCGCAACGGGCCGATTGCGTACCTGACATGCCCACACGTCGTCACCTGCTGGCGCTTTCCGCGGCAGCGCTTGCCGCCAGTGGGGGCGCTGTTCGCGCCGTCGCCGAAGCGATCAGCAAACCTGTCCACATCATCGTCGGCTTTCCCGCGGGCGGCGGTACCGACGTCATCGCCCGCATCCTCGCCGAGCGGCTGCGCGGCAGCTACGCGCAGACCATCCTGGTGGAAAGCAAGCCCGGCGCCGCCGCGCGGCTGGCAGCCGAATACGTGAAGAACGCCGAGGCGGACGGCAGCGTGATGCTGTTCACGCCGGACTTTCCGATGACCCTTTATCCCGCGAGCTTTCGCTCGCTCAATTATGACCCGTTGCGCGATTTCGCGCCGGTGTCGCCGGCTGCGAAATCGATGCTGGCCTACAATATCGGGCCGGCGGTGCCCGACCACGTGCGGACCGTCGCCGACTTCATGCGGTGGTGCAAAGCCAATCCCGGCAAGGCGACGTACGCCACCACCGCCGCGGGCGGCACGCCGCATTTCGTCGGCGTGATGCTGGCGAATACCGCGGGCGTCGCCATGACGCCGGTGCACTATCGCGGCGGCGCGCCGGCGTTGCAGGACCTGCTCGGCGGTCACGTTCCGGCGAGCGTCAACCCGGTCAGCGAGGTGCTGCCCTTCGCCAAGTCGGGAACGGTGCGCGTCCTCGCCGTGACTGGCGCCCGGCGCTCGCCGTTCCTGCCTGATGTCCCGACCATGACCGAAGCCGGTTACGACGTGGTGGTGGAATCCTGGCTCGGCGTGTTCGTCCCGGCGAAGACCCCCGCGCACGTGGTCGATGCGCTGAGCTCTGCCATCGGCGAAGCGGTGAAGTCGCCGCAGATGATCGAGAATCTGGCCAAGGCGGGCAACGAGCCGGCGTTCCAGGCGCCGGCGACGTTCGCTGCCACGGTCGCGAGCGATCTCGCGCGTTGGCAGCCGGTGGTGAAGGCATCGGGCTTCGTCGCCGAGGATTAGCGCAGTTAGCGACGCGAACCGCCACGGCACATTTGCGCATGAGCGATCCCGCCGCCGACACGCTGCCGCTCGCCGCCGAATTTCCGGCGGCCACGCGCGCGCAATGGCGTGCGCTGGTGGAGCGCGTGCTCAAGGGCGCGCCGTTCGAGACTCTCGTCGCCAAGTCCTACGACGGACTCGCCATCGGGCCGCTTTCTTCCCGCGATGCCTCGGCGCGACCGATCGCTGGGCGTGCGCCGGGGGCGGCATGGGCCGTGATGCAGCGCCTCGATCACCCCGATCCGGCGGCGGCGAACGCAGAGGCGCTGCACGATCTGGAAAACGGCGCAACCGGGCTTAGCGTCGTGTTCGCTGGAGCGGTGGGCGCTTACGGCTACGGCCTACCCGCGAGCCAGCAGGCGATCGCGCGCGCGCTCGGCGGTGTGTTGCTCGACCCCGGCGTCGCACTCGACCTGGATGCTTCGACGGCAGACGTTGGCCGCTTGGTTGCGGATCTCGTCAAGGACCGCGGCATCGCGCCCAGCGCAACCGTGATCCGCTTCGGCTTCGATCCGATCGGCGCGGCCGCGGTGGCCGGCGGCAGTTCGCTGCGTTGGAACGAGCTCGCGCCGGCTTTCGCTGCCGACATTTCCGATTTGGCGGCGCAGGGCTTTCATGGACCGTTCGCGGTCGCGGATGGCCGCGTGATTCACAATGCCGGCGGCTCCGAGGCGCAGGAGCTCGCCTACGTGCTCGCGGTCGCGCTCGCCTATCTGCGCGCCCTCGAGGCGGGCGCAATCGCGCTCGCCGCGGCGCGCCGCATGATCTATTTCCGCCTCGCCGCCGATGCGGACCAGCTGTTGACGATGGCGAAGCTGCTCGCGCTGCGGCAGCTATGGGCGCGGGTCGAGGAAGCGTGCGGGCTCAGCCCCGCGCCGGCGTTCGTCGCGGCCGAGACTGCGTGGCGCATGATGACGAAGCGCGATCCCCACGTGAACATGCTGCGCTCGACGATCGCCGCGTTCGCTGCTGGAGTGAGCGGCGTCGATGCTGTCACGGTGCTGCCGTTTACCATCGCGCTTGGTCTCCCCGACCGGTTCGCTCGCCGCATCGCCCGCAACACGCAGCTGATCCTGCTCGAAGAATCGAACCTCGCGAAAGTTTTAGACCCAGCGGCCGGTTCCGGCGGGATCGAGGACTTGACTGAAAAGCTTTGCCGCGCGGCGTGGTCGCAGCTCCAGGAAATCGAGCGCGTTGGCGGCATCTGGGCCGCGCTCGAACGCGGGCTGCTGCAGGAAAAAGTTGCCGCGGTACGCGGCGAGCGACAGGCTGCGGTGGCGCGCCGCAAAGACGCGTTGATCGGCACCAACGATTTTCCCGACCTCGCGGAGACGCCGGTGACGGTGCTCGACGCTGAGCCTGCGGCCCGCCCGCCCTTAACTCTCGCCATCAAATTCGCGGCGCTGCCATCGCTACGGCTGGCGCAGCCGTTCGAGCAGTTGCGCGATGCGTCCGACCGCTTGCGCGAAAGAACCGGCGCGCGGCCGAAGATCTTTCTTGCCTGTCTCGGCAAGCCAGCCGACTTCAACGCGCGCGCGACGTTCGCGAAGAATTTGTTCGAGGCGGGCGGCATCGAGGCGGCCAGCGACGACGAGGGCTTTGCCAGCCGTGACGCGATGCTCAACTCATTCAGACAATCGGCCGCCAAGCTCGCCTGCCTGTGCGCATCGGACGAGGTCTACGCGGACGAAGGTGCCGAGGCCGCGCGCGCGCTTATGGCAGCCGGCGCCCGCGTCTATGTCACGCACCCGCCCGCAAGGCTCGAGACGGCACTCCGGCAGGCCGGCGTGGCCGATTTCATTTTTCCAGGTTGCAATGCAGTCGCGCTGCTGCAGGCAGCACATAGTTTCATGGCAACCGACTGACCCGCGCAACCATTGGCACCAGGCGATGCCAGGCATGATATTGTAAGTCGTGAGCCGAGCGGTCGACGGCATGACCAGAATCCCGAATTTCGCCGAAGTGGAATTCGCGCCGGCGCCCATCGCGGCACCGGTTGCCGCCGCCGCCGAGCCGTGGCGCGCGCCGGAAGGCGTCGCGGTGAAGCCGGTCTACGGGCCGGACGACGTCGCGGGACTCGATTTCCTCAACACCTATCCCGGTATTCCGCCCTATCTGCGCGGTCCCTACCCGACGATGTATGCCACGCAGCCCTGGACGATCCGGCAATATGCCGGGTTCTCCACGGCGGAAGATTCCAACGCCTTCTACCGGCGCAATCTCGCTGCGGGACAAAAGGGTCTCTCGGTCGCCTTCGACCTCGCCACCCACCGCGGCTACGATTCCGATCATCCGCGCGTCGCCGGCGACGTCGGCATGGCCGGCGTTGCGATTGATTCCATCTACGACATGCGCACGTTGTTTGCCGGCATCCCGCTCGACCAGATGTCGGTGTCGATGACCATGAACGGCGCGGTGCTGCCGGTGCTTGCGCTCTACATCCTCGCCGCCGAGGAGCAGGGCGTGCCGCCGGAAAAACTTTCCGGCACGATCCAGAACGACATCCTCAAGGAGTTCATGGTTCGCAACACCTACATCTATCCGCCCGCCCCGTCGCTGCGCATCATCTCCGACATCTTCGCCTTCACCGCAGGGCACATGCCGAAGTTCAACTCGATCTCGATCTCCGGCTACCACATGCAGGAGGCGGGCGCGACCGCCGACCTCGAGCTCGCCTATACGCTCGCCGACGGGATCGAATACGTGCGCGCCGGGCTGCGCGGCGGCCTCGACATCGATCGCTTCGCCCCGCGTATCTCGTTCTTCTGGGCGGTCGGCATGAACTTCTTCATGGAGGTCGCCAAGTTGCGCGCGGCGCGCATGCTGTGGGCCAAGCTCATCAAACAGTTCGAGCCCAAGGACGCGCGTTCGCAGGCGCTGCGCGCCCATTGCCAGACCTCGGGCTGGTCGCTCGCCGCCCAGGACGTGTTCAACAATGTTGTGCGCACCGCGGTCGAAGCGATGGCGGCAACCCAGGGCCACACCCAATCGTTGCACACCAACGCGCTCGACGAGGCGCTTGCGCTGCCGACCGACTTTTCCGCGCGGATTGCCCGCAACACGCAGCTCGTGCTGGCGCAGGAGTCCGGCACCACCCGCATGATCGATCCATGGGGCGGATCGTTCTACGTCGAGCGCCTCACCTACGATCTCGCCAAGCGCGCCTGGGACCACATCGAAGAAGTCGAGGACATGGGCGGCATGGCCAAGGCGATCGAGGCGGGCCTGCCGAAGCTGCGCATCGAGGAGGCCGCGGCGAAGACGCAGGCGCGCATCGATGCCGGCGAGCAGGCAATCATCGGCGTCAACGAATATCGGCCCGAGCAGGAGGCGCCGGTTCGCCTGCTCAAGGTCGACAACGCGGCGGTGCGGCAGCTGCAGATCGACAAGCTCAAGCGGCTCAAACGCGAGCGCGACCCAAAGGCGGTCGCGGAGGCGCTGGCAGCGCTCACGCGCACCGCCGCCGGCGGCAACGGCAACCTGCTGGCGCTCGCGATCGACGCCGCGCGCGCCAAAGCCACGGTGGGGGAAATCTCGTCGGCCTTGGAGCAGGTATTCGGCCGGCATCGGGCGGAGATCAAGGCGATCACCGGCGTCTACAAGCGGGAGGTCGGCGCCATGTCGGAAGCCGTCGCGCAGGTGCAAAAGCTCATCACCGAGTTCGAACGCAACGAAGGCCGCAGGCCGCGCATTCTCGTCGCCAAGATCGGCCAAGACGGCCACGACCGCGGGCAGAAGGTGATCGCCACGGCGTTTGCCGATCTCGGCTTCGACGTCGACATCGGCCCCCTATTCGCGACGCCCGAGGAAGCGGCGCGCCAGGCGGTCGAGAACGACGTGCACGTGGTCGGTGTCTCCTCGCTCGCGGCGGCGCATCTCACGCTGGTTCCGCAGCTCAAGGCGGCGCTCAAGAAGGAAGGCCGCGACGATATCATGATCGTGGTCGGTGGCGTCGTGCCGCTCGAGGATTACGCGGAGCTCCAGCGTGCCGGCGCCGAAGCAATCTTCCCGCCCGGCACCGTGATCGCTGAGGCGGCCGAGAAGCTTTTGCACAAGCTCAACCAGCGCCTCGGCCATGGCCGCGAGGCCGCGGAGTAGGCACCGGGGTGCGGACGCTCGCATTGGCACCAATTATGTCTTCGCGCCCCCGCCGATGAGCGCCAACCTTGCCGCACTCGGGCGCGGCGTGCGCGCCGGGGACCGCCCGACCATCGCCCGCGCGATCACACTGGTGGAGAGCCGGCGCGGCGATCATCAGAAAATCGCGCGCCGGCTGGTACAGGATCTCTTGCCGGCGACCGGTAAGGCGGTGCGCGTCGGAGTGACCGGCGCGCCGGGGGTGGGCAAGTCGACCACCATCGATGCGCTCGGCACGTTTCTCACGGAAAAGGGGCACAAGGTTGCGGTGCTCGCCGTCGATCCGTCGTCGGCGCGCAGCGGCGGCTCGATCCTCGCCGACAAGACGCGCATGGGCAGGCTCGGCGCCGACCCCAACGCGTTCGTGCGGCCTTCGCCGGCCTCCGGCACGCTCGGCGGCGTCGCCGCCAAGACGCGCGAGTCCATGCTGGTCTGCGAGGCCGCCGGCTACGACGTGGTCCTGGTCGAGACCATCGGCATCGGTCAATCCGAGACGATGGTCGCGGATATGACGGACTTTTTTCTCGTGTTGATGCTGCCGGGCGCCGGTGATGAGCTGCAGGGCCTCAAGAAAGGCATCGTCGAACTCGCCGACATGATCGCGATCAACAAGCCGGACGGCGACAACCTCAAGCGCGCCAAGGCCGCCGCTGCCGAGTACCGCGCCGCGCTGCATATCCTCACTCCGCGCAGCCCAACCTGGTCGCCGCCGGTCGCGACCTACTCGGCGCTGACCGGTGACGGCATCCCCGAGCTTTGGCGCATGGTCCTCGATCATCGCGAGCGCCTCACCGGAAACGGCGAGCTTGCTGCGCGCCGGCGCGAGCAACAGGTGAAGTGGATGTGGGCGATGCTGGAGGACCGCGTGTTCGCGCGCTTGCGATCCGATGCGGCGTTGCGCGCAAAACTTCCGCGGCTCGAGGCGGCCGTCGCCGAAGGGCGCATGAGTCCAGCGATGGCGGTGGACGAAATCGCGGCGGCGCTCGGCGTGTGAAATGCCGCAATGAGCACCACCGTCCTGATCACCGGCTTCGGCCCGTTTCCCGGCGCGCCGTTCAATCCCACCGAGCCGCTGGCGCTCGCCTTGGCGTGCCGGCGCCATCCCGCCTTAGCCAACGTGCGCAGGGTGGCGCACGTGTTTCCCGTGAGCTATGCGGCGATCGACCGGGAGCTCCCGGCGCTGCTCAAGCGCGAGCAACCAGACGCCCTCGTCATGTTTGGCCTCGCGACGCGCACGCGGCACCTGCGCGTGGAAACGCGCGCGCGCAACGCGCTCGCGCCCACGCTGCCCGACGTCGGCGGGCACCGGCCGATGGCAATGACGATCACACCGGGCAACTCGGCGACACTGCCGTTGCCCGCTCCGGCGGCGCGGTTGCTGCAGGCGGCGCGCACCGCCGGCATGCCGTCCGCGCTCTCGCGCGATGCCGGGCGCTATCTCTGCAATTATCTATGCTGGCGTGCGGCCGAGGCGGCCCGGACCGGCATGCCGCGCCTGGTGGCATTCATTCATGTTCCGATCGTCGCAAGCGCGCGCGGTCAGCCGCGCTGGCGGCCGTCGCTGACCCTCGACGATCTCACGCGCGCGGGGGAAGCGATCGTGCGGGAGGCGGTGATCGCGGCGCGATTAGTGTCCCGATTCCGAAGTTCGCACAACCTTGCGGCCGCCACGAATGCGAACTTCGGAATCAAAGGGACACTAACAACTCTATGATTCTAGTGCCGCTTTTGAACTCGAAGTTCGCAAACGCACCTGCAGCACGGAGTGTGCGAACTTCGGGTTCGCGGCACTAGCGAGCAGCTGATGATTGCCGCGTTTTAATGTGCGGCTGTGCCGCATCGCCATTGTGCGGCGCTTGTGCGAGACGCCATATTTCCGTCCGCAACGTGCATCTCACTCGCGCTATGCGCCGCCCCGTTCGCAACGTGTTCATCGGAATCTTGGCGCTTTTTCTGTTTCCCCTCGCGGTCCAGGCGGCGCTCTACGCCGGCAAGGATCGGCCGGCGAGCTTCCGCGACGCCGACTGGTCGAGCACCGGCATGCTGCCGCCGGCCAGCGCCGATCGCGACGCGCGTTTCCTGGTTTTCACCGGGCGCACCGGCCGCTGGAAGGGCATCTTCGCAGTCCACAGCTGGATCGTGTTCAAGCCGGAAAATGCCGCGACGTGGAGCCGCTACGACGTGGTCGGCTGGGGGACGCCGGTGCGCAGCAACGGCTGGGCGCCAGACGGCCGCTGGTTCGGGGATGCGCCGCGCGTTCTGGTCGACGTGCGCGGAGCGGCGGCCGCGGCGCTGATCCCCAAGGTGAAGGCGGCGATCGCCGCGTATGGCTACAGCCATTTCGGCGACTACCGCATCTGGCCCGGGCCGAACAGCAACACCTTCACCGCGACCATCCTGCGCGCCCTGCCCGAACTCGCGGTCACCCTGCCCGCCAATGCCGTCGGCAAGGATTTCCGTGCCATGCCCTATATTGGCCTGACCGACAGCCGCACCGGCGTCGAA
>Ga0182033_10000447_pt1 | contig 19577 bp, 24 predicted proteins | sample tim00Cox0000000H_FD_125968 | JGI IMG/M metagenome (GOLD analysis project Ga0182033, IMG submission 125968) | Lab enrichment of tropical soil microbial communities from Luquillo Experimental Forest, Puerto Rico - timezero.00C.oxic.00.000.00H | ecosystem: Environmental > Terrestrial > Soil >...
CGCCGCCACTCCGATGACCAGCGACAGCTGCTGGCCGTCCTTGCTGATCCGGCCGCGGATGAGTTCCGGCGGCCCCGTGCTCGCCGGGGTCGGCGCCGGTGACGACGAAGTGTTGTTCTCGACCTGATATCCGGCCGTCGCCAGCAACGCCAGCGCCGCCGGCGTGGTCATCGCTGGCGGCGCGGTCGGCTCGTACCCCGGGTCGCTCGGCGACCGGATCAGGGCCTGGTCCAACGTGACGGTGTTGTCGCTGCCGGCACCCACGGCCGCCAGTAGATCAACGTCGAGCAACCCCAGAATCGCCTTGCGAACCTGCGGGTCGGACAACTTCGGCTCGATGGCGCGCAGCGTGAGCTGCATGACCCGCGGCGTCACGATCCGGGCGGTCCGCACATCCGGGATCGCCGACAGTTGAGCGAAGGCCGCCGAGCCACCATGCACCTGGGCCACCTGGGTGTCGCCGTTGCGCACGGAATCGGCCAGCGCGGCCGGCGCACCGGCACGACGGAAGAGGATCAGGGCGGGTTTCGCGGGTGGCCCCCAATAGCGGTCATTGCGGGCGATCAGAATCTCGTCGCGCTGCGGGTCGACGCTCTCGACCCGAAACTGCCCGCCGGTCACCGGCAGGGCCCGGGCCAGCCCGGCCGTGAAGCCGCCGGGCACATCCTTGACGATGTGCGCCGGCACTATGTTGCTGAACAGCTCCTTCCACGCCGGATACGGTTGCGAGAACGTGACCACCGCCTGCTTGCCACCCTCGAGCGACTGCACGCCGGTGATGAGGTCGTATCCGGCCGGATCGATCACCCCCGGCTGACTGACCATCTGTCGCCAGAGGTACCAGAAGTCGTCGGCGGCGATCGGGGCGTTGTCGGTCCACTGCGCCTCGGGCCGGATCTTGTAGGTCACGGTGAAGGGGTTCTGGTTGGTCACGTCCGCGGACACCAACAGGGTGGGGTCCATTTCCCAGCGCGAGCCGGTCGGCGTATTGGGATCGGGCACCGGCCGGAAGGCGCTGGGCAACACCAGGGCGCTGATCGCCGCGTTCACCGGCGACAGATCGGACAGCAGATGCGGGTTGAACCCGGCACCGATCGAATCGATGCCCATGATGATTTGGGTGGGCCGCTGCGGCGGTGGGGGTGAGATGTGCGGCGTATCGGTGCTTTGCGGCGCCGGCGGAGGATTGACCGTGCACGCCGCCAGCACCAACCCGGTCAGCGAGACGAGCACGCCGGCCATCAGGAGAAGGCGGCGGGGTCGTCTCGGCACGCCCATCAGGGTATCGAGCACATGCCCAGTAATGCGCCCGACCACGCGGGGCTAACCCCGGGCCTTGGCTCGCGCGCGGCTGCGGGCCCGGGCGGTGGCGTCCAGTTCGACCTTGCGCACCCGCACGATCTCCGGAGTCACCTCGACGCATTCGTCGGGCGCGCAGAACTCCATGGCCCGCTCCAGGTCGAGCTCGAGCGGCTTGGCCAATGTCTCGATGACGTCCGCGGTCGAGGACCGGATATTGGTCAGCTTCTTCTCGCGGGTGACGTTGATGTCGAGATCCTCTGGGCGCGGATTGATTCCGACGACCACGCCCTCGTAGGTGTCCTGGCCGGGCTCGACGAAGAACTGCCCGCGATCGGCGAGCTGAAGCAACGCGAACGGCGTGATGGTGCCGGACCGGTCGGATACCAGCGACCCGGTGTGCCGGGCCCGGATCTCCCCCGCCCATGGGCGGTAACCGTCGAACACTGCGTTAGCGATGCCGGTGCCGCGAGTGAGGGTGAGGAAGTCGGTACGGAAGCCGATCAGGCCGCGGCTGGGCACGACGAAGTCCATCCGCACCCAGCCCGCAGCGTGGTTTGTCATCTCCTCCATGCGGCCCTTACGCCCGGCCATCAACTGGGTGATCGCCCCGACGAACTCGTCGGGACAATCGATCGTCATCGCCTCGAAGGGTTCGTGCAGCTGACCGTCGATCGTCCTGGTGACCACCTGCGGCTTCCCGACCGTGAGCTCGAACCCCTCTCGGCGCATCGTCTCGACCAGCACCGCCAGTGCCAGCTCGCCACGACCTTGCACCTCCCAGGCGTCCGGGCGGCCGATGTCCACCACCCGGATCGAGACATTGCCGACCAGCTCGGCGTCCAGCCGGCTGCGGACCATGCGCGCGGTGAGCTTGTGCCCCGCCACCTTGCCCGCCAGCGGCGAGGTGTTGGTGCCAATGGTTACCGAGATCGCCGGCTCGTCGACGGTGATGCGCGGCAGCGCATGGGCATGATCGGGATCCGCCAGCGTGTCGCCGATCATGATCTCGGGCAGGCCGGCCACGGCCACAATGTCGCCGGCGATGGCTTCGTCGGTGGCGCTGCGCTCGACGCCTTCAGTCGCGAGCAGCTCGGTGATCTTTGCGCTGGTGATGACGGGCAACCCGTCGACCTCGCGCATCCATGCAACCTGCTCGCCCTTGCGGATGCGTCCGTTATAGATGCGGATCAGCGCCAGCCGGCCCAAAAAGGTCGACGCGTCCAGGTTGGTGACCAGAGCCTGCAGCGGCGCTTCCGCGTCGCCTTTCGGGGGCGGCACGTACTTTTCGAGGATCTCGAACAGCGGGTCCAGGTTGGTGCCGTCGGGAACCTGGCCGTCGGGCGGCTGCGTGGTGCTGACCACTCCGGCGCGCCCGGACGCGTACAGGGTCGGCAGGCCGAGCGCGTGCTCGGCGGCTTTGGCGGCTTCGTCGTCGAGGTCGGACGCGACGTCGAGCAGCAGGTCGTGGCTGGCCTCGACGACCTCTTCGATGCGGGCGTCGGGCCGGTCTGTTTTGTTGACGACGAGAATCACCGGAAGATGGGCGGCCAGCGCCTTGCGCAGCACGAATCGGGTCTGCGGCAGGGGGCCCTCAGACGCGTCGACCAGCAGCAGCACCCCGTCCACCATGGACAGCCCACGCTCCACTTCACCGCCGAAGTCGGCGTGCCCGGGGGTGTCGATGACGTTGATTACGGTGACCGTTCCGTCCGGATGATGGCGGTGCACGGCGGTGTTCTTGGCCAGGATGGTGATGCCCTTTTCCCGTTCCAGGTCGCCGGTGTCCATGACGCGTTCCTGCACTTCGCCACGTTCGTGCAAGGCGCCGGACTGCCGCAGCATCGCGTCGACCAGGGTGGTCTTGCCGTGGTCTACGTGGGCGACGATGGCGACATTGCGGAATGGCACGTCGGTGATTCTGGCAGCGGGGGCTTGAGATAGCGAACTGGCCACCGAACCGGGCCGCCCGTTCACCGTGCGTCCAGGGCGGTCGCCCGCGGCGTGTCCCCGCCCCTAATACACACCCAAAGCCCTGACTTCACTCTCGCCGCTTGAAACGCGTTAGAGCTTGCTCAAAGCGCTCGCGTCAGGTCCGCCAGCCAGCCCCGATCGGCGGGCACCCAGTCGACATCGTGCAGCTCGGCCGCCGTCACCCAGCGCAGCGCCTGGTGGTCATGCGGGTGGGGTTCCCCGCGAATCAGCCGCACCTGATACGCCCGCAGCGTCGTAGTGTCATTCAGCGGGATGTCGTGGCCAAGGCGGTCACCGACCGCGATGTCGCTGATCGCCAAGCCCAGCTCCTCGGCCAACTCGCGGGCCAGCGCGGCGCGCTCGGTTTCGCCGGGCGCGACCTTGCCGCCGGGCAGTTCCCAGCGCCCGGCCAACTCCGGCGGCCGGGCGCGCTGCGCCACCAAGACCGCGGATCCACAGATGACGGCCCCGGCCACGACGATCTGGGTCGGCATGGCCAGTGACGGTATACCGTCGGGTGCGTTCAGCCCACACGCTTCAGGGTGTAGTGGGCATTCGTCCGCTTGGGGTCATCTGCGAGCCTGTTCACCTCTTGGCGGATCGGGTCGACGGGACCGCCTAACGTGCCCGGGCAGCCGTCGGGGCACCGGACTTCCCACCACATGTCTGACTGGTGTGGCGGCCACGCGAGTAGCTGCCCGCCTCTCGGCCGGTAGCCGATCTGGGCTGAAAACTTCATGAGATTGCCGACGTGATGCTGTTCCGGGCAGAAGAGCGATAGGTCGATACCGAGCTGCTCTTGTTCATCCATGGCCGCTATTCTCCCTCGCCCGCCAAGCCGTCCATGTCGTACCCGGCGCGGCCATCGAAGTGCTGGTCGCCGTCGACGTCCCGTCCAAACACCCAGAGCGACATCGAAACACCAGGTCCGCGCAAGAGTAGGTTCGGGATATGGCTGTGTTAACGGATGAGGAAGTAGACGCCGCACTGCCCGACCTCAACGGATGGAAGCGTGTTGACGGTGCCCTGCGCCGGTCGATCAAGTTTCCGACGTTTCTCGACGGCATTGACGCCGTGCGCAGGGTGGCCGAGCACGCCGAGAGCAAGGATCATCACCCGGATATCGATATCCGTTGGCGGACAGTGACTTTCGCTCTCGTCACGCATTCGGTGGGCGGTATCACCAAGAACGACATCGCGATGGCGCGCGATATCGACGGAATCGTCGGGAGCTAGTCTTCCGCCGCGGCCGCCACGGGCGGCCGGCGTCCGGGCATCGGCCCGTCGGACAGGGCGACGCGTGGGCCGGTGACGGTGATCCATACCAGCGTCGCCACCGCCGCGACGACGTAGACCAGGCCAGCCCAGGCCAGATACCACGGTCGGCTTATTTGCCAGATGCTCGGCTGAGCGAAACTCAGCAACCATGGCGGGCCGATGATGGTGAGTGCCAACCAGCCCCAGCCCACAATCCGCGCGCCGGGGCGCTCGCGTGGCGGCCCGTGAATCGCCCAGATCATCAGCGGCACCAACCAAACCCAATGGTGGGTCCACGAGATCGGCGACAGCAGTAGCCCGAACAACTCGACCACCAGCAACTTGCCCAGCTGATCGGGCCCGTCCAGCGCCCGCCAGGCCAGGATGGCAAGCACGGCCGTCACGCCGATGGCAGCCAGAACCAGTGGACCAAAGCCGGCGTCGTGGCCCAGGATCCGGGAGATGCCGCCACGCCAGGATTGATTGAACGAGGTGGCGATTGGCCCGACCCGGTGCGCGTCGCCCAGCAGGTCGATGAAGTAGTAACGGGTCTGATCGCCGACGACCAACGCCGACACCCCGATGGTGGCGAGGAACACGACCACCGACAACGCCGCCGCAGCCCACCGCCGAACGCCGACGAAGTAGACGCCGGTAATGGCCGGCGTCAACTTGATTCCGGCCGCCACGCCGACGAGCAGCCCCGATAGCCACCACCGGGTGGTGTAGACCGCCCACAGCACCCCCAGCATGAGCAACACATTGATCTGCCCGTAGTCGAACGTGCTGCGCAGCGGCTCGATCCAGATGGTGATCGCCGTCCACAACATCGCGACGCGCCGACCGGTGCCAGCGGGAACGCCGATCAGGCGCTGGCTGATCCGGATGGAGCCGTACAACGCAGCCATAGTCGCGATCTGCCACAGGAAAGCGACCAGGCCGAACGGCAACAGGTGCAGTGGGTAGAACACGACGGCCGCGAACGGCGGATAGGTGAACGGCAGCGGGAAGTCCGGCGTCTGGTCGGCGTAGACGTAGCTGTACAGGGTGCCGGGATGGTCGATAGCGGCGGCGCCGCCGAGATACACGTGCAGGTCGACGAAGTTCGCCCCGTTGGGCGCCAGGTACGTCCAGGCGAGCCGCGCCGCGACGCTCACGGCCAACAGGAGAGGCGCGGCCGCCCGGAGCGAATTCGCCAGCCGCCGCGTGAAGGGTGCCGCCTGGGCGGCCGTCGTGGTGTCTATCTGCCCGACTTTAGCGATTGCGACGGGTGCCGTGCTGTTGCCGGTCCCGGGTCCGGTCACCGCAGTCACTCGTATGCGTAACGATCGAATAAATGCCACACGTGTCACTTGAGTCACATCAGTATCAAAGTAACTTCGGCCCGGGACCTGTCGTCGACAACCAGGGAGAGTCATGCCAACCATCTGGACCTACTTGCGTGCAACCGCCGTCGTGGTCGGTTCGTCCGCAGCGCTACTGACGGGCGGTATCGCCCACGCCGACCCCGCGCCGGTTCCGGCGCCGGCCTTGCCGAACATTCCGCAACAGCTGATCAGTTCGGCCGCCAACGCGCCGCAAATCCTGCAAAACCTCGCTACCGCCCTCGGCGCCACCCCACCGGTTGCGCCGGCCACCCCCGGCATCAGCTTCCCGGGATTGCCTCCGGCCGCCGCGACCGCACCGGCTTCCGCTGCGTCGGCGATCCCGTCGATTCCGGGCCTAACGGGGCTTACCCCGCCCGCGGCACCCACGGCGCCGGCGGCGCCGACCATCCCCGGGGTCAACGCGCCGATCCCAGGGCTGACACCGCAGGTACCGGCGGCACCCGCCGCACCCGCCGCCCCGGCGATTCCGGGGTTGCCCGCCATCCCGGGGCTATCGATGCCCGCGGCTCCGGCTGCACCGCCTACCCCTCAGATCCCGCAAGCCAAGGTGGACATGCCGGCGCTGCCGTCCGGCCTGCCGATCAATGTGCCCGCGCAGCTGACGCTTCCACAGGATCTGTCCGCACTGACCTCGGGACACGCTCCGGCCGTACCCGCCGCACCGGCGCCGGCCAGCCCTGCTGGACCGATGGCGCCGCTGCTTGCCGGCCTGCCCTGAGCAGCCCGTTAGACGGCTAACCCACTACCGAGGACCGGAGGAAACCGTGGCAACCACTTGGAACCTGTCCAAGGGTTTGGCCGCTGTCGTCACGGCGTCGGCTGTCGCGCTCGGGGTCTGCCCGAGCGCGACAGCCGACCCGGCGGCGCCGCAGCCGATACCGCAGCCCAACGCCGCCCAGCAACTACCGGGCCTGCAAGCGCTATCGCAGCTGAGCCCGATAATCCAGCAAGCGGCCAGCAATCCTGCGCAGGCGACACAGCTGCTCATGGCCGCTGCGCAAGCCTTCACCCACAATCCGGCGGCGCCCAGCGAGTCGAAGAGCGTTGCCGCGTCGGTGAACCAGTTCGTGCAGGAACCTGGCTCGCCGGTTCCCGGTGCGCCTGCTCCAGGACCGAATGGCGTCACCCCGCCCGACAACACCCCGGTGCCACACGTGCCGGCCGCCGGAATAGAGCCCGGCCTGCAGTCGCACCTGCCGCCGGGTATCGACCCGGCTCACGCGGCGGGTCCCGCGCCCGTTACGGCACCGGCAGCCGGGGCGCCCGCGCCGGCCTCACCCGCGCCGGCCTTGCCCGCACCGGCGGCGGCACCGGAGGCAGCACCGGCGCCGGCCCCGGCTCCGACTCCCGCGCCGGCCGTCGCCCCTGCGGCGGCTCCGGGTTTCGGCCCCGACGCGCCGCCCACGCAGGACTTCATGTACCCGTCGATCGGCACGAATTGCCTTGCAGACGGCACTAACTCGATCGCGACCGCGCTTTCGGTGGCGGGTCCGGCCAAGATACCGGTGCCCGGACCCGGGCCCGGCCAGACCGCCTATGTGTTCACCGCGGTCGGCACGCCCGGACCCGCCGAGGTGCAGAAGCTGCCATTGAACGTCACCTGGGTGAACCTGACCACCGGCAAGTCCGGAACGGCGACGCTCAAGCCGCGCACTGACATCAATGGGAACGGACCGACGACGTTGACCGCGATTGTCGACACCGGTTCGGGCAGCATCATGTCGACGATCTTCGGGCAGGTCACTACCAAAGAAAAGCAGTGCCAGTTCATGCCCACGATCGGCTCAACGGTGGTGCCGTAGAAAGGGTCGGCACCCCGCCGCCCGGGGCCGACTAATCAGTACGCCATGAACAGAATTGCGTCGCGGTCGTACTCCAGGCCCGGATGAACGCTGGCAAGGTGCGCTTGGGTCAGTTCGACCAGTTCGTCTTCGTCCTTGCCGACTATGGCCTCGCCACACGGACACGTGATGTGTGTCTTCACGTTGTCGCCTTTCCCTTTGCTGCTGCTTTCATCTGCTTCTTGTGTGACCGTACTTTCCCAAGGGACTGGGCGTCGACGATATCCGCGACGGATAGGTGCGTGCCGGGCTTGCCGAACTCTCCGGCCGCCGCCTGCCAGCCCGTCGGCGTTACGCCGTACTGCTTTCCGAGCAATGCCAAAAAGATCTTCGCCTTCTGCTCGCCGAAACCCGGTAGTCCCTTGAGCCGACGCAGCAGCTCTTGCCCGTCGGGCTGACCGGCCATCCACAGCCCGGCCGCGTCGCCGTCGTACCGGTCCACGATGATCTGCGCCACGGCCTGGATTCGCCTGGCCATCGAGCCCGGGAAGCGGTGTACCGCAGGCCTTTCGGAGCACAGCGCGGCGAATTTGTCCGGGTCGTAGTCGGCGATTGCGCCAGCGTCAAAGCCGCCCATCCGGTCCGCGATCTTCTTCGGCCCCGCGAAGGCCGTCTCGAACGGCACCTGCTGGTCCAGCAGCATGCCGACCAGCAATGCGAACGGGTTGTCATCCAGCAGCGCGTCGGCGGCCGGGTCTTGGACAAGCTGCAGTTTCGGCACCCAGACAGTCTAGACGCGGCGCACCCGCTCAGCGGTTGGCGAGCCACCAGCCATACAAGTCGGTCAGGTCACGGCCGTCCACGTTCGCGAGCACAAGATCCGCGTTCCTGGTCCATGTCACGGTGAACCCGCTCGTTTGAGGGTAGAAGTCATGTCCGCATGTCATCATTCCGCCCTGCCAAGGGCCCGGTCCCGGATCGCTTGTTCCCGGGCACGGGATCGGAGCACCGTATTGGTTGAAGGCTTGACTCAGATCGGCGGGATTTCCGTACAGGGAGTAAATGGCACCGTAGGGGCCGCTGGAAACGTGCTGGTGGTGGCAAAAAACCTGGGCAAGGAACCGGTCCCGGGGAGACCGCGGGCAGCCTGGCAGTCGGCCGGCGTGAAGCCCCCGGAGAGCAGCGCAAACAGTTTGTCGTTACTGGCCTGGTTGTCTGCAGGATCAACGGTCGCCGTCAGTGATGTAGCGACAGGGGTAACAACCGAAACGCACGCGGCAGCAATCGCTGTACCGAGGAACACCCTCAGCGACTGAGCTTTCACAGTCGAAAGCGTATGGCTGCTGTTGATCGAGCAATTCGCTCTTGAGACGAGCGAGAGGATTCTCGTAACGCGACTACGCCGTGACGTCGACGACGCGGTAGAGCTCACACGGCGCGGAGATACCTTTCAGCGAGTGTGTGCCGTGGCTTTCCAGCGCGATGCCGGAACCGGCAATGAGGCTGTTCACGGCGGAAGAAATGATCACCTCCGAGTTGGCTGCCACGCCCTGAACCCGCGCGGCTTGGTGCACGGCCATGCCCGACACGTCGTCGCCGCGTGTCTCGATTTCGCCGGTGTGCAGCCCGGCCCTTATCTCGATCCCGAGTTCTGCTCGGATACGGCCGCGCAACGCCCACGCGCATCGCACGGCACGGCTCGGGCTGTCGAAGGTCGCCAGCAAGCCGTCTCCGGTGCTCTTGATCCAGCGCCCGCCGCAGACGCCAATCTCGATGTGGCACAAGTCATCGTGACGGTCCAAGACGTCGCGCCAGCCGGCGTCGCCGGCCCGAGCCGCATGCACTGTCGAGTCGACGATGTCGGTGAAGAGGACAGTTGCGAGCTTTCGTGAGTGGTCCGCATTCGGGCGCGTGCCAGTAAGGAACTCCTCCAGCGCGCGGAGGTAGACATCCTGAGCACCGAACCAGACCGCGTGGTCGTCGGTAGGGAGCTCCACGAAACGTGCGCCCACAATATGCTCGGCCAGATACCGGCCGCTCTGAAACGGGCTGATGCGATCCCCGCGGGCATGCATGACGAGCGTGGGTGCGTAGATCGAGGGCAGCACATGGCGGATATCGAACTCAATCATGAGCTTGCCGAACGGAACGAGATTCCAGCGAGATATGGAGGCTCGTTCATAGCGGGCCGCCCAACGCCCAAAACCCGGCTGCCCCGCCATGGATGGGGCAGCCGAACTGACCGTTGGGCGGCCAGAGCCCCAGATCAACGGACCGAGCCTTAGGGTCCGCAGTTGTTGGCGCCCCGTTGGCGCCCATGGATGGTCGTCTCGGCGCACCCAGCTCGCGAAGCTGCCGCTAAGGATCAAACCCTCGGTGCGCTCCGGATATGTGGCGGCGAAGAACGCGGCCAAGGTGCCGCCCTCCGACCAGCCGCCGATGACAGCTCGGTCCACTGCCTCTGCCCGCATGACGGCAAGGAAGTCCTGCACCCGCGCGTCCAGCGATGGCGGCGGAATGCTTCTGTCCGATGCCCCCGTACCGCGCTTGTCGAAATGGATCACGCGGCAGACGGACCCGAGCCGTTCGAAAAAGGCTGCGGCCTGCCGGTTCTCCCAAATCACGTCGATGTTCTGCGCGAACCCGGGAAGGCCAATAAACGTCCGCTTCCCCGAGCCGAAAACCTGGTAGCCGATGCGTACCCCGTCGGCCTCTGCGTGGCGGGTTTCCGGGCGCGCGAGGGTCACATCGCGGACTCTAGACGGCTAGAAGCCGAATCGGACGGTCACCGGTACAGGTGAAAGACGATGACGAGCAGGAGAAGAATCCCGGGCACCACGAAGACGCCCCATATGGCGCCGACACGGCGCCGTCGGTCTATCTGACGCCGCAGGCGAGCGTAGCCGGCGCGATTTAGCGGTGGGGGCGCCATCAGGCCCGGTGACGGCGGCGGGAAGCTCTCGCGCGGAGCAGCCTTGGGCTCGGCGAGCCGGCGCTCCAACTCCCTGATTCGTTCCTCGGGGTCGTCGGAGTCCATGACCCGAATGATCCCACAACATGCGCGTCACGGCTCGAGCGTCAAAAACCCCGTCCGGTCCGCATTCCCATATACGGGGCCAAGCCGAATTTCTCAACGAGAAAAAGCCAATCCATGCCCGAGACGACAAAGGCAGGTTGCTCCTCATGCACCGGGCAACTCCATGATCGGAACCGAACATCGCGACACGTGATGGTCAGTGGTCTCTTAGCGCCAATTCGCTCCTGTAAACCAGGAACCCGCACGACCAGGACGGGCGACCTTTGCCCGGACTTCCGGTAGTACGTGTGTACCGCTGGGACCACGTTCAGCTGAGCAATCGGCGCCGAGGCGAGAACCTCATTGGTGTTCGCGTCACGCACCCAGATCGCATCGTTGCCCACATCGATGGCCAGGCTTGGTTCCGGGTTGAAGTCAAACCCCGTGATGGGCCTGGACATGGCGGCAAACTCGCCAACCAGCGTGTCGGAGAAGAACCACGCGGGGCAGGGGAATAGCAGACAGCGAGTCGGTTCCCCCGGTGCAGGCCGGCGGACATTCAACCCACTCCGCGAGGCGATCATGGCAAGAAGCCCATCAAAGTCCGAGGCGGACATCGACGCGTCGACGTACTCCAGGGGCGGCGCCTCGAGGCGTGTTCCGGCGCCTATGCGATGGTCTTTCCCCCCGAGAACAAATCGGTGGCGGCCATTTCGCATGTGCAGGGCCGTGCCCATCGTGGTGCCGCCATACATCCCGAAATTCCACAGGCCCAACTGCATGTCACTGTAGGGAAAATCGACACCCCGCCTCTTGTCGACAATCAGGCCATCGCCAGTGACGCAGATGAGGATCCTTCTGTTACGAAGCCAGCTCAGGAGGGGAATGAAGCACGAAAGCATAAACACGACCACACAGCCAGCGGGGATCGCCGCGGCGCCACCTGGGAGGTTTCGCCCCGTCGTGACGGCATACACGAAGGGCGATATGAACACCGCGATTAACACCCACCCGTAACGGCGGAACCCCTTGGCTATCGCCGGGGTGGCGCCGGATCCGGATGCCAGGAAACGCCCTGACGCAGCCCATTCCTCGTTGACGCGCACCCCGAAAGTATTCGCTCCCCGGCAGGGGCGCACAAGCCGATGACGATCGCGCGAAAAGCGTTGACGGCCAACCCGGTATCAGCCCGAGCCGCTCTTACGACGGAATTCCCGACGGCTCTCGACCGGACCGTGCGTCCGGGACTGCGAGCCGCCCCCGTCCTTGTGATCGGATCCGCCCGTCGCCTTCGCCTTCTTCCGGTCGAGGGCTTCGCGGAACTTGCGCTTGGTCTCGTCCTCTTGCCGAGGGTCCGATTCAGCCATACCGGCAGCCTAGCCTGAACGGGCCCGGCCTGGCTTGCGGTTTTACCGCTTACCGGGCGGCATGCCGTACACGTGCGAGATCCGCAGCGTCAGCAGCACCCGCCGGTCGGTGACCATCGCCTCCCGGAACTCGTCCCAGTCTGGATGCTCACCAGCGATGTTGCGGTACAAGGCAATCAGCGCCTCGACGGTCTCGTCGTCGGGCGCAGCCGCCGGGAGCGTCAGTTCCGCCGTGCCCTCGGCGACGGCATACGACCATCCATCGTCGCAATCGACGAGGATTGATGCCCGCGGGTCGCGGCGCAGGTTGCGCGTCTTGGCCCGCGGCTCGGTGATCGATACCCGCACCACAAGTTCGCGCGGCTCGAAGTGATAACTCACGTTCGACAGTTGGGGGCGCCCGTCACGCTTGATTGTGGCCAGCACCCCGAGGGAGTTCCCGCTGATCACGGCCAACAGCTTGTCGTCGAAAACTTGGCGTCCCATGTCGAAAGCCTACGTCGCGGCCCGTGAAGCCGGTCTGGTGGAATCGGATCATGACCAGATACGCGGCGTTCCTGCGCGGCGTCAACGTCGGCGGCGTCAACCTCAAAATGGCGGAGGTGGCCACGGCATTGACCGACGCAGGATTTGCGAACGTGCGCACCATCCTGGCCAGCGGCAACGTGCTGCTGGAGTCGTCCGCCGGGGTGGCCGCGGTGCGCAAGAAAGCGGAAGCCACCTTGCGGAAGAGGTTTGGCTACGACGCGTGGGTGCTCGCCTATGACATCGATACGGTGCGCGCCGCCGTCGACGCCTACCCCTTCGAGCGCGAGGTCGAGGGGTACCAGTCCTACGTCACGTTCGTCGCCGACGCCGGGGTGCTCGATGAGCTCGCCGAGTTGAGCGATGGCGCCGGTCCGGGAGAGAAGATCAGCCGGGGTGACGGCGTCGTCTATTGGCAGGTGCCCAAGGGCGCCACTTTAGACAGCACGATCGGCAAGACGATGGGTAAGCCGCGCTACAAATCCTCGACGACGACCCGCAACCTGCGCACGCTGGCGAAAGTGTTGCGGTAGAACCGACTTCGGCTAACGCTCAATCCTCGGGCACGTTCGACAGGTAGCGCATCGCGTCGGACTTGGTCAGCCCCAATGCTTTGGCCACTTCGACGTATTCTTTGGCAGCGGCCGCCATCGCGGCGTCGGTCGGATCGAAGCGGGAAATGAACGTGCCAAAGCGCCCACGTGTTTCCACGATCGCCGCCGACTCCAGCTCACGATAGGCACGCGCCACGGTGTTTGCCGCGACGCCAAGCTGACCGGCCAGGTCACGCACCGTCGGGAGCCGCTGGCCAGGCGGCAACGCGCCAGTGCGGACCCCGTCGATCACCTGGGTTCTGAGCTGGTCGAACAACGGTTTGCCCGCCTTCACGTCGACCCGTAGCAAATCCCGCAACTCCATCAACCCAGTATGTCGCAACCACGGCTATCTTTGTGGGATGCGAGTAACGGTGCTCAGCGGCGCGGGGATCTCCGCCGAAAGCGGCGTGCCGACTTTCCGTGACGACAAGAACGGATTATGGGCCCGCTTCGACCCCTACCAGCTGTCCAGCACGCAAGGGTGGCGCGCCAACCCCGAGCGGGTGTGGGGATGGTACCTGTGGCGCCATTACCTGGTGGCCAAAGTCCAGCCCAACGACGGGCACCGCGCGATCGCCGCCTGGCAAGACCACGTCGAGGTCAGCGTAATCACTCAGAATGTCGACGACTTGCACGAGCGCGCCGGCAGCGCGCCGGTGCATCATCTGCACGGGAGTCTGTTCGAATTCCGTTGCGAGCGTTGCAGTTCGCCCTACACCGGCACGCTACCCGAGATGACCGAACCGGCCCTCGAGGTGGAGCCTCCGATCTGCCACTGCGGCGGCATGATCAGGCCCGACATCGTATGGTTCGGTGAGCCACTGCCCGACGAGCCCTGGCGTTCTGCGGTCGAGGCGACGGAGGCCGCCGATGTGATGGTGGTCGTCGGGACCTCGGCGATCGTCTATCCGGCGGCCGGGCTGGCCGATCTGGCGCTATCCCGCGGCACCGCCGTCATCGAGGTCAATCCCGAGGTCACCCCGCTGTCTAAGAGCGCCACGATCAGCATTCGCGAGACCGCGAGCCAGGCCTTGCCCGGGCTGATGCAGCGGCTTCCCGCCCTCCTGAAGTAGTTCGACCCTGCGGTGGCGGCGTCGAGCCCGCGCACAGATCGCGATTAGTCCGCTGATCCACACGCTGAGCGCAGTCTCGGCGAGGAGAAAGAGGATTAGGGCCGGCGCGCCCGGCCCAGCACCAACTCCGACACCGGCAACGGCGCCCAGATAGGCAACGTCCACTCCCGCCGGGAGGTGTCTATCTCGAACCCGGCGTCGACGATAGAGCGCTCGGTATCGCGATGGGTGTGGCAGTTACCAAACAACCTCGGCCAAAGCGTCGCGTCGGCTAACCGCTGGAGCCGGCCGCGTGTGCCGGCGCTGGCCACATGCTCGAGATACCGAAGTTGCCCGCCGGGCCGCAAAAACGAATACAGACGCCGCAGCACGCCGACGGGATCGCGCACCGAGCACAACACCAGCGAGCACACCACCGCGTCGAACGGCTCCCCATCTCTGGAGGAGAACCCTTCCGCGGTATCCCCGATAACGACAACCGGAACCGGTACCACAGCGGCCGCGGCCCGGGCCTGGGCCGCCAGTCGCGGCTCGGGTTCCACCGCGACCACCCGTTCGACCGCCTTCGGGTAGTTGGGGAAGTTCGTCCCGACACCGGCGCCGACTTCCAGCACCCGGCCCGACAGGCCGGCCAGATTCTCCCGACGAAGCGCCCGCACCGCCTCGGTCTCATGGGTGACCACGACGGGCCAGACGCGCGCGAAGAACGGATTGTCGATTTCGGACGCCGTTGCCTGCGTCATACCCATGCCGCCAACTTGTGGGGAGTGGCATCCGTGCCACACCCGATCGCCACACGCCCACAGAAGACCAAACGCAGCACCCGGTCCGCGAACGCCTCGGCATCGCCAAAAGGCAAGTGCGGCTTGGCGATCAACATAGCCGCCACTCCGTGCGCCGCACTCCAGAATTCCAAGGCGGCGGCGGTGGGATCGTCCGGCATGTAGATACCGTTGTCCATCAGCTTCTGCACGGTGGCGCGCATGTGCTTGAACGCCGAGCTGTCCAGCGTCACATCGACGCTGCTTCCGGACCGCCACTCACCCATCGTGGCGATCCGGTACAACTCCGGGGTTCGGGTGGCGAACCGGACATAAGCGAGCCCTTGGGCGCGCAGCACCTCGACCGGAGTGGTGTGCTCGGCGGCCATCCGCTGCATTTCCACATCCAGCTTTTCGAAGTAATGCGCGCAAACCGCGTCCATCAGGGCATCTTTCGCTGCGAAATGCAGATAAATCGACGGCGGTGTGACGCCGACGCGTCGTGCCACCAACCGGATCGACACCGACCTGGCGTGCCCAGTTTCCAGGAGCAGCTCGGTGGCCGCGTCCAGAATCTCCTCGCGGAGCCGATCGCCGCACCCACGGCGGGCCCTGGTGCGACCACGACCACGGCCTTCGATCGACACGTTAACCAATTTTGGTCACCGACTCGGTGATCGGGTATCCGTTGTGGTACACCGTAATCTCCGTCGGCTCTGCGGCTGCGACCTCTTCGGCGGGTCCCTCGCTGATGCCGAACCGCTCGTGCAGCCACACCAAAGGCTTTGGCGCCCACCAATTCCAGCGGCCCATCACGTGCATGAACGCCGGGACCAGGACCATCCGCACCAGCGTCGCATCCGCGAACACGGCAAGAACCAGCCCGAGGCCGAACATCCGCATGAACGACACGTGAGCGGCGATCAGCGCGGCGAACGACATCGACATCACCAACGCCGCGGCGGTGATCACCCGGCCGGTGCGGGCCACGCCGTGCGCCACACTATCGCCGTTGGCGGCATGCGCCTGTTTTGCGCTGACCTTTGCCGGTCGAGCGGCTCCGGACGCGAGCCAGTACTCGCGGATCCGGGCGATCAAGAACACCTCGTAATCCATCGACAAGCCGAACGCGATGCAGAACAGCAGCACCGGCATGTTCGCCACCAGCGTGCCGCTCGGGGTCGTTCCGAGCGCGCCGAGATGGCCGTCCTGGAAGATCCACACCAGGGCTCCGAACGCCGCGCTCAGCGACAGCACGTTGCATATCAATGCCTTTGCCGGCAGCACCACGCTACCGGTGAGCAAGAACAGCAGCACGAACGTGATGGCGGCCATCAGTCCCAGCACCGCGGGAAGTCGATCCGTCACCGCCCTGACGCTGTCGCGGTTGACCTGCGCGACACCGGCCATCTCGACGGTTCGGCCGGCGGGCCCGGCCACCTCGTGCAACCGCGTTAGCTGGGTGTCGGAGGCCTGAGAGAACAGCGGCGCCGCGCTGCTCACCGTCAGGAATGCGCTTCCGTCAGCCAACCCGGTCGCCGCGACTGGCGGGCCCGCCGGGTTTCCGTTCACGAACGTCCCACCGGGGGCTGACACCGCCGAAACGTCGGGGACACGCGAAAGGTCGGCCGCATACCGGTCAATGTCCGCCGGGCTCAGGTTTCGGGCGTCGGGGATGACGATGGGCACGGCGGTTGCGGAGTCATGGGCGAAACCGCTGCGTAAGCGGTCGCCAACCTCATGCGAAGACGCCGACCGCGGCAGCACCCGGTCGTCCGGGAAACCCCACTTCACCGAGAGGAAAGGAAGCCCGAGCAGCAAAAGCAGCGCCATCACGGCCAGCCCGATCGGCGCCCAGCGGCGCATCACGAACTTGCTCGACCGATACCAGAACCACTCCTCGACCGGCCTGTGCAGCGGATCCGGGCGGCGCAGCACCACATGACGCAGCAGCCGGCGCACGTCGAGCGCGTCGAGCCGGTTGCCCAGCAGCACGATCGCGGCCGGCGTTAGCACGATTGATGCGGTCGCGACGAACGCCACGGTGGCCACACCGGCATACGCGAACGACTTCAGGAAGTACATCGGGAACAGCGCCGTCGCCGACATTGACAAGGCCACGGTGACCGCGGAGAACAACACCGTACGGCCGGAGGTGGCCATGGTCCGGATCAGCGCCTGATCCCGGTCACCGCCCTCGGCCAACTCGTCGCGATAGCGGCTGACGATCAGCAGCGTGTAGTCGATCGCCAACGCAAGGCTCAGCGCAGTGCTCAGGTTGAGCGCGAAGATCGACACTTCGGTGGTAAACGTGATGAGCCGCAACACGGTCATCGAGCCGACGACGGCCAGCGCGCCGAGGGCCATCGGCAGCGCCGCCGCCAGCAGCCCGCCGAACACCCAGACCAGCACCAGGAAACTCAGCGGGAGCGCGATCATCTCCATGACCACGAGGTCGTCCTGGTTCTGTTTGTTGATCTGCGCGTATTGCATCGCCGGGCCACCGGCGCGGACGGTGACGCCGTCACGATCGTGGACGAACTGGTCCGACAGGGTTTGGGCGTTGTTCTGCGCGTAGTTTTCGCCGCCCTTGAGGTTGATCACGATCAACCCGGACTTGCCGTCGGTGCTGACCAGATCGGCAGCGGCTTGCGGCGGTGCCGTCCATGCCGAGGTCACGTTGTACACCAACGACGACTGTTGCAACTGGCCGACCAGGTCGGTGCCCACCCTGCGGGCCTGTTCGCTATTGGCGCCTGCGGGTGCTGTCACCATGAGCAGCATCTGCTGACCGCTCTGGCCGAACTTGTCGGTCAACGCCTGGATGGCGTGCGCCGACTCCGAGTTCGGATCCTGGAAACCCCCAGGAGACAGGCTCTTGGCGACGGGGATGCCGAAGACCGCGGCTGCTACGAAGACCAAGACCCCGGCCGCGATTATTCGTCTCGGCGCCGCAATGGCCAGTCGAGCGATCGCTTGCAGCATGTTCGGGTCCTTCCATCGCCGGCGCGAGCCGCGCTCGCCCACCGTCGACCCCGGGGTAACTTATCCGCGGTAACTTACAGGTGTCAAACAACAGCCTTACCTAACCACGGATGTGCGCGGCACGCGGTTCAATCCCGCCGAAGCGGGATGCGAACCGGCCCGAAACCGGTCGCCACGGGGTCCGATGGTTGATTACCCGCCGGAAACCTACCCACCGGTAAATTGCCATCATTTTCCGAATCGTGACTCAATGATTCCTTAAGCGTGGCCCATACGCTCATGGTCATGTGGATCGACGACTCGAGCGCGGACCTCATCAAGGCCGACTTCGACGCCCTGTACCACGGCGACATGCTGGTGGAAGGTGAGTGCTCGGAGCAGCTTGAAGACTGGCACCCGCTCCCTACGGCAAGCTGACCGGCCATGAGCGTGCTCGCGCGGCTACTTATGGCCGAACCCGCCATAACCCGATGGTTCCGTCGATAAGTTCTTTTGCGATGAAAGCCCCCCGCGATGCGGGGGGCTTTCATTTGTCCGTCCGAACGTCGGCTCAGCGCGGCGCCATACGGATGGCGCCGTCCAAGCGGATGACTTCGCCGTTGAGCATCGGGTTTTCGATGATGTGCACGGCGAGCGCCGCGTACTCGTCGGGATCACCCAGTCGGGCCGGGTGCGGCACCTGCTTTCCGAGCGACTTCTGCGCCTCCTCGGGCAGCGAACCCAGCAGCGGCGTCTTGAACAACCCCGGTGCGATGGTCACCACGCGGATGAGCTCGCGCGCTAGGTCGCGCGCGATCGGCAACGTCATGCCGACCACGCCGCCCTTGGACGCCGAGTAGGCGGCCTGGCCGATCTGGCCCTCGAACGCGGCGACCGAGGCGGTGTTGATGATGACGCCGCGCTCCTCGCCGACCGGTTCGGTCTTGGCGATCCGCTCGGCGGCCAGTCGCAGCACGTTGAACGTGCCGATCAGGTTGACCCCGATCACCTTCTTGAAGCCGTCCAGCGGGAACGGGCCGTCTTTGGACAGGGTCTTGATGGCGTTGCCGATGCCCGCACAGTTGACGTTGATGCGCAGCGGGCCCAGCGACTCGGCCACATCGAGCGCGCGGCCGACGGCGGCCTCGTCGGTGACGTCGGCCTCGACGAAGCGGGCGCGATCGCCCAGCTCGCGGACGACGTCTTCGCCCCTGAGGTCGAGCACAACCACCTGCGCCCCGGCGTCGAGCAGCCGCTTGGTGGTGGCCAGGCCCAGGCCCGACGCGCCCCCGGTGACGACCGCTACGGCGTCCTTGATCTCCATGTCAGTCCTTCCCTAACGTCCAGCCAACCAGTTGGTTGGGGACTATACCCAGTCCTCGAGCACCGCCTCGATGCCGGTCACCGGCAGCGCCGGGCGGGGCGTGTCCGCCGCGGTGCGGGAGAACCGCGGAGCCGGCAACGGCTGCAGGCCGCCGTTGACCTCGTAGAAGGTGTTGCGTTCGGTGATGTGCGGCTCGGTCTGCACCTCGCCGAATGCCAGCACAGGTGTCACGCAGGCGTCGGAGTCGGCGAA
>Ga0182033_10000448_pt1 | contig 19562 bp, 15 predicted proteins | sample tim00Cox0000000H_FD_125968 | JGI IMG/M metagenome (GOLD analysis project Ga0182033, IMG submission 125968) | Lab enrichment of tropical soil microbial communities from Luquillo Experimental Forest, Puerto Rico - timezero.00C.oxic.00.000.00H | ecosystem: Environmental > Terrestrial > Soil >...
ATTGGCGGTCGTTCAGGAAAAGCTCGGAAACGCTGCGGCGGCCGAAGCTGCCCGTTCCGGCCTCAAATATCATCGCAGTTCGGAAGCAGAATGGTTCCTTGCGACACACCCGATGGCCATCGGCGCAAACTAACTTTGCGCTCCTTCCACAGTTTAAGTGGTGCTAGCCCGGTCGACGGGGCTTGCTTGCCCCGCCCGTAGGCAGGAAAAGCGAGGGATGCGACTTCCCTTGGCGGGAACTCGCGGGCGCTCCTGCCGCTCGATCGCGTTGCTCGGTTATTTCTTCCTCAGCAACCGCGTGATCCACACGAGAATCACTGCTCCAACGAAAGAAACGACAATCGATCCGATCACTCCCCCGGCGCGGAGCCCCAACAACCCGAACACCCAGCCACCTACGATGCCCCCGAGAATCCCGAGAATGATGTCCACGAGAATTCCATAGCCGCCGCCTTTCATCACTTGGCCTGCAAGCCATCCGGCAATGAGCCCCACAACCATCCACGTAAGGAATCCCATTTTGGATCCTCCTCTTCGATCGTCTAGGAAGCCCCAACGCGAGTCCCATTTACAACGCCAACTTGCCCAATGTCAACTGGACGGAATACACTGGCTCAAGAAAAAAAACCTGATCGCTAGTTCCCGGAGAGAGCGGATGTTTCCGAGGGTTCCTTGGGTCATTTCTCGAATTGCTTTGTCTTTGCTCGCGGTCGCTTTCCTGGCGAGCGCCTGCTCCAAGTTTCTGCCCGACAAAAGCGCCGAGCCCGTTCCGGGGCAATCCGTCCCGCATCCGACCATTGTCTTCATGAGCGACTTCGGCGTCGCCAACGACGCAGTGGCCATCTGCAAAGCCGTGATTGTCGGCATCGCCCCCGACGCCCGCATCATGGACATCACCCATCAAGTGACGCCCTATTCGATCGAGGAAGGCGCGCGTTTTCTGCTGGGCGTGACGCCGTACTATGCTTCCGGCACGGTCTTTCTCGTGGTGGTCGACCCCGGGGTCGGCACGACGCGCAAAGCCATCGTCGTCAAAACCAAGAAAGGCCAGTACTTCGTTCTTCCTGACAATGGCCTCATTACGCCGGTGCTCGACCGCGACGGCCTCGATTCCGCACGGGAAATCACCAACACCGACTGGATGATCCAGTCCCCCATTTCCTCCACTTTTCACGGCCGCGACATCTTCTCGCCTGTCGCCGCGCATCTGGCTGAGAGTGGAGATTTCTCTCTGGTTGGCCCGGAGATCTCACAGCTCGTCCGCCTGAATCCAAAGACCGCGGTGATTTCCGACAAGGGCATCGCCGGCGACCTGATCGGGCTCGATGATCCGTATGGCTCGCTCATCACCGACATTCCCGGCGAGGAATTCAAGAAACTCGCCTACCGTCTCGGCGACAAAGTCCCCTTGCTCATCGACAAAAAGCCTGTCACGGTAGCTTACGTCAAGACCTTCATGGACGTTCCCGTCGGGGATCCTCTGCTTTACTTGGACTCTCGCGGGCGCGTCGGCATTGCCGTCAACCAGGGCAACTATTCCAAACAGTTCGCCGTCACCCCTCCCGGCACCATCTTCATCCCCCGCAAAGGCCTGGCCCTCAAAAGCAAGTGAAGATCGGGTCGCCTTCTTGGAGCGCTCGGCTGCGGTTGCATTTTTGCCCCGCGCGCCCAACAATGAAGTCGTATCCGGTTCGCGGCGTATTGGTGAAACACTCGGTAGCGATAACCGGTCACCGATGACTCTCGAGAGAGGTTGCCGTGCCTGAAGCCCTAATCGTTTCATCTGTCCGCACTCCCGTAGGCCGCGCCAACAAAGGCGCGCTGCGCGCCGCGCGTCCTGACGACCTTGCCGCGCTGGCCATCAAGGAAGCCCTTCGGCGCGTGCCGGGGCTTCGGCCGAACGAGATCGACGACGTGATTCTCGGCTGCGCCATGCCCGAAGGCGAACAAGGCATGAACGTGGCGCGCATCGCCTCGCTTCGCGCCGGCTTGCCGGTCGAAACTTCGGCGATGACCATCAACCGCTTCTGCTCTTCCGGTTTGCAGGCGATTGCGCTTGCCGCGGAACGCATTCGAGGCGGGTCGGCCGAAGTCATCGTGGCAGGCGGCACCGAATCCATGTCCCTGGTGCCCATGGGCGGCAACAAGATTTCTCCCAATCCCTGGCTTGTCGATCATTACCCCGACGCGTACATCAGCATGGGGCTGGGCACGGAAAATATTGCGCGCAAATTCGGCGTCACGCGCGAGCACGCCGACGAGTTTTCGCTCGCCTCGCACAAGAAAGCGCTCGCGGCCATTGCCGCGGGAAATTTCAAGGACGAAACCTTTCCTGTGGAAGTGCAAATCACTTCCCTGCCCAACGGCAACGGCGCATCTTCGAAATCCGCCCGCAAACCCGTCACGCAAACGTTCACCTTCTCGGTGGACGAAGGCCCCCGTGCGGATACTTCGCTTGATGCCCTGGCGAAACTCAAGCCGGCCTTTCACGTGAAAGGCACGGTAACGGCGGGAAACAGCTCGCAGATGAGCGACGGCGCAGCCGCTGCGGTGGTTATCTGTGAGGCGCGCGCGAAATCATTGGGAGTGAAGCCGCTCGCCCGCTTTGTGGCTTACGCGACTGCAGGAGTTCTTCCCGAAGAGTTCGGCATCGGTCCGGTCGCCGCCATTCCCAAAGCGTTGCAGCTCGCGGGACTCTCGCTCAACGACATCGCGGTCATCGAGCTCAACGAGGCGTTTGCCGCGCAATCGCTTGCGGTTATCCGGCAAGCCGGACTCGATCCCGCGCGCGTCAATCCAAATGGCGGCGCCATCGCGCTCGGCCATCCGCTCGGCTGCACGGGTGCAAAACTGACTGCAAGCATCATCCGCGAATTGCAACGGCGCAATGCGCGATACGGCATGGTCACCATGTGCATTGGCGGTGGCATGGGCGCCGCCGGCATCCTCGAACGCCTCGCGTGAAACGGATCAGGCGCGACCATCCACCGGCCATCCCCGGGGCAACGAGGGATCTGCCGGGGCGGAATGGCAAAGCCTTGAGGTAGCCCCGCAGTCGCCGTTCTCTGATTCTCCCGTTCCGAGCCTTTTGGCCTTTTGGCCTTTTGGCCTTTTGGCCTTGACCGGCGTCTAAGAATCATGGATCATGGCGTCAGACGACATGTCGTCGGAGGACATATGGAGGTAAGCGAGCCGGTCCTGCTCATCCTTCTGAGCCTTGCGGAGCAACCCCGGCACGGTTATGCCATCCTCGGGGACACCGAGAGGATGACCGGCGGGCGGGTGCGGCTCAGCACCGGCACTTTGTACGGGGCGCTCAGCCGCCTGCTCGAAGACAACTGGATCGAGCGATGCCCGGAACAAGACCGCTCGCGCGGGCGGCAGGCTTACCGGCTGACCGCGGAAGGGCGCCGGAACCTGCAAAGGGAAGTGAGCCGGTTGAAGCGTCTAGCGCATCTCGGCACGCTGCGGGTGGCGCGGAAGGAAACTTAGTCCATGCTTGCGCTCTACCGCTCGATCCTGTACCTCTACCCCGCGGCTTACCGCGGCGAATACGGCGACGAGATGCTGGAGGTTCTTTCGGAAGTGCAGGCGAAGACGCGCAACAAGGGCGCCCTGGCACGGGTCGCGTGCGCAGTGCGAGAAGCCAGCGGCTTGTTATGCGGCGCGCTAGGGGAGCATTTGCACGAGTTCGCTGGTCGCTATGACCGGTTTTCATCTATGTTCTTGGGAGGGAGGTTCGCGATGCGCTCGGAATTCCGGTTTCCCAAAGCCACGGTAGGGCTGATGCTGGTCATCCTGGCTGCAGTGATGTTCACGATTGAGAAAGCCAAGGCAATCTCGGCTTCGATTCCGCATGCCAACCCGCCTGTCGGGCACATTCATCCGTCGCAATTCGAGATCTTACCGACGCTGCTCCTGACCATGCTCAGCGCTGTCGGGGCCGGGGTAATCGGGTGGGCCATTCTCTTTGCGCTGCGACGTTCTGGCATCCAGCAGCTATCCGAAATGAGTCCGTCCGCCGGCCTGCGCGCCCGTAAATGAGGCGCATTGCTCCCGCTCGGCCGAGCCATCTCGCTCGAGAGCTCTCGGAAACTAGGACTTGGCTCTCCACAGGCCCACGGTGTTGCCTTCGGGATCCTGCATCCAGGCGAAGGTGCCGGTAGGAATCTCGACGGGACCGACAAGCGTCTTCGCGCCGAGCCGACCTGCTTTTTCCAGGTACGCGGCGACATCATCGACGCCCACGTAAAAGATCGTGTAGTGCTGCGGTTCGTGCCCGAGCGCGGTAATATGGCCGGCGATCCCGCCAGATTCGGCAGCGATCATGGCCGCAGGGCCCATGACCGAAATCCTCCAATCGAACAGCTGCTTATAGAACTCCTGCGTTTTGGCGCTGTCGCGGCAACCGATTTCGAAATGCACAACCGGGTGCGTCATGGGTTGGCCTCCTGGTTGACGGTCTTTCTGACGAACCCGATTCCTGCGTTCGGGGGGCGCCGTCGGCCTCCCGGCGGGAAAGACAGCGCCGCAGCCGTGCCCGCAGTCACATGGATGAAGCTTCGCCTGCGCATCGCCCGCTGCGCAAAAAAAAATGACGCGGCGACTATACCACATGCGTAATCGCGCTCGAGCAAATTCTAAGGAGTTCACAAAAGCCTGGAGGCCGTTGGAGAAAAACAGTTCCCTAGCCCACCGGCGGTTCCCTCCGGACCCTCAAAGGATGAAAACTGCGCTTCGTTTAGTCCGCGGCGTAGCGGCGGAAGAAAGAATCCTGCTTCCACTGCGGACGCGCGGCGGTGTCCGCGGTTTCTAGCAGCAGCCGGCGTGTGAATTCCTCGTAGCCGGCGGCGGTGTCGAGACGAACAGGCTGGTTCACGTCGTCCGAAGGCGCGTGGTAGCGGTTGGTGAGCCAGTCCTTGAAGGTTTTCTGTTCGGCTGTGCCCAGTTCGAAGCCCACATCGACTTTGACGGCGGGAACGCCCTTCTTGATGAAGCTGTACTGATCGCTGCGGATGAAGCGGTTGCGCAAAGGCTCGGGATCGGCGATGGGCTTGACGCCCATGGACTCGGCGATGGCCGCGGCGCGGGCGCCCAGGTCGGACTCATCGATGCCTTGGATGGTTAGGATTTTCAGCGGAACGATGGGAAGAAACATGTCCACATTGACGTCAGCGACGATGGATTTCAGGGGAATGGTGGGGTGGGCAGCAAAGTATTTCGAGCCGAGAAGGCCTTTTTCTTCCGCAGTGACGAGCAGAAACAAAATCGAGCGCTTCACCGTTTGCGGGTGGGCCTTCAAGTTCGCGGCCATATCCAGGACAAGCGCACTGCCGGAGCCGTTGTCCATTGCCCCGTTGTAAATGCGGTCGCCATGGATGGCCGCGCCGATGCCGAGGTGATCGATGTGCGCGGAGAGCACGACGAATTCATCTTGCAACGCAGGATCGGAGCCGGGAAGCTTGGCGACGAGGTTGGCGGATTCGACGGGCGCGGTTTGGATGACGGCCTGGGCATCGAGCGAAACGGCCAACGGAAAATGCGGAAGCGGCTTGCGATCCTTGGCAAGTTCAGCGATTTCCGCGAAGGTGTGGCCGGAGCCGGCAAAGAGTTTTTCTGCCGAGGCGGGGTTAAAAGCAACGCCGAGTTGTTGGCCGGGCGTTTCATTGAACTCGGAGCCGGCAAGGTCCATCGACGGCTCGTTGCGATTGGCGGAGATGCGCGACCAGGGAATATCCATCGAGGCGGGGTTGAAAATGCTGACTACGCCGAGGACGCCCGCGGCGTGCAGAGACTTCCAGCGCTCGCCCGCGGTTTGGTAGTGCGAGGCCAGAGCGGCGGGGATGTCCGCAGGCGAGCCCGCGAGATAGACCACAACTTTGCCATGTAGATCGAGCCCGGCAAGCTCGTCGAGATTTTTTTCAGGGATTTTCAGGCCGTAGCCGACAAACACCAGGGGCGTTTCGAGATAGACGGTGGCCCGCGTGGCGCGCGAGGCGATGAAAGCGTCGTCGGCGAAAGAGAGGCGTTCGGCTTTGCCTTTAGAGACCAGCGCCAGGGACGATTTGGATTCGTCCACCTGAAACTGGGTGAAGTGCACGGGCTGGTAGAAACCATTCACGCCGACGGGCTCGAGACCGGCTTTTTGCAGCTGTTCGACGGCGTAAGCCTCCGCCTTGCGAAGACCCTCGCTGCCGGTGTTGCGGCCTTCGAGTGCGTCGTCGGCGAGAAATTTAACGTGTGCCCACCAGGAATTGCCGTCGAAGTGGGAGGAGGGCGGGGTTTGCTGCACCGGAGCTCGAACGGCCAAGGCAAGCAAAAGGGCAAGCAAGAAAGACCTCGCCATGGGAATTCACCTCAGATCGAATTGGGGATATGAGGATAGCAGGGTCGGCGGCAGGGAGTCACGGGAAGGCCAATCATCCCGAGCCGGTAAATCGACAGTTGCGTTCCGGGTGGTCACCTCAATGTCCCGAGCCCGGGAAGGGATTTCGCTCTTTCCTCTTGCCGAGAGGGGCCGCGCTCCGTGGCGCTTGGATTGCGACGACACGCGCTTAACATTTTTCGGGGGAGCAAGCTAGGCGTTTGACCAGCCGCTCTCGGGGCCGGGAACGGATGGGACACAGGCAAGTTAACGGTGTTTACTGAAAGTTTTTGCCGGGGTAAGATGGGAGCAGTGAAATGACAATTGTTGCGTTGTGCGCGCCCACTCGCCTTTGAGCCAAAACGCAATGGCAAGAACTTCCCGCTAGGAGAAACCACGATGGCCACCGCGACCCTGAGCAACCCTGCAGCAAAGGGAGGCAGCTTCCTGCTCGAATCGCCGCAGCCAAGCGACGTGTTTACGCCCGCCGATTTGGCCGACGATCAGAAGCTGATGGGCCAGACGGCTGAAGAATTTGTGGTGAACGAGGTTTTGCCGCTGGTGAAGGACCTGGAAAACAAAAAGCCCGGCTTGATGCCCTCGCTCGTGAAAAAAGCCGGAGAAGTGGGTCTGATGGGCGGCGGAGTTCCGGAAGAATACGGCGGCGCTGGGTTGGATAAGATCGCGACGACGGTGCTGACGGAGAAGCTCTCGATTTACGGCGGGTTTGCGGTGACGCATGGCGCGCACGCGGGGATCGGGACGCTGCCGATCGTGTACTTCGGCACGGAGGCTCAGAAGAAAAAATATTTGCCGAAGCTGGCGACCGGCGAATGGATCGGCGCGTACTGCCTTTCCGAGCCGCAAGCCGGTTCGGATGCGCAGAATTCACTGACGCGCGCGGAACTCGGCAAGGAAGGCACGCATTATATCCTGAACGGGCAGAAGATGTGGATCACCAACGGCGGGTTCGCGGACGTGTACATCGTGTTCGCGAAGGTCAACGGCGAGAAGTTCACGGCGTTCATCGTGGAACGCACGTTCCCCGGGTTCAAGCCGGGCAACGAAGAGCACAAGATGGGCATCCACGGCAGCTCGACGACCCCGATTTTCCTGGAGAACTGCAGGGTGCCGAAGGAAAACGTGCTGCATGAAATCGGCCGCGGCCACATCGTGGCGTTCAACATCTTGAATGCCGGGCGCTTCACGCTGGGCGCTTCGTGCGTCGGCGGCGCGAAACACGTGCTGGCGACGGCGTCGAAATATACCAAGGAACGCAAGGCATTTGGCAAACCGATCGGCGATTTCGGAATGATGAAGGAAAAGCTGGCGGAGATGGCCATCCAGATTCTGGCGGTGGAGTCGATGGTGTACCGCTCGGCAGGAAATATCGAAGGAGCCATGCACGCGGCGGCCGGATCGGGCGACAAGATTCAAAACACGATGAAGGTGCTCGAAGAGTATGCGATTGAAAGCTCGATCGCCAAGGTCTACGGCAGCGAGATGCTGGACTTTGTGGTCGATGAAGCGGTGCAGATTTTTGGAGGCTACGGGTTCCACGAAGAGTATCCGGTGTGCCGCGCGTACCGTGATTCGCGGATCAACCGCATTTTCGAGGGCACCAACGAAATCAATCGCATGCTAATCATTCAGATGCTGATGAAGCGCGCGATGGGCGGGCAACTGCCGCTGATCCCGGCGGCGATGAAGCTGGCGGATGAGATTTTGGCCGGGCCGTCGTCGGAAGAAGCGCCGGAAGCCGTGCTTGCCGATGAGGCGCGGGTGGTAAGCAATGCGAAGAAAATGTTTTTGCAAGCGGCGGGGGGCGCGGTGCAAAAATTCCGCGAGAAACTGGCCGACGAGCAGGAACTGATCGGCGCGCTTTCGAACATGGTGATGGAGACTTATGCGATGGAGTCATGCCTGCTGCGCGCGCAAAAAGCGGCCGCAAACAAAGGCGAAGCCGCTTCGCAGACGATGATGGACGCCGCGAGAGTGTTCATCAACGACGCGGCGGAACGCGTCGAACGCGAAGCGCGGCGGTCTCTCGCCGCGGTGCACGAAGGGGACATGTTGACGACGCAAATGGCGGTGCTCAAACGCTTTGCCAAGCGCGCGCCGGTCGACACCATTGCGCTCGGACGCCGCGTGGCGGCGGCCGTCGAAGCGCAGGACCGCTACCCGTTTGAGGGGCGCTAGTCGCATGCGCGCCCCGGTTCGCGCCGCCCCGCCTCTCCGCGAGAGCGATTTAAGGCCCCGCGCCGGGCACGGCACACCTGCCGGCTGGCTGTGCAAAGGCCGCGCGGGTCCCATACAATACATCAAGCAAGTGATCCAATCGGAAAAGTGAAAGTACGACCAGGAATGCCGTGGAAGCCCCTGATTCTTGCCGCCGTCATTGTGTCGCTGCATCTTCTTGAAGCAGCGACACTTGGGACTTCCACGACGGGGTCTCTGCTTGCCAATTTGCTCGAAATCTTTGCCTGTGGTTTTGCCGCGGTCATGGCCTTTCGAGCTTCCCGGCGGGGACGCGGCCTGAGCCGCCCCTTCTGGCTGCTTGTTGGAATGGGCGTCGCGATGTGGGGGATAGCGAACCTCGGCTGGTTGTATTACGAGGTGGTGCTCGGCGGCGAACCTCCTCAGACCTCCGCGGTGCGATTCCTGTTTGGATTCGAGGATGTGCTGATCGCGATGGCCCTGTTCCTCGACCAGGATAAGGATGCTCCGCGGATCGACGTGGAAGCGCTTCTCGACTTCGTTCAGGTCGGCATCGTGTTCTTCTTCATTTTCGTAGAATTTTACTTTTTGCCTGCGCAACGGCTCGACGAACACACCGCCTTTCTTCGGGAAATGCGCGTCGAGAACCTGGAAGACGTCATGGTCGCCGCACTGGCGGCCTTCCGTGCACTGACCGCGCGGAAGCAACATCTGCGGAAACTCTACGGAGGCTTGGCTGTTTTTGTGTCGTTTGCGATGGTGTGCGCTGGGCTCGCACAGTATTTGCAAATTGCGCGCCCGGCGCCCACCGGGACGCTGCGGGACCTGCTGTGGACCCTGCCCTTTCTCGCCGGGGCGTTGTGGGCCGCCCAATGGAAGCCCAGCGCCGACGAAGGAAGTCTGAAAGTGCGGCGGAAGGCGCTTGGGGAATTGCTGGTAACGAACGGCACGCTAGCGCTGGCGCCTTTGATCATCCTGTTCCAAGTGGCACAGCTCGAACAGGAGTGGCGACTGCTCCGTTTTTCGCTTCTTGGGGTCTCCATTTTATGTTATGCCGCACGCCTGGCCATCAGCCAGCATCGCGAGGCCAAGAGCGCAAATGAAGCGATGACCCACGCGCTGGCGATGGATTCCGCAGCAGACGGAATATCCATCCTGGGGAAAGAAGGGCAGCTGCTGTACGCGAATTCGGCGTTCGCCAAAATGATGCGATTTGAGCGGGCCTCGGCGATAATCGGGAAGAACTGGCAGGAGATCTACGATGAGAAAGACGTTGCGCTGCTCGAAGACCATATTCGCGATTCGCTGAAAGAGAAGGGCAAATGGTCGGAGCAGGTCTCGCTGAGCCGCCGGGACGGCTCACGGATTCCCGTGGAAATGACCATCACGCTGATGCCGGAAGGGGGTGTCGTGTCCGTGGCCCGGGACATCAGCGAGCGCCTAAGAGCCGAACGGGCGCACTTGGAGACGGAAGCCAAGTACAAGATGTTCGTCGAGCAAGTGGCCGCGGTCAGTTATATCGCCGAAGTAGGGTTGCATGGGAAATGGCATTACGTGAGCCCGCAAGTGGAAGCGATTTGCGGCTATACCCAAGAGGAATGGCTGGCGGGCGCCGAGGATTGGATCCTGCACGTCCTCGACGAGGACCACCCGGTCGTCGAGGCCGCAGAAGAGAATTTTATGAAGGCCAGGCGCTTTCAGGCCGAGTATCGCGTTAAGCGCAAAGATGGCCGGATCATTTGGGTCAGCGACAATGCGGTTTTCGTGCCGGGTAGCGAAAGTCATCCACTGATGGAAGGGATCATCGTCGACATCACGGAAAGGCGATTGCTCGAAAATCAGTTGCAGCAGGCACGACGGATGGAAGCGGTGGGCCGGCTCGCGGGGGGCGTGGCGCACGATTTCAATAACCTGCTGACCATCATCAAGGGCTACGTGGAGCTGGCGCTGAATCGCGTTGCCTCCCATCCCGAACTTCGCGGCAACATCCAGCAGATCGCCGGCGCCGCCGATCGGGCGGTCACGCTGGTGCGGCAACTGCTGGCGTTTAGCCGCAAGCAGGTCTTGCAACCGAAGGTCCTGGACCTGAACGGCATCGTTGTGAACATGGACAAGATGGTGCGGCGCTTGATGAGCGAAACGATCGTGATGACCACGAAAGTGGAAAAATATCTGGGGGCCGTGAAAGCCGACCCAGGTCAAATCGAACAAGTGATCCTGAACCTGCTGGTCAACGCGCGCGACGCGATGCCCGACGGAGGCAAACTGTGGATTGAAACCAAGAACGTCGAACTAAACCCTTCCTTCTCGAGCGACCAGTCCTCTATCAAACCGGGATCGTACGTGATGCTCAGCGTAATCGATACCGGCGTGGGGATCAGCCCGGACACGCTCCCGCATATCTTCGAACCTTTCTACACGACGAAAGAAAGCAGCCGCGGCACGGGCCTGGGTCTTTCGACGGTGTACGGCATCGTCAAACAAAGCGGCGGGCATATCATGGTCGCGAGCGAGGTGGGGAAAGGAACCACGTTCAAAGTGTACCTGCCTCGTGTCGAAGACTCCGTCCAGGCGCCCCGGAAAAGGGACTGGGCGAAGACACCCGGTGAAAAAAGCAGGGAAACCATCCTGCTCGTTGAGGATGAACCCGCGGTGCGCGAACTGGCCCGCCTGGTGCTTTGCGAACAGGGGTACACGGTTATCGAGGCGCAAAATTCGGAGGAAGCGGTACGGCTGGCGGGAAAGCATGGTTCGGAGATCCACTTGCTGTTGACCGACGTGGTCATGCCGGGAATGAGCGGACACGACCTCGCCAAACATCTTACGACGCTTCACACCAACCTTCGCGTGCTCTATATGTCCGGATATACATACAACGTGATCGCGGAGAACGGCACGCTCGAAGAAGGGCTTTCCTTCCTGCAGAAGCCTTTCACCCCGCAAGTTCTGACGCAAAGAGTGCGGGAGGCTTTGAGCGGCAATGCGCAATTAAGGTAAGGCGGAAGCAAATCAAGTCTTGATGTGCACAAGATCCCGAGCGGTTGCGAGTTGCGCCCCCCGCGAGCTCCAGCGCGACGGACGATACGATTTGCCCTGGAGACGGTTCACGAGCGAGCCGATGCGAATCGAAGCGCCCACAAAATCGCCGACCTTCAGCCTTCCGACAGCCTTCACGTTGCGAATCCAATGCAAACCGGTGCTGGCCATGCAGCCGCACTGCGAGCAGTCCGGCGTTCCGCCGAAAACGCACGGCTCGACGCGCGTGCGCAAATCCGCCGTGTAATTAGCCGACATTTTTGCGAAAAGGCAGTCGTCAGGGTTTTCCGGCGGGCGCAAAAAAGCCCGAGCGATGCCTCGATGAAACAGCAGCTTGGGGTACGGCTTCTCGAGCCGAGTAAGTTTCGAGGCGGCAACTTGGCGATCCGCGGCAGCCAGGATTTCCTGGCTTTGCTCGTCCTTCTGCGGAGTGTAGAAACTAACCCAGATGCGATTCACCTCCGGGCGGGCGTTCCAAAAGGAAACGTATTCCTCGAAGTAGTTCGAGCGCTCCAGCATCGGCCGGGTAATGACCCAATGAATGTTCACTTCGCGTTCGGCAATGTGCTTAAGGATGCGGTCGTAGGTCGCCGGTTTCCGGCGGATGTCATGATGTTCGGGAAGCCCGTCGACGGAGACCGCCACGCGGACGCGCGGCAGCCTCATCCATGCGCCGGGAATGGGAATAACGCCGCTGGTAACCACCAGGGTGAAGATGTTCCGGGCGCTCAGCGCGGGAAGAATCGCGCTCAATTCCCGGTGACGGATCAAAGGCTCGCCGCCCACGAGCGAAACGTGCATCGGCCGATGTTTCTCGACAAGCTGCAACACCCCGCTGACCAGGGCGTCGCCTCGGGAGTCGACGAGGTCGCGCAACTGCGCTCCGCCGGCAAGATGCGAGTCCCCGTAGGCATAACAGCCGGGACAGCTCAGGGGACACTCCCGGGTAATCTCGATCGAGAGCATCGGCAAATTGCCGCACAGGATTCTGCCCCATGCCCCCAGCACCTCGCGAGCGGTGACGCCGGGACTTGGTTTGGACATGGACATGTCTGTTTGATGCGGATCGAGGCGCGCCGGCTGCACCGCGGGCTTTCTCTGGGTGTCACTGGGGCGGGCTCGCGTACCAAGCAGCGCGCTTAGGGCTCGGGAGGCGTTTCGGCGGCCTTCGGCTTGGCAATCGTGGAAAGCGTTTGCACGTTGAACTTCTTGTAGTCCGAGTACCGCGTCACGAAGCTCACCTTGAAACCTTTCACCAACAGCACCCGGGCGCCGACGTGACCCTCCATATAGGTCGGCAGCCAGACTTCGCTGTTGATAAAGGCCTGCTCGAAGACGAAACTCGTGCCCTTTTGCACATTGGCAAGCAGGCCCCCGGCAAGCTTCACGTCGCCAACAAAGTAAGCCTCCAGACGCGCGACATCGTGGGCCTTTTCATCGACCCAAACAACGCCGGCGAGCTTCTGGACAACTTTTTCTTCCAGTTTGTGCGGCTTGAACTCGGGATTGGGCTCGAAATCGAAAACCAGGACGTCCTGACCGCGAAAACGCTCGCGGCGCGGGTTAACAAACTGGCAGGCACGCAGGAAGACTTCGATACCGGGATCCTCCTTATCCTCGTCGCTCTTTCCCTTCTGTTTGTCTTTCTCTTCTTTGGCTTCTTTCTTGGCCTGGCGCTTTTGGTGCTCCTCAATGTGCTTCTGAACCCGCTGGTTTTCCTTTTCCTGCTCTTTGTCGCCAAGCGGCTTGCCGTCTTTCTTCACCAGCGTGGTGATTTCATCGCCGTCCAAATAAAAGAAAGTGGATTCGCGCGTCTCGCGCTTTTTCACTTTTCCCTCGCCGTCGTATTCGGTTTCTTCTTCGGTTTCCGTACCCGCGTAGTTTTCCTTGATCTTGTCGATAGCCTTCTGGTTGTCGTCAATTTCTTTGAAAAGAGCCTTGAGGTCCGGTAACTTGACCTGCGACTTAATGGGGAAATCGAAAACGCGCTCGCCGATGGTGCCGTTGATTATGGCGCGCGTCAGAGTAATGTCGTACTTTGCTCCGCCGCGCTCGAGTTCGATCTTGCCTGGAAGCTTGACGCCTTCCACCGCCCGGTAGTCCGCATAAAGAAGCGCTTCCTCGGCGCCACCGACCGTGGCGGCTTCTTTCACGACGAGGTGGGTCTCAGGATCGAAGAACACCAGGCGTTTCATGCCGGTCGAGCTCGAAACTTCAAGTTCCAGGGCGTCTTTGCCGCGAACTTGCACATGGCCCACAAACGCGAGCGCCATCTTCTCCTTCTTGGGATTCACAAGCCGCGAGTTGTAATACTGGGCGGCGGCTTCCAATTGCATCCCCTCGGCGCCCACAAGCGTAGCCAGCTCTCCCGCCGCATCCCGGTGCCAGGCGGATTTCCCGTTGTAGGCTTCGATCAGAGTTTGCTCGCCCACCAGGAGTTCCAGGTAGTAGCGGTTGGGCAGTTTGGTATCGAAAGTGAACGTCCCGGACTTTCCGTCGTCGGTAGTAAAGGTCCCTTCTAATTCGAGAGTATGGATTTTGGCCAGGGCCCGGGTGCCCCCGGCTGCCCGGACATACTGTTCCACAATCTTGGCAGGCTCCTGGGCACAAACCGGGCAGCAAGTCGCAACCAGACACAGGATCGAGGCGCCAAGGAAATGGTAGAGACGACGACGCCCAGCTGTTCTCATGGGTTTCTTCCTATACAACGGTTTGTGCCCTGAAAAAGTTGCCGAAAAGGGAAGAATTCCCGTCTTGGGCGATAACCGGACCTCCTGGAGGACCGTTCACCCCAGAATTCAGAAAGGTGCAATCGCCAACGTGCAAAGCAAGAGAGGAAACGTGACACAAAGGCTAGGGAGTCGATCTCAACTTCCGGGCTTGGCGTTGGAGATGGCGGAATCGAGCGAGCCGAGCATCGCGGATCTCGTCGACGGCCCGACCAGCGTATGGCTCCAAAAAGGAACGTAAATAGTGCTAATTTGTGGACAAAAGACCCTCAGTTCGGGGCTTTCGGCCGCTCCGCGTACTTTTTGTACAGCTGATGGTGCCGGTTTTCGGTCGACGTGAGCTGCCCCTTGATGAACAGATACTTCACCTCGGTGGTCAATTCGAGTGGGTCGCCGTTGGTAACAAGGATGTTGGCGATCTTGCCTTGCTCGAGCGTGCCGATCTGGCTCCCAAGGCCAAAAATCTGCGCCGGATGAATGGTCACGGCGCGTAGCGCCTCATCGTAGGACAACCCGTGCGCGACGGCATTCGCGGCGTTTTGTCCGAGGCGCCGCGCGAACGAGTTATCAAAGCTGGCAATGGCAAACTTCACGCCGGCGGCAGCAAGCTCTGCGGGCTCGGTGAGTTCGCGATCATAGGGATCGTCCTCGTCAGGTGGCGAGGAAAGCACGGGTCGAAGAATGACCGGGATGTCCTTCGAACGGAGGAGATCCTTCACTTTGTAGGCTTCCGCGCCTCCCGCGAGGATCATTTTCAGCTTTTGCTTGTCGCAAAATTCGACGGCGCTGCGGATGTCGCGCGCGCGATTGGCGAACACCAGGACGGGCAGCTGGCCGCGCACGACAGAAGCAAGAGCTTCGAGCTTCAGGTCGCGATCGTATTTCGAGACCGAGCCCTTATCCATCGCCTGGGCGTAGTGGCGGGCGCGGTCGATCCAATCGGTGAGTTCATTGACCTGCTTGTCGTATTCCTGCTTGGCTTCGCTGTAAGGTTTTTCCTTGCGCGAGAAGGTCGAGAAATCAAAAGTCTGGGTTTGGATTTGCGGCCAATTGAGCACCAGGGCGGCGCTTTTCTTGATCAGCATTTCCTCCACGGTCCAACCAGCAAGATGGATCGCCGAGGCTTGGCCGCCGAGGGTTCCCCGGCTGCCGCCAAAGTCGAAGCCGCCGCTCGCGGGAACGGCCAGGACCTCGGTGATGCCGGAAGCGCGGGTAACGGCAAGGTGCTCGCTCGAGGGGGAAATCGCGCTTGCAGCGACCACGTCCGGGTTGTAGCTTCCTGCTTCCGTGGCGTCAACGGTAGCGCCGACCGCTCCGATTTCGCTGAGGCCCATCTGCGTAACCGCATCGAACAGCCCGGGATAAACTTCGAGTCCTTTGGCATCAATGATCTGAGCGCCGGCCGGGACCTCCACCGCCGCGCCGACCGCGGCGATCTTACCGTCGCGAATGACCAGCGTTCCGTCTGCGATGGGAGAACCGGCAAGCGTGAAGATCTTTGCGTGAGTGATCGCGTAAACCGAAGGCGCCTGGATTTGCGCGCCGGCGGCAGGGGCGCCGAACAGGCAAACCAGACAAAGGAAGTTGAAGAAATAAAGCGGGCTGCTAAAGCGGGTGACTTTTTTCTTTTTCACAGCGCGCCTCCAAGGCGAGCTCCGGCTTGAGCGGTGGGCCGAGGAGAGGCCGCGGGCGGCTTAGGCCCTTGCTCAGGCTTCTTTTCTTCCGGTTTCTGTTCGGGCTTCTTCTCGGACTTTTTCAGTTTGTCCGTGAGCGTTTTCTTCTCCTTCTCGATTTCCGCGCGGTTCGCAATGTCTTTCTCGCGATCGAAGTAAACGCGGCCGTCGATCAGCGTTTTTTGCACCACGGCGTACGCGCTCAGCGGATCGTGATTGTAAATCGCAAGGTCGGCGTCTTTGCCCACCTCGATACTGCCAACGCGCTTGTCGATCCCGAGCTGCATGGCGGGATTCAACGTGACCAATTTCAGCGCTTCGTCGTGAGAGAGCCCGCCATACTTCATGCTCTTGGCCGCTTCCTGGTTGAGGTGCGTGGCTTCTTCGGCATCGTCGGAATTGATGGAAACGATTACCCCGCGCCGCGTCATTAATGCAGCGTTGTACGGGATGGCGTCATAGGCTTCGACCTTGTACGCCCACCAATCGGAGAAGGTCGAGGCGCCAACGCCGGCGGCGGCGAGTTCGTCGGCGACTTTGTAACCCTCAAGGACGTGCTGCAAGGTGCGAACTTTGAATCCGAATTCTTTGGCCAGGCGAAGAAGCATCAGGATTTCGTCTTCGCGGTAGCAGTGCGAGTGCACGTAGCGCTTGCCTTCGAGCACTTCCACGAGCGGCTCGAGCTTCAGATCGCGGCGCGGCGCAATGAGGTTCTTTTCTCCTGCTGCGACTCGCTTGCGGTAATCGTCCCAGGTTTTCTTGTAGTCGCGGGCCTCGCTGAACGCTGCGCGAATGGTTTCTTCGACGCCCATGCGCGTGGCCGGATAGCGGCGGGGCTGGCCGGGGACGCTGAAGTTCGAGCGCTTGGGGTTTTCGCCAAGGGCAAACTTGATGCCGGGCAAGGCCCCTTCAAAGGCAAGCTTCGCTGCGGGCTGGCCCCAGCGCAGCTTGATCACCAGAGTCTGTCCGCCGATGGAGTTTGCCGAGCCGTGAAGAATGTTTGCCGAAGTGACGCCGCCGGCAAGATCGCGGTAAATGTTGATGTCCTCAGGATCGAGAACCTCTTCCATGTTCACCATGGAAGAAACCGACACACTGCCCTCGTTGATGGCCTCCGCGGCAATGTGCGAATGGCAATCGATAATTCCGGGAATCACGAACTGGCCTGAGGCCTCGATCACCTGCGCCCCCGCCGGAGCCTTGATGGTCTGGCCGACTTCGGCGATTTTGCCGTCCTTGATCAGGATGGATCCGTGTTCGATGGTACCGTGAGCAACGGTCATCACCGTGGCGTTTTGAATCAGGATCACGGCTGGAGCGTCCGGCGGAGTCGCGGCATCCCCGGACGGCGCGAGGCAGAAAGCGGAAAGGAGGAGCAGTAAAACGAAAGCGATGCGAGCGCGACCGGCATGCACCGGGAATAAAATCCTCATTGCGCACCTCCCAGGCCGGCATCTGACACCCCGCTGCCGGGTTTGATGCCGGTGAAATCGAGCGACATATCGAGCACGCTGATCGAGCCTTTCAACGACGTGCCGTCAAAGGTGCCGGAAAACGTAACGTCAGTGGGGCCCTGGTCGAGCACAATGTTGAGGGTGAAGCTGAACTTGTCGCCGCTCAAGTAACCGTTGATAATGCTTGCCGTCCCGCGGGGGCCCGAGAGCGAACCGGAAATCGTGCCGTCTTTCTCCATCGCGAGATCGGCGGTGGATTCCTCAGCGCCTTCCGGTGTGGTGTAAGAGAGCTTCCATTTTCCAGAGATGTCGCCCTTCGGCGGTTCCTTGGGTTTCTCCGGTTCGTGTACTTCAAACCGCTGTCCATCCACGAAGACCATCTTGATTTTGGTTTTTTCTGCGAAGAGATCGCCGTCGGTCACCACCAGATTCGCGATCTTGCCGTTTTCGATGGAGCCGAGGCGGTCAGCCACGCCAAAGATTTCGGCCGGAGAAAGCGTGAACGCCCGCAAGGCGGCCTCGGGCGCCAAGCCCGCGTCAATGGATTTCTTCGCCGCCTTGAGAATGTCCTTCGGAGCAGCGATGCCTCCGGAATAAAACGCAAATTTCACGCCTGCTTTGGCGAGGGCCGCCGGGGTAGAAGGCGCGCGGTCGCGGAAGCGCAGCGTGCGCAGCGACGGCCTGGCTTCCGGATCGGCGTCCTTTTCCGCCTCCGGCCATTTCAGGTCCACGAGCACGGGAAGCTTTTTTGCGGCAATTTCCGGAGCGACTTCGTAGCCCATTTGGCCTCCGTAAATGCCGGCCTTCACCTCCCAGCGGCCGATCAACTCAAACACCCGGCGGATCTCGACGGTGTTGTTTGCGGGCACCAGAACCAGTGCGTGGCCTTCGAGCGCTTCAGCGAGAGCAGCCTCGGTCCGGTCATAGCGTGGCCGCGCCATGCCCCGCGGGTTTTTTTCGTAGATGGCCTGCGCCTTGAGGCTCCAATCCGTGTCCAGCCAGACCTGATGAATGTAGGCCAGCACGCCGAGGAGAGAATCGGGAAAGCCCCCGCCAAATCCTCCGGTGGTCTGGAAGGAGAGGGGAATGGCCACCGGCGATTTCACGACGAGGTCGCCTGGGCGTTCGCCAGCAAGGTCCAGAACCGCCCCCTGCCCGGGAAACAAGCCGCCCTTTGGGGCGGAAATAACCGTCGTGAAGCCGCCGCTGCGCCAGGTTTCGATGCGCTTGTCGCTGAGGCTCACTTCATCCGCGCCGCCACGCCAGGGGCTCGAAGCCGGGCGATCCTCCGGACCGCGTGCCTGCTGCTGCGGACGGCGGGGACCGCCACTCTCTCCCGCGGAGGGAGCTGGCGCAGGAATGCCGACATCGGTGAAGGCGTCGACGAGTCCGGGATAGACGGTCAACCCCTGACCTTCCAACACCCAGGCTTCCGGCGGGACGGGCGCGTCTTTGGCGACGGCGGTGATGATGCCGCGGGAAACGACGATCGTCGCGCCTTCGATCGGCGGTCCGGACACGGGGACAACTTTCGCGCCGCGGATGGCGAAGTACGGCGGCTCACCGCCCTGCGCATCGACTCGTAACGGATGGATAAAGAGGAATCCAACGGCAGCGAAGACCAGCGTGAACGCACACCGGTGGAGCGGTTCGAAGCGCATGCGAGTCCCCCAGCTACAAGATTTTGAAGGAAAGACCGACCTCTCGAATAGACGCATGAGGCTATTGCGAAGTTTCCACAGAGTCAAGAATTAAGCTGCCGGAATGAAGCTGCCGCTTTCGCGCCTCGCCTGAAACGGGATCAGAAGGACCCCTCCGGAGGAACCCCATGGCGCCTGGCAGAGAAAGGAACATCGGGGTGCTAGAAGCCGGCCGTTCAGCTCCCCGTGAGCATGGCCGGAACGCCACTAAGGTTTTTTCTTTTTGAAAAGGCCGGTGATGGCATCCACCGGATTCTCGCTCGGGGTCGCTTGCGACTTTGCACCGGCGGCCGCGCTGCCGGGGAGGCACTTCGATTTGAACATCTCGGCGGCCAGCCCTCCCACGTCGGGCACAAATTTTGGATCGGCCGTGGTGCCCTTGACCTGGA
>Ga0182033_10000451_pt1 | contig 19541 bp, 22 predicted proteins | sample tim00Cox0000000H_FD_125968 | JGI IMG/M metagenome (GOLD analysis project Ga0182033, IMG submission 125968) | Lab enrichment of tropical soil microbial communities from Luquillo Experimental Forest, Puerto Rico - timezero.00C.oxic.00.000.00H | ecosystem: Environmental > Terrestrial > Soil >...
CGATCCCTTAAAGGAGGTCGGCAATGAATTTCCAGGGATTGCTGAACGCAATGGGGTTGAAGACTGCCCTTTTTGCCGCGCTTCTTATCGCCTCTGGCGCTCCTTCGGCCTTCGCGCAGGATTTGCGCATGGTGGGGTCGGGAGCGAGCTTTCCTTTCCCGATTTATTCGGCGTGGTTCAAGGACTTTAGCCGCAAGACCCCTGGTGTCACGATCGACTATCAGGCCAAGGGCAGCGGTGCCGGCATCCAAGATTTCATCAATCGCACAGTTGATTTCGCGGCAAGCGACGCGGCAATGACCGAAGACGAAATCGCCAAAGTCAAGGAGGGAGTGGTTCTGCTTCCCATGACTGCCGGCGAAATTGTCCTCGCCTATAATTTGCCAGGTTCGCCCAAAGGTTTGAGACTGCCGCGCGATGTCTATCCGGATATGTTTCTCGGCAAGATCACCAGATGGAACGATCCGCGAATTGTCGCGGCAAATCCGGATCTGAATCTGCCTGACTTGCCAATCACCATCGTGCGCCGCTCCGACGCGAGCGGCACCAACTTTGCCTTCACGAAGCATCTCAGTGCAATCAGCCCCGCCTTCAAGGAGGCGGTAGGTTTCGGCACAAGCGTTCAGTGGCCAACGAGCGATAAGATCGTTGCCGCCCCCAAGAATGATGGCGTTACCGCAACCATCAAGCAGACGCCGGGTGCAATCGGCTACATCGAATATGGCTACGCCAAGCTCACCAAAGCCAATATAGCGCTTCTTGAGAACAAGGCAGGCAAGTTCATCGAACCAAATGAAGAATCGGGTCAGGCGGCGCTCGCCGGCGCCAAATTTCCCCCCAATCTCATTGTTTGGGTGGAAGATCCTGACGGTGACAAAGCCTATCCGATTGCCACTTTCACCTGGATGCTCTTTTACAAGAACGGCGATCCGAAGAAGGCGGAGTTTCTCCGCCAGATGGTTGATTATGCGCTCACCGACGGCCAGAAGATTGCCGATCGCATGGGCTATATTCCGTTACCGCAGAATGTGGTTGATCTTGTCCGTAACGCCGCCGCGGGCATAAAGTGACAGAGGGCCCCCGTGTGAGAGGGGCCCCAACAGGGAGTGATGGGCGAAGGATGATTGGAGTTCGATCGTCCTAGCTCAGCAGGAAACGCCGGAGGGAGGATGAAAGCAACGCATTCATTCAAGAGTGGCGGTCCTTCCTTCGCGGCCGGTCAAAGCATCTCGAAGCCGCCATCACAAGTCGAGCGGTTCGTCGATAGGTGGTTTTATCGTGCGGCGATGGTCGGCGCGGTGCTGGTGCTCGTCCTCATTGCCTTGATCCTCTGGGAGATCGGCGGCAAGGCGGTTCCGGCCATTCGTGACTACGGGCTAGCCTTCCTGACCAAGACGAGCTGGAACGTTCAGAAGCAGGACTTTGGGATTCTGCCCCAGATTTGGGGTACATTGTATAGTTCGTTTCTCGCCCTCGCCATTGGCGGTCTTGTCGGAATCGTGTTGGCGATTTTCTTGACACAGGACTTTTTGCCGTCACGGGTCGCCTTGGTTTTCCGGACCATTATCGAAATGTTGGCGGCGATCCCCAGTGTCGTCTTCGGTCTTTGGGGCATTTTCGTTGTCATCCCGGCAATCCGGCCAGCAGCCGATTGGCTGCATAGCCACTTCCCCTGGATTCCATTTTTTTCATCTTCCTTGAGCGGTCCAGGCATGATGCCTGCTGTCCTCGTGCTCGCGATCATGATTTTACCGACGGTCGCGGCCATTTCTCAGGATGCGCTGCATCTCGTTCCCTTTAAGATCAAGGAGGCTGCCTATGGCATGGGCACAACCCATTGGGAAGCGATCCTGAAGGTGTTGGTGCCCACGGCTGCTACTGGCATCTTCAGCGCGCTTGTGCTGGGATTTGGCCGAGCCCTTGGGGAAACGATGGCCCTCGCCATGCTGATCGGCAATTCGAATCAGATTACCCTGTCTCTGTTTTCGCCAGCCAATACGCTTGCCTCTCTCATGGCCTCAAACTTCCCCGAAGCTGCGGAGGTCGAGCGCCGTGCGCTCATGTATGCCGCTCTCGTTTTGCTTGCGATTACATTGATCGTGAATGTGCTAGGCACAGCAATCCTCACGAGGACAACCAGAAGACTTGCGGAAAAATAATGACGGATATCCCACATAGGCCGAACATGGGTTCACTCTCTGGCATGGTGCCGGATTTGCGGCGCAATATCTTCGAGCCGCGCGCTTTGTGGAACGTCATACTGACTGGCGCTGCCTGGATCATCGCGATCATCGCGGCCATACCTTTAGCCTCTGTCCTTTATATGCTCTTCGTCACAGGCGGGGCGCGGCTGAATTGGGAAACATTGACCGAATTGCCGACTGCCGGATTCGAGATGGGCGGCGGCATCGGAAATGCGATCCTGGGCACGATCGTGATGGTGGCCATCGCCTCCTTGTTCAGCATACCCATTGGCATATTGGCCGCCATATTCCTCGCCGAACTTGCGCCTGCGAGCCCGATCGCAACAGCCACTCGTTTCGTTTCAAAAGTGTTGACGGGCTTTCCGTCGATCCTTGCCGGTGTCTTCAGCTACGCAGCTGTTGTTGTGATCATGGGAACCTATTCTGCAGTGGCGGGCGGCGTCGCGCTCGCCATTCTCATGCTGCCGACGGTCATCTTGACAGCTGAAGAAGCCATGAAAATGGTCCCGCGCCGGATGAAGGATGCGGCTTTAGGCATGGGCTGCACAAAGGCCCAATCGGTGTGGCTTGTGACCTTGCCGACTGCATTGCCAAGTATCATGACAGGCGTCATTCTGGCAGTCGCTCGCGTCGCTGGCGAGTCTGCCCCGCTTTTGTTTACGGCCCTGTTCAGTAATTATTGGCTCCGCAACCTGACGGAGCCGACGGCGTCCCTTTCGATCCTGATCTTCAATTTTTCAAGCATGCCCTTCGACAATCAGATCGAGCTTGCCTGGACAGCATCGCTCGTCCTGGTGCTGATCGTATTGACGTTCAATATTCTCAGTCGCCTGCTTGGCCGGCCCAAAGTCTAGCGAGACTGAGATGCGTGGGAGACGGCACTATGAGTTCGGTAGAGACAATGACGCGTGCTCGCCCGCCAGCTACCTCGGATCTGGTGATCGATTGCAAAATTGGGAAGCTGTACTATGGCAGCTTTCTTGCGGTTCGCGATAGTCATGTTCCGATCGCGAAAGGAAAAATCACAGGCTTTATCGGCCCCTCCGGTTGCGGCAAAAGCACCGTTCTGCGTAGCCTCAACCGGATGAACGACCTCATCGGAGGGTTCCGCTTCAATGGCCACGTGCTGTTCCAGGGGCAGGACATATATGCTCGCGGGGTCGATCCTGTGATCGTCCGCCGCTACATTGGCATGGTGTTTCAGCAGCCGAACCCATTCTCGATGAACATTTTTGAGAATGTTGCTTTCGGCCTTCGCCTCAATCGCTTTAAAGGCAATCTCGCCGAGAAAGTGGAACATGCCTTGCGGCGCGCGGCGCTCTGGGACGAAGTCAAGGACAAGCTGAAAGCAAGCGGTCTATCCTTGTCCGGCGGGCAACAGCAACGCCTATGTATAGCGCGAGCCATAGCCACCAATCCATCGGTCCTGCTGATGGACGAGCCCTGTTCCGCGCTCGACCCGATCGCGACACGGCGAATCGAAGAATTGATGCTGGATCTAAAGAATGAATACAGCATCGCTTTGGTCACGCACAATATGCAACAGGCAATGCGGGTTGCCGATGTGACGGCCTTCTTTTCCGTCGACATTTCGAAAGGCGGCCGCACTGGCCATCTCGTCGAAATCGGCGATACGAAGCAGATTTTCCAGCAGCCCAGGGAAGAGCTTACCCAGGAATATATCCGGGGCGAGTTCAGCTAGGGACGCTAGCACCATGAACGTCGTACGCGCCTGTCGGACCGTGATAACCCTTGCCTTGCTGACGGCAGCCGGCGTCTTGTCCGCTTCGGCGGCCGATGAATCGATTGTGCTGCGAGGTGCCGGATCGACCTTCGCGGCGCCTCTCTACAAGAAATGGATCGAAACCTACGAGACGGACCACAGCCGAGTGTCTCTCAACTATAAGGCGGTTGGGAGCGGGGAGGGGATCAATCAGTTCGCTGCGGGATTGATCGACTTTGGAGGGACTGACACAGCTCTTACCCCTGAGGAGACCGCAAAGATCAAGGGCGGCGTTGACATGGTGGCGACTACCGCCGGCATGATCGTGCTGGCCTATAATCTGCCGCCTCTCCACGGCGAACTGAAACTGCCGCGAGACGTGTACAAAGATATTTTTGCGGGCCGCATCCGCCACTGGAATGATCCAAGGATCAAGCGCGCCAATCCCGCGCTGTCTCTGCCGGATGAGGACATCGCGGTCGTGGCGAGGCAGGATAGCAGTGGAACGACGGCGGGATTCACGGCTCATCTTGCCAGCATAGATCCCGCTTGGGTGAGCAGGGGACCCGGTACTGGCAAGACGGTTGACTGGCCTGGCGGCACAATGCTGGCGCGCGGCAACGAGGGCGTTGCCACGCGCATCAAGATAAGTCAGGGCTCGATCGGCTATGTCGAATTCGGCTTTGCGAGCCGCCTTGGACTGAAGACCGCACTCCTGGAGAACAAATCCGGTCAGTTCGTCGAAGCGAGCCTGCAAAATGGCGAGGCCGCAATGCGGGCCGCCGCCGAGATCAAACCCGATGAGCTTTCCGCCGCCGACCCGGACGGCGATCATTCATACCCGATCGTGTCTTACAGTTGGCTATTGCTCTTTCGGCATTATCCCGACACAAGGAAAGCAGAGGAGCTGAGGGACTTTGTAAGATGGGGCCTGACAACAGGCCAAGGCTTCGCATCTGAACTGGGCTATATCCCTTTGCCGCCCGAGACCGCCCAACATGGTATTGATGCGTTGGATAGAATCAACTGACTTTCCACAAACAAGAGTCTCAATTGATGCACGTTGAACGGACAACCTCAATGGAGCCAGCGGTTGCACGGCAGGTCGCGTGACGAAGCAAAATATCGCGTGAACCTTGAGGCGATCGAGCTATCCCTTCGCGATCTGCAACAAAGCTTTCCGTCTATCAACCAGCGTTTGAAAGATCGCCGCGATGAGCTCGACGACGAAGTCATCGGCAACATCCTGGAAGGATATGCCTTTGTCGATGCGGCAGTGGCAAGCGGCGTTGACATGTTTGCCATGGGCAATCTCAGCTGCTTTCTCGAATTGAATACAATTGTTCTCTGCGGGACAGATCCATTGCGCCGTGCGGTATGCCGCGACATGATCGAGGCGACAAGTACACGTTTTTATGAGCAGACCGGCGGAGGCATCCGCGATATCGTCGAATGGTATGCGCTGCACCGGAAGGAGGATGTCTGGCGGCGGGCCGCCGGCATATACATCCGCGTTCTGAGTGAGCCGCAATTATTCATCGAGGGCAATCATCGAACCGGAGGGTTGATTGTCAGTTACATCCTGGCCAGCGAGGGCTATCCCCCATTTGTTCTCACGAAAGAAAATGCCAAGGCCTATTTCGATCCTTCAAGCCTGATAAAGAGAACTTCCAAGCACAGCCTGGCCATGCTCGTGCGGATGCCGCGGATCAAAAAGCGCTTTGCCAAATTCCTCAAAACTCAATCGGACAAACGATACATCGTGGCAGTGTAGTACCAACGGTCATAAAGGATGACCCGACAGCCAGGCCAGCACCTCGCTCGCATGACGATCCGGCGGGAAAATTGGATAGAAGACCTGCTCTATAAGCCGTTCTCGATCACGAGGGTCAGACGTTTTAAAAGCTGCATCCCGTTTGCCTCGAAGGTTGGCCGCCGTGTCTTGTATCGAGAGACCGAAGAGATAACCAACACCGAGAGCTTTCAGCTCAGCAAAATGATCCCGAAAGGAGCATGTTTCGGGGGTGCATCCCCGCGCTCCGGGGATAAGGTCCCACCCGTCGGGATTTTCAATCTCCGGCACGCCGGTTCTCGGATAGGCATAGACAACAACTGTATTTGGCAGCGTCGAAAGGTCGATTGTTGATCCGTCAGTGGCGGGAAGAGCCGCGGATGCTATCCGCATGCCTCTCAAATGACGGGCTGCACCATCATCTATCGGCGCCGGGAGCGTGGACCAGTCGGGAACATCAATGCTGCTGCTGTTGGCCATTTCCATATTCCAATTGAGACTTTTGTCGCAAACGGCGACCCCATGGATGGACATCAGAAGGCTCTGGTGCCGATCCAGACATGCCCGTTCTGGACGGCCTGACCATAGGATGGCTGAACCCCGGGACAAAAGTGTTGAAGCTCCGCCAAGGGCTCGGGCGAGGGCTTGATATCGATGAAGAGTCCCGTGGCTGAGAGGCCGAAATGGCGGGGCCCTTTCGCAATCGCGAGGGTTTGGTCATAGTTCTGGGCCGTGATCGCAAAATCGGTCAGGCCGTTTTCACCCAGGCATTGCGCCGCAGCGAGGAACTGAAGCCGGTTTGCGTAATATTTCCAGAAAATCATTGGCCCCGCCGTGAGGCTGAGGACGAGGCACACAGCCAAAAAAACATACGCCGGGGTTCTGCTGAACCCTTCGAGCCGTTGCCCCAGGGCGGCGAGCCGGGGAGTCTGTGCAAATGACACCATGAGCGCCAGAATGGCGAAAGCGACGATTGGCGTGAAATAGCGGCCGTCATCCGAGACGTCGTTGAGTGTGAAACGTCCGCTCGCGAGGAACAAGGCGAGATAGACCGGAATTAGAAACAGGCTTCCGGCAAGGATGGCGGCGGCCTTTGCCGAACCGGATTTGATCAGGCCGGGCAGCCTGATCAGTCCGGCCGTGATTGCCGCCAACATGACGACGATGGACAGATCGACTCTGACCATGGCCAGCGCATTGAGATGCAGCAAAGCGGCCAAGCCGGGTGGAAGCGTTTCAAGCAGACTGTGAAGGCTTGCCGCGTTTTTCGAAACTTCCGTGCCGGCGACGACCAGCAGAATGCCTAAAACAAGCGCGATCGCATGGGGAATGAATGCTTTGAGCTGCGCGCGCCTCAAGCAAAGGCCCGCGCCGATCACAGGCAAGGATGCGACCGCCAAAGGATGGCTGGCGAAACTCAATGTGGCGAGGAGTGTCGCGAACCAATGCGGCTTCGCCCCGGCAAGAGCGATCCGCACCACATAGATCGAGGCACCGATGAGGGCCGACCACATTGCAAAAGTCAGGTTCAGATAAAATTCCTGGCAGACGATATGCAAGTAGGCTGCGGTTGCGAGCGCCACAACATAGGCGAGGCGCCTATGTATTCCCGCATCAACAAGAATCGCCGCGAGCTGATAAAACATCCACAATCCAGCGAGAAGAGCAGTCAGGGCATAGCAAAATGATTGAAGCAGGTAGGGAAGGAAGGAGAAAAGATATGTCAGGAGCTGCGGCGTGAAACTTACATATCCCGCATAATGGAAGAACACAAAGCTTCCATTCAAATTATTGGCGCGGTTGAAATAAAGGTCTCCGTCTTCCCATGCCATGAACCCATCGAGATAATCCGTATCAAGATGAGGTGAAATAACCAAGCTCGTTAGGCTAACCAAGAATAGAAAAGCCGCGATACCAAGCCAGACAATATATCGATTTGGATTATTTTTTATCATGATATGACCTCATAATATAAAATAATCGACAAATATTGTATGACCAAGTAGAACCGATACCTCAACAGCAAGCTTTAGGTTAAAGTTCATTTTCAAGGCTAACAAGAATGGTCTTGTGAAGCAAGGGATGGAGCTCGTGCGGCGAGCTGGCAACGAGCGCTGCAGCGACAGGCATGGCTAACGCCCCGGCCGCGGCCGCTCGATCCCCGGTATGCCGCCAATCTGCTCGGCGAGGAAATCGACCATGAGCCGGACTCGAGCAATGCCCACGCGCTCCGGGACAATCAGCATGCTGAGGGGCACGCTCGGCAGGCAAAAGTCCGGCAGGATCGCCTCCAGCCGGCCAGCCGCCAGAAGATCATCGACAAGCCATCGATGGGCGGGTGCGATGCCGCGCCCCGCGACAAGGGCTTCGCGCACGGCAAGCCCATGGTCGATCCGAAAGCGTCCTTGAAAGGGCACCGCGTGGTGCTCGCCGCCCGGCCCCTGCAAAGAGAGGGTGTCGCTCCCCGCCACGTTCGACATCCGAATGCCCTCGTGGCCGGACAGGTCCAGCGGGACAGACGGCCTCCCGCGCGCCGCCAGATAATCTGGTGCCGCCACCAAGAGACGCCGGGACTGGCCGAGAGCCCGAAGCTTCATGGAGCTATCATTGAGCGGACCCAGCCGAAGCGCGATATCGACGCCCTCCCGGACAAGTTCGATGCGCTCGTCGGTGAGGCTGAGGTCAACCCCGATGTCGGGATAGCGGTCCTGAAACGCGAAGATCAGCCGGCTGACGTGCAGGACCCCCAAAGCCGCCGTGCAGGAAATCCGGATCGTGCCGGTAAGCGCTCCACGCGTGCCCCGTGCCTCATCGCCGGCCTGCTCCACAAGGCGCAGGATCTGGACGCTTTTGGCATAATAGCGGCTGCCTTCATCGGTCATCGTGACACGCCGCGTTGTCCTGCTGAGCAAGGGCACGCCGACGGCTTCTTCAAGTTCTCGCAGATGCCGCGTGACCGTCGATTGACCGATTCCGAGCTCGCGCGCAACTGCCGATAGGCTGCCGCGCTCGGCGACGCGGACGAAGGTGCGCATGCGCTCGAATGTGACGCCCGGTTTATCCATTATTCGGCATAATCTTATCCATTGCCTCTATATAGTGGATCATTGCAACATGGCCTAGCTTGAGGGTCAGTTTTCCATCACCGGATCGCAGAGCCATGAAAGTTTTGCTTGTCTTCGCTCATCCCGAATCGCGCTCGCTCAATGGCGCGCTCCGCGATGTCGCCATCAAGGAGCTTAAGGCCCAAGGTCATGAGGTGCGGGTGTCGGACCTCTATGACATGCAATGGAAATCCGAAATCGACCGTGCCGACTTCCCGTCGCTCACGCCGGACGCGCGGTTGAGCGTGGCTGCGGCCTCAAAAGAAGCGTTGGCCGCCAACGCACTGACCGAAGATGTCAAAGCCGAAATCGAGAAGCTCCTTTGGGCCGATGCCGTGATCCTCCAGTTTCCCCTCTGGTGGTTCACCATGCCGGCCATTCTCAAGGGGTGGGTCGAACGGGTGTTCGCCTACGGGTTCGCCTATGGCGTCGGTGAGCACAATGATAAGCGATGGGGTGACCGCTATGGTGAGGGGGCCTTGGCTGGCAAGCGCGCCATGCTGATCGTGACCACCGGCGGCTGGGAGGAGCATTATTCCGCCCGCGGGATCAATGGGCCGATCGACGACCTGCTGTTCCCGATCAATCACGGGATTCTCTATTATCCGGGCGCCGACGTGCTGCCGCCATTCGTGACCTACAGGGTCGATCGTCTTGACGAGGCCGGCTTTGAGCTGGTGGCCGAGCGCCTGCGCGAGCGTATGCGGACGCTTGGCTCCACCCCGCCCATTGCCTATCGGCAGCAGAATGGCGGCGACTATCTGATCCCGAGTATGGAGCTGCGCCCCGAGCTGGGCGAGCCGGGCGCGACGGGCTTCGCGCTTCACCTGAACGGCGCCGCTTCCAACGCGCCGTCAGCCGGCCGCTGATTCTGCGGTGCTCGGTCGAGTCACGGTTCCCCGCTCACCTCTTCGGGTAGGCCGTGAAGATATAATCTTTTGCGGCCACTATCGTATGGCACGCATACCCGCACTGAGCGCCGGTCCCCTCGGGCGTGAACGTGTCGGAGGCGGTGTCATAGTTGAACTGGGCGTAACCCCATCCGCCGGTGTCCGGGAATCTCTTGCTATCCTTTTCGATGAAATCGACGTCATGCAGGGTATCCGGCACGAGCGTCGGAGCGGGGGCCTCCGCGCTCTTTTTCGGGTTCCAATGGATTTTCGCAATTTTGGAGCCGTCGGGAAAAGGCTTGCCGTTGCCGGGAATGCCGGCCTGGTAGGCGTCGATCATCACCGGATTGGCGAGAATCACAGCGATCAGGTTCAGGTCTTCGGCGTGACTGATCGCGACAACCTTCCAGTCTTCGTATCCCCTGAACTCGGAGAAGGCGAGCCCATCCGGCACTTGCACAGTGTACTTGTCCTGCCCGGAAATGGCCCTGCCGCCCAAGACGGCGAGCACGACTGCAATGAGCATCATCGGCCAGGATGGAATTCTCGTCATGGTCATTCCTCCGCTGCGATTTGCAAGTCAAGTTCAGTGGCCTTCGTTCGCGCCCGGCGCGGCGCGCATCAAGTCTGGTTTTTGAACAGGAATTCACTGCTTCGATTGGCCGGCCACACCGTAAACGTATAAGACACCTCTGGCGTTTCGCCCATCGAGTGTTTACATTGGTCCGGCGGAGCTGCGGGGTACGTGTTGGATTGTTTCCCCGGGGCCTTATCGATCTCTGAGGGAGCTGTCCCTGGCCTTGCCCGTGGGCTTGGCCACATGGCGCCCACCTACTTTGTAGGTTCCCGGGATCGGTATCCCACGGCCATCGCGGCCCCGTACTTCATTTCGGTTTCAACCCGCAAAACATGCCCTCTCCCCCCGCCAAGGCTCATCTGCGCGCGCTGGCTTTGGCGCGGCGCAGCGCGGTTTCTCCCAAGGAAGCCGAAACTTTCGCCCATCATATCGCAAAAAGAGGCAGCGAACTCGGCGCACGGCTCGCGGCAAGGAGCGCTGCCGCCTATGCCTCGATCCGCGACGAGGCTTCGACCCTCCCGCTCCTCGTGCAGCTTGCGCAAAGCGGGATCGAGACTGCCCTACCCGTGATGGGACCCCGCGATGAGTCGCTATCCTTCCGGCTTTGGCGGCCGGGCGATCCGACCTTGCCGGGAAGGATGGGGATTGCCGAGCCCCTGGCCTCGGCGCGGGAGATCCTGCCCGACCTCCTGTTCGTGCCGCTCGCCGCCTGCGACCGGGCCGGACACCGGATCGGCTATGGCGCTGGCTATTATGACCGGACCTTGGCCATGCTGCGCGCGCAAAAGCCGATCATCGCTGTTGGCATTGCTTATGCCTGTCAGCTCGTTGACGAAATTCCCTATGAAGCGCACGACCAAAGGCTCGATTACGTGCTAACCGAGGGTGAACTGATCGACTGCCAGTCTGGATGAAACATGCGTCTTCTGTTTATAGGTGACGTTGTCGGCCGCGCCGGCCGCGCCGTCATCATCGAGGAATTGCCCAAATTGCGTGCGGCCTGGAACCTCGATTGCGTCATCGTCAATTGCGAGAATGCCGCCGGCGGTTTCGGGATCACCGAGACGATTTGCGCCGATTTCCTGAATGCGGGCGCCGATTGCGTGACGCTCGGCAATCATGCTTTCGATCAGCGCGAGGCGCTCGTCTTCATCGCGCGTCAGCCGCGCCTGATCCGGCCCCTGAACTATCCGCGCGGGACGCCCGGCGGCGGCGCCAATCTGATCGAGACGGCGGGCGGGCAGCGGGTTCTCGTCATCAATCTTCTCGGCCGCATCTTCATGGATGCGCTGGACGATCCTTTCGCGGCCATCGAACAGGAGCTTAACGCCTGTCCGCTTGGCGCCGTCTGCGATGCGGCGGTGATCGATTTCCACGCCGAGGCCTCAAGCGAAAAACAGGCTTTCGCGCATTTCGTCGATGGCCGCGCCTCGCTGGTCGTCGGCACCCATACGCATGTGCCAACCGCCGATCATCAGATCCTGCCGCAAGGCACAGCCTATATGACCGATGCCGGGATGACCGGCGATTATGATTCGGTCATCGGCATGGAGAAGGACGAGCCGATCCGCCGGTTTTCGACCAAGCTGCCGGGCAATCGTCTCGAACCTGCGGCTGGTGCGGCGACGCTCTGCGGTGTCGCAGTCGAGACCGACGCCAAGGGTCTCGCGATCAAGATCGCGCCAGTGCGGCTCGGCGGCAGGCTCTCGCAGGCGCGACCGGAGTTCTGGGAGGAAAAAATCCCCCAGACTATTGTCTAAACCAGCGCGATCGCGGCGATCTGGCGGCCGTAATCCTGCTCCTTTCGATGCACCGAACGGCGATATGAAAAAAACCGCGCCTCATCCGCATAAGTGTCGAGCGCGAGATTCTCGAACGCGCCGACGCCTGCACGGGCAAGGCGCAAGCCAATAAAGCTTGGCAGATCGAACATCATATGTCCATCGCGCTGCGAGGACACAAAAAAGCTCTGATAATCTTTCGCCACAGCGACGAAGCGGGCGAAAAATTCCGGCCCGACCTCATAACTTTGCGGGCCAATCGTCGGGCCGAGCACGGCCACGATCGAGGCGCGCTTTGCGCCCAATTGCTCCATTGCGTTGAGCGTCGCTTCGATCACGCCATCGAGCGCGCCTTTCCATCCGGCATGGGCCGCGCCAATCACGCGCGCTTGCGCATCGCAGAGCAGGACAATCCCGCAATCGGCGCCGGTCACGCCAAGGCCAAGCCCCGGCGTCGCCGTGACGAGCGCATCACAGCGGGGACGCTCGATAAACGGCGTCTTGACGATCGAAGCATCCGGCGAATGAACCTGATAAGGCACGAGAAGATTTTCCGGCATCACGCCAAGATGCGCTGCCATCCGGCGGCGATTCTCCGCAATATTGGCGGTCTCATCGCGTGACCCCACGCCGCCATTCAAGGAGGCATAAAGCCCTTCGGAGACGCCGCCCTGCCGGGTGAAAAATCCATGCGCGACGCCCTGCGCTTCAAGGTGCCTGGTTTGAATGGCTATTGCTTTGCTCATGCCGGTCAATCCTCGAAACCGGGCGGCACTGGAAACCCAGTTTGCGTGACAGCCATCGCCTTGAACAGAGTGCCCATCTCATCATGCCCCGTCCCGGTCAGCCGCTTGAGCGCCGAATCGATCATTTCCGCCTGAGGTTCCGCAGCTCCCCGTTTCAAAATCGCCGCCCGCTCGAAAATGCCGAGCCGCCGCAGAAATTCGCCTTGCGGCAGAGGTCCATGCACCCTTGCGCCCACTGCTTGGGCCGCATCAGCAAGGCTTGTGAAATCGACATGTGCGGTCAGATCCGCTTCGCCCGGGTCCTTCAGCGGATCGGCAAAGCGATGCGCCTTGACCGCCTGCAATGTCTCGCCTGCCGCTAGCTGCGTATAGCCATAATCAATGGCGAGAAGCGCGCCGCCAAACCGCACGATCCGCGCCGCGATTTGACGCATGAGCGCTTGCGCCACGACATTGAGTTCCAGAATTTCGCCGGGCCGCCCCGCTTGCCCCAAGCTTTCGTCCGGCTCCCCGGCAAGGCCGAAAATAAATTGCCCGGCCTTGTCGAGACCAACGAGGCGCTCGTGCCAGCCCTTTTCGCCGCGCACATAATGGCGCACCGGGAGAGCGTCGAAAAACTCATTGGCGATGAAGATCGCCGGTCCCTCGGCAAGATCCTCGATTCGCTCGTGCCAGAAAAGGGGAAGGCCGCGGCGTTCAAGCGTGAGCCGCTGGCTCTCCCGCAAAGGGAGGCTCGTCTCGACGAGATGCACTTCGAGCGCGGCGCGAAAATCTGGCGCAGCGCGCGCAGCCCGCAACAGATCGGCCATCAACGTGCCTCGCCCCGGTCCAAGCTCGATCAGGAGAAGGCGGCTTGGCGCCCCCATCGCGCGGAAAACCTCTGCTGCCCAAAGCCCGATCAATTCGCCGAACATCTGGCTGATTTCGGGCGCGGTAATGAAAGCGCCTTGCGCCCCGAAGGGCATCTTGCTGCGGTAATAGCCATGAACCGGATGCGCCAGGGCGAGGCTCATGTAGCGTTCGAGGCTGATCGGACCCTCCTGCGCGATCATCTCGCTGATGATGCGGGCAAGCGGCGTCATGTTGGTGCTAGCGACGGCATTCATGCCGGCTGGGCCTTTGGCTGCCGGAAGGCGGCGAGGATCAAGCCCGCCCCGATAAGGACCAGCGGCAGCGACAGCAACATGCCCATGGTCGCCCCGCCGAACAGAAAGCCCAGTTGCGGGTCGGGCTCGCGAAAGAATTCGCAGGTGATTCGGGCGATCCCATAGCCCGCCCCAAAGAGTCCGGTGACAAGACCCGGCCTTTGCAGCGCGCCAAGCCGGATCACCACAAATAGCAGCAGAAACAAAACGAGCCCTTCGAGCCCCGCCTCGTAAAGCTGGCTCGGATGGCGCGGCAAAGGGCCGGCGCCCGGAAAAATCATCGCCCAGGGTACATCGGTTGGACGGCCCCAAAGTTCCGGCTTGATGAAATTGGCGATGCGACCGAGGAACAAACCGATTGGAACGGCGGCGCAACAGACATCGGCAACGGTTCTGACAGCGATCTTATAGCGCTTCCCGAGCAGAAAGAGCGCGACCGCCGTCCCGGCGAGGCCGCCGTGAAACGACATGCCGCCTTCCCAGACCGCGGGGATTTCCAAAGGATGCGCCAGATAAAAGCTGAAATTATAGAAGAGCACATAGCCGATCCTGCCGCCGAGGATCACGCCAAGCGCCGCATAGACGAGAAGATCATCGACGGCGAGAATCGGGGGGCGCGGCACAATGCCCCACAAGCGCTCGTTCTGGACGAGGGAGCGTGCATAGGCCCAGCCGAGCATCATGCCCGTGATATAGGAGAGGGCATACCAGCGAATCGGAAAAGGCCCGATATTGATCAGAACCGGATCGATCGCCGGATAAGAGACAAGGATTGGCAGCAAAATCGACATTGAAATCGGCATGGGCGCTCCGCAAGTCCTCATGAGCGTTGTGCTATCGGCCCGCCGCCGCGTCAAGTTGCCGGGAACACCGCCACCCTTCCGCGGGAACCGGCGGTGCCACTCAAGCCAAATCGCTCTCGGTATAAGCGATTTGCCGGAAAGGAACCCTGAATCCTCGCAGATTCAGGGCAGAGCATGAAAATTCCATTGCCGAACCGGTTTCCCTGAGCTCAAAAAATGCTCTACAAGTGGTTCGCTCAACAGTCGAGGACCGCATGATGAGTCAGAACCGGGTGTTCGATGATTTCACACGTTTGATGACGGATGCCTCCGAGATGGCGCTGGGGATGCGTCGCGAGGCGGAAACCGCGCTCAAGGGGCAATTCGAGCGGATTCTAGCTACGATGGATGTCGTGACCCGCGAGGAATTCGAGGCCGTGAAACAAATGGCCGCGGCGGCCCGCGACGAGAATGAGCGGCTGGCTGATCGCATCGCCGCGCTCGAAGCGCAACTCAGCATGGCGAATGCGCCGAACACGGACAGCGGTGCAGCCGATTGAGCAGGCAGCGAAAACAAAGGGATCTAAGCAGGATCTCGTGGGCGAACCGACGAAATCATGCTTACGCGCTTCGGCCAGAAATTGTCTCTTGTCCGGTTCGCCCCTTGCCTATAGTCACAAATTTTGTACACGCTTGAGCTAGACAACAATCGCCACGAGTTAGGAGGGTTTCAATGGCCGAGGAGCACGTCTATGCGGGTCATCCTGCCATGGATTATGCCGAGCATGAAAAAACCTACCGGATGTTTATCGGGATGGTGAAATATGGCTCGGTTGCCGCTGTCCTGGCGCTCATCCTTCTGGCCTACTTGACGCTTTGATTTCGACCAGATTGAGGTAGCGTCGGACTGCCGGTGGCAGGGCGTCTTGCATCGCCCTGATTCGACTTGTTGTTTTGCGGGGTCGTTCATGCGCATTGCTATTCCAGCTGAAACCGATTCCGCCGAGGCCCGCGTGGCCGCGACGCCTGAGACGGTGAAGAAATTCATCGGGCTCGGCGCCGAGGTTGTCGTCCAGGCCGGTGCGGGACTTTTGTCCGGCATTCCCGATCCCGAATATGCGGCGGCGGGCGCCGTCATCGCTCCCGACGCAGCGGCGACGGTGCGCGATGCCGATATTGTCCTGCGTGTACGGCGCCCCACCCCGGAAGAAATTTCCGGTGTCAAGGACGGCGCGGCGGTGATCGCGATCACGGACCCCTATGGGCATGTCGATGCGTTGCAATTATTGGCCGGGAGCGGCGTCCTGGTCTTCGCCATGGAATTGATGCCGCGCATCACCAGGGCGCAGGTCATGGACGTGCTGTCGAGCCAGGCCAACCTCGCGGGCTATCGCGCCGTCATCGACGCAGCGGAAGAATATGGCCGCGCCATCCCGATGATGATGACGGCGGCAGGCACGGTTCCGGCCGCGAAGATCTTCATCATGGGCGTTGGTGTCGCCGGCCTTCAGGCGATCGCCACGGCGCGGCGGCTCGGCGGCATCGTGACCGCAACCGACGTGCGCCCGGCCACCAAGGAGCAAGTCCTGTCGCTTGGCGCCAAATTCATCGCGGTCGAGGACGAGGAATTCAAGCAGGCCGAGACCGCCGGCGGTTATGCCAAGGAAATGTCGGCCGACTACAAGGCAAAGCAGGCGGCTCTCACCGCATCGCATATCGCCAAGCAGGACATTGTCATCACGACCGCGCTGATCCCCGGCCGTCCGGCTCCGATCCTCATCACCAAGGATATGGTCAATTCCATGCGGCCCGGCTCCGTCATCGTCGATCTCGCGGTGGAACGCGGCGGAAACTGCGAACTGGCAAAGCTGGACAAAGTCGTCACGACCGATAATGGCGTCAAAATCGTCGGCCATGCGAATATCGCCGGACGCCTGCCCGCGACCGCCTCGTCGCTCTACGCGAAAAACCTGCTGGCCTTCGTTGAAACCCTGATCGACAAGGAAGCCAAGAAGCTCGCGATCAATTTCGATGATGAACTCGTGAAGGCGACCTTGCTGACGAAGCAAGGCTCGCTCATCCACCCAAGCTTCCAGCCGGCCGCTTGACCTTCAGAAGGAAGTGGCGGTGCAACTCAAGGCCAATCGCTCTCAGATCAAGCGATTGGCCGCAACGAAATCCAAAAGGCCGCGTCGGGCGGCCTTAGGCTTAATCGCTCAAAAGCGCGTGGCATTCTTCATTTATACCACAGGTCATAATGAATAACCTGTGGCGCCACTCTCGAATTTTCGGCTCAACTCTTTGAAAAAGCGAAAATTCGAGAAAGGAACCAAGGATCGCCTTTTGCGATCCTTGGTATTAGTGCAATTTTGCAAGGCGAACCGATCTTCGCCCGCCTGAATAGTTCAAGGTTCAATCGATCAAGCGTGAGACAGAGGGGCCGGGATGGCAATTGATACCGACCAGCAACTGCTCGAAAGAGCGCAGGCCGCGGCCGAGGCCGCCCGCCAGGCCGCCGATGCCGCCCAGGCCTATGCCGACCAGATCGCTCAATCGGTCGGCGCCGCCGCTCATGCGGCGACAGGCGGGGCGATCGATCCTTTCGTCTTCCGTCTGGCGATCTTCGCGCTGGCGGTTTTCGTCGGCTATTATGTTGTCTGGTCGGTGACGCCCGCCCTGCACACGCCGCTAATGTCCGTCACCAATGCGATTTCCTCCGTCATTGTGGTTGGCGCCCTCCTTTCAGTCGGCGTGGATACTGCAGGGGTCGCCGACGGCGGCCCGATTTGGGCCCGGATTTTTGGCTTCATCGCGCTGATCCTGGCATCGGTGAATATTTTCGGTGGCTTCCTCGTCACCGAGCGCATGCTTGCCATGTACAAGAAGAAGGGCTGAGCTGATGAGCGCCAATCTCGCGGCCGTCCTCTATCTCGTCGCCGGCATTCTCTTCATCCTCGCCTTGCGGGGTCTCTCGTCACCCTCGACCTCGCGGCGCGGCAATCATCTCGGCATGACCGGGATGGCCATCGCGATCCTGACAACCCTCGCCTATAAGCTCCCGACGGGTCCTGCAGCCTGGGGTCTCGTGGTCCTCGGCCTTGCCATCGGCGGCGGTATCGGTGCCTGGCGCGCGCGCACGGTCGCAATGACCGCCATGCCGCAGCTCGTCGCCTTTTTCCACGCGCTGGTCGGTCTTGCCGCGGTTCTCGTCGCGGCGGGCGCGCTTTATGCGCCGCAAGCCTTTGGCATCGGGACGCCTGCCGCGATCCATGGCGCGAGCCTCGTCGAAATGTCGATCGGCCTCGCGATCGGCGCGATCACCTTCACGGGCTCGGTCATCGCCTTTTTGAAACTCGATGGCCGGATGTCGGGCAAGCCGATCCTTCTGCCGCAGCGCCACGCGATCAATATCGCGCTCGCGGCCCTTCTGGTTCTGCTCATCGTGCTATTCGTCGCGACCCAGGCGCATGCGCTGTTCTGGCTGATCGCGCTTGCGTCCTTCGCTCTCGGCTTGCTCATCATCGTGCCGATTGGCGGCGCCGACATGCCGGTCGTCGTCTCCATGCTCAACTCCTATTCAGGCTGGGCAGCGGCAGGCATTGGCTTTACCCTCGGCAATCTTGCGCTCATCATCACGGGCGCGCTCGTCGGCTCGTCGGGCGCGATCCTGTCCTACATCATGTGCAAGGGCATGAACCGCTCCTTCATTTCGGTCATTCTCGGCGGCTTCGGCGGCGAGACGACGGCGGCGAGCGGTGCCGTCGAGACCCGGCCGGTGAAGAAAGGCTCCGCCGAGGACGCGGCCTATATCATGCAGAACGCCGGGAGCGTAATCATCGTGCCGGGCTATGGCATGGCGGTGGCGCAGGCCCAGCACGCTTTGCGCGAAATGGCCGATACGCTCAAGAAACACGGCGTTGACATCAAATATGCGATCCATCCGGTCGCCGGACGCATGCCCGGCCATATGAATGTCCTGCTGGCCGAAGCCAATGTCCCTTATGACGAGGTTTTCGAGCTTGAAGACATTAACTCGGAGTTTGGCCAGACCGATGTCGCCTTTGTGATCGGCGCCAATGACGTCACCAATCCGGCCGCGAAAACCGACCCGAAATCGCCGATTTTCGTCATGCCCATCCTCGACGTGGAAAAAGCCAAGACCGTGCTCTTCCTCAAACGCGGCATGGGCTCCGGCTATGCCGGCGTCGAAAATGAGTTGTTCTTCCGCGACAATACAATGATGCTTTTCGGCGATGCCAAGAAAATGGTCGAAACGATCTTGAAGTCGCTGGATTGAGTCACAGACGCCGCGCCAGCTTGAAAAATGATCAGCAATGAACCAGCTGATCATCAGGAAGGCTGATTTCGTGGCGTTCCGACGGGGTGGAGCGATCAGACCTTGAACGCTCCAGGGTCAGGAATATTCGCGGAGGCGTGTCCTTTCATGCCTCACATCAACATCCGCGGCCGCAGGTTCCTGCTTCCGGCCTCACGCCTCATCCGCATACCGCTTGGCATCCTCTGCATTCTGGGCGGCTTTCTCGGTTTTCTGCCGATCCTCGGCTTTTGGATGGTGCCTCTCGGCCTCCTCATCCTGTCCGTGGACATTCCCCTTGTGCGGCGCTGGCGGCGGCGAATGGAAATCAAGCTGCTGCGGCGCTGGCGCAGAAAAAATTAATAATGAGGCCTGGCGGGCGATAGCTTGCCCTCCAGGCTCATGTGCCAAACGCCTCGACCTTCCTCACCCATCGGGCGTTCAAAACGCCAGAAACGAAGTCGCGGCCGGATAAAACCTCC
>Ga0182033_10000452_pt1 | contig 19515 bp, 16 predicted proteins | sample tim00Cox0000000H_FD_125968 | JGI IMG/M metagenome (GOLD analysis project Ga0182033, IMG submission 125968) | Lab enrichment of tropical soil microbial communities from Luquillo Experimental Forest, Puerto Rico - timezero.00C.oxic.00.000.00H | ecosystem: Environmental > Terrestrial > Soil >...
ACGCGATAAGCAGCGCCCTCAGGAATTTCACGAACATCGTCTTCGACGGCAATCTCAAGGGAGCCGCGAATGCTTTTCACCATGAGTTCTTTGGGGCCTAACACGGTTACTTTCCCAACGGTAGGCTGGTCCGTGTTTGGTCGGAGGACCGCGGTAGCCACGTGCAGGGCGAAGGCTTTCGCGTTCGCGGTGGAGAACGTGGCGGTGCCTGCGGTAAGAGTGGCCGAAGGGCCGGCTTGCTCTTCGGCCAGCGTGGCGCTGCTTGAACTGGCCAGAAGCAAGCGCGCTGCGCGAACGCGCACTTGAACCGTACCCGCATTCTCCGTGCTGAGGCGGTCACCGCTAAAGACGGTTGACCCCGCAGAGGTCTCGGCGCCGCCCACGCGGGCGCGATCGGCAAAAACCACGGTTCCCAGCGCAGCGGACGGAGCGGCCCACAGGGGAGAAATCAAAAGCTCCACTGAGAGCAAAATAGCGAGAGAAACGCGGGCGATGACAAAGCTTTCAGGCACGCGCGAGCGCGTCATCCAACCTCCAAGAGGGGCCAGGGAAAATATACTGGAGGCGCAATGGCAAGGTCAACGAAAAACCGGAAGCCGGTTGACAAACGAACCGAAGAAGAATGCGGCTCGGGAGAGCCTCTTACGGTTGAGCGAATATCCGCCGCGCGTGTAGAATAACGGCTCACTTCGTTTGAAAAAGGCGGCGCGCCCATGGCCTCGGACTACCTGCTCAAGACCGAACCTTCCGAATATTCTTTTGCCGATCTCGAACGCGACAAGGTCACCGAGTGGGATGGCGTTTCGAATCCCGTGGCGCTCAGAAACCTTCGCGAGATGGCGCCCGGCACGCGACTCATCATCTATGAAACCGGCGATCAAAAAACCGCTGTCGGCACCGCCACCGTGGTTTCCGTGGACGCTTCCAATCCCAAGAATCCCGTGGTTACCATCAAGGCAGGAAAACCTCTGGCAAAACCTACGAGTCTGGCGCAAATCAAGGCCAACAAGCTCTTCGCCGGTTCACCGCTGGTCCGCCAGGGCCGCCTTTCCGTGGTTCCCCTAACCGCCGCTCAATACAAAGCCTTGACCGGAGACTGACGGCGTCAACCCGAGTATGATTCCCGAGCGCCGAGGAGGTCGGATCCGATGAAGCACTTTTTCCTTGCATGCGCCCTTGTGTTCGCGACGCCTGCATTCGCTCAGCAACAGCCGCCGGAGATTCGCTTCCACTCCGCTCCGGATTTTCTGCAACTCCCGCCCGACCTCTACCTTGGCGAAGTCACGGGCGTTGCCGTCAATGCCCAGGGCCATATCTTTGTGTTCTCCCGGGGCAACACCACCGGGCCTGCCTATGCCGCTGCGGCTGCGCAACTGCTGGAATTCGCTCCCGACGGAAAATTCCTGCGCGAGATCGGGCACAATCTTTATGCCTGGTCCTTTGCGCACACCGTGAAAGTCGATCAACAGGACAACATTTGGGTGACGGACAAGGGCTCGGACCTGGTGATCAGGTTCAATCCTGCCGGCCGTGTCGGGCTGGTGTTCGGCCGCAAGCAAGAGGCTTCCGACGAGGGTACCGAGCCGCTGAAGCACGCGAGGCCGCCGCTGCCGCCGGTGGACGGCATGTTTCGCCAGGTGACCGACGTTGCCTGGGACTCCGCCGGGAACGCCTACATTAGCGACGGCTACATCAATTCGCGAGTCGCCAAAGTGGATAAGGAGGGCAACTGGCTGATGTCTTGGGGCGAGCCCGGAGCGGGGCCGGGCCAATTCAACACGCCGCACAGCATCGCCGTCGATGCCCACGACAATATCTATGTGGCCGATCGGGGCAACCGCCGCATCCAAGTTTTCGACACGGCAGGAAAATTTCTCCGCCAGTTCACCATTGACGTGCCCGCTCCCGCGGATGCCCGCCCCGCCATTGGCAATAAGCCCACGTCCACCACCGGCACCATGTCGCCCGGCGCGCCCTGGGCCATCTGCATCACGCCCGGACCGAATCAAGTTCTCTACGCTTCGGATGCTTTTCCGGGCCGCATCTACAAGCTAACTCTCGACGGCAAAGTTCTCGGCGTTCTGGGCAAGTCCGGCAAACAGCTTGGCCAATTTGGCTGGATCCACGAAATCGCATGTCCCAACGAGAACGAGCTCTTTGTCGCGGAGCTTCTCAACTGGCGCATCCAAAAGCTGGATCTTGAGCCGACACGCTAGCGTTGTTGTCCCGGTCCATCGTTTTGAGCCGTGTAGCAAACCTGTGTTAAGCTTTTTTCCCGCGCTTAGAACGCGTTGGCGCCGATAGCCCCACGACTTTCTATGTCAAATTCTCTTCTCCCGATTGAAGCGGTAGCACGCAAACTCGAACTTCCTGACAAATATTTCGAGCAGATCGGCTCACACAGCGGCAAAGTCCGGCTCGAGCTTCTTTGCGATCCCGCTTTCGAGCGCCGCGGCAAACTAGTCGTCGTCACGGCTACGACCCCTACCGCCGCCGGTGAAGGCAAGACCGTCACTTCCATCAGCCTGACGCAAGGGCTTGCGCATATCGGCAAAAGGGTGGTTATTACTTCGCGTGAGCCATCGCTCGGCCCAGTGTTCGGAATGAAAGGAGGAGCAGCCGGGGGCGGACTTTCTCAAATCGAGCCGAGCTCGAAAATCAATCTTCATTTCCACGGCGATTTCCACGCCATCGGCTCAGCCCACAATTTGCTCGCGGCGCTGGTGGACGCCCATCTCTTCCATGGCAATGATCTCCAGCTCGATGCAAACCAGATATCCTGGCTGCGCGCGATGGATATGAACGACCGGGCGCTGCGCCACATCACTCTTTCGCTCGACTCAAAAAAGGAGGGCGCCAGACGGCAGGGCGGATTCATCATTACTGCCGCTTCGGAGATTATGGCCATTGTCGCGCTTGCGAAAGACCGCAAGGACCTTCGCCGGCGACTGGATGCTGTCGTCGTCGGCGTCACCCGAGAGGGGAAACCGGTTCGCGCCAGGGATTTGGCTGCCACCGGGGGCATGATGGCGCTTTTGAATGAAGCGATTCTTCCCAATCTCGTGCAAACTACCGACGGCACGCCCGCTTTTGTCCATGCCGGGCCCTTTGGAAACATCGCGCACGGCACAAGCAGCGTCATCTGCCAGGAGATGGGGCTGCGTCTGGCCGATTACGTGATCAACGAATGCGGTTTTGCCGCCGATCTGGGCGCCGAGAAATATTTCGACATCGTCATGCAGCAGTCGGGCATCGTGCCTTCGGCTGCGGTACTGGTCACCACGGTGCGGAGCTTGAAGAACCAGGGAGACGGAGACCTGGCACGCGGGCTGCCGAATCTTGGAAAGCATATTGAAATCCTGAGGAGTTTTGGCGTGCCGATCGTTGCTGCTATCAATCGCTTCCCGGACGATTCGCAATCCGAACTAAAGCGATTGGCGGCTTACTGCGGGGAGCGCGGCCTGACCGCAGCGCTCTCGGAGGGGTACGCGAAAGGAGGCCCGGGAGCAAAGGAACTGGCGGAAAAAGTGGTCGAGACCATGGAGAAAAACCCTTCGCCCGGCGTCCATGCGTTGTATTCGTTCGAAGAGCCGCTTGTCGATAAAATCCAGAAAGTGGCGCAAAAGATCTACGGAGCGGATGGCGTGAAATTCTCAGAGGTGGCCAACGCCAACCTGAAACAGTTTTCGGACTGGGGCTATGGAAAACTCCCGGTTTGCATGGCCAAGACCCAGTATTCCCTGTCCGACAACCCCAAGCTGCTCGGGGCGCCCAGTGGTTGGACCCTCAATGTAACCAACGCGTCGCTCTCCGCCGGCGCCGGGTTTGTCGTGGTGATTTCGGGCAACATGATGCTCATGCCCGGGCTGCCCAAGGTTTCTCGAGCCGCATCGATTGACGTGGACGACTCCGGACGAATCACAGGCATCTGAAGATGGGAAGATGGTTCGCTCCTCGACGCCGGGAGAAACAACTAGAGTGACCGCGGCACCAACAAAGCTCGAAGGCCAGGGGTTGAGTTTCGTTGAACCCATTATGGTTCGTATTCCCGAGCAGTGGTTCTGGATGGGATGCGAAACCGGGCGCGGTGACGAGAAGCCAGTCCATCGCGTGTGGGTCGACTCCTTCGAATTGGCCGCGTATCAGGTGACGAACGCAGAGTATCAATGCCTTCTGGCCGCGACGCGCGCTTCCGCGCCGCCCGGTTGGAGCGATCCGAATTTCAATCACCCGAAAATGCCGGTGGCGGCCGTGTCCTGGCATGAAGCCGCCGCCTATTGCGATTGGCTGAGTGAAATTACGGGCAAACGGTATCGTTTGCCGACGGAAGCCGAATGGGAGAGCGCTGCCCGCGGAGGCATCGAGGGATCGGCGTATCCCTGGGGAAATTCGCCGCCGGACGCGCTTCCCGACTATGCAAATCGCTGGAAAAGCGGGCCAGAGCCAGTCGGTCTCTATGCGACAAACGCATACGGACTGTCGAACATGGGAGAAAACGTGCACGAATGGTGCGCCGATTGGTACGACGCGAACTACTACAGCCACTCTCCCAATCGAAATCCGCAAGGACCAGTCGACGGCACGCGCAAGGCTTCGCGGGGCGGTTCCTGGAGGCATCACATCAAGGTGAGTCGAAACGCGGCGCGCTCGAGCATTCCGCCGCAGTTCCAATACGCCGACTACGGCTTCCGAATCGCCCGTTCTTTGGCGGTTTAAAGGCGGCCATGTTCGAGAGGCTGGGCTCTATGGGTCGGCAGCCAGCGCGAATGGCAGAGATCTCGGTATGTTGTTTGCACACGGCAGTACGTTGGTACTATAGCGAGTGGGCTAGGCCGAATGAAAAGATGATATGCTTATCGCTCTGCCTGTTTTGAGCGGTCCGCGGCCTGATTCCACTTGCGGGGTGCCGCCCGGTCGCCCCGCCGCATAAAGGACAACGGATTTGTCTTCCGCAGAGGACAGAACCTCTTCCACCGTGTTGCCTTCCCAGGCGGCTTCGAACTCTCCGCCCGAGGAGTTTTCCGTCGATTCCGATCAGGAAGACAGAAACGGGCGGGGTTCCTTGTCGGGAGTGCCGGACAAGCACGCCTCGAAGACAAGCGGCTCGCCGAACCAAGCTCCCGTGGAGCTCGAGGAGGCGGCGGCAGCCGCACCGCTGAGAACAAAACCTCTCCCAAAGGTCAACGCCCTGGCTCGTGAAATACGGGTAAAGGTCACCGGTGCGCGGGCGGGAAACGTCTCGGAAGAGCGCGATTTATTTGCCGAAAACACCACCACGGTGCTGGTTTTTGAAAAGGGCGGAGTGATCCGGCTGGCGGCGGCGGTGACCCCTGGACAACTCCTTTTCCTGACCAACGAAGAATCAAAGCGTGAAGTGGTCACGCAAGTGATCAGAAAACGCACTTACCGCCCCACCGAGTGTTATGTGGAGCTGGAATTTACAGAAGCAGTGCCAAGATTTTGGGGGACGGAATTCTCGGCGGCGACGGCACTGCTGCCTAAAGATGCGGAAGAAGAGGCGGCTGCCGAATTGATTGCATCCGCCGAAACGACCGAAGATGAGCTCGATGAGGCGGCCCCGCCTCCGAGCATCGAGGAAGTGGCATCGCTGAAGAAAGAAGTCGAGGCGCTGCGGACCCGGTTGGACCTGCTGCAAACCCAGGCGGAACCAGCGCTGCCTTCCGCAATGGCACCAACTCCAGCGGCTCCCTCGGCACTTTCTTCGGCAGCTTCGCCGCATCCGCAAGCGGTCGAACCCAGCTCACCGGTTGAATACGCTCAAACGGTCAGCCTGACCTCGCAAGCTTTGCCGCTTGACGCCGAGATAGGGCCCGTCTCGGTGCCACCCGCGGAGCAAAAGCCCGCGCCCACGCCGCCTCTGGTTTTTCGCAAGTCGCTGCCACCGTCCAAGCGGTCCTTCCGGGCGCGCGGGGAGTTCACTCCGGGATTTCGTGCGGGAATGCTTCGGCTGGCGATTCTGAGTAGTATTCTGGCCGCCTTACTCGGCACCGCATGGTACAAGGGGTGGCTCCCAGGGATACACCAACCCAAAAAGATCGCCGTCTCCTCCTCAGGCGGCGTCACGATTCCCGTATCGAGGCAGGTCCCCGGATCGGCGGCGACGCTCACTCCGGGGAGTGATGCCTTGAGGCCGATCAATGGAACGCGGATGAATGGAGCATCTCCCGGCGCCGGATTGTCGACGGAAACTCCAGTGAAAGCCACCAGTGGCAGTGAGAAGGGCTCCGCCGCGGCCCTCGCGGTCGTGGAGAAGCCGGTGGCCAGAGAAAGAAACACACACCCGTCCTCGATAGCTAAGACCACACCTGCGCATTCCCTACCGACAAATCCGGCGAATTCTGTCCAAGCTTTGGGCGCGAATTTGATTGACGTTCCGCCGAAGCTGATTCAATCGGAACGGGCCACGGCTTCGGTCGATGATTTGCGAGACTTCGAGACCGGAAGTGTGGTGATCGACGCGATCATCGACACGGGCGGAAACGTTACTGCTATGAAAGTGCTGTCGGGGCCTCCGTCGTTGCGGTGGCCGGCGTTGCAAGCGCTGAAGAATTACAAATACCAGCCCGCCATGCAGCATGGCCGGCCCGTTGCTGCGCACGTGACGGTCAAAATCCAGTTTCACTTTGAGGATTGACCTTCTTTCCGTGTTCCCCTCCGGAAAAGCGTTTGGCCCCGCCTGCTTGTGAGGAAGTTTCGAAGGGCTGTACAATAACCTGTTGATTTGAGGAGGACCGCGCTGTGGCCACCGCCGAACAGACACTGCCAATATCCGAGTTCACCAACGAGCCGTTTATTGATTTCTCGAAGCCGGAAAACCGCAAGCGCATGGAAGATGCGCTGAAAAAAGTGAAGTCCGAATTTGGCCGGGAGTATCCGATGTGGCTGGGCGGCCAGAAGGTGACCACGCCGAGCAAGCGCAACTCGACCAATCCCTCGCGGCCGTCGGAAGTGATTGGCGTCTTCCAGAATGCTACGGCCGACATGGCCAAGCAGGCAGTTGAAGCCGCTAACAAGTACTTTGACACATGGAAAAAAGTGCCGGCGCAAGAACGAGTGAAGTGCTTGTTCCGCACCGCGCAGATTGTGCGCGAGCGCAAGTTTGAGCTTGCCGCGCTCGTCTGCTACGAGGTCGGAAAAACCTGGGTGGAGGCGGACGCGGACATCGCGGAGACGATTGATTTCTGCGAATTCTACGGGCGCGAGATGCTGCGGTTTGCCGAACCGCAGAAGCTGACTCCCATGCGCGGGGAACGCAACTACCTCGTGTACATTCCCCTAGGCGTCGGCGTAGTTGTTCCGCCCTGGAATTTTCCCTCTGCGATCATGGCTGGTCTGGTTGTCGCGTCCCTGGTGACCGGCAATACCGTGGTTCTGAAGCCCGCCAGCGACTCGCCGACCATCGCGGCAAAATTCATTGACATAGTCTACGAAGCGGGCTTTCCCAAAGAAGCCGTGAATTTCATTACCGGCTCGGGCGGAGCCGTTGGCGATACGCTGGTGACGCATCCCAAGACGCGCTACGTTGGATTTACAGGCTCGAAGGAAGTCGGATTGCGCATCAGCGAACTGGCCGCAAAACCTTCGCCGGGACAGATCTGGATCAAGCGCACGGTGCTGGAAATGGGCGGCAAGGACGCGATTGTCGTCGACGAGGAAGCAGACATCGACTCGGCCGTAGAAGGAACGGTGGCGGCGGCGTTCGGTTATCAGGGCCAGAAGTGCTCCGCCTGCTCGCGCGCAATCGTTGCCGAGAAGGTTTACGACACATTCTTGCAGAAGCTGGTGGACCGCACGAGGAAAGTCACCGTTGGGCCAAGCGACGATCCGCACAACTACATGGGCCCGGTCATCAACGAATCGGCGATGAAGTCAATTTTGGACTACATCGAAGTCGGCAAGAAAGAAGGACGCTTGGTTACCGGCGGAAAGCGCGCCGCGGGCGACGGCTACTTCATTGAGCCGACGATTATCGCCGACGTGCCTCCCAAGGCGCGGCTTGCGCAGGAAGAAGTGTTTGGCCCCGTGCTGGCGGTGATCAAAGCGAAGAATTATGACCAGGCGCTGGAAATCGCCAATAATACAGAGTTTGGATTGACCGGCGCCGTGTATTCAAAGAATCCGGAAAAGATCCGAAAGGCCGAAGAATTGTTCCACGTCGGCAATCTGTATTTGAACCGCAAATGCACCGGCGCCATGGTGGGTGCGCATCCGTTTGGCGGCTTCAACATGTCAGGAACAGACTCCAAGACCGGTGGAAAAGATTATCTGTTGCTGTTCCTGCAAGCCAAGTCCGTCGCGGAGCAGGTCAACTAGGCCGAGGCCCCGAGCTATTTGGCACGGCCCAGCCAAAGTGCCGGTAGCGCGCTGATTTGCGAGACTTCAAGTTGCAGAGCGCAACTTTGCGCTTGTCCAAGATGCTCTTCAATCCGCGTTGGACTTTGCTGGCGTCGATGCGCGGCCTGACGCGAACTTCATCAGCCGAAAAACCGGATAGCTCAGGATGAGCATTCCCAGCGCCCGAGGAGCATTCTTCTGGTCCGTGACGATCGAACCAATCAAGAACAAAACCGAGGCCGCTAGCGCGACGCCGGTGAGCCAAGGGTAACCCCAAGCTCGATACGGACGCGGCATCCCCGGCTCTCGTTTTCGCAAGACCAAGACGGACGCGTAGGAAAGCGTGTAATTCGCCACGAAGAAAAACGAGAGCATTGCCGTGATGCGCTGGAAGGCATGTCCGCCCAGGAAGGAGATTACCAGGAAAAGTATCCCGACCATGGTGCTGAGAAGAAGCGAGACGGTTGGGGTTCCGCCAGTATTAACGCTTGTTGCGCTCCGAAAAAAGAGCCCGTCACAACTCATGGCATACAGAGTGCGCGTGCAGAAGAGCTGATTGGCGTTGAGACAGCTCAGCATGGAAATCACCATGATCGACCGGATGATGGGGTCGCCAAGGCTTCCAAAAACGCGATTGGCAACGGTCCCCAGGACAAATGTGTTACCGGCGATTTCGTTCATGGGCACGATGTACAGCGCGACGAGGTTCAAAAGCAGGTAAATTCCCATAATGGAAAACACGCTGCCGAAGATGGCGCGAGGAATATCGCGGCCCGGATCGCGTACCTCCTCACCGAAATAGATGATGCCGTCCCACCCGTCCACGGTATAGATCACGGCTTGAAGTCCCAGCATGACCGCGATGGTAAGAGGCCAGCCCGATGACAAGGGAGGTGCTGCGAGCCCGGGCTCGATTGCGGCCTTGTGCGCCGGCCCACCCAATAGAAAAGCTGCCGCTACAAGAATGATGAAAGCAGCGGTCTTCACAGCAGCGGTCAGGAGCTGCGCGCTGCTCCCCCATCGGATGCCACGCCACTGCAAGACGCCAAATCCTGCGATGATCGCGACGGAAAGGCTCTGAACATGTCCCGATAAGATGGCGAACAAATGGCCGCTGTAATCGCTGATGACGATGGCAACGGCGGCAGCCGTGCCGCAGGTGGAAAGCCAATCACTCCAGCCGACGACGAAGCCGGCGTAGTCGCCGAGTGCTCGGCGGGAGAAATTATACTGGCCGCCGCTGCGAGGAATCGCAGCTCCGAGCTCGGCCATGGAAGGCGCACCGCAAAGGGCATAAAGCCCGCCGAGAATCCAGATTCCAAGAAACAGCCAACCGTTGGGCAATTGCTTCGCGACATCGCCCGGAGTGTAGACAATGCCGGCAGCGATTGTGTTTCCGATTGCCGCGGCCATCCCAAACCACATGCCCAGGGCCTTCAGCAGCCGGCCGCGGCTGTACGGTTGTGTGGAAGACGCCAACGAGCCGGTCGTCAATTTTTCCCGCCAAACCTCGCCATGCGTTCGAGCAACAAGGCGGCCATCATAACTTCCAGCACGAAAATTGCAAGTTCGACAGCAAGGACGGTTGATTCAAGCCACTTCTGACGGCGAATTGCCCGCTTGCCCCCGCGAAGTGAAAAGTCCCGCCGACCGCGATATGATGTGACCGATGGGTACCGTGTTGGCGTCCGAGAAGTCACAATCGGAACGGGTCGACACCAGTGTGCCGGTGGCAGTGTCCGTGGTCATCCCGTGCCTCAATGAAGCGAACTCGCTCGGGTCTTGCATAGATAAAGCGGTGACCGCGTTCCGCGCCGCGGGCCTCGCCGGCGAAGTGATTGTGGCGGACAACGGTTCGACCGACGGGTCGATGCAGATTGCCGAAGAGCGCGGTGCACGCGTGGTTCGCGTCGAAGAGCGAGGGTACGGCTCTGCTTTGCGCGCAGGAATAGCCGCAGCCCGAGGTCCGTTTATCGTCATGGGCGATGCGGATGACAGTTATGACTTCGGTGAGGTGCCAAAGTTCGCAGAAATGCTGCGGCAGGGCTACGACGTGGTATGGGCAACCGGTTTCGCGGGGAGATCAAGCCGAAAGCGATGCCCTGGCACCACAAATATATCGGAAATCCCGGCCTCACGGCATTGCTGAATCTCTTCTTTCGTACAGGCATCGGCGACAGCCACTGCGGGATGCGCGGGTTTACACGCGCGGTGTACGAGCGCATGGACTTGCGAAGCACGGGGATGGAATTCGCGTCGGAGTTTGTCATCAAGGCCGCACAACTTAAGGCACGCATCACGGAAATTCCCATCACGCTGTGGCCGGACAAGCGGGGACGGCCCCCGCACCTGCGGAGTTTTCGAGACGGCTGGCGGCACCTGCGGTTCATGCTGCTGTATGCGCCGAATTGGCTCTTTCTGCTGCCGGGCGGTGCGCTGCTGGCGGCAGGCCTGTTCCTGGTCTTTTGGCTGCTGCCCGGACCGCGCCAGATTTCGCCGCGCGTCATTTTGGACATTCACACCATGATTTTCGGCGTGATGTTCACGCTGCTGGGAGTGCAAATTCTTTCCATCGGGTCGTTCGCGAAGGTTTTCAGTTACGCGGAGCGCTTTGACCGCAACCCGGTTTCGCTCAAGCGGCTGCTGAAGCGCGTCAAGCTCGAGACGGGATTGTTGGTTGGCGGGTCGCTTTTTCTCGCAGGATTTGCCGGTTGCGCGTGGGTTGCCTGGAAGTGGGCCGCCAGCGGGTTTGGGCCTTTACACGAGGTTCGCAAGGTTTTGTTTTGGTCCATGTGGTTGTTCATCGGTGCGCAAGTCACGTTCGCTTCTTTTTTTCTCAGCATGCTCGGCATCAGCCGCGGCACGTACATCGGCGATTACGATTTGCATTAGGCGTCCCGGATTATTCACTCGAGTCGAGCAAGAGGAAGGAACAGTTTCGCTCGACAACCAAGGTGCATTTGCGATGACACAAGCGATGAGCCTTTGCCGAAATAGGTGGGACTTGCGGCGGGAATTCCATTAGATGGCCTACACCTCGGTTGACCGTCTTGTTGCGCGAATGCGATTCCGCGCGGCTTATCCATTCATCAAAATGGGAACAAGGGTGTGTGATTTGGGCTGCGGCTTGGAGGCGGCGTTTCTAGACTTCGCCGCGGATCGCATCGCGAAGGGCGTCGGGTTGGACGATCAGGTTGCGGATGGCGTCGCGGGGCGCTGGAAGCGGGTACGCGGAGATTTGCAATCACCGCTGCCATTTGCGGACGGTGAGTTTGATCACGTTGTGATGCTCGCGGTTCTTGAGCACCTCAAGGACCCGGAGAAGGTGCTCGTCGAGGCCTTCCGAGTGATCACACCCGGCGGGTCGTTGATCATGACCTGGCCTTCTGCGATGGTCGACCCCCTTTTGAGCGTATTGCACAAGCTGCGTTTGGTGAGCGATGAGATGGAAAGCGACGAGCACCAGAAACGGATTCCCCTGGACACTCTTCAACAGATGCTCGCGCGAATCGGCTTCCGGAGATTCGTGCATCGGCGATTCGAATGCGGGTTGAACAACGTCATGGCTGCGTTTCGCTGACATCTCGAACGGCGGCAGAAGAGGTCGAGCAAGCTATTGTGCAGGCGGAGGAGCGTAGGGAATCAGCTCCGTATTATCTTTGTCGGGCTCGACAAGCCAGACATGACGGTCTTTGAAGTAGGACAAAAGCTTGGCATTTTGTTGCGGATCCAGCTCGCGCGCCCAAAGAACTTTGGCGGAATCGATTTCCGCGCCGTTGTAGACCCATTCATCATGAATATTGTGGTCCTCGCCGTAGCGCACGAGGATGAGGTGCTTGCCTGGAGTGTGAGAAAGTTTTTCCTGGATGGCGGCGCGACTCGGATCTCCCTGGCACGTCCAACCCAATAGGTCGCAGCTGTGGTTTGCGACCGCGAAGCCGACTTCGACTGCCAGCAGACAAACCGCGGCGCCGGAAAGCGCCATGCCCAGGGGCCGTCCGGACAGACGTATCGTCCGTAAATGACGGATGGCTTGCACCAACAAAAGAAAAACCACGCACGTGGTCGGCGCGGCGTAGTGGGGCATCGACCAAATCAACACAAAAAAACCGGCAGCGCCCAACAGAAACAGCAAAACAGGAAGACGCATCTTGCCGTCACGCACGGCAAATGGCAGGCCGGGCAAGAGCAGCAGAGCACCCCACCAAAAATAGGTGCTGCCGCTTCGTATCAGTTTTTCCCCCGAGACTCGCCAAACGTCCGGCCAAGTGTTTTGGTAATTCTCGCGCTCCCAATCGTTGTAGAAATCCTCGAACTGCTGGTTGTGGTAATGGATGAGTGGTTTAGCGTGGTCCCACAGGAAGAGACCCGTGGTGCGATAGGTCCGTGTGTTTAGCACATGAGGGAAGAGCAATGCGTTTCCGGTGAGCTTCCAGTTGTAATAGCCCATAAACACGAGGGTCAAAAGCAAAACGACAGCCAGGGGCGCGAGGACTCTAGTCATTCGAGTTCGTGCAATCGCGGCGGACTTTGTTTTTCCCGCAAGCCACCAGAAAAACCAGACACCCACGGGAACGGAGAAAAGCAAGCCTTCGTAGGGTCTGGTATTGGCGAGAACCGCGAGTCCCAGTCCCAGCAGCAGCGCGTCGCGCGTCCCTGCGCGAGCAACCACGCGAGGCATCGCCCCGAGGATGAGTGCGCCGCCTGTGGCCGCCACGGCTCCACCCCAATAGCTGTTTATCCAATAATTGGCGATCCCGAATTTCGCCGCCACTAGCGCGGCGCCCAGCAATGCCCACTTTGGCGGCAACCACGCTTGAAGCATCCACAGCATCGCGGCACACATTGCCGCGACGCTCAAAATCACGCCAATCCACGGCAAGCCGAGCAACTCGCCGAGCACAAGAACGACGCCTTGACCTGGCGGATATTTTGAGCAATAAGTCGGGAACCAATTGATGTGAAACGATTCGAAACTCATCCACATCGGGTGAGTGGGATTCGTGAGCCTCCCATGCGCCAGCGTGTCGCCGAGCAACAGATAGCTGAATTCGTCGTGGATGCCGGGGACAGGAACGGGGAGCAACGGCAGCACGGCAAACCGAACGCCGATGACGGCAAAAAAGAGGACCCCGAGGGCGAGGGTTTTTCGTCCCGCTAGTCGCGAGAATAGCCGCACAGTCGCTTGGGCTGCGTTCTCGCACCAAATAGGCGCAAGCACGGCGAGCGATACAAACGCGAATACGACAGCAAGCAGAGTCCAGAATTCGCCGGGAAACTGCAGCATCGTGTCGCTGCTCGAAAGATTCATCTCAGGGAAGGTCTTCGGTTCAAAAGCGCCAGCGTGAGGCGCCGAACTGCTACAGGATAACCGATTTTTGCGACGGAGGGCTCGTCCTGACTTGCCTAGCGCTCCGTCTCGATCTCCGCAGATCGGCTGGAACCGGCGGACGGTGTGCCGGCAGCGCGGAGAAAATCGGCCAACTCCAGCTGCTGGTTTCCGGCGTTCGCATAAGGCATGCCTGTCTCGAACTCGACGACCGAATCAGCTTTTCTATTTTCACCGTCGAAGCGCATGCCGTCGGTGGTGCCATCGCGCATGGCATCCAGAATGGTGTTGCCTTCGGCTTCCCCCTTTTTCGACGTATTTGCGCATGCGCATGGTGGGCTTCCGGCTGTCGACGGCAGCGACCCGTCCGCTTCCGCCTTTCTTGTGTTTTTATGGTTTGGAAGCGATGTCGATGAAGCTAGCGACGTTTTTCTTGAGTTTCTCGAGGTCCGCCTCGCGCACGTACATCATGTGGCCTGCCTCGTAATACTGGTGCCAGATGTTCTTGCGGATGTTTTCCGGCAGGCCCATGTGGTCCACGGTGTATTCCGCCTCCATGAATGGCGTTGCCAGGTCGTAGATTCCGTCCTCCACTTCCACCTTCAGACGCGGATTGGAAATCATGGCTTGCACCAGGTCCAGCACCACGCTCGGGGAACCAGGGAAAAAGCCAAAATCGTTGCCCTCGTGTTTCCAATCCCAGCGGTTCCCGCCAAACTCAGCCGCTGGCTTGTAGGTTTTGTCCTGTCCAAACTTCAATTCTTCGCGGATGTAGGTATTGAACGCGCCAACGAATGCGCCGCTGATGGCCGTATCCTGCGGATCATAATCCGCGGCTTCGCCGATCAGGTTGTAAGTGGGTCCGGCAAACCTCGCATCCAGGCGGCCCGTGGTCAACCCGCGATTGCGTTGGAGTTCCTGCATGAACTGAAACAAACGCACTCGTAGGTTGGCTTTGTTGAGATAGTCTTCGCTCAGTCCCGTGAATCGTGCGACTTTCTTTACGATCTCCGCCTTTTCATCCTTGCCGAGTGTGTCCCCTTTCATGAGAGCATCGGCATATTCGCCCCTCGCGAATTTTCGCGCTTCGTCGAGGAACGCGTTCAAATTTTCTGGGCGATCCTTGAGCGTCTTGTGAAACCAGGCCGTGGCGGCGTAACTCGGCAAATAGAGAATGTAGGCGAGATCCTGCCCGGGATAAAACGAGATAGTGCCCAAATCCAATACCGTAGAAACCATCACAATTCCATTCAGGTACATGTTGTCGTGGCCTTGCAGGTAGTTGGCCAGCGCGGCATTCCGGAATGTGCCGTAACTTTCGCCAATCAGAAACTTCGGTGAGTTCCAGCGGTTGTTGCGGCTGATATAGGTGGTGACAAACTGTGCCAGGGACTTCACGTCGGGGTCCACACCCCAGAAATCCTTGTCCTGGGCCTTGCCGACAGCGCGGCTGAAGCCCGTACCAACCGGGTCAATAAACACCAGGTCGGATTTGTCGAGCAGGCAATCCGGATTATCGATCAGCTTGTAGGGCGCGGGGGGTGTCACATCGGCGTTGACGGTCACTACGCGGCGCGGGCCCATTGACCCCATGTGCAGCCACACCGAAGAGGAGCCCGGTCCACCGTTGTAGAGAAAAGATACAGGGCGCTGACCCATGTCTTTGACGTCGCTTCGAGTGTAGGCTGTGTAGTAAATCAGCGCCGTCGGCTCGTCCTTGTCATTCCTGATGAGAATGGTTGCTGCCGTCGCCTTGTAGGGAATCGGCTGACCGCCGATTTTGATGCTGTGATCGGTGACCGACGACTCTTCCTTTGGTGGCGCGGCCGTTGCTTCGGCGAGCTTGTCCGCCGGCTTGGATTCTTTTTCCTGAGCCTGCACTTTCGTTGTGGTCACGCTCAGCACCAGCGGCGCGACCAGCAACACAGCAAGGCTCTTCACGCGGATCATGGGCTCTCTCCTCGAGGCAAACTGAGTTTTCGGTTTCAGCGAAACCTTGAGATTCTAACTGTTACCACGAACAAAGGGACTATTTTGTTCGACGGCGCAAAAGCAAAAACTCTTCGCCGCTGCGGGAGGAATCCACGTTCAGTTCCGAACAGTCATTGACAATCCAGTCGGCGCCCGCTTCCTCAAGCTCGGCGTCGCTTGCCGTCGTCCGCAAGGCGACCACGCGTGCTCCCGCGGCCTTGCCGGCGCGGATTCCCGCCGGGGCATCCTCGAAAACCACGCATTCCTGTGCAGGCACCGCCAAAATTCGCGCTCCTTTTAGGTAGGGCTCGGGGTCGGGCTTGCCACGACTGACATCATTGGAGGTGACAAGATACTTTGGCTTTGGCAGCTTGGCGGCACCGATTCGCACCTCAGCCAGCCGGCGCGTGCAGGATGTTACAATCGCCCACCTGTCGAGCGGCAGAGCCTCAAGCAGCTGAAGCGCGCCGGGCAAAGCAGTTACGTCCTCGATGTCCTCGATTTCCCGCTTCTCGACTTCATGATTCTCGGCCTCATGGTCGCCATCGGGCAACAGCTCCTGAATCGTGGCCATGCTTGGCCGCCCGTGAGCTTGCTGCACGACTGCGTCCGCGTTGAACCCATGCTCGTTGGCCCACCAGGCCCACACCCGCGCCACGGCTGGCGTCGAGTCCACCAGCACGCCATCCAAGTCAAACAGCAATCCGCGGCAGCGCATCGAGTTCACTGGCACCTCGGCAACGGAGTTGCGCATCATGGAAGACATCACCGACCGTCACAGGAATATATGTGGGACCGAATGAGCGGCCTGAACATAGGTAACACACCTAGGTTACACTTCCTCCTTTTTTTTGGGGAGGGGGCTTGCCCGAAAAGAGTCGTTTTTGTGACAAGCTTTAAAGTTACAATCGGCGCTGAGGCGATGGATATATGGGCATGGATACGCGAGCACGTTGGGGACGTCCGCTGGCCGTCTTCGTTGCGGTGGTATTCGCAGTGTCTTCGATCTTCCCCATGACCGCAGGCCTGTCGAAAGACGCCGCCTCGTTTCCAAAATGGTGGGGCACCTTGGACGTGGGTATAGCGTTCCTTCTGGCAGCGCTGGCCATGGTGATCATGGCCCTTGCCGGCAGCAACTTCAGCAAACAAGTCGAAGAGACCACGTACCGATCCTACCGCGTGTTGCTCCATGGCCTAATAGGGATGCTGGTGGTGTTCTTCCTTTGGGCGGATCGCATTGTTTGGAAGTATTGTCTTGTTGGCCTCGCCTGGCGCGCCTGGCTGCTGTTGTATGGCTTACCGTCTTGGTTCACCGTTGTTGGCCGGGGAGCCGCAACGCCACCACTTACACCTCGAATCGACTGAGCAACTGGCGGCAGGGGCTTTTGCTATCGCCGTTTCCGCCGGGGAACTCAAATGGATGAAGCGAACGGTCGGCCGCGCGTTGGTCGAAGTATGGCGCTGTGCTCGCGGAGTACTCACGGTCGTCGCCCTCGACAAGGCAGCGATGCGGTGATGCATGCGAGCGGGGTTTACCCGCCCTTGGGCTAACCGATGGCGGCTACCCTGCTCCTGCTGGCGATGGCTTATGGCACGGTCGACGGCATTGCTGGCACTTACATCGCGTCGGCGCTTCGCTCCCCGTCACCCCATGCCTCATGCGCTGACCCTGGGCGTCTTGGGCATCGTCGTGAGCACAATCGGCGCCGTGCTGACGTGGAATAAAGGGCCAGCCTTCGGGCCTCGTTGGTATCCCGTCGCGCTCATCGTGGTGGCGATCCGCTGCGTCTGGGCGGGCGGCAAACTCCGGCTCATGCAATTGCGAGTACGGCCAGGGCTACAAGGAGTTCAGTAGGAATACTCAATCCCTTTTGCCGCAGCAATCCTAGCAGCCAGCAGCTTGCAAACTTCACGGAGATAGGCGACAGACCATGCCCGGCGAGAAGCCTACATCGCGAATCCGATCAGTAACGCCGCGATGAAGAAAATCGCTCGGCGATGGCCGGCTAACCTAGCCGAGGTCAATGCCGCACGCTAGAATCAGACTGTGCAAGCCCCTGGCTTCATCCAACCAATGGAGTGCGAGCCTGTAACTGAACTCCGGGACGGGCCGCAGTGGGTTTACGAGATCAAGCTCGACGGTTACCGCGCCATCGCGGTCAAGTCTGGCAATCGTGTCAATCTGCTTTCGCGGCGCCAGAAGTCCTTCAACGCTCAATATCCCGATGTCCTCGAAGCTCTCGGCGATCTGCCGGACGGCAGTGTCGTCGATGGTGAGATTGTCGCTCTCGATGATGCTGGAAAGCCCGACTTTAATCTCCTGCAAAACTACCGTAGCGCCGCTGCACGCATTCACTACTTTGTGTTCGACCTTCTCGTCCATCAGGGACATGACATCATGGACGAATCTCTCGAGGAACGCCGGAAGTTGCTGCGCTCCCTAAAATTCTCTTCTCCAAGGATTCGTCTTGTGGACTACCACGATGCAACAACCGCCGAAGAGATGCTTGCTGCGGTGAAGGGCCTTGGCCTCGAAGGAGTCGTTGCCAAACGCAGGGACAGCCGATACGAGCCTGGGAAACGAAGCGGAGCCTGGGTGAAGTGCCGGGTCAACAAGAGCCAGGAGTTTGTCATTGGCGGGTATTTTCCGGGTCCGCAGGGATTCGATTCCATCATCGTCGGCTACTACCAGGGGAAGGATTTGATGTACGTCGCGCGGACGCGAAATGGATTTGTGCCGGCGTCGCGAAGGGGGGTGTTTGCGAAGCTCAAGGACAAGGTGATACCGGGCTGCCCGTTTGCAAACCTGCCAGAGACGCAGCCTTCGCGGTTTGGTAGAGAACTCGACGCAGAGGCGATGAGGAAAGCGGTGTGGCTGCGCCCTGAGGTTGTGGCGCAGATCGAGTTCCTCGAATGGACCGAAGCCGATCGACTCAGGCATTCGAAATTCACAGGGCTGAGACCAGACAAACGACCACAGGATGTGGTGAAGCAGACAGCCAAAGCCTATCCGCCAAAAAACGAGGAGCCCACCGAATGAAAGCTTGGCTGCAGGCTGAGTCCCCCATGTCAGATGAGGGTACCCTGGGTCGACCACCCCTGGGTGGGGTAAGGCCAAAAAAGCAAGGTCTTCCCTCGCTCTCCTAGCGTTGTTCTGGTTCTTCTCTCGCAATTGTTGGTCGATGCCAGCGAGAATCAGATCCCGAAGTGCTTCTCCAGGCAACTTGCCAGGATCTCTTGCCGTCCTAGGCAGCGGCTGGGGCCGGTTGCTTCCGCCTGTGCCAGTAACCCAATGCCGCGAACAGAAGGACTGCAGGCACGCCGGTCAGTCCGCAAGCGACAAAGAAAATGCCGTAGGCATGAATGAGGCCGTGCGTGGCGCTCAGGCTTTCGACCGCAGCGCCGGAAAACCCCTTCAAGATCTTTCCCAGCCAGGCATAGGTTGAACTCAACAGCGCATACTGCGTGGCGGTGTATCCCAGATTGGTCAAGCTCGACATATACGTAACAAGCGCAACGCCTGCAAAGCTGATACCAAAGTTGTCACCTGCCATGACGAGCGCAAAGAGAGGAATGCTCATGCCCGCGAATGCGAGAGTCGCATACGCGGCAATCGCAGCTGCCTGCACAATGCCCCCGATGATGAGGGCGCGCATGTAGCCGAGCTTCACCGAGCAGAATCCGCCCGCTGCGATGCCTGCAAACGTAGCGATGAGTCCGATGGAGCCGCGCACCGCTCCGACCGTTTGCTTTGTAAGACCGATGTCGTGGTAGTAGGGATTCGACATCGGACCCATGATGAAGTCCGGCAACCGGTAGAGGCTGATTGCCGCTAACATCACAAGCGCGAGCCAGCCATG